>Ga0207954_1000192_pt1 | contig 19725 bp, 10 predicted proteins | sample CryBogmetaGMA0M_FD_184547 | JGI IMG/M metagenome (GOLD analysis project Ga0207954, IMG submission 184547) | Freshwater microbial communities from Crystal Bog, Wisconsin, USA - MA0M (SPAdes) | ecosystem: Environmental > Aquatic > Freshwater > Lake | place: Crystal Bog, Wisconsin, USA | collected... | reverse complement strand
TTCTTTAGTACGAGAGGATTTGGAAGGACGTTCCTCTGGTGTCCCAGTTGTCGCGCTAGCGGCACGGCTGGATAGCTATGAACGGAACGGATAAACGCTGAAAGCATATAAGCGTGAAGCCCGCCCCAAGATGAGGTTTCGTAGGGTTTAACCCGAAAGTCCCCTGGAAGACGACCAGGTTAATAGGCCGGATGTGTACGTGCAGCGATGCACTTAGCTAACCGGTACTAACGGACGAATGCTTGACCACTCGTATCGATTGCTTGCGATGGCCGGCCGTGAAGAACGGCTGGCCGGTGCAGCACGAGTGCCGCAAGGGGCAGTGCCCCACGCGGCGTGCCGATTACCACGACCAACGATATTTTCCGGTGAACATATCTGGAAGGTCACACCCGTTCCCATCCCGAACACGGTAGTTAAGCTTCCAGAGCCGATGGTAGTGCCACAAGCGCGAGAGTAGGTATCGCCGGATTTTTACAACGCTGGCCCCGTGATGCGACCCTTCGGTCCGTCACGGGGCCAGTTTTTTTGTTTGCATCGCGGGGCGTGCGGGCCGTCTGGGATCCCGATCAGGCCAGGAGGCGTCGCAGCAGCTCGAGCGGCAGCCCGACGACGTTGGAGCCGCTGCCGGCGAGCAGCCGCAGCGGCAGCCGCTCGTCCTGGAACCCGCAGGCGCCGGCCTTTCCCTGCCACAGGCCGCTGTCGAGATACCAGTCGAGAACATCGTCGGTCAGCGGTTCCATCTCGAGCAGGCTTTCGTCGACCGCCTCGCGCCGCCGCACCGGGGCCGATGCGTGGGGGACGAGTTCCGCGATCCAGACGCCGGTGAGCACGCGGTGGGTTCGTCCCGAGAGCAGGCCGAGCATGCGGCGGGCGTCGTCGCGATCGACGGGCTTGCCCAGCGGCATGCCGTCGAGTTCGCCGATCGTGTCGCAGGCGAGGATGCTGCCGATGCCGCCGGCGGCGGCGAGTTCCGCGGCCACCGCCTCCCCCTTGGCCCGCGCGAGGCGGGTGACATAGTGCCCGAGCGGTTCGTCGGGCGCCGGTGGCGGAGCGTTTCGTTCGACATGGTCGGGCGGGGGCACCACGACCACGTCCCAGCCCTCGGCCTCGGCCAGCTGCCGCCGTCGCGGCGATCCGCTTGCCAGGAAGACGCGCCGACGCGACCCTTGACTCATGTTCCGCACTCCTCCGACTCCCGTCGTCATCCTCGAGGATGACCATCTGCTCGCCGTCGTCAAGCCCGCTGGGCTGCCCACCGCCAATGCCCCCCGCGGCGTCTCGAGCCTGTTCACGATGCTCCAGGCGGCGCGGTCCGGCGGCTTCCTTGGCGTGGTGAGCCGGCTCGATGCGGCCGTGTCGGGGGTCGTCGTGCTCGCGAAGACGCGGCCGGCCGCCGCCGACCTGTCGCGTCAGTTTCGCGACCGGCTCGTCGAGAAACACTACGAAGCCGTCGTCGAGGGGAGGTTTCCGGCACCGCTCGGGCAATGGGTCGACTGGCACGACCGGATCACCCGCGCAGGCCAGGAGCGGCGGTCGCGGCTCCTGCCGGGCGCCGGGGCAGGGCGGTCGGCGGAGCCGGTGGCTGGCCATCGAGACAAGGAGCTAGGCGGCCTGGAAGAGGCCGAGGCCGAGGATGGGGCGTGCCACGTGCGGGCCCGGGTGGTGGTGCGGCGAGGGGAAGTGTCGCTCGTCGACCTCGTGCCCACGACCGGCCGACGGCACCAGCTGCGGGCCCAACTGGCCGGCAGGGGCTGCCCGATCGTCGGCGACCGCACCTACGGGGCCAGGCTGCCGTTTGCGGCGGCTGCCCCCGGGGCGGGCCACGCCGGCGGAGGGGCGGCCATCGCGTTGCATTCGAGTCGGATCGCGTTCGCCCATCCCGCCACGGGACGGCCGCTCATGCTCGAGGCCGCACGGCCGGCGAGTTGGCTGACGCGTTTTCCCGGGCTGTTCACCGTCGGTCATTCCCGGCCCGGCGGCGACTGAGTTAAACTCCGGTCGGGCTGCAGGGAGAGTTGGCGTTCGGGGCCTTAACCGGCCCGCTGCGGGCGTTGTCGTGCCCGCAGGCGCGTCGACGGCAGGCCAACGGGATGGTGTGACGATGCCCACGCCTTCGGAACCGGCCCCCGCCGGTCATGTGCCCCCTCCCGTGCCGAGATTTCGCGGCACGGCGATCGCCAGCGGCCTCGTGTCGGAGGACCAGATCGCGGCCTGCGAGACGGAGGTCTCCCTGGGCCTCGGCTCGGCGGAAGGCGTCGAGCCATCGACCTGGGACGCCGCCGTCGCCGAAGCGCTCGTGAGGCGGGACGCGCTCACGAGGTTTCAGGCGCAGCAGCTCCTCGCGGGCCGCCGCAAGCTCACGCTCGGCCAGTACACCATCGTGGACGAGATCGGCCACGGCGGCATGGGGCAGGTCTTCCGCGCCCGGCACTCGCTCATGGGCCGGACCGTCGCCATCAAGGTGTTGCCCCGGGCGAAGTCGAACAGCGAGACCGAGGCCGCCTTTCAGCGCGAGATCCGCATGCTCGCGCGGCTCGATCACGACAACCTCGTCCGCGCGCTCGATGCCGGCCACGACGGCAAGGTCTTCTACCTCGTCACCGAGCTGGTGCCGGGGCTCGACCTGCGGCGCCAGGTGCTCAAGCACGGCAGGCTCGACGAAAGGGCGGCGGCATCGGTCGTCGCGCAGGCCGCGCGGGGGCTCGCCTACGCGCACGGGCAGGGGCTCGTGCACCGCGACGTGAAGCCGGCCAACCTGCTCGTCACCCCGGAAGGCCGCGTGAAGGTGCTGGATCTCGGCCTGGCGGGGTCTGCCATCGAATCCGACGGCACGCGGCTCGGCCGGGTGGTGGGCACGATGGACTACATGGCCCCGGAGCAGATCCGTTCACCCGACGGCGTCGGACCGCCGGCCGACGTCTATGCCCTGGGCTGCACGCTCTATTTCGCGGTCACCGGCCAGGTGCCGTTTCCCGGTGGCTCGCGGCAGGAGAAGGCCACCCGTCAGCTCTCCGCACAGCCGCGGCCCATCCGCGAGCTGGCGCCGAAGGTCAGCGACGCGTTCGCCAAGGTCGTCGAAGCGATGATGCGGAAGGATCCGAGGGAGCGCGTGGCGACCGCCGACGCGGTGATCGAACGGCTCGCGTCGTGGACGCCCGCGCAGCCCGTGCCGATGCCGCGGACGACGCTGCCGAGATCGGAGCAGGCGCGGGCCGGCGGGCCGCAGGCGGTCGCGGCGGGGTCGAGCGTCGGCCAGGCGTCCGGCGACGTGTCGCCGGTGGCCGGCCCGCCGACGCCGGGCATCTTGTCAGAGGCCGAGGAGACGCGGCGGGATCAGCTTTCCTGGAATGGATCCCGCAACCTGCTCCTGCCCTCCGTCGCGTCGCCGGCGGCCTCGTCGTCCGGCGTCGGCGGCGCGGCGGATGCGGCCACGAACTCCACCGAGGGATCGGCCAACCCCTGGCCGACGGCGCGATCGCTGGCCTTGCGGGTGGCGCTGGCGGCCCTCGCGGGGGCGGGGTTCGCCGCGATGATGAAACTCATCAGCCGGATCCATCCGCCGGCGGCCGAGAGCCTGCTGGGCAAGGGGGGATTCGTGATGCTCGGCTGCGTGGCGTTCACGCTGGTCTTCGTGGGGCAGTTGGCGTTGGCACGGCGGCCCCGGGACGGGCAGGGGGGTGGCTCGCCACCCCCGCAGTGACGGCGTTCCCGTGAGGCCGACCGCAGACGGTCGGCATGGGACCCGTCTCGCAGGTCAAAGCGTTGACAGAGCCGCGCGGGAACCATAGGAAAGAGGTCGATTTTCGAGGACAGGTAGCTCAGTTGGTAGAGCAATGGACTGAAAATCCATGTGTCGCCGGTTCGATTCCGGCCCTGTCCACTTTGAGCTGTCGTGAGAGGGAAGCGAGAAAGGATTCTCGTGCTCGGCGCCTGCGTCCGCAGGGCCGGCCTCGAGCGATGCAGGTGCCGAATGGCTGAACACCCGGTGCCGGCCGGACCGCCCCTCGCGGAGAGCGGCAGGATGCCTCCGACGGATCCGCAGGCGACGAATCCGGCCGCATACGCTTTGATCCGCCCCGACGCGTTGTTTCCGTCGGCGCTGGCCGCCGTCGCGGCGACGCTCCTCGCCGTCGGCTGCGCGGGCTGTGGCCGCACACCCGCCGTGCCGGCCACGCCGGCGGCGCCCGCGGCCGCCGCCGAGGTCATGGTCGCGGCACCGCGGCCCATGCGGGTGCCCGAGTATCTCGACGTCACGGGCAGGATCGATGCGGAACTCCTCGTCGATATCCGCAGCCGCGTCACCGGCTACCTCACCAAGGTCGCGTTTCGTGACGGGCAGTTCGTCGCCAAGGGGGATCCGCTCTACGAGATCGACGTCCGCCCGTTCGCCGCGCAGCTCGCCGCCGCCGCGGGCACCGTCGAGCAGCTCGTCGGCCAGCGCCGGTTCCTCACCGTGCAGGTGGACCGCTACGAGAAGCTCGTCGCCAAGGGGGCGGCGAGCCGCCAGGAGTTCGACAGCTACAAGGCCCGGCTGGAGGAGAACACCGGCGCCCTCGCCGCGGCCCGGGCCCAGCAGGAATCCGCCCGGCTCAACGTCGAGTTCTGCTCGATTGCCGCGCCGATCAGCGGGCAGGTGGGCCGCACGCAGTTCCAGATCGGCAACCTCATCAACCAGGACCAGACCACGCTCACGACGCTCGTGTCGATCGATCCCATCTACGTCTATTTCAACGTCGACGAGCCCACGCTCCTGCGGCTCATGACGCATGCCCGGGAAACGGCCCGGGGGCCGGGCACGCCGGCCACCGAGACCGTCGTCGACGTGGGCCTCGTCGACGACGTGGAGCGAAAGTATCCCCACCGGAGCCGTGTCGACTTCCTCAACAACCAGGTCGATACGAAGACGGCCACGATCACGATGCGCGGACTGCTCGACAATCCCCACTCCAGCGATCCCGCGGCCCCGCGGCCGCCGCTGTTTCGCCCCGGGATGTTCGCCCGTGTCCGGCTGCCTCTCGGCGACGCGGTCGAGCGGCTCTTCGTGCCGGAGGCCGCCGTCGGCAGCATCCAGGATCGGAAGATGCTCTGGATCGTCGGAGCCGACGACGTCGCCGCCACCCGCGAGGTGAGCGTGGGGCGGAAGCTCGGCGCCTGGGTCGCGGTCACGGCGACCGATCCCGACAGGCCGCTGGCCGTCACCGATCGCGTGGTGGTGCGCGGGCTGCAGCGGTGCCGCGAGGGCAAGCCGGTGACGCCGAAGATCGCGCCGGAAGCGAGCCTCGACCTCGGCGGCTTTGTCGCGCCGGAGCCGCCTGCGCCGCGTGCATCCGCGTCTGTCGCCGCCCCGCGGTCGGCACCACCGCCGGCCGGAACGCCGGTCACTGCGGCCCCCGCCCCGTCGGTCGCACCGGTGCCCCGCCCCGCGGCAGCGGAGTCGTTGCCCGCGCCGGGCGAGGCGGCGCCGTGATCTCGCGATTCTTCATCCAGCGGCCGATCTTCGCGGCGGTGATCTCGATCGCGATCACGCTGGCCGGGGCGGTGAGTGTCTTCTCGCTGCCGATCTCGCTCTTTCCGCCGATCAGTCCGCCCGTCGTGCAGGTGGTGTGCTTCTACCCCGGGGCCAACGCGGCCGTCGTGACCGACACGATCGCGGCCCCGATCGAGCAGCAGGTCAACGGCGTCGACCGCCTGCTCTACATGCAGTCGCAGGCGACCAACGACGGCTACTACGTCCTCACGCTCACCTTCGAGGTGGGCGCCGACGCCAACCTGGCGCTCGTCCAGACACAGAACCGCGTGCAGCTGGCGATGCCCCTGCTGCCCCCGGTGGTGCAGAGGCAGGGGGTGAGCATCAAGAAGCGGTCGCCTGACATCCTCATGATCATCGACCTCGTCTCGCCGGACGAGCGGTACGACGACAAGTTCATGAGCAACTACGCCACGCTGCGGCTGCGGGACGAACTGCTGCGGTGTCCGGGCGTCGGCGACATCCTCGTGTTCGGGCAGCGCGATTATTCCCTGCGGGTCTGGCTCGACCCCGAGCGGCTCTCCGCCCGGGGCCTCACGGCGGCCGACGTCCGTGATGCGATCGCCGAGCAGAACCTGCAGGTGATCGGCGGCGTGAGCGGGCAGTCACCGGCCGCCGACGACCAGCAGCTCGAACTGGCGGTCGCCGCCGTCGGCCTGCTCGCGACGCCGGAGGAGTTCGGCGCCATCGTGCTGAAGGCCGATCAGACCGTGCCCGGCACGCCGCTCGTGCGGCTGCGCGACGTCGCCCGTGTCGAGCTCGGCGCCGCCAGCTACGACCAGGCCTGCCGGTACGACGGCCGGCCGGTGGTGGGCATGGCGATCTTCCAGCTGCCCGACGCCAACGCCCTCGACTGCTCGCGGGCGATCCAGGCGAAGATGCGGGAGCTGGCCCCGCGATTCCCGGCCGGGCTCGAGTACGTCGTCGGCTACGACACCACGCCGTTCATCACGGAGTCGATCCTCGAAGTGCTGAAGACGCTGCGCGACGCGATCGTGCTCGTCGCCCTCGTGGTGCTCGTTTTTCTGCAGAACTGGCGGGCCACGCTCATCCCGCTCGTCGCCGTGCCGGTGGCCATCGTCGGCACCTTCGCCGCGATGGCCGCGATGGGCTTCGGCCTCAACACGCTCTCGCTGTTCGGACTCGTGCTCTCGATCGGCATCGTGGTAGACGACGCCATCGTGGTGGTGGAGAACGTCGAGCGGTGGATCGCGCTGGGCCATCCGCCGCGGGAGGCGGCCGAGAAGGCGATGGCCGAGGTCACCGGCCCGGTGATCGGCGTGGCGGCCGTGCTCTCCGCGGTGTTCGTGCCCTGCGCGTTCATCGGCGGGGTCACCGGCCTGTTTTTTCGCCAGTTCGCCCTCACAATCGCCGTGTCGACGATCCTCTCGGCCGTGAACTCGCTCACGCTCAGCCCGGCGCTCGCGGCCCTCCTCTTGCGACCCCACGGCGCGCCGCGCGACCCGTTCGAGTGGCTCCTCGACCGGCTGCTCGGGCCCCTGTTCCGCCTCTTCAACCGGGGCTTCGACGCCGTCACCGGGGGATATTCCCGGGCCGTGGATCGGCTGATGGGGTCGAGCGTCCTCGTCATGCTCGTCTACGCGGTGCTCGTGGTCGCCACCTGGCGGATGCTGGCCTGGTATCCCCGGGGCTTCGTCCCGTTGCAGGATCAGCGGTATCTGATCGTGTCGGTGCAGCTGCCGGACGGGGCCGGCGTGCAGCGCACCGCCGAGGTGCTCGAACGGATGAACGGGGTGGCGCGGAAGGTGCCCGGGGTGACCAACACGTTCTCGATCGCGGGCATGTCGCTCCTGTACAACGCCAGCGCCCCCCACTGGGGATCGATGTTCCTCGTTCTCGACGACTACGGACGGCGCCGCACCCCCGAGACGTCGATGATGGGCGTCATCCGGGCGGTGCGGGAGCGGTGCCGCGCGGAAGTGCCGGACGCGGTGGTCGGCGTCTATCCGCCGCCCCCCGTGAAGGGACTCGGCACGGCGGGCGGCTTCAGGTTCTTCGTGCAGGATCGCGGCAACCGGGGGCCGCGGCAGATGCAGGAATCGATCGCGTCGCTCGCCGGCGTCATGGAGGGCTGGCATCTGCCCCTCGTGGTCGCCGACTACCGGGCCGACTCGCCGCAATGCTTCCTCGACATCGACCGCGCCAAGATCCGCGAGCTCGGCATCCCCGTCGCGACGGTGTTCAACACGATCCAGGCGGACATGGCGTCCCTGTACGTCAACAACTTCAGCCGCTTCGGCCGTTCGTGGCAGGTGAAGGTGATGGCGGACGCCGACTTCCGCGGCAGCGTCGAGCGGCTGCGCCAGCTGCAGGTGGCCACGTACCGCGGCGGGCAGGTGCCGCTGGCGACGGTGCTCGACGTCCGCGATGCGATGGGGCCGTCGATCATGATGCGGTACAACCTCTATCCCGCGGCGCCCGTCACCGGCATTCCCAATCCCTTCGAGAGCGGGTCGGTGCTGATCGACCGGGTGGCCCGGGCGGCGGCCGCCCTGCCGGAGAACTTCACGCACGAATGGACCGAGGTGTTTTTCCTGCAGATCGCGGCGGGCAACACGGCGGCGGTGCTGCTGGGGCTGGGGGTGATGCTCGTGTTTCTCGTGCTGGCGGCCCTCTACGAGAGCTGGTCGCAGCCCTTGGCGGTGATCCTCGTCGTGCCGCTCTCGCTGCTCGCCGCGGTCAGTGGCCTCGCGGTGTCGAAGCTGCCGATCGACATCCTCGCCCAGGTGGGGCTCGTGGTGCTCGTCGGCCTGGCCAGCAAGAACGCGATCCTGATCGTGGAGTTCGCCCGGCAGCTCCGCGCCGCGGGCGACGACGCCCGCACCGCGGCGCTGACCGCGAGCCGGCTGCGGCTGCGGCCGATCCTGATGACGTCGCTGGCCTTCATCCTCGGGGTCTTTCCGCTGGTGGTGGCGCGGGGGGCGGGCGCGGAGCTGCGCTGGTCGTTGGGGATCACCGTCTTCGCCGGGATGATCGGCGTCACGCTCTTCGGCGTCTTCCTGACGCCGGTGTTCTTTTTCGTGCTCGAGCGGATCGGCGACAGCCGCGGAGCCGGGCGGCCCGCACCGGGCGTTGTCGACAGGACGGGGCAGGGCGGATGACGGCGGCGCCGCGGTGGACGTTCACCGCACGGCGCGATTGCGGCCCAGCGCCGCCCGCTCCTGCCATCGCAGCACGATGATCGTCACGATGGTCGCCACCACGATCTGCGTGGCGAGCGCGGCGAACGGGATCCAGATCGACGGGTCGTAGGTGCCGAGATTCTGCCAGAACTCGGGCACGCCGGGCCCCTCGCTGCGGCAGCCGCGATGCGCCCAGTAGAGCGGCGAGAAGAGCATGGCGACAACCTTGAGCACGCCCCCCTTGATCGGCAGGATCGTGGCCCCGAGCAGGACCTGCGGCGTGACCAGGAGCGGCACCGCGAGCACGCCCTTGTCGGTGGAGCGGACACAGGCCGAGACGACGAGGCCGATCGTCGCGCACGCCAGGGCCGCCATCCAGTTGCAGGCGCCGGAGACGATCGGCCCGCGCCGGTAGATCGCCGCCGGCGCGTCACCGCCGAGCGCCTCGCGGAGCAGGAACGCGACTTCGACCGTGGTTCTGAAGATCGCGATCTGGACCGCGAGCACGACGGCGAGCGCCGCCACCTTCGCAACGACATAGGCGACGAAACGGAGGCCGTGACGCCGCTCGAGGTCGAGCATCGGCCGCTCCTTGACGATCTCCCGGAAGCCCGTGACGAATCCGAGAATCATCATGCAGATGCTCATCAGCGAGAGCCACTTGAACGTGCCGCCGGGGTCGATGATCTCCCGATCCGGGGCGACGGGGATCGTGTCGGCGAGGGCGTCGCGGACGATCCGCTCGGTGGACGGCTCCCGCAGGTGGGCGAGCAGCTTCGGCTGGCTGTCGAGAAACACGCGGATCTGGCCGGGAATGCTGGCATCCTCCTCGGACGCGGTCTCCTTGGAAATGGCCTCCTTGACCTCCCCCCACACGTCCGCCAGCACGTTCTTCTCGTCGGGGTCGAGGAACCGCGTGACCATGAGCGGGTCGTGGAACCGCGTGGCGGAAAAGCCTGCGAGCACGACGGCCGCGAGCGCGAGCGGGAGAAGTACGGCCATGCGCAGGCCCACGCGGTCGCGGACAAACGTCTCCAACTCGCGGCAGAAGAACGCGGCGAACTGCCGGCCGAGGCCGGGGATCGAGACATCCGCGAGTGATGCGGCCCGCTCCCTGGTTGCATCGCCGGCCGGCCGAGCACCGGCCGTGAGGCGGTCTTCGGCCTGTCGTTCCCGCCAGCGGGCGGCCCAGAAGCCCGGCGGACGGTCCTCGATGGCCACGTAGATGTCGGCGAGCCGTTGCCCCTCGAAGTGGCGGAGCGCATCCACACGGGAGCCGAACCACACCACCTCGCCGTGGCCGAGGATCAGGAGCCTGTCGGCCTCGTGCACGTTGTCGAGATGGTGCGTGACCGCGATCACGGTCGTGCCGGCCCGGGCACGATCGGCCAGGAGCTTCATGATCCGCGCCTCGGTGGCCGGATCGAGGCTGGCGGTCGCTTCGTCGAGCACGAGCAGGCCCGGGGCGGCGAGCATCTCGGCCGCCAGGCTCGCCCGCTTCATCTCGCCGCCGGAGAGGGTGCCGATCACGTGGTGCCGCACCGGCTCGATGCCGACCTCGGCGATCACGCGGTCGATCGCGGCCCGTCGCTGCGCCGCGGACCAGCCGGCCGGAAGTCGCACTTCCGACGCATAGTGGAGCGCCCGCTCGACAGGCAGGGTTGTCGGGTTGATGTCCGACTGGGGAACGTAGCCGATCGTGCCGCGGAGCGAGCCGCCAGCCCGGAACACGTCGTGCCCCCCGACGAGCAGCCGGCCGGAGGTGATCTTCCGGTCCCCGAGCAACGCCCGCACGAGCGTGCTCTTTCCCGCCCCGCTGGGGCCGAGCACGCAGACGAACTCCCCCGGCTCGATTGTGAAGCTCACGTTGTCGAGGAGCGTCTTTCGCTCGGGGACGCCAGCGTCTCCGGCAACGGACACCGTCAGGGACTCGGCCACCACGGAAAGTTCCGTCTTCGCTGCGACCGTCATGATGAACAGGCCCCTCGTGCCCGTGTGTGTTGACCGGGAAAGCTCCGCCCGGTCCGGATCGGGGACGGAAGTGTATGGCACGCGGCGTGGATCGGCCAAGAACGCACGCACGGCCTTTCCGTCGGCGGCGGATTCGGGGCACAATGCCGCTTTGCTCCGAAACCTTTCGGCAGCGACCGCAGGCCTTCCGCATGGCACAGCGACGTGGCGATCTCGATGCTCTGCGCGGCTTCGCCATGCTGTTGGGGATCGCGTTCCACGCTGCGTTGAGCTTCTTCGAGGCTCCCTGGTCAGTGCATGACACGCGACGCAGCGATCTGCTGCCGCTCCTTGCGGTGGTGATCCACGGCTTCCGGATGCCGCTCTTCTTTCTGCTCAGCGGCTATTTCACGATGCTCTTCTACCGCCGCCACGGGCTGCGGAGCCTCCTCGAGCAACGGTTCACACGGATCTTCCTGCCGCTCCTGATCGCCGTCGCCACGATCGTGCCGCTCGACACCGCCCTGACAGGGATGGCGCATCGCACGATGCGTCCGGAGCCCGCCGTCGCGGAGATCCTCTCCGGCGACGAGGCCGCCGTGCGCCGCAGGCTCGCCACGACGGACGCGGCCGCGAACAGGGACGCCTTCTACGAACGCACGCCGCTCGCGTGGGCCACGCTGCACGGCGATCCGGCGATCGTGGCAGCAGTGCTCGATGCCGGCGCCTCCGTCGACGAGCGCGACGGCAGCGGGAACACTGCGCTGCACGTGGTTGCCTTCTTCGGACGGGATGCGGCCGGCCGCCTGCTCGTGGAACGGGGGGCGGATCCGCTCGCCCGCAACGCCGTCGGTCGACTGCCGGCGGCGCTCATGGCGATGCCGGCCGACGTCGCGGCGGACTGGGCGCCGCTCATCGGCCTGAACGCGCTCGGCTGGAACGACGTCCTGCAGGGGCGTGAGCGGCTTCGCGACATCCTTCCCGCTGGTCCAAACGAGGAAGGCACGCTCGGCGGCCCGCTCGACCGGTTGACGCTCGCCGCCGAGCGTGTGCTGTCGTCGGAGCGGCTGCGGGTGCCCGTCGGCCCGTGGTCGGTCCACCTCGTCCAGACGAACATCTTCGACCACCTCTGGTTTCTCTGGTTTCTCTGTTGGCTGGTGGCGATCTTCACGCTGCTTGCCGTGCTGGGCATCCTGCCGGCGGGCCACGGACGCCCTTGGCTCGTGGCGATTTCATGCCTGCCGCAGGGCGTGATGGGCGTTTCACTGGCGGGGGCCTACGGCCCCGACAATTCGTTCGGAATCCTGCCGATGCCGCATGTGCTCGGGTATTACGCCTGCTTCTACTTTTTCGGCGTCGCCACGTACGCGGCGGAGGGGACCGACACGAGTCTGGGCCGGCACTGGCGGGTGCTGCTGCCGGCGGCGGCGGTTCTCCTCGCTGCCGGCATCGCGACGGTGAACGACCGCGCGCTCGCCACCGTGCTCCAGCCCGCCTACGCGTGGACGATGTCGCTGGGCCTCATCGGCCTGTTTCGCCGGTTCTTCGCGCAGCCCAGCCGCGTGGCCTCGTGGCTGGCAGACGCCTCGTATTGGATGTATCTCGTGCACGTGCCGCTGGTGATCGCGGCCCAGATGCTCGTCCGTCCGTGGCTGCTCCCCGCGGACGCGAAGTTTCTTCTCGTCGTCAGCATGGTGACGCCGCTGCTGCTCGTGAGCTACCGCTGGTGCGTGCGGTATACCGCGATCGGCAGCCTGCTCAACGGGCCACGTGCGCTGGCCGCGCCCGGTCAGTAGCGGTGGTCGTCGGGGTCGTAGTCGGGCGAGAGTGTGACGTTTCCGGCCGGATCGGCGCCGAACTTGTGGCGGTGATCGACCAGCCTGCGGAGAAAACGCGACCGCACGATCGTCGAGTAGAACTTCCTGAACGAGTCCCCCTTGCCGTCGAGCGGCTTGTCGGAGGTGAACGTGAACATCGGCAGCAGCATCTCGTCGTTGATCGTCTCGTTGTGCCAGACGTTCTGGGGTGGATCGAACGGGTTCCGCGGATTGGCGGCGGAGTTGTCATAGGAAACCACCGCCTCGAACCGCGTGCCGGCCGGAAACCGACGGGGCCGCTCGAGGACGTAGGGAGACTGCCAGTTGTAGTCCCACTGCGGCACCCGCAGGAGCAGCAGCGGCGGCGCATCGCCGGGCTGCCGGGCCGTGATCTCGATCCACCGGGCCAGATGGTGCGCGTGGGGCACGACGCCCGCGAGATCCGCATCCTGGGGAAGCGTGTAGCTGCCGCGGACCCGGAAGTCGGTCACGCCCGGTGGCACCACCGCAAAATCGCCGGAGAGGTAGATCATGTTCGTCACCTTGCGCGGCGGCTGCTTGTCGAGCCAGAGGCCGACGCGGCTCGCAGCGGTTTCCAGCTTCCCGGTGCGGACATAGTGCACCTGCACCGTGATGTCGCAGCCCGCCGGGATCACGACCGCCGCGTCCGCGGGAGCGGCCAACGCCCCCACCCCCGGCACAAAGCCGCTCACGAACGCGGCCCGCGGCTGCCCGTCGTCGCGCATGGGCGGCACGCGAAATCCGATGCCGTGCGAATCCTGAAAGCCCCCCGCCCGGTCGTCGGGATGGCTGAAGCCGTCGCGGCCGCCGTGCATCCGCACGGCCTCCTGCGCCGTCTCCCGCGGCAGGTGGCCGATCAGCGCGTGGTGCACGATCCGGCGATTGCCCGGCAGGTACTGGATCGCGCGGAGCCGCAGATCCTCGTCGCGAGCGAGCGGAAAGATGATGTTGCGGTAGATGTCGCTGCCGTGTGCGCCGACCTGCGTCGGCTCGGGCTGCTCGAGCACGATGTCGGGGGGGCCGAGATCCTGCGCGAAGGCCGAGGTGTCGGGCAGCGGCGGGAGCCGGGGGGCGTCGGCGGGATTTCCCGCCGGCTTGCCGGCCGCCACCCACGCCCGCAGCGTGGCGATCTCCGCGGCGGTCGGCGGCCGCGGGCCCTGGAAATCGTAGTCGCTCTCGATCTGCGCCGGCGGCATGCGCCGGGCCTCGATCTCCTCGATGCCGAGTTCCAGCCAATCGACGGCGTCGTCGTAGGCGAGCAGGCTGAACGGGCCGACGTCATCCGGCCGGTGGCAACGCTGGCAGTTGGCGTGAAGGAACGGCAGCACGTCCTTGTAAAACGTCACGCCGCCCCGCGCCGCCGTAGCGCCGGGCCTGGCCGGCCGCGCGAGCGGACAGCCGACGGCCTCCGTGACGGGCACCCGCACCTCGCGGCCGGCGAGCACGTCACGGATCGCGTTTTCTAGCTCGGGATCGGGCTCCCCCGGCGATTTCACGCCCCGCTCCACGTAGCGGTCGTCGATCCGCCCGCGGTACCGGACCCGGCCGGTCGCGTCCACGAGCAGCGCCTCGGGCGTGACCGTGGCGTCGACCGCCTCGGCGACCGCCAGCGCCTTGTCGGTGACGAGCGGGAAGGGGATCGAGAACGTGTCGCGGTAGGCCGTGACGTCGTCGTGGTCGTCGAAATCGCAGATCACCCCCACGAAGCGGACGCCGTCCGGGGCGAACTCCCGCGACAGGTCGGCGAGCACCGCGCCGTATTTCTGCGCGAGGGGGCAGTGCGGGTAGAGGAACGTGAGGCAGATCGCCCTGCCATCGTCGCCGAGCAGCGCGGCCAGACGCACGTCCCTGCCGTCGAGGTTCTGCACGGTCAGCTGCCCGAAGGCCAGACGGCCGGCGGGGCGGGCCGACCCGGCGGCGGCTGCCGGCTCGGCGGGCCGACCGAGGGCCGGGACCATGCCGAGGGTGCCGGCGGCAACGGCCATCAGCCACCACGATCGCAGCGTGCCTGTTGGAACTCTTTCCATGATTGTGAATGTAGGTGTCCGCCCCGCGGAGCGGCAAGCCGCGGGCCGGCGGCGATGCGGGCCCGCGGCGTTGCCGGTCGGGCGAATCCGTTCCCTGCGGCCCTGGGATGAGTGGGGCGGAAGCCGGCGGTACGCCGCCGCCCCGGGGAGCCCGTGTGGCATGGTTCGGGCACGGCTGCTTTACTACTGGGGCTTTCCCACCGGGTCGTGCATCGACCCGTGGATCACGGGCTCGCGCGGCCTGCCCCCCCGCAGGGCCGCGGGCACCCAGTCGCACACGCCGGCATGATCGCGCGATTCTTCATCCAACGCCCGATCTTCGCGTCGGTGATCTCGATCGTCCTCGTGCTCTGCGGGGCGGTGGCCTACTCCGTCCTGCCCACGACGCAGTATCCCGAGATCACGCCCCCGACGGTCGAGGTCTCGACGATGTATCCCGGGGCCAACGCCGAGCTCGTCCGCGACACGATCGCCGCGCCCATCGAGCAGCAGGTGAGCGGCGTCGAGAAGGCGCTGTCGCTGAGCTCCCTGTGCACCAACGACGGCCGCTACCGGTTGACGGTGACCTTCGCCCCCGGCACCGATCTCAACATGGCGCAGGTGCTCACGCAGGTGCGCGTGACGCTGGCGATGCCGATCCTGCCCGAGTTGGTGCAGCGGCAGGGGGTGGCGGTGCTGAAGAAGTCGCCGGCGGCGATGATGATCGTGAATCTCACGGCGGAGCGGGACGCCGCGGGGCGGCCGCGGTACGACGAGACCTTCCTCTCCAACTACGCCACGATCCAGATCCGCGACGAGCTCCTGCGGGTGGCGGGCGTGGGCGACATCGACTTCATCGGGCAGCGCGACTACAGCATGCGGATCTGGCTCGACCCGGAGCGGATGGCGGCGGTCGGGCTGTCGGCGGAGGGCGTCCGCAAGTCGCTCGAAAACCAGAACTTCCAGGTCGTGGCGGGCAGCATCGGCCAGCAGCCGGCCCCCGATCGCCAGGCCTTCCAGATCCCGCTGGCGGCCGTGGGCCGCCTGGTCACGGCGGAGGAGTTCGGCGACGTGATCGTGAGCGAGTCCGAGGCGGAGACGGGCGCCGTGACCGGCGTGCTCGTGCGGCTGCGGGACGTGGCCCGCGTGGAGCTCGGGGCCCGTTCCTACGACCAACGCTGCCGCCTCGACGGCGAGCCGAGCGTGGGGCTGAACGTCTACCAGCTTCCGGGCTCCAACGCGATCCGCACGGCGGCGGCGGTGCGGGCGCGGCTCGCCGCGCTCGCCGAGCGGTTTCCGCGGGGCGTGCGGGCGCAGGTCGTCTACGACACCACGCCGTTCATCCAGGAGTCGAAGGCCGAGGTGCTCGAGACGCTCCGCGACGCGATCGTGCTCGTGGCGCTCGTCGTGCTCGTGTTCCTGCAGAACTGGCGGGCCACGCTCATCCCGCTCGTCGCCGTGCCCGTGGCGATCGTCGGCACCTTCGCCTTCATGGCGGGGCTCGGATTCAGCCTCAACAACCTCTCCCTCTTCGGCCTCGTGCTCGCCATCGGCATCGTGGTGGACGACGCGATCGTGGTGGTGGAGAACGTCGAGCGGTGGATCGAGCACGGCCTGTCGCCGCGGGAGGCGGCGTTCCGGGCGATGGAGGAGGTGACCGGCCCCGTGATCGGCGTCGCGCTCGTGCTCTGCGCCGTGTTCGTGCCCTGCGGCTTCATCGCGGGCATCGTCGGCGAGTTTTTCCGGCAGTTCGCCCTGACGATCGCCGTGTCGACGCTGCTCTCCGCGATCAACTCCCTCACGCTCAGCCCGGCGCTCGCCGCGATCCTGCTGAGGCCGAAGGATGCGCCGCCCGATCCCGTGGATCGCGTGCTCGGCTTCACCTGCGGCTGGCTTTTCCGTGGCTTCAACGCCGCGTTCGCGGCCTTCACGCGGGCCTACGCCGGGCTCGTGGGCCGCTCGCTCGGATTCGCCGCGCCGATCCTGCTCGTGTTCGCCGGCCTGCTGGGCCTGACGGTCGTCCTCTTCAGGTCGATCCCGGTGGGATTCATCCCGCAGCAGGACAAGGGCTACCTGATCGTCGACGTCACGCTCCCCGACGGGGCGAGCGTGCAGCGGACGGCGCGGGTGATGGAGGCGCTCGAGCGACGGGCGCTCGCGGAGCCGGGCGTGACCCACGCGCTCTCCGTCGCCGGCCAGTCGGTGGTGCTCGGCGCCAGCGCCCCCAGCCGCGGCGCGATGTACGTGATGCTCGACAGCTTCGCACGCCGACGGGGGGCCGCGTCGTCCGCCGACGCGATCGCGGCGCGGCTGCGGGCGGAGTGGGGGGCCACGGAGGACGAGGCCCGCGTCGAGGTCTTCGGGCCGCCGCCCGTCGACGGGCTCGGCACCGTGGCGGGATTCAAGCTCGTGGTCGAGGATCGGGGCGACTACGGCGGCCAGACGCTCGAGCAGGCGGCGGCGGCGGTCGTGCGCAGCTGCGCCGGGGACGCCCGTCTGACGGGGCTCTTCACGAACTACTCGGCCAGCTCGCCCTGGCTGTTTCTCGACATCGACCGGGAGAAGGCGGCGGCGCTGGGTGTGTCGATCAAGAGCCTCTTCGAGACGCTGCAGTTCCACCTCGGCTCCTACTACGTCAACAACTTCAACCGCTTCGGCCGCTCGTGGCAGGTCAATGTGCAGGCCGACGCGGCCCACCGCGGCGACCTCCGACGGGCCATCGACGAGATGGCGGTGCCGGGAGCGGGGGGGAAGGAGGTGCCGCTCTCGACGCTCGTGCGCGTGGAGAACCGGGTCGGCCCCTCGCTCGTCATGCGGCACAACCTCTACCCGGCCGTCGCCGTCCAGGGCGAGCCGGCGGCAGGCACGGGCAGCACGTCGGCGCTGGGCATCGTGCAGGGGCACTTCGACCGGCTGCAGCGGGAGGCGACGATCCCGCCGCTCGTGGCGTCGGAGTGGACGGAGATGGCGTTCATGCAGCTGCGTTCGGGATCGACGGCGACGTTCCTCTTCGTGCTCGGCGTCGTGCTCGTGTTCCTGGTGCTGGCGGCGCTCTACGAGAGCTGGTCCCTGCCGCTGGCCGTGATCCTGGTCGTGCCGATGTGCCTCCTGTCGGCGCTCGTGGGCGTCGCCTGGGCGGGCATGGACATCACGATCTTCACGCAGGTGGGCTTCGTCGTGCTCGTCGGGCTGGCCTGCAAGAACGCGATCCTGATCGTGGAGTTCGCCCGCCAGCTCGTGCGGGAGGGGAGGCCGCTTCGCGAGGCCACGGTGGAGGCCTGCCGGCTGCGGCTGCGGCCGATCCTGATGACGTCGCTGGCCTTCATCCTCGGCGTGCTGCCGCTGGTGGTGGCCGAGGGCGCGGGGGCGGAGATGCGGCGCACCATGGGACTCGCCGTCTTCAGCGGCATGCTCGGCGTGACGCTCTTCGGCATCTTCCTCACGCCCGTGTTCTTCGTGACGCTCGTCCGCGAGGGGCGGGCGCGGTGACGGGCACGGCCGCGCGTCCCGATCCGCGTCGCGTGCGCCGGGCGGGCCGCGGGGATCACCGCGGCTTGTGGCCGCGGAGCCACTCCGGCCAGAGGCACCAGGCGTCGAAGCCGGCGGGGGGCTGCTTGCCGACGTAGTCGTCGCAGAGACCGCCGTCGACGCACGGCAGCGGCTTGCAGGACTGGCCGTCGGCGGCGAGCTCCTCGAGCCGGAGCTGCCAGCCCCCGCCGAGGGCGCGGTAGATCTGGATCATCCCCTTGGCCACGCCCCCGACGTTGTCGTTGAGCCTGATCTGCTCGGTCACCTGGGTCTGCTGGACGACGAACACGCGGTTGAAGTCGGCGATCCCCTCCGTGTACTGCGTCTCGACGAGTTCGACGGAGCGGGAGGCGGCGTCGACGCCCTGCTGCTGTTTCGCGGCCGCGGCGCGGGCCTTGATCGCGATGACGATGCCGTCCTCCGCCTCGCGGCCGGCCCGCAGCACCGTCTCCTGGTAGCCCGCGGCCAGCGCCTGGAACTTCGCGTCCTGCTGGCGGATGTTGTTGAGCAGGCGGCCGTAGTTGAGGATCTTCCAGTCCACGACGGGGGCCACCACGCCGAACATCGAGTCGGATTCGAACAGCTGCCCAAGCTCGTTGGCGTAGACGCCGAGATACCCGTTGATCGAGAACGCGGGGTAGAGCTCCGCCTCGGCCACGCCGATCTGGGCGCTCTGCGCCGCGAGCAGCCGCTCGGCCTGCCGCACGTCGGGCCGGCGCCGCAGCAGGTCGGCGGGGATGCCCACCGCGAGGGCCGGCGGCACCGCCGGGATGTCGCCGTCGCCGAGCCGCGTCGCCAGATCCTCGGGCGGGATCGCCAGGAGCACGCACAGCGCGTTGGACGCGAGCCGGGCCTGCCGCTCGAACTCGGGGATCAGGGCCTCGGTCTTGGCGAGGTTGAGCCGCGCCTGCGAGACGTCGAGCTCGCTCGTCACGCCCCCGGTGAACCGGTCGACGGCGATCCGCAGCGAATCCCGCTGGATCGCCGCCAGGCGGGTGAGGTCGGCCACCTGCTTCCGCGCGATCCGGTAGTCGACGTAGCGGTCGGCCACGTCGGCGATCAGCGTCACGAGCACGCCGTCGTATTCCTCGACGCTGGCCTGGTACTTCGCCCCCGCCGACTCGATGTTGCGGCGGATCTTCCCCCACACGTCGAACTCCCAGGAGAGGTTGAAGCCCGTCTGCCAGAGGCTGAACGGCGGGACGGCGAGGTTCTGCAGGGCCGCGACGTTGTTGCTCAGCTGCCAGCGCTCGTAGGCGGCCAGCGCCCGCTGCGACTGCGGCATGAAGCCCCCCACGGTGATGTTGTAGGCGGCGCGGGACGCCAGCACCCGGAAGCCCGCCTCGCGGAGCGGGAGATTCTGCTCGTAGGCCTGGAGCACGAGCCGGTCGAGCACCGGGTCGTTGAACTGCCGCCACCACTGCGTCTCGACGTCGGATGCCGACCGCACCTGCGGGTCGTCGGCGTCGATCCAGGCGTGCTCCACCGGCGCGACCGGCCGCAGGTAGGCCGGACCGACCTTCATGCCGTTGCGCCAGTATTGCCCCCACGACGTGCAGCCCGTGGCGGCCAGCGCGCAGGCCGCCGCCAGCAGGCACAGCGCCCGGCGTCGCGGCGAACTGTCGGCGGCGTGGCTCGTCACTCGCGGTGTCCGCCCCGTGGAGGGCGTCGGGGGGCGAAGGGGCGCTGCGCCGGCGCGCAGTAGCGCCGTCGCCGATCGGTTCACCGCT
>Ga0207954_1000190_pt1 | contig 19794 bp, 14 predicted proteins | sample CryBogmetaGMA0M_FD_184547 | JGI IMG/M metagenome (GOLD analysis project Ga0207954, IMG submission 184547) | Freshwater microbial communities from Crystal Bog, Wisconsin, USA - MA0M (SPAdes) | ecosystem: Environmental > Aquatic > Freshwater > Lake | place: Crystal Bog, Wisconsin, USA | collected... | reverse complement strand
CGCGATCGGCTCAGCGGTGTCAGCGGCAACGGATGACGGCGATGCGGCCGCCACCATTCCCGCGAGGCAGAGGCAGGCCGGCAGGCCGCGGAGCATGGGGAGCATGGCGTTCGATCCCAAAGGACGTCAGCAGAGGCGGGCAGAGCGACGGCGCCGCGGCATCGCCGCGGCCGCCAGCGAGCCCGCGACGAGGAGCGTGACCGCGGCCGGTTCGGGCACCGCCGCAACGGGCCCGCTGCCGCCGGCAGCGGCCTGCCCGGCGCCACCGGCGTACACACCAGCATCGAACAGTCCCGCGGAGAGGAAGTTCGCCCCGTCGAGGATGTCCACCAGCCCGTCGGAGGTGAAGTCGCCCTCGTTCCAGCTCGCCGGCAGGCCGGTGTCGAACCTGCCGCCCGCGAGGAAGTTCCCGGCGTCGAGAATGTCGACCTGCCAATCGAGGTTCGTGTCGCCCGCCGCGGCGAACCCGACGGTCACGCTGCCATCGCCGTTGTCGAGCCAGCCGATGGTGCGGTCACCGCCGCTGGTCGCCGCCGCGCTCGACCTGATGCCCGACGTGCCGTTCCAGGAACCGTCGCCCCGGCCGGCGTCGAGGGCGGCGAGGAGGTCCGTCACCCCGAGCCCGTTCGTGACCGTGAGCATGCCGTTGCCGACGTCGACGAGCCCGCCGCCGTTGGGCCTGAGACCGCCGACCGTCGCCTGAAGGCCCGGCACCAACGTCACCGTGCCCCCGGCCACGGGCGACACGACGCTCACCGCGGCCGCCTGCGGATGGGCGAGCCGGAGGGTGCCCCGCACGACCGTCGTCGTGCCGCTGAACGTGTTGGCAGCGGCCAGGATCGCCGTGCCCGTGGTGTTCACCACCAGCCCCGCATTCCCGCCGGTGCCACCGTTGACGAGCGGCCCGCTGAACAGCGTGGTGCCGCTCCCCGACACGGTGAGGGTCCGCGGCACACTCGCGGCCGGGAGCCCCAGCACGGTCGTGCCCGAGAACTCGAGCGTCCTGCCAGCCAGCGCGTTGTGCACGGTGCGACTGCCGCCGGACAACTGCATGCCGCCGGCGAACACCACGCCGGTCGTACCCGTGAACACGGCTGCGGACGTGTTGTTGCCCAGGACCACGGGGTTGGCGATCCGCGAAACCGCCGGCCCCGCCTGGAGGACGATGCTCGACGAAACCAAGGGCTGCAGCGTCAGCGTGCCCGAAGACCCGAGGGCGAGGTTGTTGCCCACGACCGTCGTGCCGCCGGTGAGCGTGAAGCCGCCGGAAAAGCCGCTGTTGGACCCCGAGAGCACCAGGGTGCCGCCGCCCGTCTTCGTCAGGCCGCCCGTCCCCGTGATTCGCGCCGCCAGCGTCACGGTACGACCGTCATCCACCGCGAGCGTCTTCGTGGCCGTGCCGGACACGGCGACCGCGAGTCCACCGGAGCTCGAGATCGTCAGGTCGGTGGCGGCGTCGCGATTCTGGATCGTGCCGCCCGTCCAGGTGAGCGTCCGGGCCGCCGTGCCGGAGCCTCCGGCCTGCACCAGCGCCGCCCTGAGGATTCCCCCGTCGAGGCTGGAGGTGCCGGGCCCGAGCACGACCGCCGCCGCCGTGAGCGTGCCGCCCGTCATCGTCACCACGGCATTCGCCGACGAGCCCGTCGTGACCGTCCCGCCGACGGTGAGCAGGCCACCGCCGACGTTGAGGCGGGCCGCCGCGGTAGACGATCCCACCACGAGCTGGTTGGCCACCCGCAGGCCGCCGGAGGCGATGGACAGCGTCGGCACGGGGCCCGCCGCCGTGCCGCCGATCTGCACGGTGCCGGCATCCTGGCCGATCGCGTCGACCACCGCCGTGCCCGAGGCGATCTGCGCCGTGTCGAACCGCGACGGCTGCCACCGCGTGTCCCAGTTCGACCACGCGGCGTAACGGACCGAAGATCCCGTCGTGAGCACCGCCGGCAACGGTGCCGGCCAAGCAGCCAGCTCGTTGAGATACTCCTCCAGATCGGTGTAGCCGTCGGCGTCGAAGTCGGCGTTGTTGTTGGCCACGGCGGGGTTCAACCCCAGGGCGGTCTCCCAGGCATCGGGCATGCCGTCGGCGTCCGTGTCGGTGGGCGCGGTGCCGGCGGCCAGCGTCGGATAGCCGCCGACCTGCGTGCCGGAATCGATGATCTTGCCCCCCATGGTGGCCGGTTCGCCGAACACGCGGGTGTCGATGCTGTCGCGGGCCCAGTAGGTGGCGCCCGCGTAGGCCAGCACCGAGGAGTAGGCCGCGTCGGCCGTCTGCGTGCTCACAGAGGTGGTGTTACCCACGGGGGCGGCCGGCTTCGTCGGGTTCGTGGAGGTGCTCGTGGCGATCATCGACCAGCCGGTGTCGGTCCCGTTGAGAACCAGATCCCGGTTCGAGTCGATCTTGTTGCCGCTGAGGTAGAGCCGCGTGTCGGTGAGCCCCACGAGGAAGGCGCGGCCCGTCTTCGACGACGACGTGTTGGGTCCGGCCACCGAGTAGTTGCCGACGTAGTTCATGTTCATCACGCCGGCCTCGTCGCCGTTGTAGCCGTTCTCGTTGCCCCAGTCGTAGTTGACGTTGTTGCGGAAATCGAAGTTGATCGTGCCGGTCACGTAGTTGCCCGACACGGACAGCCCCGGCCGTGGGTTGCGGCTGTCGTTGTGGGCGTAGTAGTTGTGGTGGTACGTGATCACGTCGCCGCTGATCAGCGATCCGTAGCCGTGAGCCCCCTTCGAATGCCCGGCGTTCCGCAGGGCCTCCGTGATGCCCGACCACTGCACGGTGGTGTTGGTGGAGTTGGTGACACTGAGCACCTCGTCCACGCTCCAACTGGCGCTCACGTGGTCGATCATCACCCGGTTCACGCCTTCCACGTGGAGGGCGTCCGGCTCGTAGGGGCTGGCCGTCCCGGACGCGAGCGTCACCGAGTTGCCCGGCCGGAGGCGGAGGTTGCGAATCACGATGTCACTCACGCTCGAGACCTGCGTCTGGCGGTAGGCGAGGGTGATGCCGCCGCCCGGGGCCGACTGGCCGGCGATCGTGATCTTCGGCTTGTTAACGTCGAGGTTGCTCTGCAGGTAGATCGTGCCGCCGGTGCGGAACAGGATCGTGCGACCCGACGTCGGGGCGGTGGAGATGCCGTAGCGGAGCGTGCCCGCCGTGTTGGTGTCGGCGAGGCTGGTCACGAAGTAGACGTCGCCGCCGCGGCCCCCTGTGGCCGCGGCCCCGGCGCCCTCCGCCCCGGGGAAGGCGGGGATCGTCTGGCCGAGGCCCGGCCACGCGACTGCCCAGAGGGCGGCGGCGGTGAGTGCGCGACGGGTCGGTCCCATGATTGACTCCTTGGCCCCGCGCCTCGACCGGCCAGGCGGGCTCCCTTCCCTACGAAACCCAGACTACGGCGGGTCGCCCGCAGGCACGACTACATTCTTCGGTCGCTCCCCTCCTGATTTCTGCACACGGCCCGCGATGCAGAAAACGGAGTGTATCTTACCGATCTGAGCGACGGCCCTCCGGGGCGATCGCGGGGGACATCCGGTGAAAAAGCGAAAGAACGTACTCCTCGCGCTGGGCTGGTATGACCACCGGCTCATCCAGGGCATCGGCGCCTACGCGGCCGAACACCACTGGCACCTCTCGTCGGCGAGCATCACGCAGGAGTTCGTGATCCCCTATGACTGGCAGGGAGACGGCATCCTCGCCTGGCTCGCCGGCGAGGACGAACTGGCCTCGTTCGTGCTCGCCCACCGCGTTCCGGTCGTGGACTTCAGCCTGCGGCGGAAGCATCCGCGGCCGCGGGTGGTGCTCGACCACGCCATGACCGGCCGCCTCGCGGCCCAGCACTTTCTCGACCGCGGCTTCCGCAACTTTCTGTACTACAGCTTCGCCGATAACTGGACCTACCAGGCCCGCGGCACGTCGTTCGTCGAGGAACTCGCGGCGGCCGGCTTCGCCTGCACGTGGCTCAAGGGCCAGCTCGTGAAGACCACGTCCCGCGACCGGTCGGTCTGGTCGGCCCGACAGAAGTGGCTCGAGCACGAAATCTCGGCGGCGGCCAAGCCGGTGGCGATCTTTACCGCCAACGGCGCTCATGCGCTCGAGGTGCTCGAGGTCTGCGAGTCGGTCGGCGCCCGCATCCCGGACGACGTCGCGATCATCGGCTGGGAGGATGCCCTGCTCGTCGGCCAGGCCAACCTCCGCTCGATCACGACGATCGATCCCAACTACGAGGAACTCGGCTACCGCGGGGCCGCCCTGCTCGATGCCCTGATGGCGGGGGCGCGGCCGCCGGCGAAGCCGGTGCTGATCGACTCCGCCCGGATCATCACGCGGCACAGCACGGAGGTGACCTCGGTCGCGCACGCGGGCATCCAGCGGGCCCTGCGGTTCATCGGCGAGCACCTCGCCCAGTCCTTCAGCGTGGACGACGTGGCCGAGGCGGCCTGCATGTCGCGCCGCGGCCTCCACCAGGCGTTCATCGACCAGATGGGGCGGACCCCCGGCGGCCACATCCGCGCCGCCCGGATCGAGATGGCGCGAAAGCTCCTCGCCGAGACCGATCTCAAGGTGGAGTTGGTCGCCAAGCGGAGCGGCTACCCGAGCCTCAACACGTTCTTCGTGGCCTTCAAGAAGGCCTGCGGCAAGACGCCGGCCGAATACCGACGCGAGGCCCGGCGGGCCAGGTGGGCAGCCCATGACGCCTGAATCGCCCCGGCCCGTCGGCCGCACCCGCTGGCTCGTCTGCCTGCTGTTGTTTTGCTCCGTCGCGATCAACTACATCGACCGCAACGCCCTCGGCCTGCTCAAGGAGCCCCTGAGCCGCTCGCTGGGCTGGAGCGAGACCGACTACGCGGCGATCGGCACGGCGTTTTTCTGGGCCTACGCCTGCGGCTACCTGCTCGGGGGCCGGATTATCGATCGGCTCGGGGTGAAGCGGGGGCTGCCCTGGTTCGTGGGCGTGTGGAGCATCGCCGCCATGGCCCACGGGCTGGTCGGCCTCATCGATCCGGCGTGGCGGATCGGCTGGCCGACCAGCCCCGAGCGGGCCGATGGCGTCGGCTGGTCGCTGCCGGCGACCGTGGCGGGCTTCATGGCGGCACGGGCGCTGCTCGGCATCTCGGAAGGGGGCAACTTTCCGGGGGCCATCAAGGCCGTGGCGGAATGGTTTCCGGCCCGCGAGCGGGCGCTGGCCACCGGGCTGTTCAACGCCGGCAGCAACGTCGGGGCCGTGGTCTGTCCACTGCTCGTGGCCTTCCTGCTCACGCGCTACGGCTGGCAGGTCGCCTTCTACGTGACCGGGGCCCTGGGATTTCTCTGGCTCGTGGCCTGGAAGTGGGTCTACGACGCTCCCGAAACGCATCCGCGGCTGTCGGCGGAGGAACTCGCCTTCATCACGTCGGATCGACCGGCCGCCACACCCCAGCCGCACGAGACGGTGTCGCTCCTCTCCCTGTTCCGGCATCGACCGGTGTGGGCCTACCTGCTCGCGAGCTTCTTCGCCGGGCCGATCTGGGGCATCTACATGCTCTACTTCCCCGACTTCATGAAGAAGTCGTTCCCCACCATGAGCTTCATGGAGATCTCGGGCTGGACCTCGGTCTTTTATCTGATCGGCTCGTTCGGCGGCATCGCCGGAGGGTGGCTGGCCGGATACCTGCTGGGCCGTGGCTGGAGCATCAACCGCGCCCGCAAGACCGCGCTGGCCATCTGCGCCGTCTGCGTGGTGCCGATCTTCCTCGCCCCGCACATGCCCACCCCGTGGCTGGCCGTGCTGATCGTCGGGATCGCCGGCGGCGCCCACCAGGGCTGGTCCGCGAACCTGTTCAGCGTGGTCTCCGACACCATGCCCGGGCCCGCCATCAGTTCCACGGTGGGCCTCGGTGGCTTCATCTGCTTCGCCACGGCCGGACTCGTGCCCTGGCCGATCGCCTACGTGCTGGAAAGGACGGGCAGCTATTCCCTGATCTTCGCCGTGGCCTCGTCGCTGTACCTCGTGTCGCTGCTCTGCATCCATCTGCTGGTGCCCGTGATCGGCCGCCAGGCCGATTGACACCTTTCTTCCGGGTGATTCCATGCCCACGTCACACCTCGGCTCCGCTCCCGCCCCCTCACGCCTCCGCGGCCCCTGGACGCCCGACCTCGGCAACGGCCTCTACCGCAACCCGGTGATCCACGCCGACTACTCCGATCCCGACGTGGTCCGGGTCGGCGACGACTTCTACCTGACGTCGTCGAGCATGCAGTGCACGCCGGGACTGCCGATCCTCCACTCTCGCGATCTCGTCAACTGGTCGATCGTGGGCCATGCCCTCACGAACCTGCCACACCAGTACTACGACGAAGTCCGAGCCGGGCACGGGGTCTGGGCCCCCGCGATCCGCTGGCACGCGGGGCGGTTCTGGATCATCGTCGGCCTGCCCGACCACGGGCTCTACGTGGTCACGGCCGAGCGGGCGGAGGGCCCGTGGTCGCCGCCGCACCAACTGCTCGCCGGCAAGGGCCTGATCGACCCCTGCATGCTGTGGGACGACGACGGTCAGGCGTACGTCGTGCATGCCTACGCGCGGTCGCGGTCGGGCCTCCGCAACCGGCTGCACGTTCGGCCGGTGAGTCCCGACCTGCGGCAGGTGCTCGGCGCGGGGCAGGTGATCGCGGCGATCGACGAGCGGCTGCCCGCGCTCGAGGGGCCGAAGTGGCTGAAACGAAACGGCTGGTACTACGTCTCCGCGCCGGCGGGCGGCGTGGCGATGGGCTGGCAGACGGTGTTTCGCAGCCGCCACGTCTACGGCCCCTACGAGGAGCGGATCGTGCTCGCCCAGCGAGGGACGAGCGTCAATGGCCCGCACCAGGGCGGCCTCGTCGACACGGCCGACGGCGAGTGGTGGTTCGTCCACTTTCAAGACATGGGCCCCTACGGACGCGTGGTCCACCTGCAGCCGGTACGGTGGGAGCACGACTGGCCCGTCGTGGGCGTCGAGCACGACGACCGTGGCGTCGGCCGGCCGACGCTCACGCACCGCAAGCCACGGGTCGGCGGCAGGGTCGCCTGCTGCGAGCCGCAGACGAGCGACGACTTCACGTCGGATCGTCTGGGCCTGCAGTGGCAGTGGAGCGCCAACCATGACCCCTCCTGGCACTCGCTCTCGGCGCGGCCCGGCCGGCTGCGGCTGTTTGCCCGGTTCGTGCTCAGCGGCGACCTGCGGGCCGCGCCGCACGTGCTCTGCCAGAAGTTTCCGGCGCGGAAGTTCGCGGTGGAAACGGAGGTCGAACTCGCAGACCACGGCGAGTCGACCGATGCCGGCCTCGCGGTCCTCGGTGGCGAGTTCGCGGCCATCGTCGTCACGCGATCGGCCGGCGGCCGCCGGCTCGTGCTCCGCACCGAGGTCGAGCCGCGCGGAGAGGTCGTCCTGCCGCACGCCGGGCCGGTGCGGTTGCGGCTCGAGGTGGGGGAGGGGGGCTGCTGCCGCTTCTTCTTCGACGACGCCGCCGAGGGCTGGCAGCAGCTCGGCCCCGAGTTCTTCGCGCGGGCCGGCGCCTGGACGGGGGCACGGTTCGGCCTCTTCTGCGGCACGGCCGACCCGGCGGCAAGCGGAGACGCCGGGCATGCCGACTTCGGCCCCGTGCGCGTCATGCCCCTCGACCGTCACGGCGACGCCTGAAAGTGGCCGCAGGTTTTCAACCTGCGGTGACCGGCCTCATGAGCCGCCCCCGCTCGGGGCCGCCAGTGCCCCGGGAGCCGGGCTATGGGAGCAAACGGAGCCAGGATGGCGGAGTGCAGCGGACATGCAGTGAGCGTCGGGCAGGATGCCCGACGGGAACGTCCGGCGACGGGGGAATGGCGGACCCGAGCTGAGTTCAAACTACGGGATCTCGATGTCGATCGCGTTGTCGCCCGACTTGACCTCGAACTCGCCCTTGAAGGCCACCTTCCGCGGGGTCACCTCGTTGCCCTCGGCATCCACGTCGCCACCGGTCATCGCGGTCACCCGGTGCGTGCCCAGCGGCGCCCCCTGCCGACCCCGGGAGTAGTCGAGTTTGTAGCGGCCTTCGCCATTGGTGCGGCCCTCGGCGGGCCGGCCCCCCTTCGCCGGGGCGAACTGCACCCAGACGTTCTTCTGCGGCTTGCCTGCCTTGGTGACCGTGCCGCCAACCTCGGCGAGGCGAATCTTCGACGAGCAGCCCACGGCCGCCACGGCGATCAGGAGGGCCGCGGTCACGCCGCGGCCGAACGAAGACGATGCGGCCATCAGTAGCTCCCCGCCTGGATGCCGTTGCGATCGACGCCGCTGTCGGCGATGCCGCCGAGCGTTTCCCAGGTGGAGCCGTCGATGTTGTCGCTGATCCACTGCACGTGACCGTCGGCGAACACCGCGTTGGTGCCGTCCCCCGTGTGGAGGCTGCCGGCCCCGAAGCGATAGGTGCCGTTGATCAGCCAGGTGGCGTTCGCGTTCACGTTGGTGAGATGCGTCTTCGGCCAGCCGAGCCGGATCGACCCCGCCCACCACGAGCCGTCCTTCCCCTGACCGTCCTGGTAGTTTTCCCGCTGCACGTTGCTGCCGTCACGTTCCACGATCATGAGTGTCTTCGACGTGCCGTCGGCGATGTCCGCAATCTTGGTCTTCGAGCCACCGCCGAACACACCGGTCCGGCGGGCGATCTCGCCGGCCGGATCACCACCGACGACGGCGGGCCGATAGACGAGCGTCGGCGTGCCGCCGACGACCGCATCCTCGGCCCCGCTGTATCCCGCCACGCCCACGTAGTTGGATTTGCCGTAGGGATCCTTGCCACTCTGCGGATCGGTGCCGGTGGCCCGATTGGAGGTCACGTTGAGCGGCCCCATCACGTCCGACGGGCACATGAAGGCCGAGATCGGATTCTTGGCGACGGTCGCCGCCGCCGTCGTTTTCTCCCAGTCGTAGTTGGGAAACTTGACGGTCCCGCTCACGATCGAGTTGAACTGCGAGTAGACGTCGTTCGATTCGGAGAAGGGGAGAATGAAGGTGCCCCAGCCGAAGGTCGCCGAACCGTGCGAACTTCCTCCCAGGCTCCCCGTCGGCGTGACGCCGTCCTCGTAGTGCACACCTGGCGGAAACCGCTTCTTCGCCGAGACGTAGTTCATCACGCCGAGGCCAAGCTGCTTGAGGTTGTTGGCGCACTGCATCCTCCGGGCCGCCTCGCGGGCCGACTGCACGGCCGGCAGGAGCAGGCCGATCAGCGTGGCGATGATCGCGATCACCACGAGCAACTCCACGAGCGTGAAGCCGCGGCGACGATGAAGGTGTGAGCCGGACATGACGAAGTCTCCTGCGGGAGTTTCAGGGACGATGGTGACTAGCGGGCTTCCTGAAGCCGTTTCCGCCACTTTTTCTGGCCGTTGCGGACGATGCTGCCGGGCTGGGTCGAGTAGTAGTCGTAGCCGAGCTTGTCGTTGGCGGCGGCCATCTCCTCGAACGACCCGTAGACGATGCCGTTCTTGCCGGGAAACATCGGCTTGCCGCTCGCGAGGTCGTAGAACCGCGCCCAGTAGACGTCGGCCGATGACGCGTCGGCGACGTAGATCGTCCGGCCGTCCCGCTTGACCTTGGCCAGGCCCTTCAGCTCCGCGCTCTCGAGCCACGCAAGCCCCGCCTCGATGCAGGCGATCACCTCGGGCGACGGCCTAGGGATGCCCATCAGAAACTTGACGAGGTGCGCACTCTCCACGCCGCTCAGCGAGGCCGGCTCGAAGGCGCGGGCCGGCGTGGGCTCGAGCGTGAGCGGATCGTGCTGGGCGCACCACACGGTCTTGCGCCCATCCACGACCACCTGGGCCTCCAGCACGCAGGCCACGCCCCGGTCGAACGCGGCCGCCAGCCGTCGCTTCCGTTCACCGTCGATGAAGGCATACCGCGGATCATCGCCGACCGCCGCCTGAAGCAGATACAACACGTTGGTCATGGCGTTGTCGTTGAACGTGATGTTGTCGTGGTAGCCCCCCTCCAGCGGATAGACCTGCGGCCAGCCGCCGTTGGGAAGCTGGGCGTCGAGGATGAAGTCGAAGCCACGAAGCGCGGCATCGCGGCAGTCGGGGCGCTGCGTGGCTTCCCAGACCGCCGCCAAGAACTCGATCTCGTTGACTGTGGCGGAGTTGTCGAACGTGGCTTGATAGTGGGGCGGCTTGCCGGGGTCGCTCTGCGACGTCCACTGCATGCCGGGCCGCCGCGGCCCCTTGCTGTAGCCGGTGTGCTTCGACCACCCGCCCGACGGCGTCTGGAACGACACGATCGCGTCGGCCAGGCGGGCCGCCTCGTCACCGGCAAACCACGTCTTCTCACCATCGTCGGGCAGACGGAAGTCACCACCGGATGGCGGCTTCGTGGCCTCGGCCAACCCGGTCGCCGCCAACTCGGCCCGCAGCGCGTCGGCATCCCTCGAGGCCAGGCGAGCCGACCGGTCGAGATACTCCCGCCAGGGCCGCGCCGACTCGGTTGACAGGCCGTCGAGCCGCGCGGCATCCAGTTCCGCCGCCGGAAGGCAACCGACGAGAAGCAGCCACGCGACGGCCGTAAGCCGAAACATCACAGGAATCCCCCGAGCGAGTGAACCACCACTGTGACTAACATAGCGTGCCGAGAACGGTTGCCGCACTTCTGTTTTCTGCAAATCGCTTTGAAAACTGCCGTGCGCAGACCGGCCCCAGAGCGGCCGGGGTGTAGAGTGCGTGGCAACGCGTCTGGGGCGTGGTGGCGGATGCCGCCGCCAGCCGGAGATCGATCGCCGGGGGGACATCATGGGTTCACGGATTTGCCTGTTCGCCGTTCTGGCCTGGACGCTGACCGGCGGAGCATGGGCCGGCGAGCCCCCCGCCGAGGAGACGGCGATCCTCGCCCGCGTTGTGCCGCCAAAGTTCCCCGACAAGGACTTTCCGATCACCGCGTACGGCGCCGTTGCCGAGGGCGACGCCTCGCCGGCCATCGCGAAGGCGATCGCCGCCTGCGCCGAGGCGGGCGGAGGCCGCGTGGTGGTGCCGGCCGGCCGCTGGCGGACCGGCGGGATCCGTCTGGCGAGCAACGTCAACCTCCACGTGGCCGAAGGCGCCACGCTCGTCTTCGATCCTGACCCGAAGCGGTATCTCCCCGTGGTCACCACTCACTGGGAAGGGATGGAGTGCCGCAACTATGCGGCGCTGATCTATGCCGCCGGTGAGACGAACGTGGCCGTGACCGGCGGCGGCACCCTCGACGGCTCCGCCACCTGGGACACCTGGTGGGCATGGTGCAACAAGGCCGACAAGACCAAGGGGCCCGTTCGCCAGAAGGCCGACCGCGACAAACTCGTGGAGATGGTGGCGGCGGGGACGCCGCCTGATCAGCGGGTGTTCGGTGACGGCCACTTCCTCCGGCCGAACTTCATCCAGCCGTACCGCTGCACCAACGTGCTGATCGAGGGGATCACGCTGCTCAACTCGCCGATGTGGGAGGTGCACCCCGTGCTCTGCACCAACGTGACGGTGCGAAAGGTGACGGCGAAGACGCTCGGCCCCAACAACGACGGCTGCAACCCCGAAAGCTGCCGCGACGTCCTCATCGAGGACTGTCTGTTCGAGACCGGCGACGACTGCATCGCGATCAAGAGCGGCCGCAATAACGACGGCCGGCGCATCGGCGTGCCCTCGGAGAACATCGTGATCCGCCGCTGCAGCTTCAAGGACGGCCACGGCGGCGTGACGCTGGGCAGCGAGATTTCGGGGGGCGTTCGCAACGTATTCGTCTCCGACTGCCGCATGGACAGCCCCGAACTCGACCGGGCGTTCCGCTTCAAGTCCAACGCGGTCCGCGGGGGCGTGCTCGAGAACGTCCGCATCCGCGACGTGCAGATCGGGCAGGTTGGCAAGGAGGTGCTCTGCGTCGAGTTCGACTACGAGGAGGGGCCCAAGGGGGAGCATCATCCCGTGCTCCGCGGCGTCACCATCGAGCGGGTCACCGCCGAGCAGAGCGGCCAGGCGATCGCCATCCGGCCGATTCCCAACTCCAGCGTCGAGGACATCGTGATCCGCGACTGCACATTCCGGGGCACGACGGCCCCGCCCGACCTCCGCGGCGGCGACGTGCGGCTGATCGGCGTGACGATCGAACGGGCGAAGGATTCCACCGGGAGATGAGACCCATGACCATGCGCATGCCACGCACGTGGATTGCTTCCGTCGTGCTCCTCACCGCCGCACTCCTCGCGGCCCGCCCCGGCCGCGGCGAATCGCCGCCGGTCGCCGCGCCCGTGATCCCGGATCGGGCCGTCTCGATCCTCGACCACGGGGCGCGGCCCGACGGAGCTGCTGACTGCACGGTCGCCATTCAGAAGGCGATCGACACGGCCGCCGCCGCGGGAGGCGGCCGCGTCGTGGTGCCGGCGGGACGGTTCCTGAGCGGCCCGCTCACGCTCCGCAGCCGGATCGATCTCCACCTCGAGAAAGACGCCGTGCTCCTCATGAGCCAGCGGTTCGCCGACTACCCCAAGGGCGCGAACGTGTTTCTCAAGTTCATCGCCGCCGAGGGGCTCGAAGACGTGCGGGTGAGCGGCCCCGGCACGATCGACGGGCAGGGGCAGCCCTGGTGGGAGGAGTTCCTGAAGTTCAAGGCCGAGAAGCGGGAGAAGGAGTTCGCCCGCCCCCAGGCGATCTACGTGTCGAAGTGTCGGCGGGTGGCCCTCGAGGGCTTCACGAGCGTGAATCCGCCGAACTCGCACTGCAGCTTTCGCGACTGCCGCGATCTCACCTTTCGCGGGCTCACGATGACGGCCCCCGACGAGTCGCCCAACACCGACGCCATCAACCTCGGCCGCACCAAGAACGTGCTGATCACGAGCTGCACGATCAGCACCGGCGACGACAACGTGGCGCTGGTGTCGAGCGGCGATCCCGTCGACGAGAACATCACGGAGAACGTCGTGATCCGCGACTGCACGTTCGGCTTCGGCCACGGCGTCTCGATCGGCAGCTTCACGTCCGCGGGCCTCCGGAACATCACCGTCGAGAACGTCACCTTCGACAAGACGGTGAACGGGATCCGGATCAAGTCGGAAGAAAACCGCGGAGGCGAGGTCAGGAACGTGATCTATCGCAACCTCGCCATGAAGGGCGTCCGCTACCCGGTCGTGATCACGAGCTACTACCCGAAGTGGCCGAAGAATCCGGCCGAGGCGCAGCCGGCGACGGGCACGAACGTGCCGCGCTACGCCGATCTGCTCTTCGAGAACGTCACCCTCACCGACTGCAAAAACGGCCCGGTGATCTACGGGATGCCGAATCATCCGATCGAGCGGGTCACCATCCGGGGCTTGAAGGCCTCGGTGCAGCAGGGGGGGGTCGTGTTTTTCGCCACCGCCACCTTCGAAGGCTGCGAGATCCGCCCGGAGAAGGGACCGCCGCTCCAGTCCTTCGAGGCCATGGTGCAGGGCATGGACGCCCCGGCGTTCACCGGCGAGTACAAGGCCAAATAAGGGGCGGCCCGGGGCGCATGCACTCTATTGAAGGTGTTGTGCATCCAGCCGCGTAGGCGTCGGGCCCCCAGCCGGTAGACTTGGGCTTACCGGGGTGTAAGCGAGTTCGAACTGTCCGCCATGAAAGGCAGGAGTCTCATGAGCCGATTGGTGGTTCTCACAGCGTTGCTCGCCTCCGTCGCGATGTCAGTCGACGCCGCGCCGATTTTTACCGACACCTTCACCAACGGCAGCACCGTCGGCAGCGCCAGCGTGCCCGGTGGCACCCCGACCGCCAGCACGACCAGCTACGACATCGCCTCGACGAAGAACTCGACCACGTCGGCCATCACCAGCGGCACGCTCCAAGTGGTGATCCCGTCGACGACGTCGGGCTTCTCCGAGGCCCAGGCGGTCTTTTCCGCCACGCCGGTCACGCTCGCCGCCGTCAACGACTCGATCAACCTGCGATACACGTTCACGGCGACCGCGAACGTGCTGACGGGTACCGGCATGGGCAATACGTCCCAGCTCTGGACCGGGCTCTACAACTCCGGGTCGAGCCTGCCGCTCACCACGCTCGCCAACTCGGCGCTCACGGCCACGTCCACGTCCGGGGCGATCCTCTCCACGGGTGTGGCGAACTGGCAGGGCTACGTCTCGCGGATCGCCGCCACGGGCACCAACGGCGCCGGAGCGTCGCAGCTTTACACGCGGCCGGCCCAGACCACGGGCACCTCGTCGGCCGTGCAGGAGCTCCTCGGCAACGCGGTCGGCGGCGGTGCCTACAACGGGCCGACGGGGGTCACCCTCCGCACGCTCAGCGGCAGCGCCGCCCCGGCCCTGACCGTCGGGCAGCCCTACACGGTGGACTACACGCTCACGATGCTGGGAACCGGATCGCTCGGGATCACGAGCAACCTCTTCAGTGGCGTCGGGACGGGCGGTCCGCTCCTCTTCTCTGCGTCCGGCACGGCCTCGGGCGCCAACGTACTGACGACGTCGTTCGACGGGCTGGCCCTCGGTTACCGATACAACGGCACTTCGGGGGCCGCGACGCTCAACGTGAACTCGATCCAAGTCACGGCGACGCTGGTGCCGGAACCGGCATCGATCGCGGTCGCGAGCGGACTCGGCATGGCCGTCTTGATCTACGCCCGGCGCCGGCTGCGCACATAGCAGGCCGCGTGCGCGGGTTCGGTCGGGTTTGGTCCTCGCGGAAGTGGCGGCCGCCGGTACGATGGGCGGCGACGGCGCTGGAGCCGTTCATCCGTTCGCGTCTCCTCGAGGATCGACCCAGGCATGCCCTCGTCTTCGCCGACGCTCGGCGTCATCATCGGCAACCGCGATTTCTTTCCTGACCAGCTCGTCGCCGAGGCGCGGGCCGATGTGCTCGCGGTGCTGCAGGCCGCCGGCGTGACCCCCGTGTTGGTCTCGCCCGAGGAGACCAAGCTCGGGGGTGTCGAGACCCACGCCGAGGCCCGGCGCTGCGCCGAACTCTTCCGCCGGCACCGCGACCAGATCGACGGGGTGCTCGTGGTGCTGCCGAACTTCGGCGACGAGAAGGGGGTGGCCGACACGCTCAAGCTCTCGGGGCTGAACGTCCCGGTCCTCGTGCAGGGCGAGCCCGACGATCTCGGCCAGCTCGGCGTGGCCCGCCGCCGCGACGCCTTCTGCGGCAAGATTTCGGTGTGCAACAACCTCGTGCAAGCCGGCATCAAGTTCTCGCTCACCAGCCGCCACGTCTCCGCCCTCAAGAGTTCCGGCTTCGCCGCCGACCTCGCCGACTTCGTCCGCGTCTGCCGCGTGGTGAAGGGGGTGCGCGGCGTGCGGCTCGGCGCGGTCGGCGCGCGGCCGGGCGCGTTCAACACGGTCCGCTACAGCGAGAAGATCCTCGAGCGGCACGGCATCGGCGTCACCACGGTCGACCTCTCCGAGTTCGTCACTCAGGCGGCGGCCCTCTCGGCCGACGATCCGGCGGTGCGGGCCAAGCTCGCCGAGATCACGGGCTACGCCCCGGCCCCGGGCGTGCCCGACGCCAAGCTGCTCCAGATGGCCACCCTCGGCGTGGTGCTCGCCCGCTGGATGGAGGCCAACGCCATCGACGCCACGGCGATCCAGTGCTGGACCTCGGTCCAGCAGTCGTTCGGCTGCAACGTCTGCACGCTGATGAGCATGATGAGCGAGCGGTTCATGCCGAGTGCCTGCGAGGTCGATGTCACCGGCACGCTCACGATGTACGCCATGCAGCTCGCCGCCAACTCGCCCGCGGCCCTCGTCGACTGGAACAACAACTACGGCGCCGACGACGAGAAGTGTGCCCTGTTCCACTGCGGCAACTGGGCGAAGACGTTCCTGCCCGACGCGAAGATCGCGACCGCCCCGATCCTTGGCAGCACCCTCGGCGTGGAAAACACCTACGGGGCGATGGAGGGCCGCACGCCCGCCGGACCGCTCACCTTCGGCCGCATCACCACCGCCGACGCCGAGGGCCGCATTCGGGCCTACGTGGGCGAGGGCCGGCTCACCGACGACCCGCTCGACACCTTCGGCACCCGGGCGGTGGCCCACGTGCCGGGGCTGCAGCGACTGCTCAAGCACGTCTGTCGCGAGGGCTTCGAGCACCACGTGGTGATGACGCTCTCGAACACGGCCGGCGTGCTCCGCGAGGCGCTGGGCAACTACCTTGGCTGGGACGTCCACGTGCACGAGGGCGACTCGTGAGCGGTGCCACCATGACCGACCGCGACCTCGCCAGGAAGTCGATCGAGTATCGCCGCGACACCGTGCGGGCGATCATGCACGCCGGTGCCGGCCACACCGGCGGCAGCCTCTCGTGCATCGACATCCTCAACGTGCTCTACAACCGCGTGCTGCGGATCACGCCGCAGAACTGGTCCGCCGCGGTCCGCGATCGCTACGTCCAGAGCAAAGGCCACTCCGTCGAGGCGCTGTATGTCGTGCTCTCCGACCGGGGATTCTTCCCGCTGGCGTCGCTCGACACGCTCTGCCACTACCGCTCCCCGTTCATCGGGCATCCCACCCGCAAGGTGCCGGGCATCGAGATGAACACCGGCGGTCTCGGCCATGGGCTGCCGATCTGCGTGGGGATGGCCCTGGCCGCGAAGCGCGACGGTCACGACGTCCGCGTGGTCACGCTGCTCGGCGACGGCGAACTCGCCGAGGGCTCCAACTGGGAGGCCGCGATGGCCGCGGCCCATCACCGGCTCGACAACCTCACGGCGATCGTGGACCACAACGCGCTGCAGATCACCGGGCCGACGCGGGACGTGTGCAGCAACGAGCCGCTCGACGCGAAGTTCGCCGCCTTCGGCTGGGACGTCCGCCGAGTCGATGGCCACGACCTCCGGGCGCTCGAAGACGCGCTCACGCGGCCCGGTCCGGCGGGCGTGCCCGTGTGCGTGATCGCCGACACGGTGAAGGGCAGGGGTGTGAGCTTCATGGAGAACGTGCTCAAGTGGCACCACGGCGTGCCGTCGGCCGAGGAGTTCGCGCGGGCGGAGGCGGAGTTCGAGCGGCAACTCGCCGCCTGGGAGTCCGGAGCATGAGCGCGGCCGCCCCGTCGATGTTCTCCTCCGAGGCGCAGGCCGCCGCCGATCGACTCGGACTCACGAAGGGCCGCGCCAACCTCGAGGCCTTCGCCGACACGCTCCTCGAACTGGCCCGCGAGGATCGCCGCATCATGGCGGTGACGAGCGACTCCCGGGGCTCGGGCAAGCTCGGCCCGTTCGGGCAGGCGCTGCCTCAGCAGATCGTCGAGGTGGGCATCGCCGAGCAGAATCTCGTCGGCATCGCCGCGGGGCTGGCCGCCGTTGGCAAGAAGCCCTTCGCCACGTCGCCCGCCTGCTTCCTGGCGGCCCGGGCGCTCGAGCAGGTGAAGAACGACGTCTGCTACAGCGACGTGCCGGCCGTGCTCGTGGGAATCAGTGCCGGCGTGAGCTACGGAGCGCTCGGCAGCACCCACCATTCCCTCCACGACTTCGCCGCCCTGCGGGCCGTCCACAACATCACGATCGTGGCCCCGGCCGACAACGCCGAAACCCGCGCGGCGGTGCGGGCCGCCGCCGCCGCGACGAAGCCCGTCTACCTCCGCTTCGGCAAGGCGGCGATGTTCGATCTGCCGACCGGCGATGGCACCGAGCCCTTTGCCTTCGGCCGCGCCCGGCGGCTCCGCGACGGCCGCGACGCCGCGATCCTGGCCACGGGCGAGACGGTGATCCACGCGCTGCTCGCGGCCGAGCATCTCGCGGCGCAAGGTATCTCCTGCCGGGTGGAGAGCGTGCACACACTCAAGCCGCTCGACACCGACGCAGTGCTCGCGGCCGGCCGCGACTGTGGCGCGGTGCTCACGCTGGAGGAGCACTCGGTGCACGGCGGCCTCGGCGAAGCCTGTGCCGCGGCGCTCCTCCAGGCCGGCGTCCACGTCCCCTTCGCAATCGCGGGCTTCCCCGACGTCGACACCGTGACCGGTAGCCAGTCTGACATCTTCCAGCACTATGGCATCACGATGGAGGGCGTCGCCGACCGCATCCACTCCCTCCGTTCCAAGCGTCATCAGTGACCCCACAGCACCCCATGATCGACCCCAACGGAAGCTCGGGGCTGTCCATGCCCCGGGAGCCGGGCTATGGGAGCAAGCGCAGCCCGGAGGGCGAAGCGCCGCGGACATGCAGTGAGCGGATGCCACGACGGCATCCGCGAACGTCCGGCGACGGGGCATGGGCAGCCCCGAGCGGCGCGGCACCACAGGTTGCAAACCTGTGCCACTCCGGGGCACCACAGGTTGAAAACCTGTGCCACTTCGGAACGAGGCGTGACGTCGAATGCCGCTGATCCTCGCCCTTGACCAGAGCACCTCCGCCACGAAGGCGGTGCTGTTCGACGAGCAGGGCGCGGTCGTCGATCGGGCCTCACTCGACCACGTGCAGCACTGCCCGGCCCCGCAGCGGGTCGAGCACGATGCCGACGAGATCTGGGCCAACGTCCAGGCGGTGGCCGCCACGCTTGCAGCCCGTAACGCCACCCGGCTCGGCGACATCGCCGCCGTGAGCCTCGCCAACCAGCGGGAGACGTTCGTCGTCTTCGACCGCACGACGGGCATGCCGCTGCGGCGGGCGATCGTCTGGCAGGATCGTCGCGGCGATGCGGTCTGCCGGAGCCTGTCGGAGCAGGGCAAGGGCGACCTCGTTCATCGCCGCACCGGCCTGTCGCTCGACGGCTACTTCTCCGGATCGAAGATCCGCCGGCTGCTCGACGACGAGCGCGAGGTCCGGGCGGCCGTCGCGTCGGGTCGGGCCGTGATCGGCACGATCGACGCCTACCTCGTCCACCGGATCACGAGCGGCCGCACGTGCGCCGGCGACTCGACCAACGCGAGCCGCACGCTGCTGTTCGACATCGACCGGCTGGCCTGGAGCACGGACCTCTGCGACCTCTTCGGCGTGCCGCCGGCCGCACTCCCCGAGGTGCGGGAGAGCGCCGCCACCTACGGCGAGACTGACATCGCCGGGGTGCTGCCCCGTGCGGTGCCGATCGTGGGTGTGATCGGTGATTCGCAGGCGTCGCTCTTCGCCCAGCGGTGCTTCGCGGCCGGCACGGCGAAGGCCACGTTCGGCACCGGCACGTCGATCCTGTTCAACGCGGGCCACGAGCGGCCTTCCTCGGCGGGCGCCGCGGCCACGGCGCTTGCCTGGGTGCTGGGCGGCCGGCCGACGTACGCCCTGGAGGGCATGATCAACTCCAGCGCCGCCACGATCGCCTGGCTCCGCGACCGGCTCGGCCTGCTCGCCGACGCGGCGGAGTCGGAGGCGATCGCCGCGTCGATCCCTGACACCGGCGGCGTGTATCTCGTGCCCGCGTTCGCCGGCCTGAGCCCGCCCTACGCCGCCACCGAGGCCCGAGCGGCGATCGTCGGCCTCACGGCCTACAGCGGCCGCGAGCAGGTCGTCCGCGCGGGCCTCGAGGCGATCGGCTACCAGGTGCACGACGTGCTCGGGATGCTCGCCGGGCAGGCGGGCGTGGTGCCGGCCGCCGTGTTTGCCGATGGCGGCCCCACGCGAAACTCGTTCCTGATGCAGTTCGTGGCCGATATCACCGGCGTCGAACTCGCCGTGACCGACGTGCCGGAGTCGTCGGCGCTCGGCGCGGCGATGATGGGGATGCTCGGCCTCGGCTGGGTGGCGTCGCCGGGCGACTTCGCCCGCTGGCCGCGGACGCTCCGGTCGTTCACCCCGCGGATGCCACGAACCGAGGCCGGCCGGCTGCTGGCGGGCTGGCGGGATGCGGTGCGGCGGGTGGAACTGCCGACCACGCCGTGTTGACGACCG
>Ga0207954_1000189_pt1 | contig 19840 bp, 17 predicted proteins | sample CryBogmetaGMA0M_FD_184547 | JGI IMG/M metagenome (GOLD analysis project Ga0207954, IMG submission 184547) | Freshwater microbial communities from Crystal Bog, Wisconsin, USA - MA0M (SPAdes) | ecosystem: Environmental > Aquatic > Freshwater > Lake | place: Crystal Bog, Wisconsin, USA | collected... | reverse complement strand
ACCAATAGAGCTAGCAGCACCGACAATGCCAAGCCAAGTAGAGCGTTCTTGCAAGCGATTAATTGCCCAGACGAATAATGATTTCATGATTAGCTCCTATCAATTTGCCAGTGCGGAGCATCAGGAAATGTCTTCCATCTGCCGCCCCAAGTGATTTTAACATTAAGTTCCTTTGCTGCTTCCATCATAGCATCAGCTAACGGATAGTAGTGTTTCCATGCCCAAGATACTTGTCCGTCAATAATCGGCGCTATATCTACTGCATGACCAGTCAAATGATAGCTATTCATTGTCCTAGACTTGCCAGCGTCTAGCAGATAAGCCTGACGCGCTTTCGTCCGTAATCCTTCGATCACAACAAAGTCTACTGGCGTAATCTCTATTGCACGTTTGACTACCTTGACGAGATCAGGATGCACACCATCCAATCGGCGCAAAGATTTTTCAGAGAGTTTATAGCTCATGCGACTGGAACCAGCTTAGGATAACCAGGCTTATCCGGATCAGGAACGATTTCATTGCCAGATGACTGACCATCAATCAATAGCAAATAATCATCTTCCGTGATCTCAACACAATCTTCTGGAACAGATTTGTAATCAATATCACTGGCATAAAAGCCTTTTTTGCTTGCTGAGTAGCGCATGATTAATACCCAAATGCAATGTAAGAAACAGGATTGGTTGATCCACAATATGCAGTAAACCCAGTTGTAGTCAGCGTATTGACTGATGTAGCAACAGCAGGATTTACGATTGCATTGGTTACAACAGACGCGCATACAGTTGGAAATGCGGTTGCAAACGTAACACTAGTACCAGCAGATGATGCAGTGCCTTGTCCAAACTGAATAATCAATCCATTTGGCAGCTTGATATATTTGCTAGTTGCAGGACTTGGCAGAGTAAACCCGCCATAGCTAAACTTGCTAGTCGTTCTGTCATACTGGATGCCAATGCCAACAGTCTGCTCAATGATTCCCCAGGTGTTTGCATCGTTGTACAAAGAAACATCAGCTACGCCAGTTCTTTTTGCTGTAAGTATGCCTTGAGAAGTTGTCTGCTGAGTAGAAAAAGAATTACTTGCAGCAGCTAAAGCCGTATTGACAGAAATAGGCCAAAAGTTAGACAAGGTTGCAGTATCATATGCCCAGAGAAGCTGTGTGCTGCTGATGTTATAGTCCATCCACATTGTTCTAGCAGTGCCAGAGGCAGCAGATCCAGCCTGTACCGCTACCGGGATACTAGATACCGTGCCGGTCTCAATAAAGCCATAAGAAAGCGCATTGATCGTCGGATCAACAGATTGACCATAATCAGGCGATACCACAACTGTAGTAGAACCTAAAGCATAGGATGAGCTAACAACCGTGCCATAGTACGTTGTTCCTACGCTGTTGTTCATCTTCAATCTACGCCCAGTAAGGAACGTAGCTCTTTGATCGCCTACAACGTAGAAAGTAGTGCCATTAAGATAAGTTGGCGTACCGGAGAATGAGATCCAGTTTTGTATGCTAGTCGTACCAGGATCATTGACACCAGTAATGTTGTCAAACGTACTAACAACCACACCATGCGTCTGACCATATTGCGGCGGACCTTCAAGAATCATCTTGTAGGAAGATCCTGACTTGAGCCATATTTCCCCGCCAGTCTCTCCACGCGCATCTAGCTGAATCGGATTAGTCCATGCAGTGTCAGCTACTGGAGTCGTATACGCCAGCAAAGGAGTAGACGTACCGGCTTCATAAAACCAGATCAGACCGCTGACTAGAAACGTACCGTCATCATTGAACTGAGCGTCTTGAAGAATCGGAGAGAGATATGCGTTGGACATGATGTTTACCTGTTCAATGATGAGCCAATCGCTGCGCCAGCAACACTACCGGGAGCATGTGCAAAGTCTGCTTCAAGCAAACGCAATAAAGTTCCCGGCTGTCTACGAAGCATTTTAGCGGCCTTTTTAGGATCAAGCAGAATGTCTGCAAGCTCTCTTTGCATTGCTTGTTCAGCGCGTGTATAGGCGTAATCAATGCCAGGCAAGTGCGTTACTTTGCCAATTAATGTACCCGGAAAGCCAGCACGTTCTGCAAGACTTTGCATAGCAAGATTCTGGAACGTATTAGATCCGATGCCACGTCCTGCGCCAGCAGATTCAGCCTGTCTAGACAGATCAGACGCAATTGCAGAATAAGTATCCTGATCGCTTTGCTTCATGATGTCTGAGAATCTAGCGCCTTTAAAGCCAGTAGCTCTCTGAGCAGTAACATCCGCATCGCGCAATGCGCCAGCAAATGACTCAGCGCGTTCGCGAGTCACAGGACCAAAATCAGACAATGAAGGAGCTAACTTTTCGTACAAAGACTGGCCTACATCCATGCGAGAAATAGGCTGTGACAGTCGCTTAAACTCAGCTTGCGCCTCAGCATATTTAGGAATGTTCTGACCGCGCCATTCTTCAAAAGCGTTTACAGTGCCTTTAAGCGCATTCTGCTGTGCCTTGCTCAAAGATGTCTTTGCTTCATCACGCAATGAATCAAGACCAATCTTTAGCCAGTGCAAGCCTTGACCTGAGATTTCAGCAGGAACTTCACCAGATTCAATTGCCTTAATCAGATCAGCAGGAATTGGCGTACCTTGCTCTGCTGCGATGGTCTGCGCTTGAGAAAGCGCGTTACGCATACTGGGACGCTTGAACAATTCACGCAATGAGTCATCTACTGGCACACTCATCTGCATAGCTTCTTCATACATTGGCTTAGTGACAGATTCACGCATGCCAAGTGCCGCAGCTTTTTGTGCTTCAGATCCTGCAATATCTTGTAGCGCCATGCGTCTAGCGCCAACATTCTCTGCGCGTCTTTGGAAATAAGACTCAGGATTTGCTTGTTCAGCCCAGCGCTGCATTGCTGCTAATCCGCCAGATTGCGGAGCAGCCTCAGATGCCGTGTACTGCACTCCTGGTACGCCAGATCGAGTTGTTTCAAGCTGACTTGCTACGCTTGGTGCATTTTCGCCTACAACGCGCTGTAAGGATCTGGCAATGATATTCTGCTTGCCGCCCTCAGTCAGTGGCTCAATTGCTCTAGTGATGGTTCCAGCGGCATAAGGAATAGTTTCACCAACAAGAGAACCGACAGCACCAAGAGCGCCTGACTTCTCCCGTTCATACGTTCCGCCAGGTTCAAATAGCGCAGATAAGCTACCTGATGTATAAGCGCGTTGTAACGCAGGAAGCACTCCAGCACCAGGCATAGCAAGGCTTGGCGATAACATTGCTGCTTCTGATGCAATTTGACCAACCTGTGCTGGCATACCAGCTTGCTTAACCCATTCAGCTTGACCAGCAAGTGCCTGTACCTCTTCTGGAGATAGATCAGTAAATGCGCGTTTAATGCCCATCATGCCTTTGTAGCCTTGAGCAGATGCGCCTTTTAAAAAGCGTTCAGCAGATCCAACAGATGAAGAAAGTTCAGCTTTTCCATATTTAGACCAAGGGCCTGCTGCTTCTTCAGCGCCGTATTTTTCCCAAGGATTAGGCATTACATTTTCTCCCAGCTAGACTTGTCAGCAGGATTTCCACCCTTAAACCTGTATCCGCTTTCTTCATGCCCAACTTGCAATCCGCCGGAAATTTTTGGCGCAGACTTATCGGCTTTCTCCATAATGTCCATAAACGTGCGGAAAGCTGCTTTTCTAGCATCAGCAGGAACATTTGGATCAGCAATAGCGCCAGCCGCATCCGCCATCATCTTTTGTTCAAAATCAGAAATAGCGCCAGCACCGGCAAGACTTTTAGTAATGCTTTTTAATTGAGGAGCAATTACATCAAGCTGTTTTGTTGCCTCAAGAGCTTCAGAGCTTGCTCCAACCATAGGAGCTAATTTTCCTTTGACTTGCTGCTCAACTCCTGACGCAATTGACTTATCAATCAACTTTTCAATGTCTTCGCGCTTGGGAATGCTGGAAAGAATTTCTTCTCTTTGCGCAATTGTGGCTTCCTTTTCAGCCTTTAATTGTCCTTCGCGAGACGCTTTAGCTTCCTTGCTTTTAACTTCTTCAATTGGAATCAATCCAGCAGGAGTTTGAGCCTCTGGCATGCCTTTCTTTTCCGCCAAGAAACGCTTCAGTCCTTCTTTCTCTGGACCTTCAGCCATTCCTTTCAAAGCGCCTTCTAGTGCGTTTAGTTCAGTCGCACTTGCGCCAGAGAAGTCAGGCATTTCTCTAGAAGGACGATTAATAAATTGACCGCGTTGTGCATCCCAGATTGACTGAGGATTAATGTCTTCATAAGACGGAGCCTGTCTTTGCTTAATAGCAAGCTGACTTTGCTGCTGTTGTTCAAGTTCCTTCAGATGTGGAATATCTACGCCAAGAGAATGCGCTCTCTGAGCAATTTGCATCGGAGTGAACTGAGTAAAATCAGCTTGTGGCTTTATGCCAAAACGTTGTTCAATATCTGCCTGTGCCTGTCCAACAGATGTTCTAAACTTGTATTCAGCCTGTTGCTCTGGCATGCCTTTTTTAAGATCGTCAAAGTAATCTTGAGCAATAGGAGAAATATGTTGCGCGTACAGCTTTGACTGAGATTCATTTTGCTTATTAAGCAAATCTTGCGCTTGAAGCTGCTGAAGATAAGACTGATTGCCAGCTTGCTGTAGCTTAATCCCAAGCTCAGGACTAATAGCCATGACATCCTGTGGAGACACATTGCGTCCAGATGAGTACAGATCACGCAATTTTTGCGTATCCTCCATCTCACGCTGCTTTTCCTGTAGCAACATCATGCCCATCAGACCTTTCTGCTGACGTTCCTGCTGTACATAAGGATTGCCAGTTTCGATTAATGCTTTCCAGATTTCGGGATCAGCCATGATATTTACCTTTAAAGAACTACTGTCTTTTGGCCGGGAGTCTGCAATTGATCGTATGAGGATATTGGAGCAGTGTTGCCAAACTGGTTAGCTGCAAAACTACCAAGATTGCCAAGCGTTGAACCAATCGCGCCAATTGCATTGCCTTGCTGGTTGCCAGCATATGTATTAGATGACATGGCAGTAGGTGCAATACCCTGTGCAAGCGCCCAAGGAGCCTGTGCCGCCGTGTAACCTAGCTTAGTGATATCACCAAGCATACCGGACTGTTGCGAAGCGCCAGCCATGCGAGTTTTCTGTCCTGCAAGGTTTGTATTAAACGCATTCATGTAAGCATTTTGCGCCCTTTGCCATGCGTCTTGGAACCCAGTAGCTGCTTGTCTCTGTCCAAATCCTTGTGCTGCTTGCAACTGAGCGCCAGAGAGCAATCCGCCACGCGCTGCTGCTGACTGTGCTAGCTCTTTCTGTCCTTGCTGAAGCTGAAACTGATAGCCTGGCGTTGCTTGCAATTCAGCCAAGTTACGCACCATTGGCGTATACAGTGGCGATTGTGCGTACATCTCAGGTGTGAATTCCTGATACTGAGACTGCTGTAACAAACCTGGCAGCATTTCCCGGTAGCGTTGCGCTCCTTCTCTGCCAAGTCTGCGATAAGGCTGCATATCTTTGTAAGATCCAGCCCAAATGTCTCGCATCATCTGCTGATTAGCTGCGTTTGCCGCGCTACTTGCACCCGCTGAGATGCCAGCACCAGCCATAGATCCGACTGCACCTATTGTTGCTGCGCCTAATGCTACTCCAGCCATAGCTATACCTCTAAAAGTTCAATGCGTTTCTGATATTCATCATACGTTTCAGTGAATATCTGCTCTTCAATTTCATCAACTGAGTCAGTGTCAGAGCAATGTACGTTTATCCAGCTAGTGTCGGTTTCACAGTAGATTGCTCTTTGCGTACCAGGCTTCGTGATAAACATATCAGGTCCAATGATTATACTCTTTTTACCATGTTCGTTATAAACATGGCACTTGCCAAATAAAACAATGCAAACATGCTCTTTTGCATGAACTTTTGTAATAACCGTTATGCCGGCAGGAACGTAGTTACGTCTTGCATACATTCCTTTGCAAAACAAATGATCCACTGGCGGTTCAAATTCCTGCATCAATCCGCGCTTACAGGACTCCTCCATGACATGACGCAATGTCTCTATGCGCTTTATGCCAATAGGAACAAGATCAGTGCTTACTTTTTCTTGCAACATCCAGACTTAGACTCTCTAGCTTTTGAATAAGCAATGGCAGCGGCTTGACTGGGTTTTTTTCCAGCAGAAATTTCTTTCTTGATGTTAGCCTGCACAGTGGCTTTGCTTGAACCTTTCTTTAATGGCATAAGTTGCTCCTATTGGCCTGTTAAATATGCTTGCCAAGAAACTGAAACATAATTACCCGCTGTGTACCCTACAACATTTATTGTAAATCCAGTTGTGGTCACATTTTTGATTTGAAAGCCGTATCCGCTAGATGCGCTATCGTTTATGAATGCCGTAACATTTGGAACGGATGGAAACGCAGTTGGAAAAGTTACTGACTTGTCTCCTGTACACCATAGATTCGCGCCAGCAAGTGTGCCATAAATTACGATAAACGGCCAAGATGCAGAAACTCCGTTTTGCGCTCTTCCAGTAGCAAACGTACAGTTAAGATAACTTCCAAGATATGAAGTCATTCCATTTACAGTTTGAGCATGGAAATAAATGCTGGAGTTAGATCCAGACATTGAAACTGCTACTTGACTTGTAGTTGAGCCAGAATGACCATTTGGCCCTATGGTCAAATTAGAGCAGTTTGTCAGTCCTAACGAAGTAGACGTTGAGCCTCCATGCGTAAACTGATTATTACCAATGTAAAAGTCGGAAAATGCAGTCCCTACTAATGCAATTGCGTAAGAAGAACCTAAAACAGTATATTGATTTCCAGAAATGTTTCCGTTGCCATAAGAGTTAGCTGTGACATTGAATGCCATAGCTGCGGAAGATGCGCCTTCAAAGCTATTGCCAGTGCAATTAAAAATAGAAGTTGCTGCACCAGATGCTAACTCACCAAGATATTGATAAGCGCCAGCAAGAAACTTGTTTCCTACAATCTTTAGGCCACCTGACGATACTTGATGAATGTGTACGCCAGTCCCTAAAGAGCTTCCTACATTACTGTCTGAATAATTGTTTGTGTAACAGGCATCGCCGTAATCATGGTTATTGTTGTTAGCCATGTAAACACTGTCATTTGCCCAGTTTGCAAAATAACATTGATTGATAACCCATCCAGCATTGTCATTAAATCGAATGTTGTTGTAACCGTAAGCAAAAAAACAATTGTTTATTCTTGATCCAAAATTTGTGCCAGTGTTGCCAGGAGTTGTGAATGTAATGTAGCTTCCGCCAGTTCTTTTTGCGGATGACCCAAGAGCATTGTTTGAGCTAAAAAAGCTAACTTTTTCAAAGTTTACTGACTGAGTTGTAGTAACCAAAAACAGATCATTTGTGTTTGCAGCATAAGGCACAAACATTGATCCGTTGGTCATTGGGTTTGGAGAAGGAGCGCTTCCAGTCCAATAAAAAGTGTTTCCTTGTCCATCGCCTAAGATAGTGCAGCCATCAGGAATTGTTACCTGTGTAACTGAATACGTTCCGTGTGGAAAATAAATTGTCCTGCCTGGATTTGCGTTGATTGCATTCTGAATGGCAGTTGTGTCATTTGTTGTGCCATCTCCAGTTGCGCCATAAGACTTTACATTTACGAAAGTTGCAGATCCATTAAACGTAGTCCAATCCGTACTGGTCAGATAGCCATTTGTAGATCCATTTGCCGCTGGCATACTGATCGCTGGATTGACACCACCAGAGGATACAACTGGAGACGTTCCAGTAACGGAATTTACATAAGTTCCAGCAGGCTGCTTGTTGTTAAACGTAGTCCAGTCAGCAGCGCTTAAATAGCCATTAGAGGAACTAGTTGCTTGTGAAATGCTGATGTTTGGCGTAGTTCCGCCAGAAGATGCAATTGGCGCAGTGCCAGTGACTGAGGAAACAACAGATGAACCAGGATTGGCATTGACCCATGCAGATCCATTCCACCAGACCGGCGTATTCTGTGTCGTATCAAAATAAGGCTGACCAATAGACAGATTCTTTGTTGGCCGTCCAGCAGTCGCTCCAGCACCAGTAATGCTGTTAATGATGATCTGCACTCTATCAAACCATTGCTGCCAAACAGCCGTAACTTTGCTTGTCAGAGGAATAATAGACGATTGAAACGGAGCCTTTGGCAAACTCACTTTGCTGCCTCAGTTGCGTATGCAGCAGCTGACATCATGACAACTTTTACCGGATCTGTGATTCGGAACTTAAACACATAATTACGGCTAACACCCAAGCGCCTCCATTCAGCGCGTTTGAGGTATTCACCGGCCTGTCCAAAGCTAGTCCACATTTCGTTACCGTAGGTGTATCCACCGTCACGGCTGACTTGCAGCATCGCTTGCGGGTTATAAATCATTGGCAAATCTTCAGTGGCATAGCCTGAGATCAGGTCTTGGCCTAGTTCCGTATCCAGTATGCTGTTGTTTTCAGCGACCAAAAACACTTCAACTTGCGTTGGCATGAGTCTAGTCTGATCGCCAACACCTTGTTCCATGTCCAAGCGCAGGCGATAGATATGCAGCTTGTTAAATGACGTACTAGCGAAGAAATGAGGCGTAATTAGCTCTCTAGCAATGTAATCGCCATTGTCTGTGTAAGTGTTGACATCATAGGTGTAGAGATTGCCATTGCGATAATCAGACACATAGATTTCATTCTGGAACTGCGTAGACCTCAAACTGTAGTGCCTAGTGTCAGATCCTGACGTAAGATCAGACCAGACATCAGACGTTGCGTCATACATCCAAGTCTTTGCTTCAGCCTGGAAAGATATAACGTAGAAATCATGTCCTGCAAGTCGATAGGAATATGCAATCGCATCCTCTGGCGATTCATAGCTATTGAACAAAAAATCCAAGTCTGGCGTAGAGACTGGCACACAGCGATAATTGTCAACACGAACAACTGATATCCCGCCGCGCCTTGAGCGTCCCAGATAAAACAGTTCTCCAGCACATCTTGCATAAGATCGAACAGCAACAAGACCTACGTCAGTTGGAGAGCCAGCGATTCTTTGTAACGGAAAAGGATATGCGCCAGTGTTTTGCCAGTATTCTTGAGATGCAGCGCCCAGTAGAACCAGAGCGCCATTGTCTACGGTAACGGCTTGCAAGTTATCCGTGTACGCTTCTTTGCTAGCAAACTGCAACGGATCCCAGTAGAAGCCATCATAAGAGCCTGACAGCCAGAACTGTTTAGTGCCGACAACATTGACAATGAAATAGCTGTCTAAGAACGTAACAGTCGTAGCCTTTGGAAAGTTTGTTCCAGTGTAAGCTGTATTGATCTGTCTAAAATTATTAACAATCTGCAATACACCAGTGGCTGTTGAGACAGTGCCAGAGCTAATCGTAAACTGATTGGCGTTTGTGCATACACCAGTACCAGGCGTAGTGCCGGTTGCAGTAAAGACTACGCCGACTTCATTGGCCGCAGCGCCTACAAGAGTAAAGTTAGAAGATCCGACAGATTCAATAACATATTCAGTGCCTACAACCAATGCAGTTGCATTAGCCTGTATAAGCTGCACTGTGTAGTCATTCTCGAAAACATTGTAGTTATCGCCTAGGACATGAATAATCTGACCCGTCTTGCGCGTAGTCAAAGTCTCAGTAATCGTAATCGTTGCGCTAACTTTGCTGTACGGAAGATCCCCAGTAGTCGGCTGATAGATATAGCCAGATACGCCATCAACAATCATTAGCTGAGTGCCGTTATCGGTCATAGACACAGTGCCAGAACTAGTCAGCAACGTGCCACGATTCTTTTGCGTACCGTCAGGAAAGATTTCAACTAGCTGATCGTATGCAACCGCAAACATTCTGTTTTGCGACTGGAACCACCAAAGGCCACGAATAGGATTAGCGCCAAGAGAAATAAACGGCTTTAGACCCGGAGTGCCGTATGCAACAAGATTAGACTTATCTTTCTCTGGCTTAATTTCAAGAAAAAGATTTTGGCGTTTCTGAGCAGTGACAGCTCGAGAACGTCCTGCAACACCAGGGCCTAGGATCGGTAATTGCATTGTCTCTGGCATATCTATCGTCCATATCCGTCTGAGTAGATATTGTATCGCAATTGACTAGTGTTCATTAACGCCACATCCGTCTGCAACGTCACAGTGCGCTGATTGAGGCGCTTAATGCGTTTCATGGCACTAGCAGCTAACTGTACAGTCGTAGGCCGAATATCAAACTGATATTCCTCGGCTATTCTGACAGCCAGGTTAAAAACTATAGCCTCCCAATAAGATGGAGGGAATGACATGTAAGATGTCGGATCTAGGATCATGTCAAACGGCTTCCAAGAGGTCAGATTGATATATGCTGGACCCTGCGTACTAGGATCGTTTGGCGCAAAGATTGGATAAATATAGACTTCAGCTAGCGGAAAAGACGGCTGATAGTAAATGTAATTTGGAAAGTTAGTGCTTAGAGTTTTGAGACGTACTGAGTTGTAGTCATCATAACCAAGCACTTGCATTGGATAACTGACAGGAATTGATCCGTTATTGAGGATCAGATACGCATCAACAATCTTCATTGGCCTAGAAGTGTTGAAATCGCCACCGTAGCCCATGCTGTACGGATTCTGACCAGACACCAGCGGAAACTGTTCGCGAATCACCTGATACAGCGTTAATTCATCCGCCGACCAGCTATCAAGCATACGATTCAGAGATTCCAGACCGTCTTGCAGTTCTGATGCTGTCAGATCCGTATCAACCGCTGATACCTGGATAAGACGCATAGCTGCACGAATAATGTCATTGCCTGTGTACATCTGGCCGACATTCTGTGCAGTCTTTGTGCTAACAGCTACTGGGCTTGGAGCATCCCAGAGGGCAGGATTTTCTTCCCAGAGTAAGATAGAAAGATCCCAGATTGGACCTGGCAAAGACCAAATGTTGGTGATTGTTGATGACCTGACAAGATTGCCGCCAGCAATCATGAAGTCATACTGGATTGAACCGTCAACAAAATAACACTCTACGATCCCTGTAGAGATGTTAATCGGCTGTTCAATGATTTGCGTACATGCAGAGTCACTATAGACCGGAACAATCGTGCTAGTCCCTGCATACAAAAACTCGCCATAGGCAGTTTCGCCAATGTATGCGCCAATCGGAGGAACAAGAGTTAGCGTAAAGAAACTAGACATTTAATTGTTCCTATAAATTAAAAGGGAAACTGTTCTAGTTCTGCTGACCAGAATACATCCGTTGAGTTTGCGCCATTGTTGACCGCAATGACGTACAAGTTAAATCCAGTATTTGTGACATTCTGTACCCATGCAGATACGCCACCGGCTGCTCCTCCAGCAATTGTCACCGTTACATTTGGAATGGCAGATGGCGGGAATGATTTAGGGAAGGTTACTGCAACACTGCCGATGTAAAGAGATCCGTAAGGCGAGTTAGACACTACACCAGTAGCCAGTCCTTTCTGATTCCAGCCAGTTCCCCAGACAGATGAGGAAGATGTATTGACTGGCGTAGGAAAGTTTCTGTAATCGTTATAGTCCACACGGCAATATAGCGTATTAGCACCAATCTGAATGCCAGCAGACGCAGGAGATCCGCCAACAGCGTAGAACTTGTTTGCAGTAATGTAGATATCTTGATTGTAGTCAATGCCAAGACTGTTGTTAGAGTTATGTACTCCAAACGTGTTGCCAGAAATTACAATGTCGTTCAAAAAGTTTGCTGAATCATTAGCAATCAAACACCATGAGTTAGTTGCTTCATCTGCGGTTGGCGTACCAATCTGATTGCCGTTGATGACAATGCCACCCCAGCCATATGAACCTGATTTGCGTCTAAACTTAATTCCAGCGTATTTGTTGGTTTCAATTGAGCAGTTAGCAATAATTAAGTCACCGACACCTTTAGACGGCAGGACAGCATTCATGAAGTAGCCATGATTGCCGCCAAGGAACTTACAGCTAGTGATCTTTAGGCCACCAGATGAATACTGAAGCACACCAGATTGCTCATCGTCTGAACTGTAGAATCCTGCGCCAAACGTGCAAGAAGTGATTGATGAATCACCTGAGTCTACGTCTACAACGTTTTGTACAAAGATGCCAGCTCTGCTTGCATTGCTGATATAGCAGCCAATGACCTTAAAGTGCGGCGCATTGTTAAGGCTGATTCCGTCATATCCGCTATTTGAGTAGATGTTTTGAATGAACGTACCCATGACTTCGCCAGATGACGGATAGACACTTAAAAGAGCGCCAGCAGTCTGAGAATAGACATCAGTCTGGATCGTAAAATCTTTGAACATCGGACCAAATACGCCAGCACCGCCAACACCATTCCATGTGATGACGTTAGTGCTAAATGAGCCAGAAACAACGATTAAGGTTGCTTTAGGACCATCGCCAACCATGCCAGCGCCAGTCGTTGTGATACCGGGATTGACGTAATACAGTCCTTTTGGAACGTAAACTAGCTTGCCAGTGTTGAATGCAGCTTGGAATGCAGTCGTATTTGTAGCCGCTGATGCGCTTGGACTAGCGCCATAGTCAAGAACGTTTGCAGTGGATGCACCTGGCGCGTTAATCCAGCTTGGCGCACTTGATCCGTTGCATTGCAGAACCTGACCCGCAGTTCCTGGCGCAAGAAAGCTAGTCGTATTTAGCGCAGACTGATAAGGCAAAGAGCCAGCAGCGCCGCCATTGATGTTATTAGTCGTATTGCTGACAACACTTAGACCGCTGACCTGAGTTGTGCTGATAGATAATGCAGTTGCATTGCCATTGCCATCAGTGACAGTCTGTAGAGTAGACGTTATGCCGTTTGGAACCTGTAGCAGACTAGGATAAGACGCTTTTTGCTGTTGCTGACCAAGACTTGACATAAGAAAACCTGCTACGGTTGAGATTGCTTTACGGACTTTCTTGAGTACCATTGTTTTCAGACTCTGAAGTAGAAATCTGATCCTTCGCTTCTTCATTGATTGCGTTAATCAATTGAAAGACCTGTTCGTAGGGCTGCTTGCCAAGATAGCCCATGATGGCGTTGACAAGGTTTAATGAGAGAGTGATTTTGTTTTCCATGATTGACTCTATTGGTTTTTGGAGCGCTCAGTTTAAGCTGATGGGATCGTCCTCAGAAACTCGTCAACCTGTTCCTGCGTCATCACGTTGCCGTCTGGGTCTTGGAGTTCGAAGCCTTCGGAGACTTCCCGCTTGAAGGTTTGGAAATCGCTGTTGGCGGGGTCGAAGGGGATTGAAATATTTATCTCAAGATTTGTAACCGAAACAATCTTCCCCTGATATTCGTTTTGCTTATACATTTAAAGTTCCGCGCTTAATGTTACACCATTGGAATTTGATGCCTGTCTTGACATTATAAATGTCCTAAATTGAGTTAAGGCAGTAAAGTTTGCCATTGTAATATACGCGCTTGTGCTGTTTCCATTAATTAAAGTTGCGTTTGCAGAACTTTGTAGATAATCATTTTGCGAATCGGAAGCATTTAAAGCTCCTTGAGCTCCTATGCTTGGTGTGGCTCTCATTGATTGCATAAAAATAGCGTTACCAGCCAAAAGCGTAGTGTTTGCAGCGATAGATGGAACATTTGTTGTTATTTGATAATACCTCTGACACAACGCCAACTCAGTGCCGTAAAGACGGTTCTCAAACGGTGTGGCCGTAGCGCCTTTTTCTAGCTGGACTCCGGTGATGTAGAAGGTTGCGCCGGTTGTAGCCGCTAATTTTGTTCCGCCTGTAAGACCAAAATAGTTGCCCGCCTGCCAAGACCCTGCCGTGGTTGAGAAAGTCGGACCAACACCAAGATCCCAAAGAATTTGAATACCAGCACCATTATCTATGCTCCATGTTCCTGTGGTGTCACCCGGTACTGTTAGCGTTATATAAGTCCATGTATTCGCTGAGGGGATTGAGTACGAAGCAATGTATGACCTTGCGGCTGTTGCATTTCTAAACCCAACTCCAAATGTTCCCGCCACTGACGCGTAAACCCAAAATGACAATGTAAATGTTTTGGCGGAAGACGAACCAAAATTCATGTCAGCAAAATTAAGCCCCTCAATGAGTTGCTGAAAACCTGCAAAATCGGCTGTTGTCGGCGTTACTCCAGTTCCCATTGTTACGAGCAAACATTTTGAGAACCCTGCCGGACCGCCAGTAATTTGTTGCGCGGTGAAATTGCTCACCGCCCCTGATTTTGTACAGTTAAATCTATCGGCAGCAAAAATTCCGCCGCCTGTTACCGTCACACTCGCCCCAGCATTCCTCTGGTCAATCATCATTGCGCCATTGATGATCTTGTTTCGCATCCCGGCAAGTTGCGTGCTTGTAGGACCGGAGGTTGCTTCGACGGTGTTTGTCCCTGATGCAACAAGCGTTTTATTTGTCAGCGTCTGTGTATCAGATGTGCCAACTACAGTCCCTGTTGGCGCTGTTTTGGATGTTCCCCATGCGCTTCCTGTAGACACAGCCAATCCAGCACCGGGATACGTCATTGTGCTTGAATTGCTTAAGGTTCCAGCAGAAAAAGATAGTCCTGTTCCGACAGTTACGTTGCTAAATCCGCCTGATCCATTGCCGTATAGGATAGAGCTACCGGATGTAGCAGGAGCATAATCAGAACCAGACACTGCAATAGAGAGAGCGCCGGTTGAAGTCGTAGACTTTAGTATCCCAGTAGTGAGCGACGATGTGCCAGCGCTGTAGTCAGTTCCAGCAGTTGCAGAAGCAAACCCGCCCGCGCCGTTGCCTTTAAGAATTGCAGTACCGCTAGTGGCGGGCGCATAGTCTGTTCCACTAGTAGCCGCGCTAATTCCCGTTCCATTGCCCTTGAGAAGCCCTGTAACAGACGTTGTGAGCGTAATGGCGGGAGTGGATGTTGGATTGGCTACCGTTCCTGCAAAACCGTTTGCTGAGACTACAGAAACAGTTGTTACCGATCCGCCGCCAGAAGTTGAGGCCAAAGTGCCTGCACTAAATGACAGACCAGACCCAACAGTAACATTGCTGAAACCGCCAGAACCATTGCCATACAAAATGCTACTGCCGCTAGTCGCTGGAGCATAGTCTGTCCCGGCTGCAGCAGCAGTAAATGCGCTAGTTCCGTTACCTTTGATTAGGCCAGTAATGGTTGCTACACCCGTACCACCACGATTTACGGCAACAGTCGATCCGTTCCATGTTCCGCCAGTAAAAGAGCCTGGATAATTAAACGTGTTTGTAGTCCAACTTACATTGGCTGGCGTTTGGAAATGATAATCCCATGTTCCTGCTGCACTGACGTTGGTCTGAAGGACCAGTGTGACATATCCACCAGATCCGATGCCACCAGAGATAATTGAACTACCAGAGTTGTTATTTAGCGTTATAACGCCGCTGCTCTGGTTGTTATTAAACGTGTAAGTTGCGCCATTAGGTAGAGTCGTTGCGTCTGGAAGCTGAAAAGTTTGTCCAGCGGATCCTGTCACATACCAGTTAGGGAAAGAAGCAGCAGTCAGCGTGGTCGTTGTTCCGCTGGCAACAAGTACGCCATAGCCTTCAAAGATGCTATTAGTGCTGATATTCCCGCTAGCGTCCCGCAAGGCAACAGAATTGACTCCTGACGTTCCGTATGACGTTCCCCAGGATGATCCTGTGCTATTTGCAATGCCAGCGCCGGGGTAGACCATTCCGCCGCCACCGGTAGCTGAGAGCGTTCCAGCAGCAAATGTCAAATTAGATCCAACCGTGACGTTAGAGAATCCGCCAGAGCCGTTGTTAGCCAGTAGTTGTGCGTTTGTACCAGTAGGCGCTGCTGCATAATCAGTGCCAGCAGTTGCAGCGCTGATTGCTGTGCCATTGCCTTTGAGTAGCCCAGTAACAGTCGTAGAAAGCGTAATAGCTGGCGTTGAACTAGGATTAGCAACCGTACCGGCCAAGCCATTTGCCGTAACAACAGAGACGCTTGTTACAGAGCCGCTACCAGAGGTACTAGCAAGAGTTCCAGAAACAAATGTAAGACCAGACCCAACAGTAACATTAGAAAAGCCACCAGCACCGTTACCGTACAAAATACTAGTGCCGCTAGTAGCTGGCGCATAATCAGTACCAGATACTGCCGCAGTGAATGCGCTTGTGCCATTGCCTTTTACCAGACCAGTAAGTGTAGTCGCACCAGTGCCGCCTCTAGCGACTGACAACGTGCCAGTTGTGCCAGCAACAATAGGCAAACCAGAGCAATTTGTTAAGGTTCCTGATGTCGGAGTGCCTAGGACTGGCGTAATTAACGTTGGCGTATCAGCAAATACAAGCGCACCGGAGCCAGTTTCGTCAGTGACAGCGCCTCTTAAATTTAAACTGCTAGGAACAGCAAGAAACGCAGCAACACCAGTACCAAGGCCAGAAATTCCAGTGCTAACCGGTAATCCTGTGCAATTTGTCAATGTGCCTGAGCTTGGAGTGCCAAGAGCGCCGTTAAGAGCCAGATAATCAACACCAGCAATAGCGTTAGTGAAAAGCCCTGCAACAGCCTTTTGCATTCCAGAGGCAGTTGTCAGCGTTAATGCACTGAATTGCGCCGTACTGGGCGTTACAGAGCCAATTGCGCCTGGACTTGGCAGAACTGCTTGTACGATCTGATTAAGAGTAGCTTTCTGGGTAACACCAGAGTGAACAATAGGCGCGACATCCGCCGCTGGAGAGAACGTACTTGCGGCTGGAAGCTGAGAGATTTTGACGTTTGACATCGCTAACCTACTATCGGTAAGGAGTGGGCATTACACCCAGAAATAACTAATCAGACTTTGGTTTGCGCCCTCTTCTTGGCGTTTCACTAATTTCTTCCAATTCTACTACATTGAGATACTTTTCGTACCACTCAGCACTGGTTATGTAACCAAGCGCTTGCAATTCTTTGAGATGTGATTCATCAGTTGCAATTTTGATGTCATTGTAGTCTTCAAGATGCACTGCACATGGAAAATCAATCATTCTTTACTCCTTATAAGAAAAGAGGGGCCGAAGCCCCTCAGTTCCAACCTTTTTACGGGTTTGACGCTGCAACAATACCGTAGTTGTTGAAGCCAGTCACACCGAAATCAGAGAGATCGGGATCAGAGCGAACAACATTGACAAGGTACGTATCAGAAGCAGGAGTACCAGTTCCAGCTGACGTTTTTGCAAACGCAATCTTAATGGTATTTGCTGCTGAAACATAAGCATAAGTGATTGCCATGTCAGTACCGACAGCCTTTGACGGATTTACAGACACCCAATCGCCAACTGCAAGACCACTTAGAGTGAATGCAATTTCAGTGACGGTAGATGCTGCAACCTGACCAGAGGTGAAGGTAACAGGCAAAGATACAATGGCAGTGCCGCGAATAATCGCAGGACTGACAATATTTGGACCAGGATTAGCCATTTTCGTGTACTCCTATTAACCAGTTACGCGAGTAGCGAGTTCAGGATAAACGGTTGACCAGCCGTAAAGAACGTCAAGACGGCAAGGCAGCTGATCGCTGTTGATGTCGTACTGACGAACAAGACGGATGCTCACGCCATCTGCTGATGCGCGACCGGCCATGTCAACACCCTGGGGCAACAGAAGATCCGCAGTACCAAATGCAAACGCATCCTTGTGGAATGCAATTGCGTTCGGGTAAGAAGATCCGTTAGAGCCAGAAATGACAGAAGCGTTTCCACTCGGAATCGTGCCAGTGCTGCTAGTGACGTTCTGGAACTGACCAGAGAATACCGGAGTCGGGAACACAGAAAGGGTCTGTGAAGAACCAGTGCCAGTAACGCCAGCAGTAAGAACAAAGTTACGCAGTGCGCCAGTAGACTGACGGTTCTGCGGGTTCACTGCATATACACCAGGAATAGTGAATACAGTACCAGCAGTCAGCGTCTTTCCGTTGGTAATGGTTGCAGTCAGAGAGAATGCAGTCTGTGCATTGGTCTGTACTGAGCCACCAGCCTGTGCAGCAACTGCCAGAGTGTCAGTGCCGACAATGAACGTACCGGAGGTGAAGTTACCTACGTTCTGATCCATTGCAAAGTTAAAGCCCAAGGTTGAGTCACCAAGCGCACCCTTTTCAAAGATGCGAGAAATAACACCCTGCGGATTAAACAGGTTAGTAAGACCAGAAACGATGCCAACTTCCACAGTCGGATCGACAACAAAGTGACGCTCTTCGTCAACCGGAGCGGCTTCCTGATTCAGACGTGCGCGAGCAGCAAGAATAGCCGCAGTAGACTGTGCCTGAGTCGGAGTGCCGGTCAGCTGACCAGGAGTACCAACAAGGTTGTAAACATTAAGGAACTGCTGAAGACCGTCATAGTCGATCTTATTCGCAACAGCCGCAACAGCAGGCTTAATGAAACGATCAGAAAAGTCACTGATGTTCATTGTGAGATCCTGAGTCGTAAACGCCATGTCTACGCCGAACTGGGTTCCCAGGGTCAGCGGTACATAGGTTTCAACAGAGGATTCAACCTGAAGCGCAGGGCCGGTACGACCGACATAACGCGGGGGTTTACGCAGATTGATAGTCGTACCAATCTTTGCGCCTTCGATTGCGAACTTATCGTCATACTGACGGCTTACTGCACGAGTAAATACCAATTGGTTGGTCAGTACGCGCAGAGCTTCGTTCGTAATCATACTAATAGTAAGCAACTGATTGCTCATAGTGATGACTCCAAATAAATGAAAAAACAAATGGTTAAACGCCCAATTATTTCTTCAGATAGGAGCCTATCCCTCGAATGATCTGAAAACGCCGCAAACACTCTAAGGGCCGTAGCAGTGTCTGGTACTAAACTGATAGCATAGTATTATTATTTGTCAAACATAAAAAAGGCCAAGTAATGAGCTTGGCCGTGAGGAGGAGTAAGAAGCGGATTAGATCCGCAACTTATCTATATCATAGTATTTAGCGTTTGATTCTTGCCTCACGCTTTGCGCGTTCTTCTGCATTTCTTGCAGCAATAAACTCAGCAGGAGACATTTCATACAGCGTTTTAGCTGGATTGGCCCCAGTAGTTCCTATCGGCTTTATTGGCGCTGGCGCATTAGATGTCCGTCTTGGCGCACGATTAATAAGTTCCGCCAAACGCATACCGGCTTGGATCGGATTCATGTTAGCGATTTCATACGCTACATCGAGATGCTTTCCAAGCGTGTAAGCAATCTCTGGTCCATTGTCTAAACCCAGTAGCGCTTGTCGTATCGTTGGGTTTTGTGCAAGCCTAGGGTCCGATGTAATCCCTTCGATAACCGCGTCATAATCCGCAAATTTGGCCCTAGTAGCCGCTTCTGAAGCCTCCAACTTAGCTTGTGCTTGCGTCTGACGCTCAATTTGCGCCCGCTGTTCATATTCCGCAGCAACAGCCCTCTTCGCTTCTTCAATCGCTGAAACTCGCGTGTATTCCAACTGAGCCTGAATATAACGCGGATCATACTGTCCTCCAGCAAAGTCATTAGGATCTGGCGGTTGAATGCTAGGCGCTACTGGTTCTGGCGCTCTCTGTTGCTGACTAGCAATCTGCTCAAGCATCTTTTCCAAACGCTCCGCATGTCTACGAGCTTCATGCTTGTCTTTTGTTAGTTCATCAATCCGCCGCTTATACCAAGGATCTTTTTGCTCCTTATCTTCAGGCTGAATCGCTTCTTCCGAATTCTCATCACTAGACAAGAGTTCTTCAGCTTCTGTTGCCTCAGATACGCCTTGATCCAAGTTCGTTGCTTCCGTTGCGCTAACCTGGCTATCAACAATCGCATTGTTTTC
>Ga0207954_1000188_pt1 | contig 19859 bp, 17 predicted proteins | sample CryBogmetaGMA0M_FD_184547 | JGI IMG/M metagenome (GOLD analysis project Ga0207954, IMG submission 184547) | Freshwater microbial communities from Crystal Bog, Wisconsin, USA - MA0M (SPAdes) | ecosystem: Environmental > Aquatic > Freshwater > Lake | place: Crystal Bog, Wisconsin, USA | collected... | reverse complement strand
ATCCCGCGCACGATCCCGAACGCCATCTCGCTCGGTGAGGGGCTCGACGTCGGCACCGACACCGGCTCGGCGATCGATTTCACGTACGAACTGCCCTTCACGTTCACGGGCGCGATCGACCGGGTGACGGTCGAGATCCCGTGACGCGTGGCGTCAGGCGAGCGGCCGGGAGAGCACCTCGGCGGGTGACCATCCGGCCGCCCGCAGGTCGCGGATCGCGAGGCCGCCGGCGCGCTTCGCGAGCCGGCGGCCGGCGCCGTCACGGATGAGCGGGGCGTGGCAGTACGCGGGAGGCGGCCAGCCGAGCGCCTCGTGGAGGAGGATCTGCCGCGCCGTGCTCGTGAGCAGGTCCGCGCCGCGGACCACCTCGGCGATCTCCATGGCGTGGTCGTCGGCGACGACCGCGAGCTCGTAGGCGGGCAGATCGTCGCGCCGCCAGATGACGAAGTCGCCGAAGTCGACGCCCGCGGTGCGGCGGATCGTCCCTTGCAGCGCGTCGTCGAACGTGATCGTGCTGCCGTCGGGCACGCGGAATCGCCAGGGCACGCCCCCCGGCGCCGTCGCCCGCTCCCGGCGCGCGGGACGCAGGCTCGGTGGAAACACCGGCTCCGCGTCGCCTTCGCCGGCGGCCGGCTCATGCGGTGCCGTGGCCGCCTCCTCGACGTCGCGACGCGAGTGCGGGCTCGGATAGATCGCCCCGACCGCCTCCAGCCGCCGCCACACGTCGAGAAACCAGGCCGTGCGGTCGCTCTGCACGTACGGCGAGTGCGGGCCGCCGATGTCAGGGCCCTCGGTCCACTCGAACCCCAGCCAGCGGAGGTCCTCCAGTGCGGCCGCGGTGAACTCGGGCCGGCAGCGTGGCCCGTCGAGGTCTTCGATCCTGAGCACGAGGCCGGCGCCCCGGGCCCGCGCCGCGGCCACCGCGAAGGTTCGCGCGTGGCCCACGTGCAGGTGGCCCGTGGGCGTCGGCGCGAGCCGGCCGCGCCGCCCGGCCGGATCCGTCACAGCAGCCACCAGTTTCCGGTCGCCAAGACGTACACCCCGAGCGCGAGGTTCGTCGCCGCGTGGGCCGTCACGCAGTCGATCGGGCGGCGGGTCGTGATCGCGATGCCGGTGATCGCCGCGAACCAGACGACGGCCGCGGCGAGCTCCGGGGGATGGCTGCCGGCCGCGTAGAGGGCGCATGTCCCGGCGGCCGCGGTCGTGAGCGTCCCGAAGGGAACCGTCCAGAATTTTTCTTGGATCACGAATCGCATCAGGAATCCGCGGAGGAAGAGCTCCTCCACGAGCGGCACCACCACCACGAGCCCGAGCCCCCGGAGCGCGAGATAGACGGACGACCTGACGGAGTCCGTGCCGTAGTGCGTGAAGGGGTCGAAGCCGGCCCGCTCCGTGCCCCCCATGAGCCAGCCCATGTCGCGCTGGAACACCGAGAGGGCGATCCATGGCACCACGAGGGCGAGTCCGACCAGCGGCGGCCACCACGTCGGGCGGCCCAGCCAGCCACGGAGGGATCGCCAGGACCACGCCAGGAGCAGGATCGTCGCCGCGACTCGGATCGAGTAGACGACCGGGTAGCTCTCGTAGCCGATGCCGACGAGGGCGGGCAGGCCCCCACCTTTTCGGTCGGGTTCGGCGAAGCCGGTGGCGAGGAACACCACCATCGGCGCGAAGCAGGTCAGCCAGGGCTGGGCGGGGCCGTGGTCCACCGTGTCGCACGGCCGGGGAGCCGGCGGCCCGCTGGGCTGTCCGTTCGGTGATCCTGAAGTCATCGCGACGCCGGGCCTCGGACGGGAAACGCGGCCCGAAACTCGCCGTCTGTCCCGATGTTCCGCACGCGAGTATATTCCAGCGGCTCCACTTTCGCGGGCCGCGCGTGCCCGACCCCACCCTGGCGGCCCGTTTTCCTCCCGTTTCCCCCGAAGAACGTGCATTCATGGACCTGACCAAGCTCCGCAACATGGGCATCTCGGCCCACATCGACTCCGGCAAGACCACCCTCTCGGAGCGCATCCTCTATTACGCGGGGCGGATCCACCGCATCCAGGAGGTGAAGGGCGGCGGCGACGGGGCCACGATGGACTACATGGATCTCGAGCGGGAGCGCGGGATCACGATCACCTCGGCCGCCACGAGCGTCCAGTGGGGCGACTGCGCGATCAACCTCATCGACACCCCCGGCCACGTCGACTTCACGGTCGAGGTGGAACGCAGCCTCCGCGTGCTCGACGGCGCCATCCTGGTGCTCTGCAGCGTCGGCGGCGTGCAGAGCCAGTCGATGACGGTCGACCGGCAGATGAAGCGGTACAAGGTGCCGCGGCTCGCGTTCGTCAACAAGATGGACCGCACCGGCGCCAACTTCGACCGTGTCGTCGGCCAACTGAAGGACAAGCTCGGCTGCCACGCGATCCCTTACCAGATCCCGATCGGCAAGGAGGACAAACTCCAGGGCGTGATCGACCTCGTGCGGATGAAGGCGCTCTACTTCGACGGCGACAACGGCGAGCACGTCCGCGAGGAGGCGATCCCGGCCGACTACAAGGACAAGGCGGCCGAGGCCCGGCACAAGATGCTCGAGGACCTCGCGATGTACTCCGATTCCCTGATGGAGAAGCTCCTCTCGGAGGAGGAGCCCACCGAGGACGAGATCCACGCGATCACGAAGGCGGCCGTTCACAACCAGAGCATCACGCCGGTGTTCTGCGGCTCGGCCTACAAGAACAAGGGCGTGCAGCCCCTGCTCGACGCCGTCGTCCGCTACCTGCCCAACCCGCTCGAGCGCAAGGTGGTCGCGAAGAACTGGACGAACCCCGACGAGAAGTTCGACCTCGAGGCCGATCCCGCCAAGCCGCTCGTCGCGATGGCCTTCAAGATCGTCGACGATCCGTTCGGCCAGCTCACGTTCATGCGGATCTATCAGGGCACGCTCAAGAAGGGCGAGGCCTACATCAACCAGCGCACGAGCCAGAAACAGCGGTTCAGCCGCATCGTGCGGATGCACGCCGACAAGCGCGAGGAGATCGACTCAGCCGAGGCGGGCGACATCGTGGCGGTGATGGGTGTCGACGCGGCGAGCGGCGACACGTATTCCGCCGACTCCAAGTATTGCACGCTGGAAAACATGTTCGTGCCGGAGCCGGTGATCAAGATGGCGATCATCCCGACCAACCGCGACGGTCTCGACAAGCTCGGCAAGGCGCTCCAGCGGTTCACCCGCGAGGATCCGACCTTCCGCGTCGCCACCGACGAGGAAACGGCCGAGACGCTGATCGCCGGCATGGGCGAGTTGCACCTCGACATCTACGTCGAGCGGATCAAGCGCGAATACAAGGTCGAGGTCGAGGTGGGCGCCCCGAAGGTGAGCTACCGCGAGGCCCCGACCCGGGCCACCCCCTACGACTACAAGCACAAGAAGCAGACCGGTGGCTCGGGCCAGTACGCCCACATCATCGGCCATCTCGAGCCGCTCCCCGAGGACGCGACCGAGAACTTCGAGTTCGAGGATGCCGTCGTCGGCGGCCGTATTCCCCGCGAATACATCCCGTCGGTCGAGAAGGGGTTCCGCGCGGTGCTCAACAAGGGCCCCATCGCCGGCTTCCCCATCGTGGGCGTGAAGGCCACGCTGGAAGACGGCTCGTACCACGACGTCGACTCGAGCGACATGGCCTTCCAGACCTGCGCCCGCGCCGGCTTCCGCGAGGCCTTCCTGGCCACGAAGCCGGTGCTGCTCGAGCCCATCATGAAGATGGAAGTCGAGGTGCCGGCGGATTTCCAGGGTGCGGTCACGGGCGAACTCAACAAGCGGCGCGGCCTCATCATCTCGACGGAAACCGTGGGCAACACGTCCACGATCGTCGCCGAGGTGCCGCTCGCCGAGACGTTCGGCTACTCGACCGACCTGCGGAGCATGACGCAGGGGCAGGGGGTGTTCACGATGGAGTTCGCGAAGTACAAGCCGACCCCGGGGAACATCCAGAAGGAAATCGTCGAGGAACGGAAGAAGGCCGAACTCGCGATGGCGAAGTAGGCCGGCCGGTCGCCCCGCCCGCGGGCGTCGGATAGGCTGCTGGAATGCGGACGCCCATCCTCGTCGTGTCGTGTGTGCTGCTCGGTGCCGCGGCGCCGGCGGACGAGCCGGCCGCTCGGCCCACGATGCGGCAACTGCCGGCGGTGGCGACCCGCGAGGTGCCCCCGACGGCACGGGCGCTCGTGGACGCCCGCGAGGAACTCGACCGGCGGCATCCGGGCATTCTGGCGAGGGGCCGCACCACCGCCGGAGCCACGCTGATCGCGGAGCGGCTCATCGACGCGGCCTTCGCCGAGGAGGATCGCGACGTGAAGTGGCTGATGCTGTCGGAGGCTCGCCGGATGGCCGTGGCCTCGGGCAATGCGGCCACGCTCGATCGGGCGATCGTGCTGGCGTCGGCCACCTACGACTTCGACGCCGTCGCCGAGGAGATCCGCTCGCTCAAGGAGATTCCCGTGCGCATCCTCTCGCCGCAGCGGGCGGCGGTGTTCGCGGAGGTGGCCGAACGGGTGGCGGCCCGGGCGGAAGGGGACGGCAGGCGGGATCTCGCCGCGGCGGCCGAGACGCTGGCGGTCCGGGGTTGGCAGCGGGCGGGGCTCATCGAGCCGGCGAGGCGTGCCGCCGCGCGGCACCAGGATCTCGCCAGCCCGCGGTAGCGGGGCTGGCGCCGGGCGTCACTGGCCGCCGTAGAAGTGCGAATAGTTCATGTAGGTCGCACGGTGGCCGGTCGGGCGGATCGTCTCGTCGAACTGCCGGCCCCGGGTGTCGCGCTGGATCGACTGCACCTGGTTTTGGAGCCGCTTCATGTCGCGACTCTGGCCCATGAGTTCCAGCTTCTGCTGCTCCTGCTGCTGCTGCGGGACGACCAGGCTCTGATAGAGATTCGACGCGGCCTGCGGGTTGTTGGAGAAGTTCGAGATCTGGTTGTAGGCGCTCACCGCGGGCCGGCGGTAGTTGCTGGAGAACGGCAGTTGTCCTCCACCGTTTCCGACGGCCTGCGCGCCCGCCGAGTAGCTCCGGCGAACGTTCTGGGCAGACGCCGAGCCGGCACCCACGGACGCCGCGGCGGCCAGTCCGATGACGGCGATCAACGAGAACTTGAAGCGAGCGGTCATGGCAGTCTCCCAACGTCGTCGGAGTTGATGTCGAACCGGCGAATCCTACGGCCTCGCCACTATCCTAGTCCGGGGTCCACGGAGATTTCCATCAGTCGGCCGCCTTCGGCATCTCCGCCTCGTACCGCTCGACCACGATGTCCATGAGGGCCTTGACCGCCGCCTTCACGACCGGCTTGTCGTGGATCCAGGCGGCGAACTGCTCGCCGTGGGCCAGGTAGGTCTCACGCAGCCAGGTCGGGGCCTGCGTCAGCAGCCAGGCCCGGAAGAGCAGCCACTGCGGGTTTTCCGCACCGTAGACCTCGCGAGCCACCCAGCAGGCACCGAAGTTCGGGTTGAAGCCGAACGGGAAGCGGTTGATCTGCTGCACGAGACTCGTGCCGAGCAGCGTGAAGCCGAAGATCCGCTCGAACGGTGCCGTGATCTTCCCGATGATGCTGTCGGCCGCGACCCACTGGTCCTGGGCGATGAACACCCGGTCGCCCGGAAGGATCTGGTAGTTGGTTGCCGTCGAACCCCCCTTCATGATCGCCTCGAGGTCGACCGGCAGGATCTGGTCGCAGCCCACGCCCGACGGGGCCGGGCGGGCGATCCAGATGTCCTTGCTGGAGAGCCGGGAGATGCCGTTGATCTGCGCGATGGCGTCGAGCACCGTCTCGTTGCCGGTCACGGGAAACCGCGCGAGGTTGTCGCCGTAGCCCGCCCCCTCGGTGACCACGTAGTAGACCTTCGAGTTGTAGGCGAACACGTCCACGCTCACGAGCGGGGCGTCGAGGTAGTTCCCGAGCTGCTTCTCGATCGCATCCTTGGCCTCGTTGAGCGTCATGCCCGTGACGAAGACGTGACCGTAGGTGCCGAGGTTGATCGTGCCGTCTGGACCCACCAGGTGCTCGCCGGCGATCTGCTGCTGTCCCGCCGCCTGGGCGAGCGTGAGCGACACCTGGGGCTCCTTGAGCACCCGCTTGAGGTGCTTGAAGACGGCGTCCTGCCCCTCCTCGAGCGAGAGGTTGCCGACCATCACCTTGCCGTAGGAGGGGCCGAGGTCGAGCATGCCGCCCGGCTCCACCACGTAGAGCCCGTTGATCGGCTGCTCGAGGAGCGTCCCCTCGACGATCACCTGCAGCGTGTCGAACGACTGAATCTTGAACGGGGGCTTGGGCACCACGCGCAGCGCGTCGATGAGGAGGATGTCCGGCGGCTCGATCACGTAGGGCGGCAACGTGATCTTGGCGAGTTCCTTCGCCGGCATGCGGCCGCCATCGGGCGGGCACTGGGCGTCGAGCATCACCTGCTGCGTCGTCGCCCGCTGCGGCCGGCCGTAGATGTTGCAGCCGGTCGTCTGGAGGAGCACGGCGGCCACGGCCAGGAATCGCGCGACGGGGCCCGTGCAGATGCCGCGTGCGTGGGCCCCGCGGGATCCGTGAGTCATTTCGCTGACCATGCCACACTCCTTGCGATCGGTAGAGTCACTGCGATCGGTGTTATCGGCACGGTCGGCCGGCAAACTTTGCCCTTCCTTCCGATGGGGAAAGCGGGGGGCCGGGCGAATCCCGGGGGAAAGCCCAGTGTCGGGAGACACTGCCGTTTCCAAGACGTAAACTTCGGGAGGTTCCGTGGGTGCGTGTCCGTCGGTCCCGGGGGCGTTTCCGCCACCCAGGAGAACGGAGTCTGCGCCCACGGGGCCGGCCGCCTTTGTCGACCCTATGGATCCGCGAGCGTCCAGCCTGCCATGCCCATCCTGCCCAAGCAGCGGGACATCTTCCCGGACGACCTGTTCGAGGAAGCAGGTGTGCCGCCCGGCGGCACGCCCGGCTGGATCGCCTTCTACACGCTGGCCCGTCGCGAAAAGGACCTCATGCGGAAACTCGAGGCGGCCGGCGTGCCTTTCTACGCGCCGATGGTCCGCCGGCGGCTCCATTCGGCGGGGGGCAGGGTCCGCAGTTCATTCGTCCCACTCTTCCCAGGCTACGTCTTTGCGCCCGTGGACGACGAGCAGCGGCGTGCCGCGCTCGCGACCAACACGGTCGCCCGCTGGCTTTCCATCGCCGACGAGCGAATGCTTGTCAGCGACCTCCGGGCGATCAAGCGGCTCATCGAGACCGACCGGCCGCTCACGCCCGAGGCGCGGATCGAACCGGGCCAGGCCGTCCGCGTGCGGAGCGGTCCGCTCCGCGGGCTCGAAGGCACGGTGGTCATGCGTCGGGGTGAGGAGCGGCTGCTCGTGGCGGTTCGCTTCCTCAACCAGGGCGCCTCGATCGAACTGGAAGATGTCGACCTGGAAAGGCTCTGAACGGAGTCGCAGCGACGCATGATCGCGAGAATCACGACCGCAGTCTGGGCGAAGTTTCTCTCGTGGTGGAGGGCCCGCACACCCACCCGCGAATCCATCGTCGTCGCCGCGATGCTGGCCGTGATCTTCGAGGCGGTCTACCTCGGGGCGTTCTTCCTGCGCGGCGAGCTGCTCTTCCGGCCGTCGGACGCCCGGACGATCCTCGGCACGATCACGCTGGTCGTGATCCTGAAGCTCGTGGTGTTCTACGTCCGCGGGCTGTGCCACCGCCCCTGGCGGGCCGCCCGGTTCACCGACCTCAACAACCTTCTCCGCGCTGCCACGACCTGCCTGCTCGTCCTCGTGGCCTTCAACTATTTCGGCAGCTTCCAACGCGGATGGACGCCGATCCCCCGGTCGGTGCTGCTCCTCGACTGGGCGTTCACACTGCTCGCGGTCGGCGGGATGCAGGCGCTCGCGCGGAGCATCTACGAGGAGCTCATGCCGGCGACCACCGTGGGCAACGAGCGGTGCGCCCTGGTGATCGACGCGTCGGAGGCGGGCCGCCAGCTCGCGCTCGATCTCGGACGGTTGCGGGCCAAGAGTTTCTTCGTCGCCGGCCTGCTCGATGACGACCCCGAGCATTACGGCGTCCACGTCGGTCGGGCCCGCGTGCTCGGCCCCGTGGCGATGGCGACGGCCTGCGCGGAGCGGCTCCGGGCCTCCGACATCGTGGTCCGCGAGGGGGCGATGTTCGGGTCGCGGCTCCGCTCCCTGTGCGACGCCTGCGCCACGATCGGGGTGCGGGTGAGCATCGCCGAGAACGCGGTGTCGACGCCGTCCGCCGGCCTCAAGCAGCACACGGTGAAGCCGATCCGCGTCCGCGCCGTCGAGCTCCGCGACCTCCTCTCTCGTCCCCAGGCCAACCTCGGCGACCACGACTCCCACGTGCTGCCGTTCCTTCGCGGCCGGACGGTGCTCGTCACGGGCGCCGGCGGGTCGATCGGCAGCGAGATCTGCCGGCAGGTGCTCCGGTTCGAGCCCGCGAAGCTCGTGATGGTCGAGCGGTCGGAGCACGCGCTGTTCTCGATCCACCGCGACGTGTCGCAGCGTCCCACGGCCCGTGGCGTGGAGATCGTGCCGCTGCTCGGCGACATCGCCAACGTGGATCGCACGGATCGCATCTTCGCCGACCACCGGCCCCACGTGGTCATCCATGCAGCCGCGTTCAAGCACGTGCCGCTCATGGAGGCCCACCCGGTCGAGGCGATCGAGAACAACTCCCTCGCCACCGCCGCGCTCGCCGAGCTCGCCGATGCCCACCGGGTGGAGACGTTCGTCGCCCTCTCGACCGACAAGGCCGTGCACCCGACGAGCGTGATGGGGGCGTCGAAGCTCGTCGCCGAGCGGTTCCTCCAGGCCTTCGGAGGTGCGTCGCGAACGCGGTTCGTGGCCGTGCGTTTCGGCAACGTGCTCGGATCGAGTGGCAGCGCCGTGCCGATCTTCGAGGAGCATCTCTCCCGCGGGGAGCCGATCACGATCACCCATCCGTCGGTGCGCCGCTACTTCATGACCATCGACGAGGCCGCGCAGCTCGTCCTGCTGGCCGGGGCCCTGCCGGGCACGGGTGGCACCTACGTGCTCGACATGGGCGAGTCGATCCCCATCGTCGATCTCGTCCACAGCCTGGCGTTCGTCATGCACGTTCCTCACGCCGACGTGCAGGTCGAGTACTGCGGCCTGCGGCCGGGCGAGAAGCTCGACGAGGAGTTGTTCTTCGAGGACGAGCGGCGCGATGCGACGCCCAACCCGCTCGTGATCCGCGTGCACCGGCCGGCCCGTCCGCTCAACGAGGTCCGGTCGTGGCTCGCCGAGCTCAAGAGCGCGGTCAACACCGACCCCGACACCGCCGCACAGATCCTGATGGGCATCGTGTCGAGCGACTGCGGCCACCTGGCCCCGATCGGCGGCAGGATGCCCGCGCGCACGCGGGCGGTGACCGCGACGCGGGTCGAGCTCGGGCGGCCGACCGCACTCGAGGCCGACGCCCCGCCGGTCGAGCGGCCCCGATGACGAGCCCGGACGCACCGGCAGCCGGCGGATGGCGGGTGCCGTTCATGCGGCCCGACCTGCCGCCGTTCGCCGAGGTCGGCCCGGCGATCGCGGCGGCCGTCGCGTCGGGCGCGCTCACGAAGGGGGAGCACCTGCGGCGATTCGAGGACGAGGCCCGGGCCGCGTGCGGTGCCGCCGACGTGGTCGCCGTGTCGAGTTGCACGAGCGGCCTCATGCTCGTCCTGCGGTCGCTCGCCGCGGTGGCGTCGATGCGGCGCGGCGAGTGCCCGTCGTCGTGCGGGGCGTGCGCGACGCCGGCCGCCGGCCGCGACGAGGTGATCGTGCCGAGCTTCATCTTCCTCGCCGCTCCGGCGGCGATCGTGTGGGCGGGGCTGCGGCCGGTGTTCGTGGAGGTCGATCCGGCGACCTTCACGGTCGACCCCGGGGCGGTCGCGGCGGCGGTCGGTCCGCGGACGGCGGCGATCCTCGCGTGTCACACCTTCGGCTGCCCGTGCAACATGCCCGCGCTCGCCGCGATCGCCGAGCGGGCGGGCGTGCCGCTCGTGGTCGATGCCGCGCACGGCCTCGGCACGTCGCAGCAGGGCCGCCAGGTCGGGGCGGCGGGGCTCGCGCAGGTGTTCAGCCTGTCGCCCACGAAGCTCGTCGTGGCGGGCGAGGGGGGCCTCGTGGCCACGTCCTGCGGCTGCCTCGCGGAACTGGTGCGGATCGGTCGTGAGTATGGCAACGACGGCGGCTATGGCTGCGACCGGGCGGGGATGAATGCCCGGATGCCGGAGGCGTCGGCGATCCTCGGACGGGCGTCGCTCGCCCGCCTGCCGGACGTGGCGGCCCGGCGCCGGGCCGCGGCGGCCGCCTACCGCGACGAACTCGCCGCCGCGCCCGGCATCGGCTTCCAGCACGTGCCCGAGGGGGACGAGAGCAGCTGGAAGGACTTCTGCATCGCGGTCGATCCGGCCCGCGCCGGCGTCGATCGCGACGGCCTGCGGGCGGCGCTCGCGTCCCGGGGCATCGACACGCGGGCCTACTACGCGCCGGCCTGTCACCAGATGCAGGCCTTCAAGGCGTTCCTGCCGGCGGGCCGGTCGCTGCCGGTCACCGACCGGCTCGCGGCCACGCTCGTCGCACTGCCGATGGGTGCACACGTCACGCCCGACGTGGCCCGCGACGTGGCCTCCGAGATCCGCGGCCTGCTTCCCGCCTCGAACCGTCCGGCCCTCGCGTGACGCCATCCCCGGCCTCGTCGCCGTTGTTTCCGTCGCTCGACTCGATCGAGTCGGCCCTCTGGCCGGGATTCGCCCTCATCGTGTTCGTCGCGGTGGCCGTGCTCGTCGACCTCATGATCATCCTTGCGGCGCGGTTCCGGCTCGTCGACCTGCCCAACCGCCGCAGCGCCCACTCGCTGCCGACGGCCCGCGGCGGCGGCGCGGCGATCGTGCTCGTGGCCTCGCTCGCGTCGCTCATCGTGGCCCTGCGCTGGCCCGCGCTCGCCGGCCGCACGCTCCTCGGCCTCGTGCTGCCGAGCCTCGCGATCGCGGGGGTGGGCATGGTCGACGACGTGCGGCCCCTTCGAGCCACGCTCCGACTGGCGATCCAGGTGGCGGTCGCCGTGTGGATGACCGTGGTGCTCGGTCCGCTCACGGCGGTGGCGCTCCCCGGGGGAGGCGTCGTCGACTTCGGCTGGCTGGGCTGGCCGGTGACGATCGTGTGGATCGTGGGCATGATCAACGCCTACAACTTCATGGACGGCTCCGACGGGATGGCGGCACTCGGCGCCGTGGTCGTGGGGGCCTCGATCGCAGCGATCGGCTTCGAGACGTCGGCGCTGGCGGTGATGCTCCTCGCGGCGTTCGTGGCCGCGGCTTCCGCGGGCTTCCTCGTGTTCAACTGGCAGCCGGCACGCGTGTTCATGGGGGACGTGGGCAGCGGATTCCTCGGGCTCATGTTCGCCGGCCTGCCGCTGCTCTTCGACGGCAGCTCGCGGGAGATGACCTTCGTTCCGGCCATTCTCTGCCTCTGGCCCTACATCTACGACCCTTTCGTCTCCGTGCTGCGGCGGCTCTGGCACGGCCACAACCCGCTTCAGCCGCATCGCGAGTTCCTCTTTCACAGGCTGATCCGCAGCGGCGTGAGCCACGCCCGCACGGCGATGCTCTATGGCATCCTCTCCGCCTGCGGCGGCCTGCTCGGTTTCGTGCTTCTCGACCCGGGTGTGCCGCCGGCGATCAGGGCCTCGATTCCGTGGCTCGTGGCGGCGCTGGCGACGGCCCTGACGGTCGGCGTGGAGTGGCGGTGCAGCCGGGTCGGCCTCGCACCGCCGAGCTCGTCCCCGACGCCGGCCTCGCACTGACCAGGCATCCCACGTGGCCGTGATGCCGCTCGTCGTCGCGGTTGCAGCGCTGGCCATCGCGGCCGCGTTCGTCGGTCGGCTCGTGCCCTGGCTGTGGGGGACGATCGCGTCGCAGCCGGCGTGGCCCGGGGGGCGGGCGTGAGCGTCGCGGCCTCCCCCTCCGTGACGCCCCGGTCGATGTATGCAACGCACGTGAAGCGGGCGGTGGACGTCGTCGCCTCGGCCGTGCTGATCGTGCTCCTCGTGCCCGTGATGGCGGTGGTGGCCGCCGCGGTGTGGTTCGTGCTCGGCAGACCGGTGCTCTACCGGGAGGAGCGGGCGGGCCGCGGTGGCCGGCCGATCCGCATCGCGAAGTTCCGCTCGATGCGGAACGCCTCCGGCCCGGATGGCCGTCCGCTGCCCGATGACGACCGCCTCGGCCGCTTCGGCCGGATCCTGCGGCGAACGAGCCTCGACGAACTGCCCCAGCTCTTCAGCGTGCTCCGCGGCGACATGAGCCTCGTCGGACCGCGGCCGCTCCCGCTCCGCTATGTGGACCGCTACAGCCCCCGCCAGGCCACCCGGCTCGCGGTCCGTCCGGGGCTGACCGGGTGGGCCCAGATCCACGGCCGGAATGCCGTCGACTGGCCCCGGCGGCTCGAATACGACGCCGAATATGTGGAAATGCTCGGCCGCCGCACGGCGGCACTCACCGATCTCTGGATCGTTGGGGCGACGGTGATTCAAATAGCGTGGCAGTCGGTCACGGGGCGGGGTGTTTCCGCCCCCGGGGTCGCCACGATGCAGGAGTTCTCCCCGTGACACCGGTGCCAGACGCCGTCGTCGGGGCGATCCGCAGCGTGCTTCACGACACCGGACGCGACGCGAAGGCGGTCGATCCGTCGATGCTCCTGGTGGCGGACCTGGGGCTCGATTCGCTCGACCTGGCCCAGACGGTCGTCCTTCTCGAGCGGTCGCTCGGGATCGACCCGTTCCGGTCGGCCGCCGCATCGCGGCCGACGGTTCGCACCGTCGCCGACCTCGTCTCGATCTACACCCAGGCGCTCCATCCGAAATGATGACCCTCACGCTCTCCGCCATCCCCGACGCCCCCGTCGAAGACCGCCTCGCCTTCGCGATCGCCGAGATCGCCCGCCACGCCCCCGACCGCATCGCCATCGTCGCCGCGGCCGGAGGCCCCGACCGCCGCACGGTCGACTACGCCTCCCTCGCGGCCTCCGTGACGGCCCTCGAGGCGGCGCTCGACGCGACGCGTCCGATCGGCGTGGTCGCCCGCGCCCGGCAGGCCGACGCGCTCGTCGCGATCGCCGCGGCCTGCGGCCGGCAGCACGTGCCCGTCGCGTTCCTCGCCGAAGACTCCCGCGATCTGGTCGGCGAACTCCGCGACTGGGTCGAGGTGGGCGACTCGCTCGAACTGCCCGTGTCGCCCGCGGCCGGCCGGCGCGAGTTCGAGGCCATCGCACCGCACGTGGTCGTCGCGACATCGGGTACGAGCGGCCCGCCGAAGCTCGTCGAGCACTCGTGGGACTCACTCCTGGCGTCGGCGCGGCTGGCCGAGCAGTGGCACGGCCTCGGCTGGCTCCTCGTCTACGATGCGACGCGTTGGGCGGGCATCCAGGTCTGGCTCCAGTCGCTGCTCACCGGCGGCCGGCTCGTCGTCCCGGCGTCGCGTGATCCCGACACCGTCGCCCGCGCCATCGCCGAGGAGTCGGTGGCGGTGCTGCCCGCCACGCCCACGCTCCTGCGGCGGCTGCTGGCGTCGGCCGACCCGGTCCTCCTCGGCAGGGCGGCGCTCGAGCGGATCACGCTCGGTGGCGAGGCGGCCGACGACCCGCTCCTCGAGCGAACGCAAGCCGCGTTTCCCGGCGTGAAGGTCACGCAGGTCTACGCGACGACCGAGCTCGGCGAGGTGTTCCGCGTCGCCGACGGCCGGGCCGGCTTCCCGGCCGGCTGGCTCGGGCGGGCCTTGCCCGGCGGAGCCCGGCTCTCGACGCGTCGCGACGGCGAACTGATCGTGCAGCTCTCCCGCGATTCCACGGAGGTCTGCACCGGCGATCTCGTGGAGCGGCGCGGGGACCGCTATGAGTTCACCGGCCGGCGGAGCGACGTGATCGTGGTGGGCGGTGCAAAGGTCTATCCCCGGCGGGTCGAGGAGCTGTTGCGGGGTGTGCCCGGGATCGCCGAGGCCCGCGTCTATGGCCAGCCGAGCGCCATCACGGGCGAGCTCGTGGCGGCGGAGGTGGTGCTCGCCGATCCGTATCCCGATGGTGCCACTCCGGAGAGCATCCGGGCCACGGCGCTGGCGAGGTGCCGCGAGGCGGTCGAGCCGCAGAGCGTGCCGCGGATCCTCGACATCGTGAAGCGCATCGCGACGAACGCCGCCGGCAAGACGCCCCGCCGTCCCGGCAATCTGTGACCCGCCCATCCACCCCGTGCCTGGTCACGGTTTGGCCTCCGATCGGTTGAGCCAGGCTTCCGTATCGATCGTGTCGGGCGGATCGCGGGGCCTCGGGCTCGCGATCGTCGAGGCGCTCGTCGCTCGGGGCGACCGCGTCGCGACGTTCTCGCGCTCGGGCTCGACCGCGCTCGACGCGCTCGCGGCGGCGCATGCCGACCAGATCCACGCGGGCCGTGTCGATGCCGCGGACACGGCGGCCGTGCGGGCGTTCGTGGCGGGCGTGGCGGGCCGTTGGGGCCGGATCGACCACTGCGTGGCCAACGCGGCGATCGCCCACGAGGGCGTGCTCGCGACCATGCGCGACGACGAAATCGACACGCTCCTCGCGGTCAACGTGAGGGGGACGATCGTGCTCGTGCGGGAGTGCGTGCGGCAGATGCTGATCGAGCCGTCGGGCGATCGGTCGATCACGGTGATCTCGTCGGTCGTGGCCCGCACGGGATCGCCGGGGCTCGCGGTCTATGCGGCCACGAAGGCCGCGCTCGAGGGATTTGCGGTGAGCCTCGCCCGCGAGGTCGGTTCGCGCGGGATCCGCGTCAACGCGGTGGCACCGGGTTTTCTTGAAACCGAACTCTCCGCGTCGCTGTCGGCGGAGAACCGCGGCCGGATCGCCCGGCGGACGGCCCTCGGCCGCCTCGGTGACGCGGCCGACGTGGTCGGCGCCGTCGCGTTCCTGGCGAGCCCCGCCGCGGCCTTCGTGACGGGCCAAACGCTCGCCGTGGACGGCGGGGCGTGATGCCGCGGACACACGATTTTCACACGGATCGCGTGTTACACTGAAACTTCTTCCTGACAGTTCGGAAAGCAAGCCGAAGCCGGTCACCCAGGGGAACGGAGTGCCGGCGGGACGAACCCCACCATTGGCGGATTTCTCCGTTGAAGCCTGTCGTCGCGTCCTCATCGTCGGAGCCGGAGGCTTCGGCCGCGAGGTGCTGCGCTGGGCCCGCGATGCCTGGGGAGATGCGGCCGACCGCGTCGCGGGCTTCCTGTCCGCCGACCCCGACCGACTCGACGGCCATGCCGCCGTCCCGCCGATCCTCGGCGACCCGGCGTCCTTCGCCCCGCTGGCCGGCGACGGTTTCCTGCTCGCGATCGGGTTGCCGGGCGTGCGGCGGCGCGTGGCCGAGGAACTTCTCGCCCGCGGGGGGGCGTTTCTGACGCTCGTCCATCCCACGGCGATCGTGGCCTCCACGGCGGCCATCGGCGCCGGCAGCATCGTCTGTCCCTACGCGATCGTGAGCGACGCCTGCCGCCTCGGACGGTTCACGCTGCTCAACTACCACGCCTCGCTCGGCCACGATGCCACGACCGGCGAGTTTGCGGTATTCTCCCCGTATGCGGCGCTCGCCGGCGGGGCACGGGTGGACGACGACGTCTTCCTGGGGATGCACGCCACGGTGGGGCCGGGACGGAGGCTGGGGGAGCGGACGAAGGTGAGCGCCAACTCCTGTGCGCTCGCCGACGCGCCGCCCGATTCGCTGGTGCACGGCGTGCCGGGCCGCGTCCAACCCCTGGTCGTCATGGATCACGGACGAGCCGGGCTCGGGAGGGGATCATGAACGCAGTCGTGCGGCGTGCGCTCGCGGTGGGCCTGCTCGCGGCGGCGTGCGTGCCGACCGCGTTCGCCCAGCAGGGTCTCGACGTCCTCCTGGAGCAGGCCGAGAAGGAGGAGGCCGCGGCCCCGCGGCCGGCGCCGACTCCAGCCGCCGCCCCTGCCCTTCCCTTCGAGGCCGAGGCCGCGGCCCCGCGACCGCTACCGGTGCGGCGGCTGCCGGTGCCGCTGACAGACGCGGTGAAGCCGGCGCTCGCGCAGGTGAAGGACATCTTCGGCGATGACTATGTCGCCGCCACCACGCCCGAGAAGAAGGTCCTTCTGGCCCGGAGGCTGCTCGTGCAGGCGGGGAGCACACCGAATGCCGCGGAGCGGTGGGCGCTGCTCACCGAGGCGATGCGGCTGGCCGCCGACGCGGGCAGCATGGAGGTGGCGTTCGAGGCGATCGACACGTCGGCGGCGCTGTACGAGGTCGATGCCGACGACCTGCGGATCGACGCCATCACGAAGCTCGGCGCGAAGGCCAGGCCACAGCTGCTCGACGAGCTCGCCCGCACGGCCGTGGGCATCGCCAAGAAGGCGACGGCGGTCGGCGATGTCCAGCTCGCGCAGAAGGCGCTCGCGCTCGCCTCGGGGTTCGCCCGCAAGACGAAGAACATCGCCACCGTCGCCGAGGTCAGCCGCATCCAGCAGTCGATCCGCGACGATGCGAAAGCGGCGAAGGAGCGGGCCGTGGTGATGGAGAAACTCGCGGCCAACCCCGACGATCCGGAGGTTTGTCTCGATGCGGGCAAGTATCTCTGCTTCAAGGCGGACGATTGGGCGAAGGGGCTGCCGCTCCTGGCGAAGGGGAGCGATGCGGAACTGGCGAAGGTGGCGGCCCTCGAACTTGCGGCCCGCCGGACTGCCGGTTCACCCGTGACGGTAGGCGATGCCTGGTGGGAATGGGCCGAGAAAGAGCGCGGAGCAGACAAAGCCGCGGCGCTCGTGCACGCCGCCGAGGTGTACGGGTCCGTGTTGTCGAAGATGCAGGGTCTTGACCGAGCACGACTCGAAAAGCGGATCAAGCAGGCGTCAGGCCAGGGTGAGAATCGCGGCAAGAGGATCGCCCTCGCCGACCTCAAGGAGGAGAGCGTCAACTCGATGGCGTTTCCTTTCGCCAAGGACGGCACGTTTCAAGGGAAGCCGTACACATGCCGCGGTGAGAAGTGGCCCAGGGCGTTGACCGTCATGGCCCACGAAAAGGGGCCGTCGATCATCTACAAGCTTCCGCCGGGCTCGAAGCGGCTGGTGGGGCTCGCGGGCGTCTTTCTTCCCGAGGGGGTCGGGCCGAACAATCATCCGCAAACCCCGATCACCTTCGAGATCATGGTCGACGGCCACACGGCCTGGAAATCAGAGCCCCTGTCTCGATCGAACGATGTCGCCGAGTTCGCGGTCGACCTCTACGGGGCCACGACGATCGAACTCCGGTCGTTCAGCAAGAGTTTGAGTTCCGCGTGGAGCGCATGGCTCAATCCCGAGATCGTCTACTAACCTTGCACGACGTCGATTCGGATCGAGTCGTCGCACGCCGCAGCAGGCGGCTCCTCCTCGGCGGCGGCGAGAGGCCATCGCCGTCGGCGCTCCGATGATGCCGTGTGACGGGTCCATCGCCGGTCGGGTCGTCCATGCTTGACATCTGGCGACTCCTGACATCGCGACAACGGTTCTATCTCGTTGTCCTGGTGGGGGTGAACGTCGTGGCCGCGGCCGCCGAAGTCCTCGGCGTCTTTTCCGTGCTGCCATTCCTGACGCTCGCATCCAATCCCGACATGTGCCGCACGAACGCGACGCTGGCTTGGCTGTACGACGCGGGTGGCTTCGGGAACGAGATCCAGTTCGTCATCGCATCGGGCTTCCTGACGGTGGGCGCGATCCTGCTCACCAATGTGATCTCCATCGGGTCGCTCTGGTTTCGCACGTGGTATTGCAACGAGGTCGCCACGGAGATGTGCGACCGGCTGTTTCGCGGCTATCTCGCGCAGCCCTACGCCTTCTTTCTGCGCAGCAACTCGAGCGTGCTGGGGAAAGACCTGCTCGCTGAAACCTACAACTTCTACTCGAACGCCCTCGAACCGCTCACGATCCTCATCGCGCGAAGCCTTCAGGTGGTGGCGGTTGCCGTCGCCTTGCTCCTGTTTGATTGGCAAACCACGCTTCTTGCGGCCCTGCTCTTCGCGGGCTTCTACGGGGGCGCGTACACCTTCCTGACGAAACGCGTCCGTCGCTATGGCAAACTGCGTTACCAGGGCAACGAGGATCGCTACCGGATGGCGGCCGAGGCGCTCGGCGGCATGAAGGAAGTCAGGTTGTTCGGGCGGGAGGCGTGGTATGCCGCCGCGTTCGACAGGGCATCCGAAACGATGGTCGCGGCACAGGGCCGCTTGGTGCTGCTGTCGCTCATCCCCCGGTTTCTCATCGAGATCGTCATTTTTTCGGCGGTCGTTCTCGCCGTGATTTCGAGGCTGGCGAGCGGGCAGTCATTCGCCCGGCTCGCCCCGTCGTTGGGCGTGTTCGCCGTGGCGGGCTTGCGAATGCTTCCGACGATCCAGCTCATCTTTCAATACTCCTCGTGCCTCGCTTCCGCCCACGTGATCGTGCAGCGGCTGAGGGGGCTGTTCCAGGAGGTCGGCGTGCTCGATCGCGCGCCGGTGCTTCCTGTGCAGGCTGCGGAGCCACTCCGGCTGAGGTCGGTGTTGCGACTCGCCGACGTGACGTTTGCCTACACCACTGCTGCAGCACCCGTGCTGGACCGGATTTCGCTCGACATCAATGCCACGGATTGCGTGGGAATATGCGGGACGAGCGGGGCCGGAAAGACGACGCTCATGGATCTCTGCCTCGGTTTGCTGGAGCCGTCTTCCGGCACGATCCTGATCGACGGCGTGCCCCTCGGGCCCGGTACGACGGCTGCATGGCAACGAAACATCGGGTATGTGCCGCAGTCGATCTATCTCGTCGACGGGACACTCGCGGAAAATATCGCGTTCTCCACCGATCGGGAGACGATCGACATGGCGGCCGTTCGACGGGCGGCGTCGCTGGCCCATCTGGGCGATCTGCTCGACCGGTCCCCGGACGGATTCGACACGGTCGTCGGCGAACGGGGCGTCAGGTTGAGCGGTGGCCAGCGTCAGCGCGTGGCGATCGCACGGGCGCTCTACCGAGATCCGGACCTGTTGTTCTTCGACGAGGCGACGAGTGCACTCGACTCCGAGAGCGAAGCCCAGGTCGTCGAGGCGATTCAGTCGCTCGCACACACGAAGACCGTCATCATCGTCGCTCATCGGCTCACCACGCTCCAATACTGCGACATGATTCACGTGCTCAAGGAGGGGCGAATCACGCGGTCCTGCACCTATCAAGAACTCGTGCGCGAGTCGAAGGGCCTGTGATGGAGCCGAAACCCACGACTGGCTCCCGGGCCTTCGGCACGGTGGTGACGAAGAACTACGTCGCCTACGCGCGCGTGCTCGCCGACAGCATCCGGCGGTTCCACGCCGATCCGATCTACGTGGTCAGCGTGGACGGCTGGGAGGGGTGCCCCGACGCCGCCGGCGAGCCGTTCACGCGGCTCTCGCTCGATGACCTCGTGCCTCGGGCCGACGACGCGATGCGGTTCTATTACACCGCGTTCGAGCTGTGCAACGCGGCGCGAGCCTACCTCCACAAGTTCCTGCTCGACCGCACCGATGCCGACGCCTGGCTCTACATCGACGCCGACGTTCTCGTCACCGCGCCGCTCGACGACGCCTTCGAACGGATGGCCGCCCCCGTCTGCGGGCTCGTCTCGCCCCACGTGCTCGAACCGTGCGACGGTCGCATCGCGGAGCCTGTGGAGACGAGCCTCCAGCGATTCGGCATCTACAACTCGGGCTTCCTCGCGATGCGGCGGTCGCCCGGGGCGGCCACCTTCATCGCCTGGTTCGTGGACCGGCTGAAGACGCTCTGCTTCTTCATGGAGCACGACGTCAAC
>Ga0207954_1000186_pt1 | contig 19910 bp, 18 predicted proteins | sample CryBogmetaGMA0M_FD_184547 | JGI IMG/M metagenome (GOLD analysis project Ga0207954, IMG submission 184547) | Freshwater microbial communities from Crystal Bog, Wisconsin, USA - MA0M (SPAdes) | ecosystem: Environmental > Aquatic > Freshwater > Lake | place: Crystal Bog, Wisconsin, USA | collected... | reverse complement strand
CCCTCGCGCCGTCCGCCTCGATCTGGCGGACGTTTCGCTGCACCGCCCCCTTGCCCCACATGGCCGAGTTCATCGCCGGAGCCACGAGTACCGGACACTCGGCGCAGAGCACGAGCGTGGAGAGCAGGTCGTCGGCGGTCCCGTGGGCCGCCTTGGCAAGAAAATCGGCCGTGGCCGGCGCCACCACGAGGAGATCGGCCCGGGCAGCCAACTCGATGTGCGCACCCAGCGGGTGAACCGCCGGATCGAAGGTCCGGCTGGCCACCGGCCGGCCGGTGAGCGCCGCGAACGTGGCCGCGCCCACGAACCGCCGGGCGGCCGCCGTGAGCACGGCCGTCACTCCCGCCCCGCCTTGCACGAGCAAGCTGGCCAGAGCCGCCGACTTGTAAGCCGCGACCCCGCCCGTCACACCGAGGACGATCTCACGTCCCGAGAGGCACGATGGCACGAGGCTCGCAGGCGACGGGCTCACAGGATCGTCGGGTCGAAGTCGAGCGGACCGCCGGCTTCCGTGGACTCACCGGTGATCCGCAGGTTGAGCGAGGTGTCGAGGAAGATCTTGTCCTGCTTGATCTCCTCGATGACGATCTGCATTTTGTCGTCGGTGTCGACGTCCACGAGCGGCCGTCCGCCGGCGTTGAGCGCCACCAGCCGCTTCTGGATCAGGGTCGAGAGCTTGAACCGCCCGCCGACCTTGTTGACGATCTCTTCTTCGCGCAGGTCATCGATCATGGTCTGGTCTCCTCGGTGAGTCGGGGCAGGGTGATGGTCAGGGGGCGTGGCTCGGGCTGGGATGGCTCGTGGGCGGTGCGGCGGTGAGCGGCCGGCCGGCCGGTGGGGTGTCGGTGAAGCCTTCGTCCGCGAGGATCCGCTCGATCCCCGCCAGCGCAGTCTCGACGTTCTCGTTGACGACGCGATGCCGATAGCGATGCGCCTCGTGCAGTTCGCGCCTCGCCACCTCCAGCCGGCGGGCCATCGCGTCCGGCGATTCCGTACCCCGTCCCTTGAGCCGCTCGTAGAGCTGGTCGGGATGGGCCGGTTCGACGAAGATGGTGATCGCCTGAGGGAAGCGGCCGAGAATCGACAGTGTACCCTCCACGTCGATCTCGAGCACGACCCATTTTCCCGCCGCCAAACGGGGTGTCACCTCGGCCACCAGGGTGCCGTACCAGTGCTGCCGCCCGTAGACCTGGCAGCACTCCAAGAACTCGCCGGCGGCTCGCAGCCGCTCGAACTCCGGGAGAGGCATGAAGTGGTAGTCGATGCCGTCACGCTCGCCCGCCCGGGGGGGCCGCGTGGTGGCCGAAACGCTCGGCACGAGGGCCGGGAGGTCGGCGAGGAGCCGCCGCAGGAGAGTCGTCTTGCCGACCCCGGACGGGCCCGAAATGACGACGAGTTTGCCTGGGCGGTCTTCCATCCCGATGTTCTACCGCAGGCCGCGGCGGCTTGAATAGCCACGCTCCCGAACGACCGATCACTCGATGTTTTGGGCCTGCTCGCGGAGCCGCTCGATCCGGGTCTTGATCTCGACCACGGCGTGGGCGATCCCCACGTCGAGCGACTTCGACGCCACCGTGTTGGCTTCGCGGGCCATTTCCTGGGCCAGGAAGTCGAGGGCCCGCCCCGGCGACTCCTCGTCGAGCAACCGGTCGAACTGCTCGACGTGGCTTGCCAGCCGCACGAGTTCCTCGGCGACGTCGGTGCGGTCGGCGAGGAGGGCCACCTCTCGGGCGACGTCAGCCTCCGACACCGCCGCGGCCCTGTCGTCGAGCAGCCGCGTCACTCGCTCCCGCAGTCGATCGCGATGGGCGGACACGACCTCCGGCACCCGGTCGCGGATGCCGTCGGCCAGCCGACCGATCTCGCCGCAGGTCGCCCGCATGTCGGCGGCGAGCGCCGCCCCTTCGGCCCGCCGCATCTGATCGTAGCGGTCAAGGGCGGCGTCCACGGCCCGCGACACGAGCGGCCAGAGCCGCTCCACCGCGGCCGACTCGGCGGGCTCGTCGACCAGCAACCCGGGCAGGCCGAGCAGGGCGTCCGCCGACGTCGGCGCCGGCAGATCGCGGGCGGCGCAGAAGTCGGCGAGGTCGTCGAGGTAGGCCGCGAGCTGGGCTGTGTCGAGCCGTCGGGCCGGCGCCGCCGCGGCCCCGGAGAGATCGATCGTGGCCTGCACGGTGCCGCGGCGGACGCGACCCCGGACGGCGGCGTCGATCCGCGGCTCCAGGAGAGCGAGCGTGTCGCGGGCGCGAACCGAGAGTTTGAAGTGCCGGTTGTTGACGCCCCGCAACTCGACGCGGCAGGTGCTTTCGGCCTCGCTGGCGACGCCCTCGCCGCAGCCCGTCATGCTCAGGGCCATCGGGTCACTTCGCGTCGGATTCGGCAGGAGCCTCGGTGGCGGGTGCCGCCGCCGGTGCGGCCGCTGGCGGAGCGGATGCCGCCGCGTCGCTCGAGCCGCTGTCCGGCGCTGCAGGCTGGGCCGGCCCAGCCTCACCAGCGGGGCCCGCGGTGGTGCCGTCGGCCGGCGGCAGCGTGGACTGGGCGGGAACGGCCTGGCCGGCTGCGGCGCCAAGGGTCGGGTTGAAGAGCGACTGGCTGCGGCCCAACACGTTGATCGCCAGGATGCAGAGCAGGATCCAGCAGGCGGCCACGATCACCGTGATCCGCGTGAACACGTCGCCGGCCTTCGTGCCGAACGCGCTCTGACCGCCTGCCCCGCCGAACGCGCCGGCCAGCCCGCCCCCGCGGCCCCGCTGGATGAGCACCAAGGCGATCAGGAACAACGCCGAGAACACGAGGAGGAAGCCGAGGCCGAAACGCAACAGCGCGGTCATGGACGAGGAGAACTCCGGACACGGAGGACAGGGGCGAGCAACAGGGCCACGAGACTAGCCCAACCTCACGGAACAGGCTACCCCAGCGGCATTACGGCCCGGTTCTCCGTCCCTGCCATCGGCTCAGCCGAACGCCTTCGCGATCCCGAGGAAGTCGTCCGCCTTGAGGCTGGCACCGCCGACGAGGGCGCCGTCGATGTCGGGTTGGGCGGCGAGATCGGCCGCGTTGTCGGGCTTGACGCTACCGCCGTACTGGATGCGAACCTTGTCGGCGACCGCCGGCGAGGCGAGCCCGGCAAGCAGCCCGCGAATCAGGGCGTGGACCTCCTGAGCCTGCTGCGGCGTCGCGACCTTGCCGGTGCCGATCGCCCAGACCGGCTCGTAGGCCACCACCACCCGCTCCACGTCGGTCGCGGACAGGCCGGCGAGCGAACCCCTCACCTGGGTCGTGACCACGTCGGCGGTGCGGCCCGCCTCGCGCTCTTCGAGCGTCTCGCCCACGCAGACGATCGGTGTCAGGCCTGCCGCCAGAGCCGCCTTCGTCTTGGCGTTGACCATGGCATCCGTCTCGCCGAACAGCGTCCGGCGCTCCGAGTGACCGAGGATCACGTAGCGGCAGCCGAGGTCCACCAGCATCGGCGGCGCGACCTCACCGGTGAACGCGCCACTCGACTTGTCGAGCATGTTCTGGCCCCCGAGGGCCACCGCGGTCGCGGCGGCCGCCAGCGTCGCCCCCACGCTGTCGAGGTAGGGGGCGGGCGGGCAGAGCACCAGTTCGGTCGCGCCGGCCTCTGCGGCCCGTGCGGCGACGGCAGCCGTAAGGTCCCGAGCCTTCGCCCGGTCGAGGTTCATCTTCCAGTTGCCGGCGACGATCTTCCTGCGGGCTGCGGACATGCAAACGCTCCAGGGGCTCTGGCGGAAAAGGTGATGGTGGGTCGGTGCGGTGGCGCATCGGGACGAGGGCCCTGACTCGCACCGCCCTCGCGGCCCCGACGGTACCCGAGGCGAGCGTCGCCGAAAAGACCGCCGCGGCGGTCGCGGGCACGATTCACCACGGTTTCGTAGGCTCCCTGAGGTTGCGAACCGAGCATTCTTCCCGGAGGACGTGGCGTGCAGACGGCATGGGAGCGTGTCGGCCTGATGGCGGTGGTGGCAGCGTGGGCCTGTGGCGGGCCGACCGGTGGCATGGCCGAAGCCCGCGCGGCAGACGTGTCGATCCTGACCGAGGGCGCGGTATCCGGAGGCGAGGAGGTCTGCACGTCGGCGATCCAGCGGGCGATCGACGGCCTGGCGGCGGCCGGCGGCGGGCGGGTGATCGTGCCCCGCGGCGTCTTCAAAACCGGGGCGCTCGACCTGCGGCAGGGCGTGGAGCTGCACCTCGAGGCCGGCGCGGTGCTGCTCGGGTCCACCGCTCTCGCCGATTATCCGACCCGCAACACCCGCATCGAAGGCCACTTCGAGCCGTGGCGGCCGGCGCTCGTCAACGCCGCCGGCCTGACGGGCGTGCGGATCACCGGCCCGGGCACGCTCGACGGCAACGGCCGCACGTTCTGGCAGGCGTTCTGGAAGCGGCGGGCCGAGAACCCGAAGTGCACCAACCTCGAGGTCGAGCGGCCGCGGCTGCTGTTCCTCTCCGAGTGCCGCGACGTGGCGATCGAGGGAATCCGCCTCAAGGACTCCGGCTTTTGGAATCTTCATGCCTACAAGTGCCGCGGCGTGACGATCGAGGGCATCGCCATCACCGCGCCGCACGGGGCCCCGCCGCGGATCACCGGAGCGGAGCAGCCGTGGGACGAGATCGCGATCGACCGGGCGCCCAGCTCCGACGGCATCGACGTTGACAGCTGCCAGGACGTGGCCATCCGTCGCTGCCGGATCTCGGTGGGGGACGACTGCATCGCGCTCAAGGGCACGAAGGGACCGCTGGCGATGGCGGACGAGTCGAGTCCGCCCGTGGAGCGGGTCACGATCGAAGACTGCGACTTCGAGAGTGGCCACGGGGCGCTCACCTGCGGCAGCGAGGCGACGCTGATCCGCGACGTGACGATGCGCCGCTGCCGGATCGGCGCCGACGTGCCCCTCCTGCGGCTCAAACTCCGCCCCGACACGCCCCAGCTTTACGAGTCGATCGTGGTGTCGGACATCGAGGCCGCCGACGCCCAGGCGATCTTCGACGTGAAGCCCTGGACCCAGTTCTTCGACCTTCAGGGCCATCCGCCGCAGCCGTCGCGGGTGAGAGGGGTGACGATCCGCGGCATCCGCGGGTCGTTTCGCTCGCTCGGTGAACTCCGCGGCAACGCCGGCGACGAGATCAGCGGCGTGACGCTCGAGGACGTCGACGTGGTCGCGAAGACCCCGCGGCTCGCGGTGGCCGCCGGCGTGGTGGTGGACTGCCGCACCGTGCGCGTCAACGGGGCGGCGTTCGCGGTGGAGCCGCGTGCCGACTGATCAGCCGACGGCGGCCGCCGCGGCGTACGAGCCGAGCACCACGACCCGCTTGCACCGCTTTTCGAGCGCCGCGATCGCCCGCCGGAGTCGGAGGTCGGTCCGGTGCCCCTCGAGCTCGACGAAGAAGATGTAGCCCCCCACCTCGCCCGGCATCGGGAACGACTCGATCCAGGTGAGGTTGAGCTTCTGACGCTTGGGGATCGCCAGGGCATCGGCGAGCCCGCCGGGCTTGTGCTCGATCTCGAACATCAGCGAGGTCTTGTCCTTGCCGGTGCGGCTGGAGTCGGCGTGGCCGATGACGGCGAACCGGGTGGTGTTGCCGGCGATGTCCTCGATGTCTTCGGCGAGCACCGCGAGGCCGTAGTGCACGCCTGCCTGCCGGCTGGCGATCGCGGCGGCATCGGGGCGGCTGGCCGCCATCTCGGCGGCCGCGCTCGTGCTCGTCACCTCCACCAGCCGGGCCGCCGGCAGGTGACGGGCCAGCCAGTTGCGGCACTGCGAGAGGGCCTGGGGCCGACTGTAGACCTCCTTCACGGCGGAGCGGTCGCACGTGGCCAGGAGCGTGTGGTGAATCCGCAGAGGCACCTCGGCACAGATCTTCACCGGGAGCCGCGAGAGGTTGTCGAGCGTGTCGGCGATCCGGCCGTCGGTGGAGTTTTCCAGGGGCACGACGCCGTAGTGGGAGTGGCCGGCCTGCACCTCCTCGAACGCGGCGGAGATGCTGGCCACCGGCACGAAGTCGACCGCGTTGCCGAAGCGGTGGAGCGCGGCGAGGTGGCTGTAGGTCCACGCCGGACCGAGGTGGGCCACGCGGAGGTGCTGCTCGATGGCCCGCGACCCGGAGATCAGCTCGCGGAACACCGCCTTCACGCTCTCCTTGGAGAGCGGTCCGTCGTTGGCCGAGGCCACCCGTTCGAGCACCGTCTCCTCGCGGGACGGGTCGTAGGTCTGCTGGCCCGTCGCCTGCTTGATGTGCCCGATTTGGCGGGCGATCTCGGCCCGCTCGTTCATCAGGCCGACGAGCTGACGGTCGAGCTTGTCGATCTGGGCTCGCAGCTGCGTCAGGCCCGGCTTCCGGCCGCCGTCGCTCGCCGAATCCCGCGGTGAACCGGAATGAGCCATGGCGAGACGAATGATCCGAAGCGGCCAAAATGGCAGACCCGCCGGGGAGAGCCGCAGAATCCGGAGGCGAGTCCCTCAACTGTACCGTCGGTCGCACCGGCGTAAACCCGGTGATTTCGCCCGGTTTCCGTCGGCCGCCGCTCGGATCGCCACCTGGCCGCGCGGCACCCGCGAAGATGGCACGGTCTTTGCATTTCTTTTCGGCACGAGGCCGGACGGTCAAAAATGGCTCGGGCGACGCCCGGGCCGGAGGGCCGCCGGAACACGACCGCACATCCGAAAGGGGACTCCAAACCATGGCGACCAAGCAGGGCGAAAAGATCATCGGCATCGATCTCGGCACCACCAACTCGGTGGTGGCGGTGATGGAGGGCAAGGAGCCGAAGGTGATCGCGAACAAGGAAGGCAACCGCCTCACGCCGAGCGTGGTGGCCTTCAACGACAAGGGCGAGACCCTCGTGGGCGACATCGCCCGCCGGCAGGCCGTCACCAATCCGAAGCGCACGATCTACTCGATCAAGCGGTTCATGGGGCGGCGGCACAACGAGGTCGGCGGTGAGGAGAAGATGGTGCCGTATGAGGTCGTCGGCGGCCCCGAGGACTACGTCAAGGTGCGGGCCGGCGACAAGGAGTTCACCCCGCCCGAGGTCTCGGCGAAGGTGCTCCGCGCCCTCAAGGAGTCGGCTGAGGCCTACCTCGGTCACAAGGTCAACAAGGCCGTGATCACCGTGCCGGCCTACTTCAACGACGCTCAGCGGCAGGCCACGAAGGATGCCGGGCAGATCGCGGGCCTGGAGGTGATGCGGATCATCAACGAGCCCACGGCGGCGGCGCTCGCCTACGGGCTCGAGAAGAAGGCCCAGGAGAAGATCGTGGTGTTCGACCTCGGCGGCGGCACGTTCGACGTGTCGGTGCTCGAGGTGGCCGACGGCGTGTTTCGGGTGATCAGCACCAACGGCGACACGCACCTCGGCGGCGACGACTTCGACAAGACCCTGATCGACTACGTGGCGGACCAGTTCAAGAAGGAGCAGGGGATCGATCTCCGCAAGGACACGATGGCCCTGCAGCGGCTCCAGGAGGCCTGCGAGAAGGCCAAGAAGGAGCTCTCCAGCGCCCAGAGCACCGACATCAACCTGCCGTTCATCACGGCCGACGCCAACGGCCCGAAGCACCTGCAAATCACGATCACGCGGGCGCAGTTCGAGCAGATGTGCGACGCGCTCGTGGAGCGCTGCCGCGGCCCGGTCGTGCAGGCGCTCAAGGACGCCAAACTCGACCCCAAGGACATCGACGAGGTGGTGCTCGTCGGCGGCTCGACCCGGATCCCGAAGGTGCAGGATCTCGTCCGCAAGCTGTTCGGCAAGGAATCCCACAAGGGCGTCAACCCCGACGAGGTCGTGGCGCTCGGGGCCGCGATCCAGGGGGGCGTGCTGGGTGGCGACGTGCAGGACGTTCTCCTGCTCGACGTGACTCCGCTGTCGCTCGGCATCGAGACGGAAGGGGGCATCTTCACCAAGCTCGTGGAGCGGAACACCACCGTGCCGACCGAGCGAAAGCAGGTGTTCAGCACGGCGGCCGACAGCCAGACGGCGGTCACGGTGAGCGTGTTCCAGGGCGAGCGGCCGATGGCCCGCGACAACCGGCTCCTCGGACAGTTCAACCTCGAGGGGATTCCGCCGGCGCCCCGCGGCACGCCACAGATCGAGGTGAAGTTCGACATCGACGCCAACGGGATCCTCTCCGTCAGCGCCAAGGATCTCGGCTCCAACAAGGAGCAGACGGTCCGGATCGAGCAGTCGAGCGGGCTCAACGAGGCCGAGATCGAGCGGATGCGGCGCGACGCCGAGAGCCATGCCGAGGACGACAAGCGGAAGTACCGCCTGGCCGAGGCCCGCAACCGGGCGGAGGCGCTCTGCTTCCAGACCGAGAAGGCGATGAAGGAGCACGAGGCGAAGCTCTCGGCCGCCGACAAGGCGCCGCTCGAGGCGGCGATCACGAAGGCCCGCGAGCTCGCCAAGGGTGAAGACGTGGATGCGATCACGTCGGCCCACGACGTGCTCGAGCAGGCGGCGCATGCCCTCTCGAAGGTGCTCTACGAGTCGGTGCAGCGCGGCGGGGCCGCGGCCGACGGGGCGACCGCGCAGGCCGGCAAGCCTGCCGACGACACGATCGACGCCGAGTTCGAGGTGAAGAAGGACGCGTAAGCGGCCCCCGAGAGGGTGCCGGAGCCGGACCGGCCGCGAGGCCGGCCGGCGGAAGGGGGACGACCATGGCATTCCGATTCGACAAGTTCACGATCAAGGCCCAGGAGGCGGTGCAGGCCGCCGTCGAACTGGCCGGCTCCCGGGGCAATCCCCAGGTGACGCCAGTGCACCTGCTCCAGGCGCTCCTGGCGGAGCGCGAGGGGATCGTGCGGCCGCTCCTCGAGAAGATCGGGTGCGACCGCGGGCACCTCGAGCGAATCGTCGAGGCGGAACTGTCGCACCTCCCCAAGGTATCGGGCGGGGCGCAGCCACAGCCCGATCAGGAGCTGATCAAGGTCTTCGAGTCGGCGACGACCGAGTCGCACCAGATGAAGGACGAGTTCGTCTCGACCGACCACCTGCTGCTGGCGCTGGCGAAGGTGCCGTCGAAGGCGAAGAACGTTCTCCAGCTCGCCGCCATCGGTGAGAAGGAGCTCCTGGCGGGCCTTCAGGCGGTGCGCGGACAGTCTCGGGTGACCGACCAGAACCCGGAGGAGAAGTTCCAGGCGCTCGAGAAGTACGGCATCGATCTGACGAAGCGGGCCAGCCAGGGCAAGCTCGATCCCGTGATCGGCCGCGATGCGGAGATCCGGCGGGTGATCCAGGTGCTCTCCCGCCGCACCAAGAACAACCCGGTGCTGATCGGCGAGCCGGGCGTCGGCAAGACGGCGATCGCCGAGGGGCTCGCCCTGCGGATCGTGCAGGCCGATGTGCCCGAGAACCTCCGGGGCCGCCGCGTGGTGGCCCTCGACCTCGGGGCCCTGATCGCCGGGACGAAGTATCGCGGTGAGTTCGAAGACCGGCTCAAGGCGATTCTCCGCGAGGTGGAGGCGGCGGCCGGCAACGTGGTGCTGTTCATCGACGAGCTGCACACCGTGATCGGGGCAGGAGCGGCCGAGGGGGGATCCGACGCGGCGAACCTGCTCAAGCCGGCCCTGGCCCGCGGCGAGCTGCGGTGCATCGGGGCGACCACGCTCGACGAATACCGCAAGCACATCGAGAAGGACGCGGCCCTGGAGCGGCGGTTCCAGCCCGTGATGGTCGGGGAGCCGAGCGTCGAGGACACGATCGCGATCCTCCGCGGCCTCAAGCCGCGGTACGAGGCCCATCACAAGGGGGTGAAGATCAAGGACTCCGCGCTCGTGGCCGCCGCCGAGCTCTCCAGTCGCTACATCGCCGACCGCTTCCTGCCGGACAAGGCGATCGACCTGATGGACGAGGCGACCAGCCGGATCGCGATGGAGTTGCAGAGCGTTCCCAGCGAGATCGACGAGGTGCAGCGGCGGCTCGTGCAGCTGGAGCTCGCGGCTCGCCAGCTCGCCGAGGAGACGGAGGAGCACGCGAAGGAGCGGCTCAAGGAGATCGAGCAGGAGTCGACCGAACTCCGCAAGAAGCTCGCCGACCTCCGCCAGCAGTGGGAGGCGGAGAAGATGGGCGTGGGCAGCGCCCAAGAACTCCGCAAGCAGTTCGACGAGGTGCAACTCGCCTTCGATCAGGCCGGCGTCGCCATCAAGGAACGGCAGGCGGCCGGCCTGCCCGTGGGCGAGGAGATCTACCAGAAGCTCTACGAACTCGACGTCAAGCGGAAGGCCCTGCAGCAGCGGCTCGAGCAGGAAGGGACGGAGAAGGATCAGGCCCGCGAGGCGGGCCGCCCGGGGGCGAAGCGGCTCCTGCGGCGGGAGGTGGGGCCGGAGGAGATCGCGGAGGTCGTGAGTGCCTGGACCGGCATTCCGGTGACGCGGCTGGTGGAGAGCGAACGGGCCAAGCTGCTCGTGCTCGAGGACCGACTCCACCAGCGGGTGGTCGGCCAGGAGGAGGCGGTCGAGGCGGTGAGCGACGCCGTCCGCCGCAGCCGGGCCGGGCTGCAGGATCCCAACCGGCCGATCGGCTCGTTCATCTTCCTGGGGCCGACCGGCGTGGGGAAGACGGAACTCTGCAAGGCGCTCGCCGAGGTGCTGTTCGACGACGAAAACGCCATGATTCGCATCGACATGAGCGAATACATGGAGAAGCACACGGTGGCCCGCCTGATCGGTGCGCCGCCGGGCTACGTCGGCTACGAGGAAGGGGGCCGGCTGACCGAGGCCGTGCGGCGGCGGCCCTACTCCGTCGTCCTCCTCGACGAGATGGAGAAGGCGCACCGCGACGTGTTCAACGTGCTCCTCCAGGTGCTCGACGACGGCCGGCTCAGCGACAGCCTCGGCCACACCGTGGACTTCACCAACACGATCGTGGTGATGACGAGCAACGTCGGCAGCCAGGCGATCCAGGAGATCACCAAGGAAGGGGGGGGCGAGCAGGAGGTCCGCGACGCGGTCCGCGAGGCGCTCCAGGCCAGGTTCCTTCCCGAGTTCCTCAATCGCATCGACGAGACGATCATCTTCCACCCGCTCGACCAGAAGCACATCCGGCGGATCGTGACGATCCAGGTGCAGAGGCTCGTCGATCAGGCGGCGAAGGCGGGCATCACGCTGGAATGCACGGAGACGGCGATCGACGAGATCGCCCGGCTCGGATACGACCCCATCTACGGCGCCCGGCCGCTGAAGCGGGTGATCCAGCAGCAGCTCCAGAACGAACTCGCCCGCGAGTTGCTCTCGGGTAAGTTTCCGGAGGGTAGCCGCGTGAAGGTCGACTTCGTGCAGGACGGGTTCGTGTTCGACCTCGTCGCCTGATGGTCGCCTGACGGTCAGCTGCGCTTGCGGTCTTCGAGGCCCATCCGCGCGATCAGCACGTCGCAGCCGGTGGTCATCTTGCGGAGCTTGTCCGCCATCACGAGCTTTTCGCTCGTCGTGGCCTTCTTGACCTTCGTCTGCATCTTCACGAGCTTCTGCTTGCGATGCCGACGACGCTTGACTTCCTTCATCCGGTTGCTGATGCCGCCCATAAATGCATGGTCCTTTCGGGTGTTCGGGAATCAGAAACTCTAGGAAACCCGGGGAAATCCGTCAAAGGCACCCCGTTCGCGGCGGCGTTCCGATAGACTTCGCCGCTGGCAGCGGGGTTGCCGATCGCTCCGCGGCCGACCGGGATGGGTGGCAGAGCGGTTGAATGCACCGGTCTTGAAAACCGGCAGCGGCGAAAGTCGCTCGTGGGTTCGAATCCCACCCCATCCGTTTGGCGGTTTTGCAGGCCCCCGGCCAATCCCTTCGTCCCATGACGCTGACCGCCCCCACTCGGCCGCACGCGGAAACCCACTTCACCGGGTCCGAGTTTGTCCGCGACATCGTGATCGGCATGTCGGACGGCCTGACGGTGCCGTTCGCCCTCGCGGCAGGCCTGTCAGGAGCGGTGGAGTCGAGCGGCCTCATCCTCACCGCCGGCCTGGCCGAAGTCGCCGCCGGCGCCATCGCCATGGGGCTCGGGGGCTACATGGCCGGACGCACCGACATCGAGCACTTCGCCTCCGAGCGCGCCCGGGAAGAACGCGAGGTCGCCGACGTGCCGCACCGGGAAGTCGCCGAAGTTACGGACATCCTGCGCTCGTACGGGCTGAACGAAGACGATGCCACCCGGGTCGTGACGTCCATCCAAGCCGACAAGAAGCGCTGGGTGGATTTCATGATGCGGTTCGAACTGGGCCTCGAAGAGCCGGATCCGAAACGTGCTGGCCGAAGCGCCCTGACGATTTCCTTGGCATACATCGCGGGTGGCTTGATTCCGCTGGCGCCCTACTTCTTTTTGAGTTCGGTCGAATCCGCCCTGCTCGCGTCCGTGATGGTCACGCTCGTGGCCCTGCTCGTGTTCGGCGCCATCAAGGGCATGTTCACGACCGGTAAGCCTGTTCGCAGCGCCATCCAGACGGTGGTGGTGGGCGGACTGGCGGCGTCAGCGGCATTCCTGATCGCGAAGGCGCTGGGCTAAACGCCTTGTCCGCGAGGCCCCGGGGGCGCGGTGCCGGCGTTCAGTCATCGGCCTGGTCGCCGTCCTTGATGACGAACCGGGCCTGGAGCCGGGCGACTTCGCTGGCGAGCCCCGCCAGGGTCACGCTCCGCAGCACCTCCTCGAAGTCTTTGTAGGCGGCCGGGGCCTCGTCGCGGGGATACGCGCGACAGTTGGTGAGGATGTCGGCGGCGGCGAACGACGCATCCACGCCCCGCTGGTCGAGTTCCCGCAGCGCCCGCCGCCGGCCGAGTGCCCGGCCGGCGCCGTGGTTCACGCTGTAGCAGGCGACCGCAGCCCCCGGATCGGCCACCATCACGCACGAGCCCGCCTGGGGGTTGCCCGGCAGAAGGATCGGGTGGCCGGTCGCCTCATACGGCGTGCCCTTGAGCCCGGGATGGCCGGCCGGGAAGGCCCGCGTGGCCCCCTTGCGATGCACCCACGCCAGGTTTTCCCCGACGACCTCGCGGCGGGCGATGTTGTGGCTGATGAAATAGACGAGCCGGCCGGTGACCCCGGGAATCACCTCCTGGAAGGCCTCGAGCACGAGGGCGTTGATCAGCAGGTGGTTCACCGTGGCGAAGTTCGCCCCGAGGGCCATGTCGTCGAGGTAGGCGTCGGCCTCCGGCGTGCCGAGCGGCGCGTACACAAGCTCGCGGTCCCCGCCCGGCAGCGGGATGCCCCAGTCGGCGAACTTTCGCTGCAGCGCGGCGAACTGGCCCGTGGCCAGCGCATGGCCCACGCCCCGCGATCCGCAGTGCGACAGAAACGCCACGCCGCCGTCGTGGAGCCCGAAGGCGGCCGCGAGCCGCCGGGCCCGCTCGTCGGCGGCCACCCGCACCACCTCGCACTCGCCGAAGTGGTTGCCGCCGCCGTAGGAGCCGAGCTGGTGGAGCTTGTCATCGAGATTCCGCAGCGCCCCCGCACGTTCGTGCCTGGCGAGCCGGGCCGCGAGCGCGTCGGTCGTGCCGTCGTGGCCGACGTGCCGGGCGTCCTCGCAGTGGTCGGTCCAGTCGCGGGGGATGCCGAGGGCGCCGCAGACGGAGTCCGAGGCTCCCTCGACCAGGGCCTGCCGGCCGAGAGCGCCGCTCACGTCGCGCGACTTTGCCGCATGCCGCTGGCCGCGCCCCGGGCCGGTGGGGGTCCGCGCCGTGATGGCGTCGATCAGGGCTCGCCGCACCGGTCGCCCGTTCACCGCGTCCGCGGGCAGATCGAGCTGCAGCAGGCTCATGGAACACTTGATGTCCACGCCGACGGGGCCGGGATAGACGTGCGACGGTGAGACGAGCACGCAGCCCACGGGGGCCCCGTAGCCGCAGTGGCCGTCGGGGTTGAGCACCAGATCGGTGACGCCGGGCGCCAGCCGGGAGTTGATGGCCTGCTGAAGGCAGAGCTCGTCGAAACCCGCGCGGATGGCCGCGGTGCCGATCACGGTGACCGGCGGGGTGCTGCCGCCCGTCGGCAGGATCGCTGTGGCGGCGGACGTGGGAATCAGGTCGTGGGGCATGGGGAGCGCTCGCAAGAAAACAATACCCGACCTGCCATGGTGCCGGTCAAAACCGGACGGTCCGGGTATTCTCTGGCAGCGGTCCGTCAGCCCCGATTCCCCACGAACCAGTGGCCCCTTCCATGAAAGATCCAACCGTCCGCGGCGTCGTGCACCTCATCGAGGAGACCAAGACCTTCGGCCAGAAGGGGTTTCGCAAGCGGCTCGTCGTGCTGCAGCAGGAGAAGGGGGCGTTCACGAACTACATCCCGGTGGAGTTCGTGAAGGAGGGCTGCGACGCGGTGGACGATCTGAGCCTGGGGGACGAGATCGAGGTCACCTACCGCCTCAGCGGCCGCCGGTGGCAGCGCGACGAGGCCAGCGAGGCGAAGTATTTTCTCACCGCCGAGGGGCTCTCCTTTCGCAACGTGTCCGCGGGGGGCCGTCAGGACTCCGGCTCGCGGCGGGCCATCGACCCCAACGACGCCCTCGCCGAGGCGGCCGAAGACGACGTTCCGTTCTGACGACTCCGGCGCGCGCTCATGCATCCCGCCGGCCTCCCCGACGACGTTCTGCTCGCCAGCTGCGACGAAACGCGAACGCGGCGAGGCGGACCGGGCGGGCAGCACCGCAACAAGGTGGAGACGGCGGTCGTCCTCCGCCATCGCCCCACCGGTATCGCCGCAGAGGCCTCCGAGCGGCGGTCCCAGGCCGAGAACCGGCTCGTCGCCCTCCGCCGCCTGAGGCTCCAGCTCGCGCTGCAGCATCGCGAGCCGGCGGCTCCGACGCCGTCGCCGCTCTGGGCCTCCCGCACCCGCAACGGCTGCCTCACGGTTGCCGTGGGCCATCGCGACTTTCCGGCGCTCGTCGCGGAGGCATTCGACCAGCTGGCAGCCGTGGGCTGGCGCACCGCCGCCGCGGCGGCGGCGCTCGGGGTCACGACGTCGCAGCTCGTCGGGCTCTTCCGGCGGGCGGCGCCCGCCTGGACCGCGCTCAACGCCGCCCGCGTTGCCACCGGGCTGTCGCGGCTCGCCTGACAGTCGGAACGTGGCCGCAGGTTTTCAACCTGCGGAGAGGCCAAACGCGGGGTGGCAGTTGTGCAGATTGAAAACCTGCACTCACTTCTGAAGACCTGCACCCCCCTTGGAGAAACCTGCGGTGTCACGCTGAGGGAAAGTAGGGTCGGAGCACGTCGCGGGCGGCCCGCAGGGCCCGCTTCCGGCCCTCCAGTGACGTTCCGAACGAGGCGTCTTCCACCTCGATGCAGACCGGTCCGTCGTAGCCCACGCGCATCAGCTCGCCGACGAAGCGGCCCCAGTCGATCTCGCCGAAGCCGGGGATGCGGGGCTGGTGCCAGCGGTTGGGGAAGTCGAACCGTCCCACGTCGGCGATCGCCCGCGGATCGAGCCGCACGTCCTTCGCGTGGACGTGAAAGAGCTTGCCGCCAAACTCCTCGAGCGGGCCGAGTGGATCCATGCCCTGAAGGACGAAGTGCGAGGGATCGTAGTTGAGACCGAACGACGGCGAGTCGATGTCGGCGAAGGCCCGTCGCCAGACCGCCGGCGTGGTGAGGAGGTTCTTCCCGCCCGGCCACTCATCCTGAGTGAACAGCATCGGACAGTTCTCGATGCCGATCCGCACGCCGCGGTCCTCGGCGAGCCGCACAAGCGGCCGCCAGGTGGCGAGGAATCGCGGCCAGTTGTCGTCCACGGTTCGGTGCCAGTCGCGGCCCACGAAGCCGTTGACCGTGTCGAGTCCGAGCAGCGGCGCGGCGGCGATCACGCGGCGAAGATGGGCCACGGCCGCGTTGGCCACCGCGGGATCGGGATCGAGCGGATTGGGATAGTAGCCGAGGCCGCTGAGAGCCACGCCGTGCCGAGCGCAGGCTGCGAGCACCTCGGCGGCCTGCCCCGGCGTGAAGTCGGTGACGTCCACGTGCGTCACGCCCGCGTACTTCCGCTCCGCGGCCCCCACCGGCCAGCACATCGCCTCGACGCACGCGAAGCCCTCGGCGGAGGCGAAGGCGAGCACCTCGTCGAGCGAGAGCTCGGGGAGGATGGCGGTCACGAAACCCAGGCGCATGGCGGCCTCCGCGGCGGAGCAGGGATGGGGGGGCGGCTCAGTATGCGCGACCCGCGCGGCCGAGTGGTACAACGAAAGCCGAGAGGATGCCGGAGTCACCATGCACGGATCGCGATCCGCAACCACGACGGGATGGAGGCTGGCCTGCCTCGTGATAACGGCGCTGCTGCAGGGTCGCTTGGCCGCGGGCCGGGCCGCCGAACCGGGGGATCATGGATCGGCTGGCGGCGAGGTGCGGAGGCTCGTGGCGACTCTCGGCTACGCGCCCGAGGTGGGCGACCAGTTCGCGGCCTTCGCCCATGGCCTGCCGGTCGAACGCTGGCGGGCCACGCTGCGCACGGCCGCGGCACGCGGGACCCATGGCCCCCCGTCGGCGGCCGGCGTCGCGGCGGAACTCGCGGTGACCGAGGAGATCCGTCGCAAGCTCGATGCGATCGTCCGCCAGGTTGACGGAGGATCCACCTACTGGAACCTGCCCGCCGTGCTCGCCGACCGGCGGGCGCAGTGCCTGGGCAACTGCCAGCTCTGGTACGTGCTCGGCAACGCGGTGGGCCTGCGGACCGCGGCGGTCGAGGTTTCGCGGCCGCCCGAGGGCGAACTTGGCGAGCACGAGACGCACGTGGCCACGCTGATCCGGCTGGCCGATGGGAGGACGCGGATGATCGACACGCGGTTCGGCATCGACAGCGAACCTTTTCGATTCGCCGAGGTGTACCGCCGGGACGGTGCCTGGTGGAATCGGGCCGACCTGGCAGGCGATCGGAGCCTTCATCGCCGAGTGCGGCCCCTCGACGCCGCCGGCATCGAAGCGGCGATTCTCCTCAACATCGGCAACACCTACCGCCGGTCGGGCCATGAGGCGGAGGCCGCCCCGATCTACGAACGGGCGCTCGCAGCCGATCCGGACTCGCCGGCTCTGCACCTCGCCGTGGCCGAGACCTGCTTCCGCAACGGCACCTGGGACGGGGCGGATCGCTCGATCCGCGCCGCCATCGAGCTCGACCCGCAGGGGAGCGACGGTCACGAGGCCCTGGGGCGGCTGCGGATGCGGCAGAACCGCTGGGCCGAGGCCATCGCCGCGTTCGATCAGGCGATCGTGCTCAAGCCACACTCCCCCGATGCCATCACGGCGCGGCAGGAGGCCCTGAATCGCCGCGGCGAGGGGGGGCCATGATCGGCGTCGCGGGCTGGATGCCGCGGAGTGCTCTCCTGCCGCGAAGCACGGTTCGAGAGTCCCTTTCAGCGGAGTGCGCTTCCCATGGATGACCGGCGAGCCAAGCGGCTTCGCGACGCCCACCTCTGGGCCGACCTCGTCAGCAAGGTGCTGGGGGTGGTCGCCCTGATGGTCGCGGGGTGGTGGACCTACACGAACTTCACGGTCGAGCGGACGCACGACCCGACGATGGAGGTGAGCGTCGAACCGGCCGTGAACCCGTTGGACGGCAGCCGCGTGCTGCTCACCGTAGACGTGTTCCTGCGCAACGCCGGCAAGGTGGCGATCGTGCCGCGGTTTCCTCAAGAGACCGCGGACCGCGACGTCGGCCTGGAGATCTCGATCGTGGAGATGGAGCCCTTCGTGCCGGCCGGGGACCGAACCGGGCCGCCCGCCGAGGCCGGTGCGGAGGCGACGGTGCCCTGGTTCGACTGGACCGACGGCGACGGCCGACCGCGGGCGATCCTCCACAAGCGGAACCTGCTGGCCTCGAACGAGGACTACCGGCAGCGCCGCTACCAGCTCAACCCGGGGGTGCGGTCGCGCGAGCCCTTCGCCTGCGTGGTCGAGCGCGACCGGCTGTATGCGATCCGGGCCCGGTTTTGGACCGACCAGGGCTCGGTCGCCGACCTCGTGTACATTGACACCTTTCGCATGGACGCGGCCGAACACTGACGGCAGCGGCGGTATAATCGGGATATCCGGACGCGATTCATGCTCTGGCCGGCGCCGACCGAAAGCCTGGCCTATGGTTGCCCCATCGGATCAAACCGCTTGGGAGCAGCCTGTCATGTCAGCATCGATCGCCCTCGGGCTGATCGTCATCTGGGCCGTCGCGGGCTGCTGGCTGATCGCCTCCGCGTTCCGTCCCGGGGCCGATCGCCGCTGACGACTCAGATCGTCGCGAACCTCGGCTCGATCCCCATCGCTTACGCGATTGGGCTTCCTGGCGGCCGGTCTGTTACCCGCCGTCGGCGGCGGAGTTGGGACAGCGTCAGCGCCGTGGCTGCCGCCAGGAGCGTCCACGTCGAGGGCTCGGGCACGGCGGCGATCGCGCCGGCCTGGCCGGACGGCGGGTTGTATGGGCCCGCGTCGAACAGGCCGTTGGAGAGGAAGCTCGCGGCGTCGAGGATGTCGACGACGCCGTCGTACGTGAAGTCGCCCTCGTTCCACGAGGCCGGGCTGCCGCTGTCGAACTTACCGCCGGCGAGGAAGTTGGCGGCGTCGATGATGTCGACCTGCCAGTCGAGATTCGTGTCACCGGCGGCGGCGAAGGCGAAGGTGACGGTGCCGTCGCCGTTGTCGAGCCAGCCCACCGTGCGGTCGCCGCCGCTGGCGGCGGCCACGCTCGAGGTGATCCCGCTCGTGCCATTCCAACTGCCGTCGCCCAGGCCGGTGACGATGGCCGTCACCATGTCGGCGGCCGAGAGACCACCCGCCACGGTCACCATGCCGTTGCCCACGTCCACCAGGCCACCAGCATTGGGGGCCAGGCCGCCGACCGTCGTCTGCAGGTAGGGTGCGAGGGTCATGGTGCCGCCGGCCACGGGAACGACCTTGCTCGAGCCGAGCGCGGCTCCGTTCGCCAGCTGCAGCCGGCCGCCCTGCACGGTCGTCGAACCGCTCAGCGTGTTCGCCTGATCCACGATCAGCGTCCCGCCACCGGTCTTGAGGACGGGCGTGGCTCCCGTGAGGAGCGGATATCCCGCCTGGCTCTGCGTCTGGGTGCCGCTGGCGACGTTGATCGTGATCACCGTGGGCGTGCCACTGGCGGTGAACACGAGGTTCAGGTCGTTGCCGCTCTGTGCGATTGAGAACGTGCCGCCGCCGAGGGCATTGGCGAACCCACCGGTACCGTTGGTGGCCGACGTCCGGATCGCGAACTTGTTGGCCGCGAACCCGGAGATGCCGCCGCTCGCGGAGGCGATCTTCCAGGTGTAGTTCTGTCCGGCGTTGAAGTTCGTCGCCGAGCCACTCACGTCGGGCAGGATGCCCGAGAGCGTCCAGAGGTTAAGGTTGAACCGGTCGGCGGACGTGGAGGCGATCGTCAGCACCCCGCTGGTGGTCACGAGGTCCCAGCCGCCGACGGCGCCAGATGTGCCGCTGGCGCTGAGCATCTGCCAGTTGTAGTTGCCCCCCGACCCGAAGGTCACACCCTGGGTGAACGCCAGCGCGCCGGGGCTCGCACCGGGCGACAGGGTCGCACCGCCCGCGAAGGTCGCGGAGCCGTTCACCGTCCCGTTGCCACCGATCGTCTGCGTCGCCGGAACGGCATAGCCCCCGGCTTGCGAGGTGACGTCGAAGGTGGCCCCCGCGGCCACGGCAACCGTCGAGGAGCTGGCGATGGAGCCGGCCGCCGAGAGCGCGAGTGTGCCGCCCGAGATCACTGTGGCTCCGGTGAAGCCATTGCTGGCCGCGAGCACGAGCGTTCCGGCGCCCTGCTTGACGAGACCGCCACCGCCGCCGCCGTCGACGAGCGACTGGGCGATCGTCACGCTGGTGCCGTTGGTGTCGAACCGGGCGCCGCCCGCGAGCACGGTGGCCGAGTCAAGGCCGCTGAGGAAGTCGTTGCGGGCGTTGGCCCCGGCGCGAAGCACGCC
>Ga0207954_1000184_pt1 | contig 19951 bp, 13 predicted proteins | sample CryBogmetaGMA0M_FD_184547 | JGI IMG/M metagenome (GOLD analysis project Ga0207954, IMG submission 184547) | Freshwater microbial communities from Crystal Bog, Wisconsin, USA - MA0M (SPAdes) | ecosystem: Environmental > Aquatic > Freshwater > Lake | place: Crystal Bog, Wisconsin, USA | collected... | reverse complement strand
GCGCCGACGACGTGTCTGAGGCGTTCACGGCCATCACCACTGGGCAACGGGTGCGACTCAGCGTGGCCCGCGCCGATCAGGTAAGCGACGTCGACGTCGTCGCGTTGCCTCGCCCCGTAACCGCAGCCGGCACGGCAACGACCACGATCGCCGCCGCCACGAACGCTCCTCCGGCGACAGCCGTGACTCCGACGCCGGGTAGCTCCACCTCCGATCGCGGCTGGCAGTCGTCCGCTGCTCCAGTGGGCGCGGCGGCCGTGCCCGCCCCCAACGGCGTGGCTACCGTTTCGGTGCTCACGAACCCGCCGCTCGCAGCGCCTGCCGCAGCGCCTGCCGCAGCACCTGCCACAGCGCCTGCCACAGCGCCTGCCACAGCGCCTGCCACAGCGCCTGCCGCAGCGCCTGCAGGAGCGCCTGCAGGAGCCGCTTCGGTATCGTCTACTGCCACGCCTTCCGCGCGAGGCCGCACTGCCCTGGGCGTTCGGACGGTGCCAATCGACCGTGGCATCCAGGAACGGTTTCGCCTGCCGCAGCAGTCCGGTGCTTACGTCATCGGCGTGGTCGGCGATCTGCCGGCCTCGAAGGCAGGCATCCCTCCGGGGAGTGTGATTGTCTCGCTCGCTGACCGCCCAGTACGGTCACCGCAGGAACTCACGCAGCTTGTCGCCGCAGGTCCGACAAACCGGCCCCTGCCACTCCTCTACGTGCTTCCGGGCGGAACGGAGAAACGTGCTGATGTCGTCCTGCAGTCGCTCGAACAGCCGCTTGAGCATGCCCTGATCGGCGAGCCCCCACTCCAGCCTTCGGCGGCCCCAGTGCTCGAACAGAACCCCGAGTTCCGCACCAGCCGACGGCCGGAGTCGCAGGTGGGCGGCGAAGCTGGTGAACTCCGTCGCGAGGTGAGCCGGCTCCGTATGCTGCTCGAGGGCATCGAGCAACGCCTCGAGCGAATCGGCCGCTGACCCCTTCAGGCAGCTGGGCGATCCCGAGCCTCGTCGTCCGCAACGGTGAGGCCCACCCTCGCCAACTCGGCGTCGAGATCCACGCCGGGATCCCCCTTGAGGGCGGCGGTTCGACGTGCGACCCGTGAAGGCTCCTTGCGGACAGACCGCTGGTGCGGGCGGCGGGCACCGGAGGTCGCCCAGGCCTCAGCCTCGTCGGAGAGATGCGTGAGCAGACATTCGATTCCGGCCCGATACCTCTCGATGCCGTCGCGGTCGAGGTCGGGCGGCACCGCAATCGCCCGGCTCACGACTCCGCGGGCACGCGAGAACGGCCGTGGGATCGCGAAGCGGTCCCAGGTGCCCACGCGCTTGGGCCGATCGTAGCCCATGCCCATGACCACGATCGGAATGCCGAGCGTGCTGGCGAGGAACACGCAGCCCGGCGCCAATCGTCGCCGCGGTCCACGCGGGCCATCGGGGGTGATCGTGAGGTTGCCCTCGGCGGCCCGCTCGGCCAACTCCCGGAGCGCCGCCGACCCGCCGTGAAACGTGCTGCCTCGAACCACGCCGAATCCCATCATCCGCGCCACGCGGTCGAGGATGTTCGCGTCCCAGTGCCGAGAGAGCAGCATCGAAATGTTGGAATGGCCGCGGAGATAGAGCGGCATCAGGATGTTCTCATGCCAGAACACGTAGATCTTCGCTCCGCGATACGCTGAGTTCACGGGATCGACGTCGGGATCGGCGAAGTCGACCTTGTAGTCGAGCGTGCCCAACCAGTGACGGAGGACGGCCGTCGTGGCGAGGGCCCAACCGCCGATTGCGAACGAACTCTTGAGCTTCACGGTCGATGTCCTTCCCTGGACGCTGGCCTTCAGCCGCCCCACCACGTGCCCTCGAACACCTCCTCCGCCGGTCCCGTCATGAAGACGTGGCCGCCAGGCTCCCAGGCGAGCTCCAGCCGGCCGCCGGGGAGATCGGCCACGATCGTGCCGTCCGTGCGGCCGGTGAGCACGCCTGCCACGCAGACCGCCGACGCACCGGTGCCGCAGGCCATTGTGATGCCGCTGCCGCGCTCCCAGGTCCGCATCTTCACGTGATCACGGCCGCACACTTCGACGAAGTGCACGTTGACGCGCCGTGGAAAGCTCGCGTGCGTCTCGATCCGTGGCCCGACCCTCTCGAGCGGCACGCGACCGACGTCGCGGCAGTAGAACACGACGTGTGGATTACCCATCGACACGCCGGTCATTCGCGGGTCGAGGCCGCAGTCGCGCCACCACGGCTCCTCGCCGCCGAGGGCGGTGCACGGAGCATCGATCACGCGGCCAGTGCCGCAGCCGGTCACCGGAATCGCGGCGGCGTCGAGCAGGGGCTCGCCCATGTCGACCCGCACCTGGGAGGTCCTCGGCCCGGTGCGAGCCACGTCGAGGGTGAGCACGCCACGGCCGGTTTCGATCGTCACCGGGCCGGCCGGAGCCCGACCGCGGGCGACCACCAGGTGGGCCACGCAGCGAACGCCGTTGCCACACATCTCCGACTCGCTGCCATCGGCGTTGAACATCCGCATCCGGGCGGTGGCCACCCTCGAAGGCATCACCAACACCAGCCCATCGCCCCCCACGCCGGTATGGCGGTCGGCGATCACCGGCGCCAGCGCGGCGGGGTCGGTGGGCGGCTGCTCGTCGAAGCAGTCGACGTACACGTAATCGTTGGCGGCACCGTGCATCTTGACGATCTTCATCGGTCGATCCTCTGGTCATCCCGGGCGAGCAGCGGCGAGGCCGTCGTCGTCGCCCCACTCTACCAGCCCGGGGCATCCCGCCCCGTCCGCGCCGCTCACCGCTGCACCCGATCCTCCCACGCCGCTGCCGTTGATCCATCGGCCTTACGCCGTGACTGGAGTCGCTGGACGGCCGCCGGCAGGGTGGGGAACGCTTCGGTCGAGGTGGTCGGCTCCGTCACCGTGCCGTCGACGTGCACGAGCATGAACTGCCCGCTCGCACCGCCCAGCAGTTGCTTCATCGCCGGCAGCTGCGTCTCCGCCTTGCCCATGATGGGCCGCAGCACGAGGTTGATCTGGGAGTCGAAGTCGACCTCGCCATTCCCCACCAGGCTGATCGCGTCGCCCGAGAGTTCGATCGTGTCGAGGTAGGCGTGTGGCCCCTCGATCCGGAAATCGACGAGGCTACTGGTAAAGGCGTTGCGGTCAGGATTCTTCACCCGCAGGATCTTCAGCAGGGCGACCGTCACCGGCAGTTCGTAGATGTCGGCGTCGGTGAGCTTCACCTGCCCTCTGCCGACCAGCGAGTGCGTGCCGGCCCGCGATCCGCGAATCTCGATGCCGCCGTGCACTCTCCCTCGATAGCGGTGCGGTCCGCCACTCATGTCGCCGGCGACCCGGGCAAGATCGGCATTCGCCAGGGACGCGGTGACCGTAAAGGCACCGGCATCACCTGCCGCGACGCTGCCGTCGACGGCGAGAATCCCGTCCGCCACCCGGGCAGTCATGCGCTGCACTCCCGCCTGTGGGTCGGCACCAGCGGCCTGAGCGCCAAACCGCGCCCCAGCCGCATCCATCGCCAGGGGTCCGCGAACGGCCGTCAGTTGCACGCCCCGCCACATGGCGCTGTCGATCGCCACGTCGCCGAGACTCCGCCAGGTCGTCCCGTCGGATTGGCCGCGGAGCCGGATCCCGCCATGCACGTGCTCCAGCGGCATCCCCACATCGAGCGCCGCCTGCTCCAGGTCGAGCTGCATATCCCAGGCCGCCGCAGCCGGACCCGGGATCGCCTCCGTGCGACCGCCGGGGCCGGTCACGACCTGGGGCGCCGTGGAGTAGATTTCGAGGGCGCCGTCCACCGAGAGCATGCCCCGCAAATGCACTCCGGCAACTGCCTGCCGCAGTCCCGCAGGGAGCGCCCGGAGAACGTCGTGGTCGGCGTGAAACCGGTCGGCGGCCAGCCGGGCAAACGAAACGTGCCACCCGCCGTCGGGCGAGAACCGGCAGGAGCCCTCGGCTGAGACGGCGGTCCGCGCGTGGGCGCCGCGGACGTCGTCAAAGGCGAGAACGCCATCCTTCCAATGCAAGCGACCGCGAAGCCTCTCGAGCCGGTAGGGAAACCATGACGGCTCGATCGACACGCTGTCGCCCTGCGGCGCGGCGACGATCTCCACCTCGGTCCGTCGCTGCTTGACGCGGTGTTTCACCTCCGCGGTGAACTCGGCAGTGCCACGGGGCGTGACGTCGTCCCAGATGCGACGAACGCCGGGCGGAAGCGCGTCGCGGAGTTCCTTCTCGAGCACGACGTTCGTTCCCGCCAGGTGCAGCGTCAGTTCGCTGTCGTCCTCACCGATCCGCTGGAGCCGACCGGTGCACCGCACCACCCCCGTGTCGTTCGAGCCGGTGATCTCGCGAATCGTCCAGTTCCCCCGATCCATGTGGATGCTGCCGGTCACGTTGCCGAGCGGATAGGGGAAGCCGGCATAGGCCATCGTGCACTGGGCAAGGTGGATGCCGAGCGAGTTGGCAAATCCGTTGGGCAGGTCAGCCGACCGCTCGTGGCGGAACACGAAGTCAAAGGTGCCCGCGCCGCGAAGCGACCGCACGATGTCGGCGCTGCGGGTGGGCATCGCGGCGAGCAGCGCATCATCGATCCGCATCCCATCTCCGCGGACTTCAACGAACCCGTGACGACCGCTCGTCGTGCGCACGGCCCCCTCGACGGTGACGGGATGCCCCCCGGCCTCACCGGTGAGATGCATCGAGAGGAGGTCGTCTTTGAGGGTAACCGTACCGACCGTGCGGTCGACCCGATACGGAAAGCGGTAGTAGGTCAGCGACACGTTGCGGCAGCGCAGCGACACGTCGGGCGTTACCGTGCCGGCATGCCGGACGAGATGGGCCCGCACGTCGACCTCGCCCGCGGGAAGCAACTTGCTCCAGTGCGACGCCACCGACTCGGGAAGCAGGCCTTCCCAGTGGTGGCCCACGAGCATGCGTTCCGCCTCCACGGTGACGTCGTAGTCGGCCGCGGCGTCCCAGCCGGCGAAGCGGCCGGCGCCACGGACCAGCGTCGAGCCGGAGTGGGCCTCAACTCGCTCCACACTCACGCCGTTCCGATCGGCAGTGAACGCGGCCGACAGGTCGCTGATCGTGAACGGGAGCCCGGGATACTCGAAGTGGCCCGATTCGAGCCGGCCCGCCACGGTGAAGGCTGAGCGGTCGAGCGTGGCGAGGTCGCCCGACGTCCGCCATTCCACGTCGAGTCGGCCGCGCAGTCCGGCGAGCCACTCAGGAGCCGTTGCGGCCGCTTGCGCCAGGCCCCGCAGCCGCGGCGAGAGTTCGAGCGACTCGACCTGACCCGCGAGTTCGAAGCCACCGGCCGCGAGGATCCGTCCTTCGAACGCAGCGCGATCGAAGAGGTCGCCTCCCACCGCTCCGCGAACGAGGATGGCCGGCCCGCCATCGACTCCGGCCGCCGGCCGGAGATCGATGCCGATGTTGCGCAGGGTCAGGTGGCCACCAACACCCTCGGCATCGACGATCAGCGTTGCATCCTCGATGGCCACCGGAACGGCGAGGTCGCCGCGGCCGCGCCTCCCTGCGAGCGAACCGAGGCTCCAAGCTCCGTCGACACCGCGACGGGCATGCACGACGGGCCGCATAATCCGCAGCGACGTGATCTGCGGATCACCCGCCACGAGATCCTTGATCCCCGTGCCACACGCCACCCGCGCCTCCTCGATCGTGAGAAGGGGGTTGCCGCCAGACGGCTGAGCGGGGTCGATGACTGAGATTCGCCGGACAACGATTCCCTCTCCCTCGACGAGGCTCGCACCCCCGACGTGGACCACGAGATGCGGGAGTGTCGCCTGCAGCCTCGCCTCCACGCGACGGCGGACCTCTTCACCGACACGGTTTGAGCCGAGCACGACCGCCACCACGACCGCCGCGACGGAGAGCGGCAGCGTCCAGCGGACGATCGTCCAGAGCAGGTCGGCGAGGGATCTCATGGGTCGGCGCGCGGAACCCCGAGGCTGACAAACGGGGCGGGAAGGTAGGTGCCGCAGCAGCAGGGGGTCAAGCCACGGCGGCGGCGGCGGAATGACCGAGAACCCGCCATTTCGCCAGCCTGCGCGGATTGCTATAGTGCCCCAGCATCGCCGAACTCCGGGGGGAGCCGGCCCCGCCACGACGACGGCGGTTGCTCCCAGTCGCACCACCCACGAGGCACCATCGCATGGCCGCCACCCGCACAAACCACGCATCCGACGACCTCGCCGGCGCCTATCCCAACGCGCATCGCCTCCTCTGGGCGGGATTCATGGCGATCCTTGCTGCCGGCGTGGGCTTCGCGATCCGTGGCGGCATCCTCGACAACTGGCGGGAGCAGTTCGGCTTCACCGCTTCGCAGGTGGGCCAGATCACGGGTGCCGGGCTCACGGGATTCTGCTTCGGGATCATCATCGGCGGCGTGATCGTCGACAAGATCGGGTACGGCAAGCTCGTCGCGCTCGCGCTCGGGGGCCACATCCTCTCGGCGCTTGTCACGTTCAGCGCGTCGTCGCCAGACAATGCGTATCAGATGCTCTTCTGGGGCTCGTTCATCTTCGCGTTCGCCAATGGCACGCTCGAGGCCGTGGCCAATCCGCTCGTCTCGACGGTGTTTCCGCACAACCGCACGCACTACCTCAACATCCTCCATGCCAGTTGGCCGGCAGGCATGGTGCTGGGAACCGTGGCGGGCTGGTTCCTCGATGACAGGCTTCATCTGGATTGGAAGTACCAGCTGGCGCTCTATCTCATCCCGACGGCGATCTACGCCCTGATGTTCCTGGGCCAGACGTTTCCGAAGTCGGAGGCGGCGGCAAAGGGGGCGAGCTTCGTCGACATGTTCCGCGACGTGGGCATCCTCGGCGCCGCCGTGGCCTGCTACCTGCTCTCGCTGTTCTTCGGGGACATCCTCAAGAACTTCGTCCCCGACAACGCGGCTGCGATTGGCTACGCCCTCGGGGGCCTGCTCCTGCTGGCCGTCGCGGCGATGACGAAGTTCTCGCTCGGCTCCGTGGTGCTGTTCATCCTCTTCGTCACGCATGCCCTGGTCGGCGCCGTGGAGTTGGGAACGGACAGCTGGATCCAGAACATCACCGGCAACCTGTTCTCCTCCGAGCAGGGCAAAGCCCTGTTCATCTGGACGTCGGTGATCATGTTCGGCCTCCGATTCTGTGCCCACTTCATCGAGACCAGGCTCGGTCTCTCGCCGATCGGACTGCTGTTGGTCTCATCCATTCTGGCGTTCGTCGGCCTGCGGTTCGCCAGCGGCATGGACACGTTCCCCGCCGCGCTGGCCGCCCTTGGCATCTACGCCGTCGGCAAGACGTTCTTCTGGCCGACCATGCTCGCCGTCGTCGGCGACCGGTACCCACAGACGGGTGCCGTCGCCATGTCGATCATGGGCGGCATCGGCATGCTCTCGGCAGGCCTGATCGGCGGCCCTGGGCTCGGCTACTGCAAGGACCGCTTCGCCGGCGAGACGCTGCAAACGACCAATCAGGCGGTCTACGAGCAGTACCGTTCGGAAACCCCCAGCCGGTTCCTCAACATCCCCAGTTCGCAGGTCTTTGGCCTCGATGGCGCAAAGGTCAAGGCGGCGCGGGATGCCGGCGATGCGGCCACCGCGGAGCAGAAGCAGGCGGTGCAGGCGGACCAGCAGGGCGACCGCGAGACGCTCAAGGCCGATTCCTACATCCCAGCCACGATGGCCGTGATCTACCTCGGGCTCATGCTCTACTTCGCAAGCATCGGTGGCTACAAGCGGGTTCAGATGTCGCCCTAGATCGCATCTCGGCTAGGTGGAGCGACGAGTTGGTAGTCCTGAGCGGCTAGGCGAGGGGGTCGGCGAACGCTCGAGGAGCCTTGGGCGTATCCTCGCCCCGGCGACGCGACTTTTGCCGCCCCCGAGCCGGCGATGCACGTATCTCAGACGCGATCTACGTTTGAATGCGCTCAGGAAGCCTGCCGCAGGCTCAGCCATCCGCCGGGCAGACGCGTCACCCGGACTCCGCCGGGCAGGTCCGTGGGAGTGGCCCCGGTGGGAATCCTCGCAGGTTCCCCCACCATGCCTGCGAGGGCCGCATAGTGCCGGGACGTCATGCCCTGCTGGGGCCAGCCCTCCCGCCGCCACAGCGCCACCAACACCTCGGCCACGATATGGCGGTCGAGTTCGGCGAGATCCCGCGTCCGCACCACGACGCTGCCGTCGGAGTGCCGACTCGCGTGCATCTCCAGTAGGTGTTCGGCCGCGCTCCGGATCGCGGTCGCAACGAGCGATGCCTGGCGACCGAGCCGCACGAGCGACTCGGACGCCGATGGAAAGGGACCGTTCACACATCGCGGCAGGACTTCGTGGCGGATGAAGTTGCGGGCATGATGGAGATCGGCGTTCGACGGATCTTCCCGCCACGGCTGGCTGATCGATTCAAGAAAGCTTCGCGCCGCTTCGCGTCGGAGCCCGAGAAGCGGCCGGAACAGCGAAACGCCCGCTGCAAGTTCCCGCGCCACCGCCATGCCACCGATCCCGGCGAGTCCGGTGCCCCTCAGCATCCGCTGCAGGATCGTCTCCGCCTGATCGTCCGCCGTGTGTCCGGTCACGACGTGCCGGGCGCCGTGGTCGAACGCCGCCTCCACGAGGAAGTCGTATCGCAGCCGCCGCGCACGGCCTTCGAGCCCCTCGTCGCCGTCGTCGTCGCGAACCGCAACCCGTCGCCACACACACGCGAGCCCCAAGCGCGACGCGAGATCAGCAACAAATCTGCGATCGTCGGCGGCGGCCCCACGAAGATCGTGCTCGACATGGGCGACGATCAGCCGCCGCTCCTCCCCCGCGGGCACAAGCCGCCGCAGGGCGATGAGCAGGGCAACGCTGTCCGCGCCGCCGGAGACGGCGACAAGCACCGGCATCGTCCAGAAGTCGGTCGCCGGCAGAGCGGCTGCCACCGCCTCGACAAACTCCTTCTCCGACACCGCTCGTTCGGCAGCAGGGTGTTCGTCACTGGTTTCAGGTGCCGTGCCCATGGTTCGTTGCTTGCCCATTCTGCCAGATCACGGCCCGGGAAGCGGCATTGAGCAACCCAGGGGGCACCGGTACCCTCCCCGCTCCAACGGCCGAACATCGGCCCAACCATCGAGGATCTCCGCCATGCTCGCCCCTGCGGTCCGCCCGATCCGCCTCGCAGCCCTCGCCGCAGCGATCCTGCTCCCGGCCGCCTGCGGCTGCTCGACGCTCCTCACCGCCGCCTACCTCCTCCAACCCGCCGACGTGCCCGCCGAGTTCTCCGGACTCAAGGGAAAGCACGTGGCCGTCGTCTGTCGCCCGATCGTGGAACTGGAGTTCAGCGACGCCGGATCGGCCCGAGAACTGGCATCGCTGGTCGGCGCGCAGGTCGAGAGCAAGGTCCGCCGTGCCCGCCTCATCGGCCAACAGGAGGTGGCTCGCTGGATCGACGAGAACTCGTGGGTCGACTATCCGACCCTCGGCAAATCGCTCGATGCCGACATCGTCATGGGGATCGACCTCGAGGAGTTCCGGTTGCACGAGGGTTCAACGCTCTACCGGGGCCGCGCCACCGCCCACGTGCGGGTGTACGACGTCGCGACGAAGAAGGTGCTGTTCGACAAGCGAATCGACGACTTCGCCTTCCCGGCCAATAGCGCCATCCCGGCCAGCGACCGTACGGAGGCGGATTTCCGCGGCATGTTCCTGCAAATGCTGTCGCAGAAGATCTCGCGGTGCTTCCATGCCTATGAAAGCCGCGACGTCTTTGCCGACGACAGCCTGACGTTCTGACTGTACGGCTGCCGGGCCATCCATGGCCCCGGCAGCCTTGAGCCCGGCGTGGGCGTTCGCCTGGCCGGGCGTCGGCCGGCTTCCTGCCGGCAGACGCGTAAGCCGCCGAAGGCCCGTAGGGATTCGCCGGCGCGACACCTGCCCATCCATGGCCCCGGCAGCCTTGAGCCCGGCGTGGGCGTTCGCCTGGCCGGGCGTCGGCCGGCTTCCTGCCGGCTAGCGCAATGGGACTCACAATTGATCGTCGCTTGTCGTCGCGGCACCGCAGCCGGCCGGAGACATGCTCGGCGCCGGCGGGACTTGTGAGTTCTGTTCCCTTTCCCTTCGGCGCACCCTGGCGGTGCACAAGTCGCACCGGCTTCTGCGCGTGCCTCCGATCCGGCTGCTCCTTCTTCCGGAATCACATGCGAGGGTTGATGTTGCGAGGGGCTGCCCGTGCCAATCGAGCGGCGTAGGAAACCGAGCGGAGCCTGGAGGGCGAAGTGAGGTTTCCTTCGAGTGAGCGGAGGGCAGGATGCCCGGAGTGAACGTCCGGCGAGATGGCGTGGGCAGCCCCGAGCCCACGGCGGACCGGGAACACACACAGGTTGCCAACCTGTGCTACGGGGGAGCACCGAGGCAGGTCAACTGCGGGTCGACCCGACCTGCATCTGCCGTGCCGAACAGGATTGGCACGATGCCCGACGCGAACGTCCGGCGACGGGCATGGGCAGCCCCGAGCCTCCCCGCGGCCCGGTCGTACTTCCGTCCGGTATCCTCTCACTGCCGCTCAGGGCTTGTTGGATGCCTCCTGAAGCTGCCTGCCCACCGGGCGTGTGTATCAGATCTTCTTCACGTCACGCTTCGGCTTCGGGGGCGGCAGCGTGCGCTTCATGTCGTCGCTGGGACGGTTGCCACCGCCACCACCGCCGCCATCGTTTTTCTTCTCATTGACCCCCGTATGAGCCTCCTCCCAGCGATAGCCGAGTGGCTGCCGCAACTCCGCCGCCGCGTAGTGGGCCCACGGCGTCCCTGGATGCTCATCGACGACCCGCTTCAGCAGCATTCCCGCCTGCAACGCGAGTTTCTCCGTCTGCGAGCCGACGGCCGAGATGTCGTCGTCCACCTCCAGTCGCCAGGTGTCGTTCTTCGGATCCTTGAACTTCATTCCGGCCTTCGCCTGGGCCAGCATGATGTTGTACGCGTCGGTCCGAACCTTGAGGGCGAGCACGCGACCGAGGGCCAGATCGTAACTGGCCTGCCAGCGTTTCTCTTCCACCTTGTCACGGTCGGAAAGCCCGGCGGCAAGGAGGCCGTAGAGCGCGTCGATCTTCGGCTGGAGCACGGCCGCCTTTTTCTGGGCGTCGCCGAGCAACTGGGCCAACGCGCCATCGTCGCGCCGCGGAAACTCCAGGAGCGGCGAGACCATCGGCGCGACCTCAGAACTCCTCGCGGCCTCGACGAGGGCCTTCATCGCCCGGTTGCCGGCGAGCAGTTGGTCGACCTTCGCCGCCGACTGGTAGTCAGGCCGGTACGCGCGCATCACCTCAGAGTCGAAGAAGTACCGTAGGCCAGACGCCATGTCGGCCACCTCACGGTCGGCCACCCGCCCGGCGGCGTTGCGGTTGGCGTGCACGCAGAAGTAGATGCCGCCGGTCTCCGCGCAGAGCTTCGAGAGGCTGAAGGGACCGAATCCCGAGTCGATCGGCTCGTCGGCCTCGCGTCCCGACCGGACTCGAACCACCTCCGGATAGAGCGATTCCGGCCCCTGCTCGACCACCGCCCACTGCACGTCATCGTCGTACTTGGGGTCGAACTCTTTGAACTTTATTCGCACCTCCCGCATTCCGAAAGGTGCCGGCACCCCGACGACGTAGACCCGCATCGCCTGGGTGCGACAGAAGGCGGCGACCTGGTCGGCATACTGCTGATCATCGCCCACCTCGTCGGTAAACGCGATGATCATCACGTTTCGTTTGGAGGGTGAGATCCTCACCTGCTTGGCCTTCTTCGCCGCCTCTGCGATCGCGGTGAACGTCATCTCGACACCCGATTCGTCGACCGGGATCGAGTCGATCGCCGCGACCACCGGCGCCGTCTCCTGCGTCGGCTGTGTGACCACAGGGTTGACCTTTTGCCCGTAAGCGAACACGAGGTTCAGGAGTTCGTGGCCGTGCGACTCGCGAGTGGCAAGCCCCAGCTCCTCAAACACCCGATCAAGCCGCTCGGCGATCTCGCGGCGCTGGCCGGCGAGGCTGACCGACTGGTCAAAGACCCAGCAGACCACGGTCGTCCGTTGCTGCAGCGATGCGGCGATCTCCACGGTGAGACGGTCGACGGCACCTCCGGTGCCGGCGATGCCCACCCCCGTGTCCCCTTCGCCGATGCGGCCGGTTTGCAGGAACGCACCCAGGTCGGCTCCGGTCGGCGGCAGGTCGAGCGGATCAATGGCGATTTCACCTTCGAACGCCTCCGCCACGTCCACCGTCACGACGGGATCGTCGGAGATCTCCGACGCCACCGCCGTGGCAACCTCGAGATTCCGAGCGTCGGACGCTGCCGGGGACGATTCCTCGGCCGCCACCACCATCTCTGGCGCGATGAGGAGGTCCTCTTCGATCGGCTCCACCTCGGCGACAATCGTGATCGCACTGGACGGGAGATCGATCTTCTGGATGCCAATCAAGGCCAACCCCAGCAGGGCGACAACGTGAATGACGAGGCTCACCGCCCAGGCGGTCGTGTCGCCGGCCAGCGGAGTTTTCTCCTCGCCCGTCTGCTCCTGCCACCTGCGTTTTACGGATTCGAGCACGGCCATCACCGCTCCTGATCGCTCCGCCGCCTACCCCGGCTTGATCGGCCAATTGGTGGAAGTTCTTGCCCTGCCACCGATATTCTATATCGCTGCCGGCCTTGCCTGCCGGGATTGCCATGGTTTTCCACCGTCCCGCGAGCATAACGCCATGCCGAGATGTCCCTTCCGCCTGAGGCCGGTGCCGATCGCCCTGTTCACCCTCGCATTCCACGCCGCCCTCGCGGATGCCCAGACAGGAGCCGCCCCGGCGCCGCCTTCTCCAGCCAAGGCCGCCATCAAAGACACCACGGAAGAGTTCAACGTCGAGACGAGCGACGGCGCCTCAATCACGGCGTGGTACTACCCACTCCCCGAAGATGCCAGCCCTTTGGGCATCGTCATCCTCCTCCACGATCTCGGCGGTTCGCACCAGTCCGTAGAGCCTCTGGCGCGATCACTGCAGGCCGCTGGGTGCGCGGTGGTGGCGCCCGACCTCCGCGGCCACGGTGAATCCAAGCTCGCCTCACTTCCATCAGCCCAGGATGATCAGACGAAACTGCTCAAGAGGGGGGACTTTGAGATGATGGCCGCCTCCGGGGGGGGCCGGGTCCGCGACCAGTCGGGGATGCGTGGCGATGTGGAGTGCGTTCGCAACTGGATCATGCGTGAGACGGCCAAAGGGAACGTACCGAAGGCGCCGCTGTTCGTCGTCGGTTCGGGTGTCGGTGCGTCCGTGGCGGCCCACTGGACCGCGGCCGACGCCTCCTGGCCCGAGATCGCCAGCGGCCCTCAGGGAGGCGAGGTCGCAGGCCTCGTGCTCATCAGTCCGACGTTTGCCGCCAAGGGATTTTCTCTTGCTCCGGCACTCGCCACCGACGCCGTCCGCCGCACGATCCCCGTCCTCGTGATCGCGGGATCCAACGATCGAGATGCCACGAAGGTGTTCGATCAGATGAAACGGCTGCGGCCGAGGGAGTGGTACGACACCCGCCGCCCACCCGGCGACGAAAAGGATTCGTCGCCAGCCAAGGCGGTTGAGGCGTCGCTGATGCTCTTTGTGCACCCTGCCAGCCGCAGCGGTGACGCGCTCGCCGCAGCCCGATCGGCCGACAGGGGCGGCCGGGCTGCCGATCCGGCAACGGTCATTCCCGGTTTCATCAAGGTCGTCGCCGGCCGCGGTGGCTGACCCGGGTTCAGGGCAGACGCAGTTCCATGCCCGGGACAACGAGTTCCGGACTACGGAGACGATCGCGGTTGGCCTCCCAGATCCTCGCGGCGGCACGACGATCGCCGTAGAACCTTTCGGCCAGCGTTTCGAGCGTCTCGCCCGGGGCGACCCGCACCGTACCGGCGACTGGGGCGGGCCGAGCGGTGGCTGGCGGCAGGGCCTGCCGGCCATCGAGCCAGGCTGCCGAGGCCGGTAGCGCCTCAAGCTGCCTTGGGACAACTCCGGTCGGCGGAGGTTCGATCGACCTGATCCCACCGTGCTGCGATGCAGCACTCCCTGGAACCGCCCACGGCGGTGGAAGCCTGATCTCGGCTCCGATGGGAAGCAGGTCCGGGTTCGGGATCAGATCACGGTTTGCGGTCCAGAGTGCCGCGGCCGCGGCCGGATGACCGTAAAACCTCGATGATATCGACGCCAGGTCATCACCATCACGAATGATGTACGTCGAGGCGGCAGGCTCGGAGGTGGAGACGACCTGGGCCGCGGGCAACGGCTGTCGAGCCACCGCGGCCCAGGCAGCCGTCGCCGGAGGCGGCGCTTGGGTGTCGAGGAGCGGCGGAGGGGGGACTTGCAGGGTCGAACGGTAGGTGCCGTTCATGTCTGGTCCTTGGGCCACCGCAGCCATCGCCACGGGAGGTAGACGATCCGGCGAGGGTGGCGGCGTGTAATCCGCCCGCGGCACTACCGGCGGAGGCAGAGACTCTTCCGGAACGAGCCACTGCCCGGGCCCGACAGGCGCAGCAGACGCCGGCGACAGCGGCTGGACAGCCGTGGGCACTTGCGGGGAAACACCCGCCATGGAGGCCGGCGCATGGGCCGCCATCCAAGCGTCCGCAGTCAGCCGCCCTGCCGGAACGGCCAACGTCCCGCCAGCGGCGATCATGCCGATGCCGACCAGGAACCGCAAACCGCGTGCAACACTGCCCACGTCACCCTCGCCTCAGGTGCGACGGATGCCGGCCGCATGCGTCGCCATGCAACCATGCCCCCCGCGCAACCGCCGCGCCGACCGGCAATCGAGGTGGGCGGCTTCAACTCGGGCATCCTCGCCCGGATGGGCGGCACGTTCGGCAGGGCTTGCCCATGGCCCCCTGGAGGGAGAATCGGTGTAGCCCTCTCATGCGGGTCATGCGATCCCGAGGCGTCCCGTGAGGCTCGAGGCTGCCCGTGCCCGTCGCCGGACACTCCCTGCGGGCATCCTGCCCTCCGGTCGCTCGATGCCGACTTCGCTCCGCCATCCCTGGCTCCGCTCGTCGACAACGCCGGCTCTCGGGCACGGGCAACCCCTCGCAGAATCATCCCTCGCATCGAATCTGGAAGAGCGAGCAGCCGGCCGGCTGCGGTGCCGCGACGCCGCGCGAGATTCACCCAAAACCCGGATCAGGCCGTCCTGGCGGTGGCACCGCCCCGCACCGGCCGCTCCTCGCCGGAGAAGGCGTGCTGCAGCCAGAGCACGATTGGCGAGGCGATGTAGATCGTGCTGTAGGAGCCGACGATGATGCCCACGAGCATCGTGAAGGCGAAGGCATGGATACCCTGACCGCCGACGGCATACAGGATCAGCGTCGCCAAAAGCGCCGTGCCCGACGTCAGGATCGTCCGGCTCAGCGTCTGATTGACCGCCTTGTCGACCATCGCCGCAGTCACATACCGGCCCTTGCCGCGGAGTTCGCGGAGTCGATCGAAGATGACGATCGTGTCATTGATCGAGAAGCCGATGATCGTCAGCAGCGCCGCCACGACGTCGAGGCTGATCTTGAAGTCGTCGACGAGCGCCCAGCCGAGATACGGGGCCACGTACCTGCTCAACGCCAGGCAGGCGACCGCCACGAGCACGTCGTGCGCCAGGGCGATCACCGCCGCAAACCCGAAGGCGACGTTTTGGAACCGGATCCAGACGTAGAGCACGATCATCAGCAGGCTGGCGAGCAACGCATAGACGGCGGTGAGCTGCGTGTTCCCGGCCACCTTGCCGCCGATCGCATTGGCCGCGAGATACACCGGGGTTTCTGCGAGCTTCGCCTTCACGCTCTCGAGAATCCCGCGGGTTGATGCCGGATCGAGGGTGGTGGTCAGTGTCCAATCGCTGCACGCCCGCCCGGTGGTGGCCCCCGGATCAGTCGACGCCAGCTCGAAGTCGGCATCGCCGATCTTCTCCGCCTCCAGAGCCGTCTTCACGTTCTCGCGAAGCGTGACGCGGCTGATCTTCTGCGGAAACCGCAGCGTGGCCGCCGTCACGGCCTGCGGCGCAGCGGCCTCCGCGCTGGCCGCCGGGTCCTTCGCGGGCTCACGCTGTCTGGTTGCCACGTCGACGATGTCCATGCCGTAGGTGGCCAGCCGCCCTGGAAACAGGTCGCGAATGCGCGATTCAACCTCGCTGGAGTCGGCGCCGCGGAGTGAGGTGTCGATCTTGTAACGAAGGTCGGGAGCCGCGCCAGGAGTCGACACCGAACTCACGGCTGCATCCGGCAACGCCGCCACGGCGTCGCGGACTGCCGCGATCCCCAGCGGCTGGTCGGGCTTGAACTCGACCTGGACGCTCGTGCCACCGGTGAAATCGATATCGAACAGGCCCTGGCCTCGGTGCCAGGCGGCCGCCAGGCCGGCAAGGATGAAGAGCAACGAGCCGATGATCGCCGGCTTCATCCACTTCACGAACTGGAAGTTCGGCTGGCCAAAAATCCTCGCCATCGAGAGCGTCGTGATCCAGCGATTGCGTTCCGCGAGGTCGAACACCACCCGCGAGCAGAACACGGCGGTGAAGAGATTGAGCAGCAGTCCGAAGAACAGCGTCACCGCGAAGCCCTTGAGCTGGTCGGTGCCGATCGCAAATAGCACCACGGCCGTGATCAAGGTTGTGAGATTGGAGTCGACGATCGTGGAGAACGCCCTGGCAAAGCCGTTGCGGATCGCCATCCGTACCGCTGCCCCACGATCCATCTCTTCCCGCATCCGCTCGTAGATCAGCACGTTGGCGTCGACCGCCATGCCCACCGAAAGCACGAGGCCGGCAAGACCGGCGAGCGTGAATGCCGCCTTGAAGGAGATCATCACCGCCACGACGAGGATGATGTTCAGGAGCACCGCGAGGTCGGCCACGAAACCGGAGAACCGGTAGTAGGCCAGCATGAAGGTGAGCACGAGCAATGTCGCCAGGATCATGGCCAGGCGGGCCGACTTGATCGTGTCATCACCGAGCTGGGAACTGATCCGTTGCTCACTGATGGGCTCGCTGCGCAGGGCGGCCGGAAGGCTGCCGGCATTGAGCACCTCCACGAGGAAATCAACTTCGGGCTGCTTGAAGTTGCCCGTGATCTGGCCGAACGACGTGATGGTGCTCTTGATCGACGGCGCCGACTGGACGACGTCGTCGAGCAGGATGCCGAGGCGGCTCTGCAGCCCGTTGGCCGGATCAGGGAGATTACGGCCGGTGAGCAGCCCGAAGCGGGGCGCACCCTTGGAGGTGAACGTGAAGTTCACGCACGGCGCCAGGCTCTCGTCGAGGCTCGGACTGACACGACCAAGATCGCCACCGGTGACGTTGAACGGGTCATTGATGACCAGGATGTCTATGCCCCCCTCGGCATTCTGCCGCGTGACCAGGCGGCGGTCGTCCGAGGGATCCATCTTCTTGACGTCGACCTGGACCCAGCGAGCGAGCGTCTCGTCGCCCTGACGGACGGTCTGACCCGCCGTTTTCTCGGCCAGGGTGATCGCCGCGCGGTGGCGGGAGTCTTCGCGATTGGCCAGGATGCGGAATTCGAGCACGCCGGCGCTCGACACCACCCGCTTGATCAGATCAACCTCGGACTGCTCCACATCGGGAATGATCACTTCGATCTGGTCAAGCCCGTACTGGCGGACGGTGACCTCCTTCTGGCCGCCCGGATTCACACGGCGACTGACGGCGGCGACGAGTTTGTCCATCGCCACAGGAGAGGGCTCGGCGACCACGTCGTAGTCGACTTCGAGGGCCTCATCCGCATCGCGGCGGGCCACCTCACGAACCTGAACCCGGTCGAACTCCGCTTCCTTCACCGCGGCGGTGAACGCCTCGCGGGCGCGCGAGTCGGCCGTCGCCAGCCGCACGGTCATCCCACCACCCTGCCGCCGGCGCACCGTCCCCTGGGAGCCGTCCTGGGACTTGAGGATGCCTTCCACTCGGCGAATCGCATCGTCCACCCGAGCTGCCGACTGCTTGGAATTGTCGACTTCGTAGACCAGGATGAGACCGCCCTTGAGGTCGATCCCGAGCCGCGGAGGCCAGCCGAGCCGACAAATCACCAAGCCGGCGGTGAGCGCGACCAGCACGGTGGCAATCCGGCCCCACATGTCGGACGCCCGCAGGGCCCCTGCGATCAGCCGCGCGACGAACGTCGGCACTGCCAGCGTGAGCAGCGCAATGCCCCACATGGCCCAGCCCTCACGCCACCACGGCCCGGCCGCTTCGGTCGCCGCGGCGGATGCCATGGCCTGGGCGACGATGCCCACTGCGATGCTCGACATGTTCATGCCTCTACCCCGTTCCTGAATCCGTGTCTCGGTCTCCGCGGTGCTCTGCGACCGCGTTTGTGCTCAGCCGCCGCCGTTGTCACCGCCGTCAGCTCCATCACGAAGCACCCTCGCCAGGCTCGAGAGCGTGACGGTGATTTTCGCGTTCGATGCCTCGTCGATCTTGAGGGTCACCCGGTCCGCCTCGCGGTCGACATTGGCAACCGTTCCATAGATACCTGATGACGTCACCACCCGGTCGTTCTTCTTGATCGCAGCGAGGAGATCCTGCTGCTTTTTCATCCGTTCCCGCTCGGGCCGAAACAGCAGCAGATAGGCCGCCGCGGCAATCGCGATCAGCGGCAGGTACTGCAGGGCGAACGGTGCCTCGGGACGATCGGCGGCCTGCGCGATGCACACCGCCGCCAGGGGTGTCGGGAGGGGGAACGCGGTCATCACGAGTGCAGTCATGCGGCCATCCGGCTGAAAAACGGCGGCTGCCGGGGAGGGCCCCGTCATGCCAAGCCCGAAAATGTAGTGGTCATGGCGCGCGAGCGACAAGGGCGGTGCGTCACGACCGCACGCCACGCGTCTCGGGTCAGGGGCCGGTGCCGCGATCGTCCCCGGCCGTCATGCCCCGGCGGAGTTCCGCCACCACGGCCGGGAGGGAGCCCGACACGATCGCCTCCCGGAGCCGGGCAACGAGCCGCTGGTAGAAGGTGAGGTTGTGGATCGAGGCCAGCACCGGCCCCAGCATCTCGCCGGCCAGGAAGAGGTGCCGGAGATACCGCCGGCCATGGCCGCAGGCGACGCAGGGACACCCCTCCTCCAGCGGCCGCTCGTCAGTGGCATGCCTGGCGTTCCGCAGCCGCACCTGCCCCGCGAACGTGTAGACCAGCGAGTTGCGGCCGCACCGCGTGGGCAGCACGCAGTCGAACATGTCGATGCCGGCGGCGACGGCCGCCATGATGTCTTCCGGCTGCCCCACACCCATGAGGTAGCGAGGACGATCCACAGGCAGGTAGGGCGTGGTCGCATGCAGCGCCGCCACCATCGCCTCGGGCCCCTCCCCTACCGACAAGCCACCAACCGCATAGCCGGGGAACCCAAGTGCCCGTAGCCCTGCAGCGCTCTCCTGCCGAAGTTCGGGATCGAGTCCTCCCTGCACGATCCCGAAGACTGCCTGATCAGCACGCGTGTGAGCCGCCCGGCACCGTTCGGCCCAGCGAAGCGACCGCCGCATCGCGTCTTCCACCACCGACCGTTCGGCAGGCAGGGCGACGACATGATCCATCTGCATGGCGACATCGGCGCCGATCCGCTCCTGGATCCGCATCGAGTTCTCGGGCGTGAACTCCACCGGACGGCCGTCGATGTGCGAGCGAAAAAACGCGCCCGCTTCCGTCACCTTCACCTGCTGTGCGAGGCTGAACACCTGAAAGCCCCCCGAGTCGGTGAGCGTGGGCCCATTCCAGCCCATGAACGCCGCCACGCCCCCCGCAGCCTCCACAAGCGCCTCGCCGGGCCGCAGGTGGAGGTGATAGGCATTGGAGAGCACCATCCCGGCGCCGGTCTCGCGCACGCGGCCGATGTCGACTCCCTTCACGCTGGCGAGCGTGGCCACCGGCATGAACAGGGGCGTGGGCACGCTCGCCAGCGTGAAGGG
>Ga0207954_1000183_pt1 | contig 19956 bp, 21 predicted proteins | sample CryBogmetaGMA0M_FD_184547 | JGI IMG/M metagenome (GOLD analysis project Ga0207954, IMG submission 184547) | Freshwater microbial communities from Crystal Bog, Wisconsin, USA - MA0M (SPAdes) | ecosystem: Environmental > Aquatic > Freshwater > Lake | place: Crystal Bog, Wisconsin, USA | collected... | reverse complement strand
GCCTTCGGCCGCGGGACGGGCTTTGGGAATCTGGAACGGTGAAACAGGACAGGTGGCCGCTGGGATGCTCCGGGTCGGTGCCGGTAGGTTGTGCGCCGCGGCGATCACCGCCGGGACCTGCCCGCCCCCTCCGGAGGCTCCAGACCCTTGCCATTGTCCGTGACTGCCGACCCCAGCCGCCGGTTGACCCGCCGATGGCTCCACCGGGGTGCTTTCGCTGCCGCGGGACGGTCGGGGTGGCTGCTGGCCGTCTCCCTGCTTGCTTGCCCGCTGGCCTCATCCCCCCTGCTGGCGGCCCCTGGCCCCGCCGCCGCGACCCCTGCCGCAACGGCCCCGGGCCAGGCGGCGGCGCCTCCGGCCCTGTCGGCGGCGGCGTTCGCCGAACTGCTGAAGCGGGGCGACCTGGATCAGCTCGATGCCGCCTGTCGGCTCACGGTGGCGGCGGGCGACCGGCAGCGCCTGGCCCTGCTTCGCCAGCGCCTGTTCACCATGCTGCCGGTGCCCCAGCCGCTACCGGTGGTGCTGGCCAACGCCGATGTGCTGCTCAGCTGTCAGCAGCCCCAGGCGGCCCTTGAGGTGCTGGATCGCTACGGTCCCGCCGCTGGGGCGGAGCGCACCCAGTGGCTGCTCATGCAGTGGCGTGCCGCCAGCGCCGCCCTCGACCATCAGCGGGCCGCCCTGGCGCTGGAGAGGCTCGCCGAGGGCCGCCTCACCAACCTGCAGGGGGTGCTGCTGCCGCTCCGCCGCCAGGACGATGGCACCGTGGTGAGTCGGCCTGCCCTGGACGTGCTGGCCTCCCACCTGGCCTCCCGGGGGCTGGGGCAGGAGGCTGCCGCCGCCCTGCTGGCGGCCGATCGCCAGGGGCTGGTGGGTGCCGAGCGGATGCAGCAGGTGGTGCGGCTGCTGGAGGATCTGCCGGCGGCAGAGCGGGAGGCCCTGCTCGATGGAGTCCTGCAGGAGGCGGCCACGGCCGGGGCCTGGGGCATGGCCTCGGAGTTGCTCGATCTGCAGATCAGCCTGGCCTCGGCCCGGGCGCGGGAACGGCGGTTGCGGCTCAGCCCGCGCATCGATGATGCCTATGGCGAATGGCTGCTGCGGCGCGATGATCCGACCCAGGAGCGCCGTCTCCAGCTGGAACGGCAGCTGCGCTCGCCCCGCTCGCCCGGTGGCCATGCCGCTGCTGCCCCAGTCCCGTCCGTGCCAGTCCCGTCCGTGCCCGCCCCGTCCGTGCCCGTTGTCCCATGACCGCCTACTCCCTTGGCCCGCTGCTCTACGAAGGCAAGGCGAAGCGGGTCTTTGCCACCGATCGGCCGGATCTGGTGGCCGTGGAATACAAGGACGATGCCACCGCCTTCAACGCCCTCAAGAAGGCCCAGCTGGCCGGCAAGGGGGCGATGAACTGCCGGATTTCGGCCCTGCTGTTCGAGCACCTGGAGGCCGAGGGCGTGCCCAGCCACTACCTCGGGGTGCAGGGGGACAACTGGATGCTGGTGCGTCCGGTGAAGGTGATTCCCCTCGAGGTGGTGGTCCGCAACGTGGCCGCCGGCTCCCTGTGCCGCCAGCTGCCGATCGCGGCCGGAACGCCGATCGAGCCGCCACTGCTGGATCTCTATTACAAGGACGATGCCTTCGGCGATCCCCTGCTCACCGAGGCGCGCCTGGAGCGGCTGGCCCTTGTCACCGCCGAGCAGCGGCTGGCGATCGGCGAGCTGGCGATGCGCATCAACAGCGTTCTGCGTCGCCTGTTCGCCTCGGTGCAACTGGAACTGGTGGATTTCAAGGTGGAACTGGGCTTCGATGCCGGCGGTCGGCTGCTGCTTGCCGATGAAATCAGCCCGGATACCTGTCGGCTCTGGGACACCGGCGTGACCGACGCCCAGGACCGCATTCTCGACAAGGATCGATTCCGCCAGGACCTTGGCGGTGTTGTCGAGGCCTACGGGGAGGTCCTCAAACGGGTCCAAGGGGTATGTCCTGAACCACGGGTCTACGGGTAAGGTCACCGCAACTTTGCGGCTCAGCCGCTTCGCGCAAGAGAGTTCATGGCCGGCGTTCGCAACATCAGCTCGCCCCTTCCCGGTAACGCCGCTCTTCTCGGTGCGATGGCTGCCCTACCCGTCCTGGGCCTGCTGCTGAGCGCCCCGACCCCCGCTCGGGCGGCCGAGCGTCCAGTCTCACCCACCGTTGCCTCAGGCTCAGGGGCCGCTTCCCCACCCGCCGCCAGCCCCGTTCCTTCTGGCTTCGCCGGCGCCGCCCCTGCCCTCGCCCAGGCCGCCGCGCCGGCAGCCCTGGCCCAGGGCCCTGCTCCGGCAGCTGCGCCCGCCGCTGCCCCGGCCACCGGCGCGGCTCCCGCCGCTGCCCCCGCCGCCGAGCCGTCCATCGCTCCCGCCGCGGTCCCGGCCGATGCCGGCAGCCCTCCTGCCACTGCGCCCGGCGCCGCTCCAGCCGGCGCTGCTGCTCCTGGCCCCGCAGACGGCGCGCCGGGCACCATCCGTCCCCAGCCCGGCCAGATTCCCGTCGCCGCTCCGATCCAGCCCGGTTTCGAGCAGCCCCAGGCCGCCAAGGAGCCGCGGGTGCTGATCAGTGAGGTGGTGATTGAGGGCCTCGACGGCCATCCCGAGCGGGAACGGCTGGAGCTGGCCGCCTACGGCGCCATGACCGTGCTGCCCGGCACCGAGGTCACCCGCAGCGAGCTGCGCAACGACCTGCAGGCGATCTACGCCACCGGCTGGTTCTCCGACGTGCGCATCCAGCCCGTGGACAGCCCCCTCGGGGTGCGGCTGAAGGTGATGGTCACCCCCAACCCGGTGCTCACCAGGATCAGCCTCGATCCCCCCGACGCCAAGGTGCCGGCCAAGGTGGTTGATGACACCTTCGCCGGCGACATCGGCAAGACCCTCAACCTCAACACCCTGCAGACCCGCATGCAGGAGTTGCAGAAGTGGTACGGCGATCAGGGCTATTCCCTCGCCCGGGTCACCGGTCCTGGCCGGGTCAGCCCGGAGGGCGAGGTGCAGCTGGTGGTGCGCCAGGGCACCGTCGAGGGGGTGGAAGTGCAGTTCCTCACCAAGGACGGCTCCACCACCAACGACAAGGGCCAGACGATCCGCGGCAAGACCAGGCTGTGGGTGATCACCAGGGAGATTTCGCTGCGGCCCGGTCAGGTGTTCAACCGCCGCAATCTCGAGGAGGATCTCAAGCGGCTCTACGGCACGGGCCTGTTCAGTGACGTCAAGGTGACGCTGCGGCCGGTGCCGGAGGATCCGGGCCGGGTGACGATCGTGCTGGGCATCGTCGAGCAGTCCACCGGTTCCCTCTCAGGCGGCCTCGGCTACAGCCAGAGCCAGGGGGTGTTCGGCCAGGTGCAGCTGCAGGACAGCAACCTGCTGGGTCGGGCCTGGGATGTGGCCACCAGCTTCACCTATGGCCAGTTCGGTGGCCTGGCGGACATCACCTTCACCGATCCCTGGATCAAGGGTGACCCTTACCGAACTGCAATCCGGATCAAGGCCTTCGTGAGCCGCGATGTGCCGCAGATGTTCCAGAGTCAGAACAACGGCAACATCTACACGGCCTCGGAGTTCTATCAGGCTCCCGGCACCAACGTTGCCTACAACGTCAACAGCACCATCAACCCCACGCTGAATGGCTACAACTCGGTGACCGCCGCCCGGGCCGCGTCGGAATCCCTCGGGCAGAACAACAGCTGGTTCAACTACAACGGCAACACCGTGGTGCTGCAGCGGATTGGCGCCAACCTCCAGGCCGTGCGCCCGCTCAATGGCGGCAATCCCTTCAAGCGAGTGCCCTGGAGCCTGGTGGTGGGCCTCAGCGGCCAGCAGGTGACGCCGATGAACTTCTCCGGCCAGATCCAGCCCTATGGCGTTTCCACCAACGGCTTCGATCCCACCGGCAGTTTCGTGCCGACCAACGATGTCATCTGCATCGCCTACAACTGCGCCAACCACAACCAGTTGCTGGGGGTGAGGGTGGCTGCGACGATGAATACCCTCAACGACCCCCGCAATCCCACCCGCGGCAATTTCATCAGCCTCGGCACGGAACAGTTCATTTCCGTCGGACCCGATTCGCCGACCTTCAATCGCCTGCGCGCCAGCTTCACCCACTACATCCCGGTGAAATGGCTGAAGCTCTACAAGGGCTGCCGGCCGAAGCCCGGCCAGACCGAGGACTGCAAACAGGCCCTGGCCTTCCAGGTGTCCGCTGGCTCCAACGTGGGTAGTTTGCCCACCTATGAAGCCTTCTGCCTCGGCGGTGGCAACTCGGTGCGTGGTTATTACGACTGCGACCTGGGGGTGGGCCGCAGCTTCGGCGAGGCCACCCTTGAATACCGCTTCCCGCTGTTCAGCATCGTCAGCGGTGAGCTGTTCGTGGACGGCGGCACCACCTTCGGCTCCCAGGCCAACGTGCCCGGCAACCCCGGGGCCCTGCTGCTCAAGCCCGGTCAGGGCTTCTCGGTGGGCACCGGCCTGATCGTCACCACGCCGGTGGGCCCCCTGCGCCTGGAGGTGGCCAGCCAGGACTTCACCGGCCAGTGGCGCTTCAACCTCGGCGTGGGCTGGAAGTTCTAGTGGAGAGCTGGCCAAGCGATTACGGCCGGGCCTGGACCCTGGCCGGTCCTGTCGAGCGCAGCGGTGTGGGCCTCCATGGCGGCGCCCTCAACCGGGTGCGGTTGCAGCCCGCCAGCCGGCCCGGTTACTGGGTGGGCTGGCTCGATCAGCCCGACCGTCCCCTGCAACGGCTCCATCCCGCTCTGGTGCACGACACCCGCCTTTGCACCGCCCTTCGCCTCGGCGACCGCCAGCTGGCCACGGTGGAGCATCTGCTGGCCGCCCTGGCCGGCACCGGCGTCAGTCAGGCGGAGATCTGGCTGGAGGGGGACGAGGTGCCCCTGCTGGATGGTTCGGCCCTGCCCTGGGTGGAGGCGATCGCCGAGGCTGGGTTGGAGCCGCTGGGGGAGCGGTCGGTGCCCGGCCTGCCCGGGGAAGGCCTCACCCGCCGCCGCGGCGAGAGCTTCGTGCTTGCCATGCCCGCCGCCAGCCTCTGCGTGGCCGCGGCGATCGAGTTTCCCCAGGCGGCGATTGGCCGCCAGCTGTTCTCGATCGAGCTCAGCCCCGGGCGGTTCGTGCGGGAGATTGCCCCAGCCCGCACCTTCGGCTTCCGCGACCAGGTGGAACAGCTCCTGGCCGCCGGCCTGATCAGGGGCGGCGCCCTCGACAATGCCCTGGTCTGCGACGGTGACCGCTGGCTCAATCCGCCCCTGCGCTTCAGCGACGAACCGGTGCGCCATAAGCTCTTGGACCTGTTGGGTGATCTGGCACTTGTGGGACTGCCTCAGGCCCAGGTCTTCGTCTATCGCGGCTCCCACGCACTCCACACCGATCTGGCGGCGGCGATGGCCGCCCAAGCCCCTGCCTCCGCTGTTCCGTCCGTTTCCCCCGCCTGAGCCCTTGACTGTCTCGACTGCCCCCGCGGCTTCCGACCAGGTCGCCGATCCCCTGAGCGAGCCCGCAGCGCCGGCGCCGGCAACCACGGGCAACGGGACCGTGGTGCTTTCCTCCGAGCAGATCCTCAACCTGCTCCCCCACCGCTATCCCTTCGCCCTCGTCGATCGGGTGATCGCCTACGAACCGGGTCGCAGCGCCGTGGCGATCAAGAACGTCACCTTCAACGAGCCCCAGTTCCAGGGCCATTTCCCCGGCCGGCCGTTGATGCCGGGGGTGCTGATCGTCGAGGCCATGGCCCAGGTGGGGGGGCTGATCGTCACCCAGATGCCCGATCTGCCCAAGGGGCTGTTCGTGTTTGCGGGCATCGACGGGGTGAGGTTCCGCAAGCCGGTCGTCCCCGGTGACCAGCTGCGCATCCACTGTGAACTGCTCAGCCTCAAGCGTCGCCGTTTCGGGAAGGTGAAGGCCGAAGCCACCGTGGACGGCCAGCTGGTCTGTTCCGGGGAACTGATGTTCTCCCTGGTCGACTGAGCCGATGTCGAGCGCAGCGATGGCAACCAACGTGCATCCCACCGCGGTGGTCGACCCCGGTGCCCGCCTCGGTCCCGGGGTGGTGATCGGCCCCTACGCGGTGATCGGGCCGGAGGTGGAGATCGGCGAGAACAGCCGCATCGGCCCCCATGTGGTTCTCGATGGCCGGGTGCGGCTGGGGCGGGGGAACCGCATCTTCCCCGGCGCCTGCATCGGCCTCGAACCCCAGGACCTCAAGTACGGCGGCGCCCCCACCGAGGTGGTCCTCGGCGACGACAACACCATCCGGGAGTGCGTCACCATCAACCGGGCCACCGCCGAAGGGGAGCGCACCGTTCTCGGCAACGGCAATCTGCTGATGGCCTACAGCCACATCGGCCACAACTGCGCCCTGGGTGATCGGATCGTCATCGCCAACGGGGTGGCGGTGGCCGGCCACGTGGTGATCGGCGACCGGGCCGTGATCGGCGGCGTGCTGGGCATCCACCAGTTCGTGCACATCGGCAGCCTGGCGATGGTGGGCGGCATGAGTCGCATCGACCGCGATGTGCCGCCTTTCATGATGGTGGAAGGCCACCCGGGCCGGCTGCGGGGACTCAACCGCATCGGCCTGCGCCGTAGTGGCATGGCCGATCGCGATGGCGGCGCCCAGCTGCGCCAGCTGCAGGAACTCTGGACCCTGCTCTATCGCAGTGATCTGGTGCTGGCTGAGGGGCTGCGGCGGGCCCGCGGCTCGGAGCTGCTGGAGGCAGGCGAGCAGCTCTGCTCGTTCCTGGAGGCGTCGATCGGGCCGGAGCGGCGGGGACCTCTGCCCCCGCAGCGCTGATGGTGCGCCTGCTGATCAGCACTGGTGAGGTGTCCGGTGATCTCCAGGGCGGGCTGCTGATCGAGGCCCTGCGCCAGGAGGCCGACCATCGCCAGATCGAGCTGGAGGTGGTGGCCCTCGGCGGCCGGCGGATGGGGGCGGCCGGCGCCGAGCTGCTGGCCGACACCGCCGGCCTCGGGGCGATCGGGCTGTGGGAGGCCCTGCCGCTGGTGCTGCCCACCCTGCGGCTTCAGGCCCGGCTGCGGCGCTGGCTCCGGCGCAGCCCCCCCGATGGGGTCGTGCTGATCGACTACATGGGCGCCAATGTGAGCCTGGGCCGCCGCCTGCGCCGCAGCCACCCCAAGCTGCCGATCCTCTATTACATCGCTCCCCAGGAGTGGGCCTGGCGCATGGGGGAGGGCGGCACCACCCGGCTGATCGGCTTCACCGACCGGATCCTGGCGATTTTCCCCGAGGAGGCTCGCTTCTATGGCGAGCGGGGCGCCCCGGTCACCTGGGTGGGCCATCCCCTGCTGGATACCCTCGGCCAGCCGCCGACGCGCCAGCAGGCGCGGGCCGAACTGGGGCTGCCGGCGGAGGCCCCGGTGCTGTTGCTGCTGCCCGCTTCCCGTCAGCAGGAACTGCGCTATCTGCTGCCGGCGATGGCCCAGGCCGTTGCCCTGCTGCAGCAGCGCCATCCCGGGCTGGAGGTGTTGGTGCCGGCCGGCCTGGCCGGTTTCGAGGCCTGCCTCGAACCGGTGCTGGCGGAGGCCGGTGTCCGCGCCAGGGTGGTGGCGGCCGATCAGGCCGATCGGTTGCGGCCGTTGCTGTGCGCCGCCGCCGATGTGGCCCTCACCAAGTCCGGCACCGCCAACCTCGAACTGGCCCTGCGCGGGGTGCCCCAGGTGACCGGCTACCGGGTCAGCCGGCCCACGGCCTTCCTGGCCCGGCACCTGCTGCGTTTCAGCGTGCCCCACATCTCGCCGGTGAATCTGGTGTTGCAGGAGCGGCTGGTGCCGGAGCTGCTGCAGGACGACCTGACGCCGGAGGCGATCGTGGCGGCGGTGGATCCCCTGCTCGATCCGGCCTCCGCCGATCGCCAGCGGATTCTCGAAGGTTATGGGCGCCTGCGCGAGGCCCTCGGTGAGCCCGGCGTCACCCGCAGGGCGGCGGCTGCGATCCTGGACCACGTCATCGCCCCCCGACCATGCCCCTGATCCGACTGCTGGTCGCCTCCCTGCTGGCGCTGCTGATCGGCCTGGCTCCGCCGCCGGCCCTGGCGGCCACCGAGGAGGCGGTGCTGGCCGGCGGCTGCTTCTGGTGCCTTGAGCACGACCTCGAAGGGCTGCCCGGCGTGCTGGAGGTGGAGAGCGGCTACAGCGGTGGCAAGCTGGCCAGACCGAGCTACCGGCAGGTGTCCGCCGGTGGCACCGGCCACCAGGAAAGCGTGCGGGTGCGCTTCGACAACACCCTCATCCGCTACGACAAGCTGCTGCGGGCCTACTGGCGCAACATCGATCCCTTGGATGGGGGCGGCCAGTTCTGTGACCGCGGGGATTCCTATCGGCCGGTGATCTTCACCGGCAACGCCACCCAGGCCTTGGAGGCCCGCGCCAGCCTAGTGGCGGCCGCCCGGGAGCTGGGTCGGCCGGCCGCCTCAATCAAGGTGGCGATCCGCCCGCTGACACGCTTCTGGCCGGCGGAGGCCTACCACCAGAACTTCGCCGAAAACAACACACTCAAATACAACTATTACCGCTGGTCCTGTGGCCGGGACCGCCGACTCGACGCGGTCTGGAAGGGGCGGGCCCGCAGCGATCAGCGCTGGCAGGGGAGCTGAGAGGGGAGCTGAAACCGCTTCTGGCTCGGCTGCCCTGGGGCTCAGATCTCAGGGTGATCCCTTGCGCTGCTGTAGATCTGCCCCTGGTCATTCCCGTTTTTTCCGCTTAGCCTGGCACCGCTCCCTGTGTCCGGTGCGTATGTATCTGCTGACCATCCGCGACGGTCTGCAGACCCGCCACGTTGGCCCCTTCGCCACGCCGGCCCAGGCTGCCGCCGATCTGGATCAGTTGCTGCCCAGCTTCGGCGAACGCGCCCACTGGCAGATCCACGTGCTCGAATCGCCTGAGGAACTGCTGGCGCGCGCCGCCCGCGACCGCGGCGCTGCCGCCCCCATTGAGCGCAGTGATGAGGAATCGGCCGTCGCCGCCGCCTGAGGCCCTATTCGCGGATCTGGCCGGGGTAGCCGCGCAGCAGTCCGCTCTCGATCATCAGGCCGACGCCGGCGTTGATCAACACCAGTCCGAGCACGCCGTACCAGAACCAGGGGCCGGCATGGGCCTGGGCCCTGCGAGCCACCGCCTCACCGAACACGCAGAGACCGCTGGGCAGTAGCAGCACACCCAGCTGAGCCTTGACATACCAGCGGATCTTCTTGGCTGCCATGGCCGGAACATCAGTGGCCTGTCAAACCTAGGTGGCGGCCCCGCCGCAGACCCACTGCACCAGGGTGGCCACGCCGAAGCCGGTGGCACCGGCCGGATCCTGGCCCCGTCCCTTGTCGCTCCAGACGGTGCCGGCGATGTCCAGGTGGGCCCAGGCCAGGTCGCGGTTCACGAAGTCCTGCAGGAACAGGGCGGCGGTGATCGAACCGCCGGGCCTCGGGCCGGTGTTCTTCATATCGGCCAGCTGGCTCTTGAGGCCCTCCTTGTAGGAGCTGCGCAGCGGCATCCGCCAGAGGCTCTCGCCGCCGGCCTGGGCGGCGCTCTGCAGGGCCGCCGCCAGGCCATCGCGGTTGCTCCACAGGCCGGCGATCTCCTCGCCCAGGGCGATCACGCAGGCGCCGGTGAGGGTGGCCAGGTCGACCACCGCGTCGGGTTCCAGGCCGCAGGCGTACACCAGGGCGTCCGCCAGGGTCAGCCGTCCCTCGGCATCGGTGTTGTTGATCTCGATCGTGCGGCCGTTGGAGGCGCGCAGGATGTCGCCGGGGTGCACCGCCCCGCCGTTGATCATGTTTTCGCAGCTGGCCACGATCACGTGCACCTCGATTCCCTCGGGGCGGAGCTGGCCGATCGCCCGGGCGGCCCCCAGCACGGCGGCGCTGCCGCCCATGTCGTACTTCATCATTTCGATCTGGGAGCCGGCCGTCTTGAGGTTGTAGCCGCCGGAGTCGAAGGTGAGCCCCTTGCCCACCAGCGCCACCCGCCGCCGCACCTCCCCCTCAGGCCGGTAGGTGAGATGGATGAATTTGGGCGGCAGGTCAGACCCCTGGGCCACCCCCAGGTAGGCCCCCATGCCCAGGGCTTCGCAGTCGGCCCGCTCCAGCACCTTCAGCTCCAGGCCGAAGTCGCGGGCGATGCTGGCGGCGGTGTCGGCGAGGGCCTGGGGGGTCACCACATTCGGGGGCGCGGCCACCAGTTCGCGGGCCAGTTCGATGCCGGCGCAGGTGGCGTCCACCGACGCCAGCCCGGCCGCCGCCGCGTCGCCCAGGCCCAGCAGGGTCACCTGCTCCGGCAGGGGGCGGGGTTCGGCCTCCCCCTTGAAGCGTTGGTCGGCGAAGAGGCTGAGGCGCACGGCTTCGGCCATGCTGCGGGCGGCGCTTGCCGGCTCCAGACCCTCCACCGGCAACCACAGGCCCAGCTGGCGGGCTCCGGCGCGGAAGGCGGCGCCGGCGGCGAGGGCGCTGGCCCGGCGCAGGGCCTGGCCGTCGAAGTCGGCCGGTTCGCCAAGGCCCACCAGGATCAGGCTGGCCGGGCTGGCGCCGGGGCGATCAAGGCTGAGGCATTCGCCTGCTTTGGCCTTGAAGCGGCGCTGTTCCAGCAGCTGCTCCGCCCCGGGGCCGATCAGGGCCAGCAGGGGGGCGCGGTCGGGATGGTCCGGGCCGCTGAACAGGCCCACCGCCAGGGTGTCGCCACCCCAACCCTCCAGGGGGCTGGTGGGATCAGTGGCGAGACAGCGGAAATCCATGGACCGGGCTCGGGCGTGGGGGCGATCGTACTCAGCCCCTGACGGCGCTGTTCAGGGGGGATCGGCGGTGAACGGGGTGGCCCAGCGGTCGCGGGTCTCCTTGTTGAAGGGGGGCAGCCAGCGGCGGATCAGGGCCTGCTCCAGGGTCCGGCGCGGCCGGATCGCGGCCGGCACGTCGCTCCAGAAGCGGATGCTCAGCCGGGCCGTGAGTTCCGAGCGCCGCAGGGCATCGTTGTAGGCCGCCAGGTAGCTCTTGCAGTCGTGCTCCCCTTTCCAGCGGCGGTCGGCCCGGCCGGTTTCGCCCACGTAGAGGAGCAGGGGGGCGTCGAGGTGCGGCGGCCGATCAACCACGAAATAGATGGCCGCCCCCTGCACCGGCGGGCTGGGCCAGCGCCAGAAGGAGAGGCTCTGGGCGGCCAGGCTGAACGGGTCGATGGCTGGGGGGAGGGCCGGCTGCTTTTCCGCTGGGGAGGGATCCAGCAGGCCCAGCTGGCCGCTGCTGCCGGCCTGGTGACCGGCCTGGCCGGCCTGGAGGGTCGCCACCCGTTCCTGCCAGGCCAGCAGCTGCCGGCGTTGGAGGGTCAGCTCCACCGGGGCGCCGCCGCCCTGGTCGGGGTTGCCGGTCCCGCCGCTGAACAGCTCCCCCTGGCGGGCCGCCGCCATGGTCAGCTTCCCCCCGGGCGGGAGGAAGGCCGGGGCAGGTTCGGACCGCCTGCCGGGCCGGCGGCTCCGAAGCGCACCCGCCCGATCAGCTGTTCCACCAGGGAGGGCGGCAGCTGCAGCCGCTCCTGCAGATCGGCCAGGTTGGCGAAGGGCTGCCGTTGCCGTTCGCGCAGCAGCCGCTGGCGCCGACCCTCCTCCAGCAGTGGCAGCCGGGTCGCCAGTTCCTGGGCGCCGGCCCGGTTGAGGTCGGGGAGCTGGGCGGCGGCCGGTAGGGGGGCGCCGTCGTACCAGCGGAAGTCGAGCAGCGGCAGCCACTGCTCCAGGCTGTCGGCCCGCGGCTGGAGCAGTTGCTGCAGGTCGTCCGGACCGCTGAGCTGGACCCCCGCCCGCTGCAACCGCAGCAGCTGGTCCACCTGGTCGGCGCTGATGCCCGGCAGCCGCAGCCAATCGGCAGCGGTGGCGCGGTTGACATCCAGGCGCCAGCCGAGGGCCGCGGCCTGGCGCACCTCCGCGGCGTCACGCAGGCGCAGGCCGGGGTTCTGGGCCAGCTTGAGGGCCAGCAACTCCTGTTCCACTGCCGCATCGTGGCCCGGATCGGCGGACTGCCCGGCCAACACAGTCGCATCGCAGGCGCTCCGTGCAGGCACATTGTTGGCGCTGGTCGCGGCCGGCAGCTGGCCGGTGGCCACCAGCAGGCGCCGCGCCAGCGGATCCAGCCAGTGCCGACGGGCCATGGTTCCGGGCGACGGGAGGGCGGCCTGAAATTAGCGGTGCCGCACCGCCGGGGGGGTGTCGATCAGCCCCAACTGCATCGCCAGCACGGCGGCATGGGCCCTGTCCCTGGCCTGGAGCTTGTCCATCCCGTGGCGCAGATGGGTCTTGACGGTCTCGATGCTCAGGAACAGCTTCAGGGCGATGGAACTGTTGCGCTCACCGCTGGCCACCAGGGTCAGCACCTGCCGCTCCCGTTCGCTGAGGCAGGGGATGGCGCCCGGCGATCCGCTGCTCTGATCGCCGCCGCCGTTCAGGCCCCGATCGATGTAGATGCCGCCCACGCTCACGGCCCGCAGGGCATCGCAGCCGGTGCCCCTGGCCAGCTCCTCCTCGCGCAGGATGGCGTCGCAACCGGCCTCCAGGGCCCGGCGGGTGGTGGCCTGGGGGCGGGAGCCGCCCACCAGCAGCAGGGCGCGGACGGTCTGCTGGCGCTGTTTGACGGAGCGCACCAGCTCGATGCCGCAGCCCTGGGCCAGGCGGTCGCCGCAGAGCAGGTAGTCGGGGCGAAGGCTGTCGACCAGGGTCCGGCCCTCCCGCTCGGTGGTGGCGGCCCCGAGGATGCGCTTCTGGCCATCGAGCGACCCCACCAGGGCCGTGATCAGCGCCGGGTTGCCATGGCAGAGGACCAGGGTGGCCCTGCCGAGCAGATCATCGAGACGGGCGTGGTTCCGGCGCAGCTGCGCGAGTTGGGGGGTGAGGTTCACGGGCGAAGCGATCGGCGGGTTCACAACGCCCGCTGGCCCCATCGTGTCCCTGGCCCCCGGGTGCTGGTGGGGGTGGCGACCAGGTGCAATGGAACTTCGGATCGTCGCCGGTTTGATTATCGCAACCATTCGAATCTGATGCTTTCGTCCTGCGAATCTCATCCCCCTGTTCGGGAAACCGCATTGGCCCGCACGCGCCGAAGCGCCAACGTGGTAATCCCAAGCGGTTCTCCAGTCGAGCCATGGCCTTCTTCGAGTCCGAGATCGTTCAGGACGAAGCCAAGCGCCTGTTCGGCGATTATCAGCAACTGATGCAGCTCGGTGGCGACTACGGAAAGTTTGATCGGGAAGGCAAGAAACTCTATATCGACCGCATGGAAGAAATGATGGATCGTTATCGAGTATTTATGAAGCGTTTCGAGCTTTCTGATGATTTTCAGGCCAAGCTCACCATTGAGCAGTTGCGCACCCAGCTGGGCCAGTTCGGTCTCACCCCCGAGCGGATGTTCGAGCAGATGCATCTCACCCTGGAGCGGATGAAGGACGAGCTGCAGAAGCAGGCCTGAGCGTTCCTGCCGTGCGCCGGCCCCGGATCAGGGGCCCCAGCGCTGGGCCCCCAGGAAGGTGAGATCGACGAATTCGCTGGCCTGGTGATCGCGGGGGCCGAGGGAGAGTCGGAAGCCGCCCAGATCCAGGTTGTGGATGCCTTCGAGGGCACGCACCAGGCCCTGGCGGTTCGGGTTTGCCCCCGCCCGCTCCAGCCCCTCCGTCAGCAGGCGGGCCGCCAGGAATCCCTCCAGGCTGGTGAAGCCGTAGCGGGCGGTGCGCTGCTGCTGGCGCATCAGCCGCAGGTAGTCCGCCACCACCGGCACTTCCCGGTTCCAGGGGAAGGGCACCACCTGGCTGACGCCGATGCCGCTGGCCATCCCCCCCGGCAGGGAGTCCTGCAGGCCGCCGGTGCCCACGAAGGACACGTTCATCAGCTGGGCGGTGCTGCCGGAGTGCTGCAGGCTGCGGCTGAAGGCGGCGGAGCTGGGATAGGCGCTGATGATGATCACGGCGTTGGGGTCACCGCGCAGGATCTGGGCCGCCGCCTGGTCGGTGGCGGTGGAGTTGCGTCGCACCCCGGCGATGGCCACCGGCCGCAGGCCGTGGCGGGCCAGGGCGCTGCGGCTGGCGCGCAGGCCGTCCTCGCCGAAGGCGTCCTCCTGGTGCAGCACGGCGATCCGGTGCCGGCCGTCCCGCACCAGATCGTTGACGATCCGGTCGATTTCCGACTGGTAGCTGGTCCTGAGGTTGAACACCATCGGCCGGAACGGTTGCCGCAGCAGGCGGGCGCCGGTGAGGGGGGCCACCAGCGGGATGCGGGCCTGCTCCACCAGCGGCAGGATCGACTTCACGGTGGGTGTGCCCACGTAGCCGAACAGGACGAAGACCTTGTCCGAGTCGATCAGCCGGCGGGTGTTATGGAGCGTGAGCTTCGGTTCGTAGCGATCGTCGAGGCTCACCAGCCGCAGCCGGCGGCCGTGGATGCCGCCGCGGCGGTTCACCTCGCTGAACCAGGCCAGCGCCCCTTCGCGGTAGTCAAGGCCGAGCTGGGCGGCGGGCCCGCTGAACGGGGCCGACTGGCCGAGCAGCAGCTCGGATCCGGCTGCCGCTGCCGGCGCCGAAACCGGCATCAGGGCCGCGACCAGCGGCATGAGCAGGGCAAGACCGCTCCGCACCCCTAACGTCAGGCCGACCTTCGCCAACGGGGCGGTGCGGGACCAGGCGGGGCGGAAGCAGAAGCGTTGGAACCTCGTGGCCATCGGCTCCGTGGTGATGGCCATGATTCTGGCCATGATGGCCATCAGTCGGATCGATGTGACAGAGGTTCGCAGTCGGGATGCCCTGCGCCTCTCGGCCTCAGCCCGGGCCCTGATCACCGATCCACGCCAGCTGCCCCCCAGCGGCTGGAGCACCCTGCGGGGCGACCTGCTCAGCGATGGCGAGGCCCGCATCGACCAGGAGCAGCTGGAGGCGGCCAGCCACCACGTCCAGGTGGGCATCTATGCCAACACCGCCTCGGAGCTGGATCTGAGCGTACCCAGCTATTCGTCAAGCGGCTATGTGTGGCTGCGCTGGGATGAGCCCCTGCAACGCTATCTGGAGGCCAACGGCGCCACGATTGACCAGCGCTTCGGCTTGATCAACACGCTGATCACCGATGCACCGCCGCAGCTGCAGCCGGTGGGAAATGATCCGGAGCGTATGGCCGATGGCAGCTATTACCAGCTGTTCACCTTTCGGGGGCGCTATTACCTCGATCGGGCCAGTTTCCGCCATTATCCGTTCATGAGTGTCAGTCTGCCGCTGGCCCTGGAGGTCGACGATGTCGACGGCGGACTCACCTATCGGAAGCTGCGGCTGGAGCCCGACATCCGCAACAGCGGCATGGGCCTCTACGCCCACATCATCGGCTGGCTCAACCAGGGATGGTCGATTGCCGAATATCGCCATCACTACGCCAGCAACTTCGGCCTGGGGGGCGCGGAGAGTGACTACAGCCTGATCCTCTTCGAAATCTCCTTCGGCACCTCTGCCTGGGCTTCCTTCTGGCGGTTGCTGCTGCCCCTGATGGTGCTGATGGCGATGGTGCTGCTGGTGTTCAAGGTGCGTCCCGATGAGCAGGATGCCCGCGCCAGCATTCCTGTCACGGTGCTGCTGACGCTGGTGTTCCTGCAGCAGACCTACCGGGAGGACCTGCCGGTTCTGCCCTTCCTCACCTTCCTCGATCAGGTGTATGTGGTGGCCTATGTGGTGACCCTGGTGGCCTTCGTGCTGGTGATCTGGATCGGCCGCCGCTACGCCGACATGGAGGCGCTGGAGGAGGGCAGCGCCCGCGACACGCTGCAGCGGCGGCTCGAAGACCTGGACAACAGCTGGCCCCTGGTGGTGGTGGCCTTCAGCGGCACGGCCATCGCCATCTCCTGGATGCTGATCCCGGCAGGCACCTGAGGCCCAGCCGGTGAGCGGGGAGGGGGCTCGCCGGCGCTGTTGCTGCCTACGATCCGCAGGCCCTGTGCCCCAGGCTCCGCAGATCCCATGGTTGAGCCGCCCAGCCCCGACCCGAACGCGGCCGCCCTGCCGGCCTGGCTGAGCCGCGGCCTGGCCGATCTCTTCCCGGCCGCGCCTGCGGCCGAGGCTGCCGCCGACCCGGACCAGACCCTCGCCGCCCGCCTGGCCGAGGCCCAACGGCACGGTCGCCCGCTGAGGGTGAAGCTTGGCATCGACCCCACCGGCTCGGACATCCACCTGGGGCACAGCATCCTCTTCCGCAAGCTGCGGGCCTTCCAGGACGCCGGCCACACGGCGGTGCTGATCATCGGCGACTTCACCGCCCGCATCGGCGATCCCACCGGCAAGAGCGCCACCCGGGTGCAGCTGGGCGCCGCCGAGGTGGAGGCCAATGCCGCCACCTACCTGCAGCAGCTGGGCCAGGGCCAGCCCGCTGACCAGGCACTGCTGGATTTCGAAACCCCCGGCCGGCTGGAGGTGCGCCGCAACAGCGAGTGGCTGGCGGGGATGGACCTGCCGGCGGTGATCGAGCTGCTGGGCACCAGCACCGTCGGCCAGATGCTGGCCAAGGAGGACTTCGCCAACCGCTACGGCTCCGGCACGCCGATCTCCCTGCATGAATTCCTTTATCCGTTGCTGCAGGGCTACGACTCGGTGGCGATCCAGGCCGACGTGGAGCTGGGCGGCACCGATCAGAAGTTCAACGTGGCGATGGGGCGTGATCTGCAGCGCCACCACGGCATGCGCCCCCAGTTCGGGATGTTGCTGCCGATCCTGCCGGGGCTTGATGGGGTGCAGAAGATGAGCAAGAGCCTCGGCAACACCGTGGGGCTCGGGGAGGATCCCCTCTCGATGTATTCAAAGCTCGAGAAGGTGCCCGATGCGGTGGTGAACGACTACCTCACCCTGCTCACCGATCTGGATCTGGCGGCGTTGCCGGCGAATCCGCGCGAGCGCCAGAAGGCGATGGCCCTGGCGATCACCGCCGCCCGCCATGGCGGCGCGGCAGCAGCCCAGGCCCAGGCGGATGCGGGCCGGCTGGTGGCCGGCGCCGCCGGCGCGGGGGCGGCAGAAGCGGAGGTGCCGGAGGCGTCGCTGGCGGCGGTGAACTTTCCGGCGAAGGCTTTTTATCTGCTGGCGGCCGTGGGTGTGTGCGCCAGCAGCAGCGATGCGCGCCGCCAGATCCAGGGGGGAGGGGTGAAGCTCGATGGCGAGAAGCTCAGCGATCCCAACCAGGAGTTCAGCGGGCCGGAGGTCCTGGCCGGCAAGGTGCTCCAGCTGGGAAAGAAGACCTTTCGGCGGCTGGTGGGCTGACGGGCCTGGCCTGGTAAACCCCTGGCGGCATGGGGGCTATCGGGCGCCTGGAGTCTCGGTCGGGAGGGTGGAGCTGAGCACGGCGGCAACGGTGGCCTGAATCTGGTTGCCCAGCTCTTCCCGGGCCCATTCCTCAGAAATCATTTCGGTCTGCTGGAGCACCAAGTCAATCGCTGCTGCCTCCTGATCAGGCGGATACTTATAGCGTTTCAGCAGCGCCTTGATCATCGTTCGCAGTCGTGCCCGAACGTTTTCCTTGTATTGCCAATCGATGCTGAGGTTGCCCCTGAGTTTCTCTGCCAGTTCCCGGGCCATCTGCATCAGCACCTCATCGCCCATCAGCTCCTGGGCTGACTGGTTGTTCGCCAGGGCGTCATAGAAGGCCACTTCAGCAACAGATAAGCCCATCGCCTCGGCCTTTTCTGCCTCAGCACGAAACTGCCTGGCCATCGCGATCAGTTCCTCGATCACCTGGGCGGCCTCGATGGAGCGGTTGGCATATTTATTCAGGGATGCCTGAAGCAGTTCGCTGAACCGCTTCTGCTTGACCACGTTGGTCTTGAAGCGGGTCTGAACTTCTTCTCTGAGCAGACGCTGGAGCAGCTCTACAGCCAGGTTCTTCTGGGGGATCTTGCTCACCTCGGCCAGGAACTGATCCGAGAGGATGCTGATGTCTGGTTTCTCAAGACCTGCGACCTTGAAGACATCGGTGATGCCATCAGCGACGAGTGACTCGGAGAACGGCAGCAGGATTCTTGCCGCCATCTTCGCCTCTGGTCCTGTGCATTGGGCCCCTGATGCAGAACCTGCATGAATCGCCCGATGGGAGCTCTCAGGGCACGCTCCGCTTCGGTCTTCCACCCTGGCCCCCGTCCCCTGCCGGGGCTTGGCTGGGTTCAGCGTTCTTTCCCCTGATGGCCCTGCTTCCCCGCTGGCGTTACATGACTGACGACGCCAAAGCCCTGACCAAGCGCAGCGCCCTGTCTGCGGGGGTGCTGCTGCTGGCGTTGCTGCTGTTCCGCACGCTGCTGCCCTGGGTGGTGCTGGGCCTGCTGGGCTGGTGGATCTGGAAGGCGCTCAACCGATAGGGCCGGGATCGGGCCTGGCTTCCAGGTCCCATAAAAAAGCGGACCCGTCCAGGACCGCTCGATGACCAAAATTATTCTATGAACTTCTGTAACGCAGCGTGGGTCGGCCGCCGTTGGCGGCTGCTTTCGTTCGATTGCTGCCGTCGTTGCAGTGGCGCCTGCGCCTTCAACCCGCAGGCTTTCGCCGGACGAAAGCCGCTCTTTGGGCCGGCCCTGGATCTGTCAAAGTTTGCCCCGCATTCTGCTGCTCTTGATGGTCACGGGCATGCATCAGCTTCGGCTGGCCCCTGCGATCACCATTGGACTCCCATCCATGGGACCCGTCTGACGGCAGAATAGTGATGACGCCTGATGGATCGAGATTTTACTGACTCTCACCATTGATGTGCCAAGGTCTCCAACCAAGCTGCAACTCCTGCAGCAGGGTGAACTCATTGTCACCGCGTAGGGCAAAGGCGGCAAAAGCCAGGGTGTAGAACATCGACGTCAAAATCACTCGCAGGCTGCGTTTCCAGAGATTCAGGATCTCGGCTCTGGTTGGCTGATCCACCCGTTGGTTCAGCTGTTTGCTGGCCACACCCACATCTGCCAGCAGGCGTTGTTTGAGCTTTGCCAGCGGCAGCGTTGGTGATTCATTCCCCAGGCTGCGACTCACCGGCTCGGGCAGGCTGCCAAGCAGTTGCTCCGTGCTGCTTGCCTTGTTGATGCTGTTGCGCAGTTGCTGCAACTCATTTCTGACGATCTGTTGTTGCTGAAGCTGGAACTGGTTGGCGCCACCGAGGCCCCGCCAGAGCAAGTACCCCTGCATGGGGATCAACAACAGAAAGAGCAGCACCGCAGCCAAGGCGAGCCTGCCCAAATTCAGGCGTCGGCGTTGCAGGATCGGATTATCCGGGTCAAGGTACACGGCCAGGTGCAACAGGGCGAAGCCAAGCAGGGCCACCGGGGCGTTATCAATCAACGCCCCGGAGAGGCCATAGAGCCAGGCCGGGTTGAACAGCTGAACGGGCAGGATGGCGGCGAGAACGGCGGCGAAGAAGGCTCCGATCAGCACCACCGTCAACAGGCCAAGCCGGTCGGCCACCAGGATGGGATCAGCACCGAAGCGGGGAGACTGCTCTTCGCTCATGGGCAGGCTCCGCAATCGTGGCGGCGGTGAACCTCAGGCCCCATGGCTGCCGCAGCCCGCGGCTTTGTTGGCAGCACGAAGGCGCAGGCGCAGGCGACGCGACCAGCCGAAGGCAGCGGCGCCACCCAGCACGGGCAGGGGGCCCGGCACATCGGCTGAGGCTTCAATCTTCAGTTGAAGATAATCGGTGCCGGCGCCGAAGAAGAAGGTTGAGGGTGCTCCGTTGTCGCGTGATGAAGCTCGAACTGGAGGCGTATAGCCGAAACCATTTGGAGAGCTCGTATACCTCCAAGTGATGCCCGTGCCGGAGTTGAAGCCGACAGGACTAGCTAGGGAGACCCTGGAAAACCCAGGCCATTTGCGGGACAATGGCTCTGTGATCGCAGGCCAGGACTGGTGTGATGGGCGGCAAGCAGCTTGGCTTCTCGGATTACGAGCTCACCACGGCGAAGAAGCA
>Ga0207954_1000182_pt1 | contig 20104 bp, 12 predicted proteins | sample CryBogmetaGMA0M_FD_184547 | JGI IMG/M metagenome (GOLD analysis project Ga0207954, IMG submission 184547) | Freshwater microbial communities from Crystal Bog, Wisconsin, USA - MA0M (SPAdes) | ecosystem: Environmental > Aquatic > Freshwater > Lake | place: Crystal Bog, Wisconsin, USA | collected... | reverse complement strand
TGAACATCGAGCTGTTCGCATCATTAGCTGAGGCTAAGCTGTTGGCAGAACAGCACCGAATGGAGTACAACGTGTATAGACCGCATTCGGCTCTCCAGGGGCGTACGCCCCTGGAAGTCCTCCAGCAGTGGAAGGCGGCCTGATCACCCGAACAGCTCTCATAAGAACTGGAGCAACAAGGGGGGGCACGTCACAGAAAAAGCAAGCGCGTCGAACGTACCTAGCCTGTCTTCGATCACTTCTCGGCTATGGTCGCGCCAGTATTCCTTGTCTTCGTCAGAACACTTAAGAGTTTGGATTGTTATCTTAGCTCTCTCGCTAAGTTGATCGAGCTGGATCTGATCGGCAGGCCTAAATGTGATGCCACCAAGATGAAAAGCCTCTACTTCGAGCTTAAGGCCTTGAATTGGCATCACCAATTCACAAATCCCCTTAAACCCCTGAAGGCATCTGATGAATTCCTCCAGGCGTGGATTCAAGGATGCGGGTGTCCCAGTCGTCAGCCCAGCCAAGATCTTCCTGAGCTCCGTTGAAATATATTTCTCAGAGAATTTGCCGCGCCATTCGGGCTGGGATTGAAGGTTTGACGTGAGCCCCCGAAACACTGTCACAGCTTCTGGACCTGATATGACATAACTCTCGTTCCCATTCGAGCATTCAATCATGCCGTCACTCATCACGGTTGCGGGATTGAGCGGCTTGTTCTTGTCCTTGATGGTCGCAACTGCCTTTTGGATGTAGTCAAGATGGTTGCCTTGCTTCTTGCGTGTCATCTTTGGGTACCAGTGGCCAGAGGCAGGAATAGCCCTTGATCGACTAACAATGAAAACTGCTTATGGATCTCGCACGCCCTTTGAACAGATGTCGTAAGCCAGCCGGCCTCATAGTTATGTCGCTGGGCGGTCTCACTAAAGTTGGCGCTTGTAACCAGGGCTTTCGCCCCTGGCGTTTCCGCATCAGCAATCACCACCTTGGCGTGCTGGTAGCAACGTTCGAGGGAGCTAGTGATCAGGCGTCGGTCCACGTAGGCGTGGGGTTTGGCTGGCCAAGGCCAGACTTCTCGGTTGAACCATGTTGAGATCGTTGCCAGCGGATCAGCGCCCAGGCGATTCTCAATCTGCTTGGGATGAAAGAACAGGTCGACCCGGTTCAGCTGCCCATGGGCCAGGCGATCGGCAATGGAGGAAAACAATTCGCGAAATTCGCTGCTGAGGCCGATGTTGTAGGTGGCGATCAACAGGCTGCAGCGTGCTTCGCTGATGAGTTGATCCACCGTGGCAAATGTATCGGCAGTTTTGGCATGGAGGGGATCCGGGCCAGACCAGACAAAGCTCCAGGCGTTCCGCTCCCTCTGGAGAGCGTCCTGGGTATCGGCGAGGCGATCCAGCAGCAACGCCATGAGGCGGGGGTGAGCCCCCTCTCGCACCATCTCCACCAGCAGTGGCTCGAGCTGCAAGCGGATCGCTTCGCTGTGGGTGGAGAGCAAGCCCTGCCAACTGGTGGGCGTGTAGTTCAAACGCCGGAGATCGGTGGCTACTGCCCGCAGTGTTTGTGCTGGCAGCGTGAGGCTCATGCGTTGATGAACTCCCAGAAGGATGGATCACCGAATTCGAGGCTCGTCGAAACTGTGGGGCTCACCAGTGCTCGATCGAGGAACTCATTGCGGATCTCGCACGAGGTTTCCGCGATCAGTTCACATCCATGGCAAGCGGCGCCGTGGGTGGGGCGGATGTCGAAGGGATGGTTGGGGTCGTGCTCGGAGCAGAAGGGGTCATTGCTGCAGAGCTGGCCGCGCTCGAAAGCTTTCTCCAGGTAAGACACGATCCGCTTACCGGCTCCGACCAGGCCGCCCAAGGTGCCCTCTGAACCGGAACTACTGGTAAACAACAAGATTCCATAACCGATCTCTTTGTTGGCGTAAATGCGCTCGCGAATCGAGCTGGCGCCATAGCCACACTCCAGCGCCATCTCAGTGATCAAGAGGTGACTGAGGCTGTGAAGCAAGAGGTAGGGAGCTCCTGGGAAGGGGAACTGGACTTCGTCAAGACCGCGAGAAGTGAGCCATTCGTTCTCGAAAGCCTTGGTGAACTGGCTGGCGCGTATCACCAGCGGATCACTGGCAGCCCAGTCCTTGATTGTGGCGGGATCGAATTCAATGAAGATCCCTTCCCCCTTGTTCTCACTGGCCGGCACCCAGCGCAGATCATTGGCCAGCGGTGCCCGGCGGTTCACCTTGGTGGTGTCGATCGGCAGGCCACCCAGGCTGCTGGTACGGGCCGTGAAGCGGGTAAACCCCACCAGGGCCTGAACCTCCCTAAGACGGTGCACGAGCAGCACCCGCTTGATGGTTTTGCGGAACCAGGCTGGTGCATTGGGGGGCTGCCACACATCCGCCTCGAACAAGCTCCCCTCCGCTGAGCTGGAGACCCCATCCATCGGACCGATCAGCAGTGCCAGTTCCTCATCCTTGGGTTGGGCGACATCGGTGGCTGATCCGCCCCGCTGAGCCTCGATCGTCTGCCAGAGGACTGCTGGATCGACACCGGCGAAAGCGCTCTTTAGCCGTGGGTTGAACTTGATGGCTGCAGACACATCTGCTTCAGCCTCAATCAAGGCGAGGTCGTCCTTGAGTTCAGTGACGCGCTTGGCGAGGGAATTGACTTCTTCCGGAAGGGAGATCACCGAGATTGTTTCGGTGAAGTAGGCGTTGGTGGCCGAACGCACCAGGAGCCGGTTCTTGGTGGGCTCACCATCGGTCTGGCACTTCTCAGGGTCACGGGTGTTTCGGCCAAGCCAGGGCGTGTGCCCCTGACAGAGACCCAGAGGGCTCATTTCTGTGAGGAGGGCGTCGGCAAGCTTGCGGGTCGTTCCACCTTCCGACTGCACGTAGATCTGCGTGAAGTCGTTGCCGGTACCGGCCTCGAGCAGATACAAACGCTCGGTGTTCTTGCAACCGAACTGGCGAAAGCAGAAGTCGCGCCAGCGAATGTCGCTGAGATGGCCGTGGGGACAAGCCATCACGAAGCGAACGGGCACAAGCGGGTACTTGCCTTCATCGTCTTGATAGGTGCGCCAATCCGAGATGCAGCCGTCGTTGAAATGCACCAGAGGCCTGGCCCGGCAGGGGATCCCGAAGGCCATCCGCTCACTCACCTTCTGAGCCACCGACCACTCGGGAAAACGCAGCGCCTTGATCGAACCGCTGATGTTCTTGAGCGGATCCACCTCCTTGGGCGGGGTCCGCAGGTCGACTCGGGCCGCCCCCGTGGCCTGCCGCACCAACTTCAGCAGCCGCGGTTCATGGATCAGATCGCAGCCACGGTCGTTCCAGAAATCCAAACCCCCGATAAGTAGGGAGTAGTCGGGCAGATCGACCATCGCCCCGGGTCCGTAGAGCTGGAGCACCTGACTCTGGCGCGCCTCGCCGAGGGGCGGGGGAGCAGCTTTGCGGCGGTTGGATGGGGGCATTGGGGTGTTGGCTACCGGGCTCAGTCGTCGGTTGTGATTTCTTCCTTGAAATTCACCATCCGGATCGGTGCGGAGGGTTCCACGTCGCGGAGGCTCCAGTTTGTGGTGAACTGCTTGTAGCCCTCGGCTTGGTAGATCGGGTCGTTGTCGAGAGCGGTGTGAAGGAAGCCTGCCCCAGCACCTTTTTCTTCATGGGTCCAGTACTGCAGCTTGGCCTCTGGCTCCTGGGTGAGCTTCCACCAGGCTTCAAGCAAATCGATCACGTGATCGCGCACTTCGGTGGGGAGGTGTTCGTCGAGGCTGTCATCGGCGGCACCGGTGGCTACGCAACGATCCTGCAGCGCCTTGGCGATCTGAGCCTTGATGCGCTGCAGGGCGTCTGCCGCCATGGCGCCTTTGGCACCAGCCAGGGCTGGATCACCGTGGCGTGCCATGGCCACGACAACCCCGGGCAGGCCGCGATCCAGAGCACGGCTGGCAAAGGGGGTACAGCTGGTGGCCTCCACATGGCGGTAGAAGGTCTGGTGCCAGTAGGGGAACAGTTCGAAGTGGGAGCGATCCCGCGGGCGGTTGGGATTGAGCAGCACCAAGACCAGGCCGGGTTTGTTCTGCTCCGGGTTCTCGCTCAGCTGGCGACCGACGCGACTGGTGGCCTGGATGTATTCAGCGGCGGTCTTGGGCTGGTTGAGCACCACCATCAAGCCGAGGCGCGAGATGTCGAGGCCCACGGAAATCATGTTGGTGGCCAGGGCAACGTCGAGGTGGTCCTTATCGATGTACGGCTTGGAGAGGCGGTCTTTGGTGCTGCTGATCTTGGCGGTGTTGACGCGAGAGGTGAGCTCCTGCGGTTCATTGGGACGCTTACGAGAAGCAAAAGGATTGATGAAGCCCTCTATATCAAGGGCTCGGTTTTTGGCAAATTGCTCCAGCTGGGCGCCGAGTTCGTCTTCCAGGATGCTGCGGGTCACGCCCAGCTCCTTGAGGTTGGAGAAGTAGCCCAGGAGTGTCATATAGGGATCAGCTGGGTTGTTGGCACCCATGGCCTTGTTGTCGTTCCAGGCTTTCTGAGCTGCTGCCATCAGGCCCAAGTAGGAGCGCAACAGCACACCCTTAAGGTTTCGGCCTGGCGCTGAGAGGCCTACGTAGAGACGGGCTTGGTCAGGATCGGCGATGGTGCGGGAGAAGAAGTTGTCATCGCGCTCCGGGCCAGGCGGCGGGAAGATCCGCACCTGGCTGCGGGCGAACAGGGCCTTGATCTGGGCCTCGGCCCGGCGCACGGTGGCCGTTGACGCAATGATCTTGGGGGGCGGGGTGGTGGCGTTCGGCCGCATCAGCCCCTCGATCACCGTTTCATAGAGGCCAGCGAGGGTGCCGAGGGGGCCACTGATCAGGTGCAGTTCGTCCTGGATCACCAGTTCCGGGGGCAGCAGGCGGCCGTGGGGGATCTTGAGGCCGCCGGCGCCTTTCTCGGCCGGACCCCAGAAACCGGCCGCTGCACTCCCTGTAGGCAACTGATAGGTGCTGACGTTGCCGAACAGCGAGGACGTTTTCCCGACCCAAGGGAGGGCGGCGAACTTGTCGATCGTGGCGATCAGGAAGCAGGGCAGACGGCGGTAGATCTGCTCGTCCACCGACAACACTGGCAATGGTGTGCCCTTATGGAAGGGACATGGCCCCATGTGGGCGAAGTCCTGCTTGGCCTCAGGAGAGCGGGGTTCGCGGCAGTAGATCTCCAGTCGATCGGGATTCCTCGGGGGCAGCAAGTGAAAGCCTTCCGGCTGGAGGGGGCGGTTGCACCAGGGGCAGGTTTCGATCGGGATCGGCCGATCGCGCTTGCCGGCTTTCCACTTGGTGAGCACGGCATGGGTGGACTGCTGGTCGCTGTCGCCCGGTCCGCCGAGCTTGTTGGGGGTGGCGGCCTTGCCCACCCACATGCCGATCTCGAAGGGCCATTCACCCAGGAGGTAGGGGTTGTTCTTCTCGATTCGCTCCAGGCGTTCGAGCTCCAAGGCGCAGATCAAGGTGGCAGCGCGGCCGAGCTGATCCAGGGTGAGCAGCCGCAGGGTGTAGCGCATCAGCACTGTGATGCCGGCTGATTCGATCCCAGGGCTCTGCAGCCGGCGATGCACCAGGAGGAAGGCCGCTAGGCCCAGATAGGCCTCCGTCTTGCCGCCACCGGTGGGGAAGAAGAGCAATTCGACGGCCTCACGATCCAGCCGGCCTTCTGGGGTGTCTGGTGTGGCAAGCCCCGGCAGATTCATCAGCACAAAGGCCAACTGAAAGAAGCGCCACTTCGGGGCGCGGGTGTTCGGAGCGATGCCGATCTGATCCGGAGGCACCTTGGCGCTGAAGGCACTGCGCTGCCGGCTGGCGCAGGCCATCACCAGGTTCATGGTGCGGAAGGCCTCGCGCACCAGGGGATCGGCGAGCAGCTTGATGCCGTTTTCGATGCGCGTGGCGCAAGCCTCCGCCTGGGCCCGGAGTTGCTTGGCTGTTTCGTTCTGAGCTTGGTCGCTAATGGGGTGTTTGGGTTGCTGGGTGATCCATGCCCGGTAGGCCTTCACCATCGGCATCAGCTCCTGGCCGATGCGTTCGCTCCGGGCCAGATCCGCTAGGGCCTCCATGTCCATCGGCACGTTGGTGCCGGCGGGTGGCTCAGGAAGCGTGCGGTAGACCCGGGCTGTGGGTAGCCAGGTGGTGGTGAGGGTGTGGCAACGGGAGGGATTGTCTTCGGGGATGCCCGAGGCGATCACGGCCACGTTGTGTCCACTCGCGAAGCAGTAGTCGCGCCGGTATTGGAGGGCTGCGAGGCGTTCGTCGGGATCCTTGGCCGCTTGCTGCAGGGCATCGCGACGCGGTGGGAAGCCCTGGGGGCACTGGAGGCTCAGCTCCACCTGGAAGGCAGAAACCGGATCGCGGTGACGGATCTGATTGGTTTTGGGCGGCTCCCGCTTGTTGAGCAGAAAGAGCGACACCGACAGCTGATCACTGGGATAGCCGAGCTTGCTGGGGGCAGCGCGAGCGATCCAGCGCAGGCAGAGACCCTGAGGGCTGGCCTCCAATGGGATGTCTGGGCTGGTGCCCTCGCCGGCAATCGTGAGCGTCACGCCTTGACGCTGAGGGCTGCGCAGCCAGAGCTTCTCGTCGTCGCCATCGGCCGGGGCTGTGTAATCCCCCCAGGAGACAGTGGCCTCGATGGTGGAGCCACGCTCCAGGATGAAGCTCAAGCCACAGGAGGAGGTAAACCAGCTGCGGCGGGTGTTGGCCTGATCAAGGGCATCGTTGGCGTCGTCGTCCTTTTCCTGCTTCTCCAGGCGATGGGTAGCGTCGCTGCTGGGTTCTTCGCCAGCGAGATCAGAGAAGGAGAGCTGCTCATCTGTTGTGGTGCGGCCAGCTTCCTGCTGGAACACATGGGGCACCAGGAAGCCCGTGGTGAACCAGACAGAGGGCGGCTGGGGCAGTTGCTCATGGCGGCGGGCGACATCGTCCCAGCCTGGCCCGATCAGATCGCTGTGCAGGGCGGCGACGAGCTGGGAGCGGATGTCGGCGGAGGTGGCCATGGTTCAGCTGCTCTTGCTGGCTTGTTCTTCGAGGGAGCGAATCGCGCTGAGCACGCCTGGCAAAGCGTCCTGACAGATCAGCAGCACCTGCTCAGCGTCCAGATCGAAGTACTGGTGGGCGATCACATCGCGGAAACCCATGGCTCCCTTCCAGTCGATGTCCGGGTAGTTGGTGGTCAGCAGGCCAGGCTCAAGCTTCTCCAGCCGCTTGAGCGCCTCGCCCGCCGCGAGGAACTGCATGCAGATGACATCGAACAGGTCCTGGCCTTCTTCTTCGTCCAGCAGCGCCTGATCGGCGAGCAGGGGCGCAGCCTTGCGTTCGATCCGCTCCAGTGCCTGCCGGAGGGGCGTGAGCAGCACAAGCCGATCACCGCTCATGCGCTGATCCCTTCCCGGAGGATGGCCTGGCGCAGGGCAGGATTCATCCGCTCCCGCAGCCGCACCAGATCAACCGGGCGCTGCAGCAGCTCTTCCAGCTCCTGCTTGAGGTGGACGGTGGCGTAGGGGGTGAGGGGATCGAGTTCGACCCACACATCCACATCGCTCTGGGCTGTGGCTTCGTTGCGGGCTGTGGAGCCGAACAGGCCGATGCGTTGCAGCTGGTAGCGCTGTCGCCACTCACCCTGGCGTTGACGCAGCAGGGGCAGCACCTGATCGGGGCTGAGAGCAGGCAGGGCGGCTGAGCTGGTCATAACCCCAGACCGATCTGCTCGGCTTGCACGGGGCCAGTCTCGCCGACCTGGGCCGATTTCGGCGGCCGCCCCCGGCGCTTGGCTCCTGGCGCTGCCGGCCCTGACGCCTTCCTGGCGCCCTTGCTGTGCAATCCCTGCGCCTCCGCCTCCGCATAGAGCTCGGCATTGAGAGCAAGCAGGCGGGCGAGTAAGTCTTCTCTCACTATGTCGGATGATGAGTATCTCCATGCAAGCCTGGGGATTTTGGAATAGACGACTCGCAATGATGCCTCGATGTCAAGGGCGCAATCGGCGCTCTGCGTAAATCCGTGGCCAAGAAAACCTTGCAAGACATCAGACAACTCTTCACTAGCCTCAATGTCTAGATCTTCCGGAAGAGATAGTCGGAAGCCTTGAGTTGTGACCAAATCCGACCAGCCATAGGCATTTGCGACGACTTCGTCTAAAGCGCAGTGCGCGAATCTTAAATCTAATATATCTGATGAAGATTCTGCGGGGCTGTGGAAAAGATTGTACGTTTTCGTTAGGCCAATGCCACGCATCTCCATGACTGATTTCCTGATTTTGTATAGGTCCTTGGCCGCATTGTCGACATTTTCGTTTTGAATCCAGTCTGTTGGCAATGGGAAGGTTTCGAATCCATCCTTGACAGAGTAATTAATAGTAGTACTTTGCTTCGGGCAGAAAGAGTAAGCCCAGATATTCTGAGCCTGACTCTGGAGAAATCCTAGGGCGGAAAAGGTGTCAAATGCAAATAATACCAACCTGTCAGAATAAATATAGCCTGTGGGAAGAAACGCGAAAGACAAGTGTGCCGTCGACTTTGTTGCGGCGATTATCCGCGTCATTCCTCCTATCTTCTCGTAGAATTTTGGTCTGTGTGCTTGATAAGCCCACCATTTTCGCTTCAGAGGCTCGTTAACTGGGTTTGAACCCAGAGAATCCCTCAATGGCTTGACTTTTTCTCTCGCTATTCTTGCGAGCAAAGGATACGAAAGTAGATCATTTTCTCTTGAAATATCACTTAGATAAAGTACGCTTCTTGAGGGCTGCAGCGCAGGAGAGTTATTGAAGTCTTCGCCGCCTATGTATGGGAATATTCGTGATTTGCAAGCAGAATCTACCTTGGTGATTTCCTGAATGAGTGACTTGGGATTCGCAAGTGGGTCGTCGTCATCAAACAAAAAGCCCGATCCATAGATAACCGACCCAAGGGTGACAAGATCTCCAGACTCTTGGAGAACATTGGGTGATTCGTCTGATCCATTCTCTAGTAGAAAAGCCGTAATCTTTCCGACCTGTTTACCATTTAAGAACAGGTTAGCTGGGCGAGTTTGCTTGCCAAGATGAACGATATCAACTATCACGCTCGCAGCGCCGGGCCACTTGATTAACGTGTCTGCAGAATAAATAATTGCACCTTCCCTTCTCAGTTGGGCAAGCCCGCCTTCCCTTGTTGGCCCCTTGGATATTGTTTGGCAAGTGATCATGCCCAATGCGCCGTTGAGCCGCAAAAGATTGTAGGCTTTGCGGAGAAAGTATGCGCAAATATCACATGTGTCTCCTGCCGGGAAGAAGTAGCTTGTCAAAAAAGAAAGATAGCTCATGCTTTCGCTTCCTGTTATTCTTCGACCTCCTAGGAATGGGGGATTGCCGACAAATACATCAAATCCAGAGTTGTCTCGGGTAAATACATCCGGGAAAGCCAGCTGCCAGTGCAGTGGCTGAATGCCCTTCTCGCCCTCGCGCAGCCGCTCTAGCGGTTCTGACAGTTCCGCTTCCAGCTCCTCAGCTGTGCTGTGCTCCAGGGTGGCCTCCAGGTAGAGCTTCTTCAGTTCCTCGCGGTCCTTCGGCTTCTTGCCGTTGAAGAAGGCCGCCACCAGCAGATCGCCCACCGTGCGCAGGTATGCCGTGCTGGCGTTCAGGTCGTTGAGGGCTTGGCGTTTTTTGTCGTCGTCGGCATCGTTGCGGCTGTCGGCATGGAACAGTGCAAAGCTGCGGGCCTCCTGCTGGCGCACCTCCTCCAGATACTCCATCTGCAGTTCTCGCTGCAGGCTGGCGCCCTTCAAAGCCTTCTCGATCTCGGCGCGCTCCATGCCCACCAGCGAATCGCCGCATTTGAGGGCGTGGTCCACAAACGTGAACGGTGCGTCCTTGCTGAGGCTCACCAGCCACAGGCTCAGCCGGGCCAAGTTCACCGCAAACGGATTTTTGTCGACCCCATACAGGCAGCTCTGCGCGATCAGGCGGCGGGCGTAGATCAGGGGTTCTTCGCCGTGGGCCAGGCCGCTGGGTTTCAGGGCCTCCGGTAGACCTTCGCGGTTCCAGGCCACTTCCAGAAGTTCCGCCAGGTAGCGGCAGCACTCCACCAGGAAGGCGCCGGAACCCATGGCCGGATCGCAGATCTTCAACGCCAGGATCTGGGCCACGCTGGGCTTGCCGCCGCAGCGCTCCAGCCAGGGGCGCAGGGCTTCCTCCACGATCGGACGCGTCAGCGCCCTGGGCGTGTAGTGGCTGCCGCTGCGGCGCCGTTCTTCCGTGGGCTGAAACACCAGGCTGCCGGCGGCCTGGGGGCCGTCGAACAGGTCGCGGTTGAGGCGTTGGGCCAAGGCCTCCAGCAGCTCGGCTTCGCTGGCGGCGGCCTTAAGTGCATTCTCTGATTTTGCCGGCAGGGTGGTGCCCGCTTGCTCCTCCAGCCAGGCCTTGCGCTTCGCCCCAGGCAGTGTCAGCAAGGCATCGAGATCCACCACCGTGGTGAGCTGCTTCTTGGCTCCCTGGGGCTTGCTCTTGAGGCCGATGCAGCGGCCGGGGATGCGGCTCACCGCATAGCCCATGATCCCCTCGTAAACCGAGCCGATCTGCTCCACATCCAGGGCCCGGTAGCTGATGCGCTCGCCCTTCACCACCAGCAGGTTGGAAAGCACCTCGTGCACAACCCCATCGCTGATCCAGGGTGTTTCCAGCCAGGGGTAGACCGCCGGATCAAACAGCTGCCCTTTGCGCGCAGGCAGGTAATCATCTGTGGCGCCACCGCCGGCGAACACCAGCTGGCAGAGGCTCATCAATCCGGCCCAGGCGCCGTAGCGCTGCTGCATGGTGTCGGGGAATTCGGCGGCGTCCTGCTCCAGCCGCTCAAAGACACCGCTGACCTTGTAGTTCTGCTCATACACCGCATCCTTTGGCAACAAGGCGTTGTCTTCCGCGTAGAGCAGAAACACCAGCCGCATCAGCACCGTGATCAAGCCGCCATAGAGCTGCTTTGGTGCGTCCTCGGCCAGATGCCCCAGCAGCAGGCCGCCTTGGCGCTCGGAGAGTTCATCGGCCTGCTGGAAGCCCCGCAGCAACTCCCATAGAGCTGCCAGCACCTGATCCGCCAGGGCGTTGCTCACCACCGCCTGGAAGCTGCGGCTCTTCCTGAGCACATCAGCGAGCCGGTAGCCATCGGGATCGAGGAACACATGGCTCTGGCCCAGCAGCAGATCCAGGCCCGAGAACATCAGCCGGCCGCTCACCGCGGCGAGATCCTTGAGCGAGAAGGTGATATGCCCAGAGCTTTCACCCTTGGGGGCCACCACCAGGCGCAGCTGACTGCCGTTGAACAGCAGCCCCGCCTCCACGCCTGTTTCCCGCAGCAGCCGCTCAAAGCGCTCCTGGGCGCTCGCGCGCCAGAGGTGCTCGCCACCGGTGACCTTCTGATCCAGGGGCGTGAGCAACGGCAACTCCTGCACCAGCAGCTGGGCACCATCGCCGGCCGCAGCAGGCACCACGGCTGAAGGTTGCAAGGTTTCGCCGAGTTCAGGCAGTTCCTTGATGTACCCCTCAATCAGGTTCGGGTTGCTCTGAACCTGATCGCTACTCCAGCCCAGGTGATCCACCAGCAAGGTCTCGATGCTGGCGAAACCCAGCTCCCGGTCTTCCGCATCAGCCTCTTCATCAGAGCCAAGAGCTTCAAGCGATTCCCGGTAGCGCTCCTGCCGCTCGATCAGCTCACTGCCACTGCGGGTTACCACCCAGCCGGCGTCCTGCATCGCCGCAGGAGCCACCACCAGGCCCACAGGCTGCAGATAGCCCAGCCACTCCTGGTGGGCCAGGAGTTCGGGATCGCGTTGGATCGTTCGTTTGGCCATGGTTATCCGCTGATGGGCCAGAGGTACACGAGTCCGGCAGGCTCGAGTCGGTGGGTGATCACCCGATAGCTCTCCTGAATCCGTTTCGGTTCGGTGGCCAGCTCCGTTTCGATCGCCTCCAGGCGCCGCTGCCAGTGCTTCTGATCAGCCGAGAGTTGTTTGCGCTCCTGGCTCGAGAGCTTCTGCAGATCCAGAGCCGGTACATTCAGCTGCTCTTCCAGACCTGGGATCAGTGCGGTGGGATCGGCTGCCGCGGCCTGTCGATCGAGCTTGGCCAGATCCCGGTTGCGCTGTCTCACGGTCGCATTGATCCGTTTGCGCTGGGCCCTCAACACCTCCTTGATGGCGGCTGCCTCCGTATCCCCCCGCAGCTTGAGCAGTTCAGCTGCGGCGGCCTGGGCTTGCTCGGCTGCCGCATCCAACGCGGGTTTGAGGGCGGCGACATCGGCTGGGGCTTCGGCCTGCAGCTGGCTGCGGATGGCAGCCGTGATCACGTCTGAATGTCCAGCTTCCATCGCCTTGGTGAGGACGGCCCAGGCTTGCGCTTGCTGAGCACCGACCAGTGGCTGGAGCGCGGCGCCCCGGTCAGCACCGGGATGCCAGTCAGCGATCACGCTGATCAATTGATCGTGCAGTCGGGTCGCTCCCTGACCAAACAAAGACAGCCGCCCCAGCACCAACACCTTCGGCTGGGGGTCGGGGCTGGCCAGCACGCAGGCCCGACTCAATTCGTGGTGCAGGAACCCCTGGCTCAGAAAGCGGCTCAACAACCGCTGCACCAAACGGTGCTCCAGATGCAGGTGCACGGCCTCGGCATTGAGCCGGCCGGGATCCGAGAAGATCACAGGCCGTACCGGGTGCTCCTGGCGCCACTGCCACAGCGGTGTCTTGCGATCCCACACGCCCCGCAGGCTGTCGAGGGTGTGCTCCCAGCTGCGGTCGTTGCTGCCGGCCACCAGGGCCTCGGGATGATCCAGCCGCCAGCAGGGCTGCCCCTTCTCGTCACTGCCCTGCACCAGGCCACTCACGCCCAGCAGATCAAGCGAGCAGTTGAGTGCAGCGCGGAAGGGGTCGTCATCGAATCCAAGCCAGTCGTGCGATTTGGCCAGCAGCTGGCGAAGCTCATCCTGCTGTTGTTGCAGCTTCTCCACCCGCCGGCTGGCCTCCAGCTCCTCACGGGCGCGGTTGAGCATGGCGCCGCGATCGGTGTCGGCGGAATCCATCGCCAGCAACTGCTGCTCCACCGTTTCGGTGTTGTCGGTGTCGATGCCCCCTTCAAGCACCTCATCGACCTGGCGCTGCACCAGCGGAGAAAGCGAGCCCAGTTCCTGGCGGATCACCTCGGTCTTCTTCACCAGCACATCCATCACCCGGTCTTCCGGCCGGTCTTCCAGCACGAAGTAGTGGCACCAGACCTGAGGTGCCCGTTGCAGCTTGCGGTCGATGCGGCCGTTGCGCTGTTCCAGCTTGCTGGGGTTCCAGGGGATGTCGAAATGAATCAGGTGCTTGCAGTGGTTCTGCAGGTTCACCCCCTCCCGGGCAGCATCGGTGGCGATAAGGATCCGCAGCGGTTCCTGATCGGGATCGGCGTTGAATTGGGCCTTCAGTCGCTCACGGTTGTCTTCACTCATGCCGCCGGCGAAAGAAGCGATGCGGCGATCGGCATCGGCGTCACCAAGCAGCTGCCTCAGCTGCGTTTCCAGGTAGCGCTTGGTGTCGACGTAGTCGGTGAAGATCAGCAGTCGGGTGGGTTGCCACGCCGCCTTGGCCTCCCCGAGGTTGGGGCAGAAGTGAGTCCGAAGAAACTTCTCCAGCAACTTGATGCGGGGATCAGGCCTGTTGCGGTTGGCTGTCGCGATCTCGCCCATCCGCTCCAGCAGGGCCAGATCGCTCTGATCAGCCTCAACGGTTTGGCGTAAGGCCGCTCGGGTCTGCGCCTCCTCAAGCTTCAGCAGCTCGTCTTCTGTGAGTTCGGCCAGGTCGCTGTCGTTGTTCACGCCGCCGAGCAGCAGATCCAACTGGGCGCCCGTGGGAACCCCACCCGAGGCGGCCAAGGCTTCCCGACGCTGTTCTTGCTTCTGATCCAGGCTCCTGCGGTGCACCTTGAGGGTGCGAGCGAAGGCCTCGATCGAGCTGAGCAGCCGCTTCTGCAGGTTGGTGATCACCAGCCGGTCGGCATTGAGTTGCCGTTTGGTGGCACCACCCAAGAGCAGCCGTTGCTCCCGCTGCTTGCGGTATTTCTGCAGCAGCCTTGAGAGCTCCAGTTCCGGGGTATCCGCCGGCAGGCTGCCCTTGGGAACGGAAAGCGGTTCAACGATCCGCTCGGGGAACTCCTCGCCGATGCGGCGCAGATCGTCCTTCAGGCGACGCACCAGCACCGTGTCCAAATCCCGAGGCTCAAAAGGCACACCCCGCACAAAGCGGGCTGGATCGAGTAGTTCCAGCAGGGCGGTGAAGCTGTTGCTGTGGCCGTTGTGGGGTGTGGCCGAAAGAAAAATGCGGTGCTCGAACAGGGGCGCCAAGTCCCGCAGGCTGTGGGTCAGCCCGGAATCGATGGCATACCGCAGGCTGTTACTGGCCGGGGCAGCGTTGTGGGCTTCATCAAGGATCAGGAGGCTCTGGACTGGGGCCTGGTCTTCCCCGCCCTTGCCCTGCTCCAGCCACACCCGCAGCGGGGCCGAGTATTCCGAGTTGCGCAGCAGGGCATGGGAAATCAGGAAGCGGCTGCCGGTGCTCCAGGGGTTGGTGCCGTAACCCCGCTCCTGGCGCACCTTGGCCACGTAGGCCCGGTCCATCACGGTGAAGGCGAGGCCAAAGCGGCTGGCCATCTCCTCCTGCCACTGGCGCAAGACCGACGGCGGGCAGCTGATCACCACCCGCTTGATGCGCTGGCGCAGCAGCATCTCCCTCAGGATCAGCCCGGCCTCGATCGTCTTGCCTAGGCCCACGTCGTCGGCGATGAACAGGCCCACCCGGGGCATCTGCAGGGCCTTGCGCAGCGGTTCCAGCTGGTAGGCCTTCACATCGATCCCGGCCCGGTAGGGGGCCTGGAACAGCTCGGCGTCGGTGGCGGTGACGCAGTTCCAGCGCAGGGTGTTGAGGTAGGCGGCGAACTGTTTCGGCTGGTCGAACCCCCGCTGGGCTACCGCCTCCCAGCTGCTCTCCCCCAGCACCTCGAAATCGATCTCTCGCTCCCGGAACACCGTGAGACGGGCTCCGATGGCGTCGTCCTCCATGCAGGCCATCGACACAACCGTGTCGGCTCCTGGCTCTAGGGGGGCTTGCACGTCCTCCACCAGGTAGCGACGCGTGCGGCAACGCACCACGGCGCCTGGCTTGAGCTTCTGGCGGATTCGCGAGGGCGTGGCGGTCATCGCGGCAGCTCCTGCCGCGGCTGGGGTGGCATCAGGGGCAGGGGTCGCTGCCGCCAGTCTGCACCTTGCGGAAGCCTTATTGCAGCACCACGGCAGCACTGGGATGTGCTGGCCTAAGATCTATGCAACCGGTGCATACTTTTAGGCCTCCAGCTGTTGCAGAAGCGTCGCCTCCCAGAGCCGCTGGACCCAGGGCCACAGCACCAGAAGCCGCGCCCAGGCGCTCGGCAGCGCCAGTCACACACCGCTGCACAGGGTGACGTCTCACCTCCGGCCATCACGCCGCCTCTTCTACGTCCGACGTCCCTTCATCAACCGACGCCTGTATCCCCTCCAGCAGCGCACCTTGCCCCCGAGCCACTGCACGGTTCACCTGCCGCTGCAGCAACCGCAGAGTGGCCCGTGCCATGCGGGGGACCTCCAGGTCATCGGGCAGCAGCAGCCAGAGCCGCTCGCGCAAGGTTGGCTGCTCAGCCACCGCCATCAGGCCCTGCTCCTGCCACCAGCTCCGGGGCGCCAGGGCCGGGCAGACCGGTAGCGCCAGGGGTCGCTCCTTCAGCTGCTGCAACCAGACCTTCGGGTCCTGCCAGGCGCGGGATGGGCGCTCCAGGCTGCTGACGCTGGCCTCAATCTGCTGATGCAACAACGGCATTACCCGGGCGCTGGGCAGCAGGACATCCCCCTCCCAGAGGTAAGCCCAGCTGGTGTGGCAGACCAGCTGGATTGGCAACGACCCCAGCGGCACCACCCGCACGCCCGGCCACCGCGGCAAGCGGTTCGCCGGCAGAGGCTGCTCGTGGCAGAGGGAGGAGACGATCGCCCCATCGATCACGCTCTGCGCCACCAGTGTTGCCCAGTCCGCAGCGGTATGGAAGCAGGGCGGCACCTGCAGCACCCCGACCAGCCCATCGAGCAGCGACTGGTGCAGCGCATCAGTCGCCAGCCGCAGCCGACCATCCTCGAGGCGATGGGCCCGGCAGGCCAGCCGCAGGAAGCGCAGGCTGCTGCTCGATCCCCAGCGGCACACCTTGCGCGGTCCGCGACTGGGCTGCAGCCGGAACTGCTCCGCCAGATCCCAGTAGCTGCGGCTCACCGTGGTCTGGTGCATCGACAGGGAGCGTGCAGCGCGCATCTGGCTGCCGCTGATCTCCAGCAGATCCAGCACCTGGAGGTTGAGCAGCATTGCGGGGGGGATATAAGGCTTGCGCCGCCGCCGTCGAGGCGGCACAACAGCAGCAGATAGCTGGAAGGGCACAGCAGCACGGCGCCTCAAAGGGGCAATCAGCCTTGCTCGCGTAGAACGTTGCGAAAGGCATCAAGCCGCGAATGACCCAGCCGGCCGAGTTGCCCTGCCATAGCTGAGTTGCTGCATCTTTTTGGATCACGCCTGTTGCCGACCGCTGCAGTGCGCTGCAGCCTGCAGTGATGGAGCCCCTGCGTTGTCACCTGCTGATCGGCCCGCCCGCCAGCGGCAAGACCACCACCGCCCTGGCCCTCGCCCCCCTGATTGCAGGGCCTGACGGGCAACCATCGGTGGTGCTCTCCACTGATGCGATCCGCGCTGAGGTGTTCGGCGACGCCGCCGTTCAGGGGCCCTGGCCGTCGATCCAGCAGCGGCTGCACGAGCGGCTGATCGGTGCCGTGGCAGTCGGGATGCCGGTGATCGTGGATGCCACCCATGCCGAGCGCCCCTGGCGACTGGCGATCACCCAACAGCTGTCTCTCCCCAGGCCGGTGGAGTGGATCGGCTGGTGGCATTTCACCCCGCTCAGCACCTGCCTGCGCTGGAACGAGAAGCGGGAGCGGCCCGTACCCACGCCGGTCATTCGCCGCATGGCCGCAAGCCTGGCGGATGAGGCCTTTGGGCCGGGGCGTGCAGAGGGCTTCGCCTCGGTGGTGGCGGTTCAGCCCACCCATCAGCGCGACCTCCGCGCCTATCTGCGGGGGGAGCTCTCGCGTCTCAACCGCCGCATCAGTGCCGCCAGCAACCGCCAGCACCAGCTGCTGCTGCACGGCCATTCCCGCCTGCTCGATCTTGAGCGGCTGCTGTATCTGCTCAAGCTGCTGGCGGATCACCCCGATCTGGCCACAACCGACCAGGGCAGCCGCGAGGCGCTGGAGACACTGCTCTCACCCCTGCCCAGCGGTGACCTGGCGGAGCGGGCTTCTGGGTTGCTGCGCCGTCTCCATGGGGCCTGTTACGGCGAGGTGGAGGCGGTGCGCCGTGATCTGAACTGGCTGGAGGCCCAGGGCTTCTTCTCGGCCACCCCGGTCACCACAGCGGTCACGCATCTGCCGCTGATCCCGCCGGCCGCCGGGGAGACGCCAAGGGCCGGTGGCGTGAACGGGGGCCACCCGCCGATGGCCGATGCGGCGGTGTTCGTGCGGGTGATGACGCTGCTGCGCCACCTGTTGCAGACGCCCTTCGACAGGCCGGCGGCTGGACCGGGGGCGATGGCGATGCAACGGCACCTGCTGGAGCGGCTCGCTGAGATTCCCGGCGGCCATGGCCCTGGCGAATTGGCCACCCTGCGCAAGGACATCGAGAAGACCCTCACCCCCTACGGCTTCCGGTTGCGCCACGACAATCCCCGTCACGGCTACTGCCTCGGCACCGCCCTGCTCTCGGCGCCGCGACTGGTGGAGATCCATGGGGTGGTGCAGCAGATGGCCCAGCGACTGGGCGATCCCTCAGCCCTTGATCTGCTCCATGAGTTGGAGGAACGTCTCGCCTGGGGCGGCATCGACACTAAGGCCACGCCGCCGCTGCGCAGCACCCTCGGTGGCATCAAGACGGGGGTAGAGACCCTGCAGCAGGGCAGCCTCGCTGACCCCAGCCAGGCCGAGCTGATCGAGACGGCGATCCTCGAGCACCGCCGTGTCCGTCTCCTGCGTCAACCCGTCACCGGCCAGGAAGGCAGGGGTGAGGAAATTCGCGTCTGGCCCCTGCAGCTGATCTTCTCCGGAGGGCTCTGGCACCTCGGCTGGGAGGACGACGCCATCGGCCGGCCCCATGGGCTGCTGCGGAGCGAACGGCTGGAACGGTTGGCCTTTCTGCAGGCCGAACCCCGGGGCCGCCGCAATGAATCCGACCACCGCGCTGCGCTCGCCAGGCTGGAGCGGCTGCTGCACCACTGCGGCGGCATCGAGCTCGGCGACGACCTCACGGCCCAGGAGGGCCTCTGCCAGCCCAGCTCTGAGCAGCGCCGCCGACAGTTGCAGACCCTGCGCCTGTCCTGCAAACCCGCGGCCTTTGCGCTGATCCGCGAGGGGCAGCTGCCGCTGCCGCTGGAGCACGTTCGGGTAGAGCGCCGATCAGGCCCGCAGGACGTTGGCCATGACGCCAGCGGCACCGGCCAGGAGTGGATTCACCCGACCCTGAGCCTGGTGCTGGCCCCCAATCCCCCTGGGGACAGCCACCCCCATCCGGTGGAGATCGACCTGCCTCCCTGGATCCTTGCCCGCGGCATCGCCCTGCGCCGCTGGCTTTACAGCCACGGCAGCGCCATCCGCATCGAGGCACCTGAGGCGCTGCGTCAGGAGCAGCAGGGCCAGGCCCTGGAGATGCTGGCCCTGGGCCAGCAGCGCCACAACGGCTCAGCAGGGGAGACGATCACTCCTCCTCGTCAGTCGTCCCAACAGGGACGAGGCGGATCTGCTTGCGGCCGAGCTTGATCTCGAACTCATCGCCAGGCTGCAGGCCCAGCTGGGCGGTGTAGGACTTGCCGACGAGCAGGTTGCCGTTGAACTGGACCTTGGCGGTGTAGCTCAAGCTGCGGCCAGGGCGCCCTTTGCCGCTGCTGCTTTCACCGAGGCTGACGCCCTTGGCCTCCAGCAGGGCCTCGTAGAAGGCAGTGAAGTTCAGGCGTTCGCTGCCGTCCTTCTTGGTGCTGACGTAGCCGCAGCTGCGCACCAGATCGGACTTGGAGGCATCGCCCAGCTCCTTGACTCTGGCGAGGAGATCAGTACCGGTGAGCATGATGGGTGGGTTGGGGTGATGGACAAACCCTAATTGCCAGGTATGGCCGGGTTGTCAACTGCAGGAACACGGCTACCTCAGTGAGCTCCGACTGCAGAGACCACGATCAGCCGAGGGGGGAGTCCTTGGTCGCACTGCGCAGATCGTCCAGGAAGGATTCGTCCACTTCGTAGTGGGCCAGTGGTTCCTGGCTCTGGTCGCCGACCAGGTCAAAGAACTGAAAGGCGAACCACTCCTGAAACAGAGCAAGGTTGCGCGGGCTGGGCCAGGTCGCGGGATCTGAGGACCAGGTCTCCAGCTCTGCGCAGAAAATCTCCTCGCAGCCCTGCGCCAGAAGCTCGATGGCTTGTTCCCTGGTTTCGTAGGCGGTGAGCAGGTAGAGGCCAGGCTCAAAGCCCCCAGGCGGCAGAGGCTGATCGGGCTGCTGCCGCTGGGCCCACTCGATGAAGGGCTGGCGCGGAGCGATGGTGACGGCGCAGCGGTTGACGATCTTCATGGGTGGGCCAGGGCACCGCGGCCAAGGTAGACAGTGCATCCAAGCCGGTCCAGCAGACCACCGATAGTGCTTCAGGCTCTCGCAGGCCTCCCCATCGCCATTGCTGTCCAGATAGGTGTGCCCCTCCCGCAATAGCTCCTGGGCGCTGGCGTAGGAGTCAAACTCCTTGCAGCGATAGCGGCGGCCACCGGGCGTGGTGCCATCCGGGATCACGGCGCCGGGACAATGGCTACGATCCTGATTAGACTTTTAGTCACGCGCAGTCGGCGACCTGGCCATTGTGAGGTGGGTGCCTTTTATTGGACAGTTCTGGCCCCTGACATCGTTAACCCCGGGCGGGAGGAACAGGGTTCAATCTCAGTGTAGACCTCATGGGGAGTTCTGCCTCCCAGGGAGCTGTGGGGCCTT
>Ga0207954_1000180_pt1 | contig 20193 bp, 15 predicted proteins | sample CryBogmetaGMA0M_FD_184547 | JGI IMG/M metagenome (GOLD analysis project Ga0207954, IMG submission 184547) | Freshwater microbial communities from Crystal Bog, Wisconsin, USA - MA0M (SPAdes) | ecosystem: Environmental > Aquatic > Freshwater > Lake | place: Crystal Bog, Wisconsin, USA | collected... | reverse complement strand
GCGTTTGGTAAGGAGCCTTGGAACAAGGGGTTGGAAAGAGAGAATAACCCTTTGACAGGCAAACCTTGGGGTGGAGATCGAGAATCTGCCCGTACCTTACAGACTGGCATGAAAGGGTGGAACAATGGTGTAAAAAACACCTACGCAAAAGAATGTCCTGGAGAAGGATGGGTGTCAGGTTGGTTACCGAGGAGTAAAAAGTAATGGCACAACGTTTTAGGACACCTCCAGTTCCTCAGGGCGAAATTGCAAAATATACAAACGATCCATATAATTTAGCGTCCATTTACATGTTCGGGAGTTCGTCTCCCTTCACTGGACAAGGCAACACTATCGTCAGGAGCCAAGATGATCTCCTTATCCAGAAGGGGGGCAATCGCGCCCTTTCAGTGTATCAACGTTTATTGTTTGATGAACAATTACAAGGGTGCTTTTCAAAACTTCTCCAAGAAGTAACTTCACGCCCATGGTATATTGAGCCCTATAGCGATAAGCCTGGAGACATGGCGGTCCGCGACTTTGTAGTCGAGGTTATTGAAGAGATGCCCCTAGATGACATTTACAAAGGAATTGCTGAATGTCTAATAGTTGGTTTCTCCGTTGGCGAGGTAATGTGGAAGAAGACGGGTAGAGGCGTTATTCCTTATGACATTCGCATGCGTGATCAGCGTCGCTTTGTGTTTCAAGAAGAAGAAGGAGCACAAACCGGTTTTACGATGCGCTGCCTCACTTTCAACCGCATGTTTGAGGGAGTGGAGTTGCCACAGCGCAAGTTTATTGTGAGTCGATATTTCGTTTCACACAATGGCGATCCCTACGGTTCATCTTTAGGTCGTATTCTTTATCCCTTGATCAAGTTTCGTCGTCGCGCTATTGAGTCTTATGTTCTGTATGGGGATCGTTATGCAACTCCTACGGCTGTAGCCAAAGCCCCCCTTAGTGCTAGTACACAAGAACTCGACACACTCTACGATCATCTCTCTAATTTATCGCAAGAAACTGCGATGATTTTGCCTGAGGGGTATGAGTTGGAGTTTGTGGAACCGCATGGCTCTCCCGACGTATTCAAAAATCTCATAGACTACATTGATAAAGAAATCAGTGTGTTGATTTGCGGTGAGAATGAAGCAGGGCAAGCTGAAGCTGGATCCAGAGCGTCTTCGCAGGTAGCCAATGTGGTTCGTGTTGTGAAAGCTTCTGAACTATCAGAGATGATTTCACAAAATCTAACTCAGACGTTGATTCGTTGGATTGTGGATCTAAACTTCGGTACCGACGTGGCAGCTCCTATGCTTACACGGGAGTTCCGTATTGAAGAATCGCCTCTTCAAATGACTGATGTGGCTTTAATGATTCAATCTGGATTTACACCGAAAAAAGAATGGATCGAGCGTCACTTTAGAGTGGAGCTTGAGAGTAAGAAGGATGATACGCCACCACCTCAGGAAAACACTACTACATACAACCCTGATGAAGACCAAGATCTCTTTGGTTCTGTTTTTGGTGCGGATAATCAAACTAACCAACAGCCTGAAAAACCTTTTGGCGATGAAGAGATCACCGAAGACACTGCAGCGGATGACGCTGACAGTGGAGTAGGGTAAAACTAAGCACCAGGTCACTTTAAGTACTGTGTTCACAAAGAAGATCCATGTGTTTAAGGCCGGTGATCAGACCTCTGCACAGGGCGTCCAAAGGAGGTTCACTCCTAAGGAACTCAAACAAGTCGTCAACAACTATGACCCGTCTATCCACGAAGCACCTTTAGTTCTTGGCCACCAGGGAGATAACGATAGTTTGCCCTCTTTTGGTTGGATTAAGGGTTTCGAGAGCGATGGTCAGAATCTGTATGCCGAAGTGGCATTCACAGACGTTGCCAAAGATCTCGTCAAAGACGGCCACTACCGTAAGGTTTCCATTTCCTTCTATTCACCCGATTCGCAAATAAATCCACATAAGGGTGAGTGGAGTGCTCGTCATTTGGCGTTGCTCGGAGCTTCACCTCCGGCTGTGAAAGGTCTTGAACCTTTCTCTTTTGCGGAGTGGGGAGAATGCTACGACTTTGCCGTTGCTTTGTCTCCTGCTGACATCTTTGATGATGAACTTGGACCGACGATGATCGTCGATAAAAGTCCGCTCGAAATGTTGAAAGAGAAGCTTGAAGAAGTTCGCAAAGACGTCACAGCTGCTGTGTCTGACTTGCAAGACTCTCAACAAGAACAAAAATCACAACAGACTGACCAAGTCGCGGCCTCTGACGGGGCGGCAGATGAAGCCAGTCCAGACAACCCCAGTCAACAATTTGCCGAGCGGAAACGCGAAGGCACTGAAATTGCTCAGCAAACGGCTGAACTTGAAGACAATCTCCCCGAGGACCAATTTATGGAAGATAAGAACATCAGCCGTAAGCGCACGTCCGGTGCCAACGGCCAAGTCATGCAGGTTGTAGAAAACGTCTACAAAGAGCCTCGCAAAGAGCGGAAAGCCGCTGCTGATCGTTCAGCGGAGGCCAAGCGCCAGATCAAAGAAGGAGAGTTCGGCAAGGCTCACGAGACAGAGGAGCTCGAAAAAGATGAGGATGCCAAACTGTCGAATGACCACAAAGAGCTGCACCCCAATCAGCGCATCCTGGATAAAAACAAAAACGGCAAGCTCGAAGCCGAAGATTTCCGTCATTTGCAAAAGCATGGGCCTCTGAGCAAAGGCGAGCACCCCGATGACAAAGCAGACCACGCTGAACTTGAATACGACGAAGTCTCCTATAAGACCAACCCCTCACCTGGCGTGGTGAAGTTCGGTAAAAAGTCTGAGTCGGATGATGATGATGACACAGGACGTTTTGAGACAGCTCGCTCTGCTAAAAATGGTTACGAAGACCGCATGCAAACGGGCAAAGCTGGCGCCGGTAGCGACACGGGACGTTTCAAAACTGCTCAAAGCGGAATGCAAGACGCTGACCGTTTGAACACAGCTGAAAATGGCGAGCAAGAAACCGACCGTAAAAAAACAGCGAAACAAACAGAAATGGCTAGTGATGGTCCTGAGCGCTGGGCCGGCCAATCCGACAACTATGAGCGGGTGACTAACATGGATCAATACGATGTAGATGCTAAGTCTTACGGTGTGAATGCACCGAAAACTGCTTCAGGTTCTAACCCAGCTGGTCGTGAAGATTCCGACACCAAAGTCCCCACGGAGACTGAAGAGACTCCTGACAACGAAGTGTTCGCTGTTAGCACCATCAACGTCATGTCTGACGGTAGCATGCGCGTTCTTCGCCAAAAGAGTTCTGACGGTCGCAAAACAGTGAAAGGCGGAGCTATCGATCACGCCGAGCCTGAAGCGGCTGAAACTACTGGTCCTATGGGCGTTACAGCTCACGCTGAGGGCGATGATGAAGACGAACCCGGTAACATCAAACAGGGCAAAGTGAAGCTGAACAAAGGCCAACTGGTTCCCGGTGAATACGAAGGTGGTGTGGCTCAAGTTGTTGGTCCCGATGGTGCTTTCGCTGAAGTTCCTCGCGGTGAGAAGAAATCAACTGACAAACATCTTACACCGGGTGCATTCGATAAAATTGACGAAGCAGATCAAACCGTTGGTCCTGATGGTGCTTTCGCTGAAGATAATCTGAGTGGTACCTTCCAAGGCGGTCCCAACCAAAAGACCAAAAAGTCAGGTGGGGTGTTCTCGGAGGAGCACGGTGAGAAGAAACCATACACCAAAACTGGTTTCGGTTCCACATACGATGAGGATGGCGATGACGAAGAGGGCGATGACTTCAATGAACTCTCCACAGATCATTGCGGTATGGGCTCACAAAGTCAGTCACGCTCAATGGGTTTCCCAGAGCAGATGTACGAGGAACTTCAGTCGCTGAAGGACAAGTACGCTGAGCTTGAGCGTCGTCACCAAGAAACCAAGATGAATGCCCGTCGTGAGAAGATGGCTAGCGCCATCGGACATCTTTACACAGAAGGTCGTCTCACTGACGGTATCATGCCCGAAGAAGACCTCATCTCATACTGCGAAGGACTGGAGTTTGGTACACTGGAGTTTAGTGAAGGCGAAACTGCTGCTACTAAACTGCTGGCACTTCTGAGCAAACTGCCTCCCATGGTCTCCTATGGTGAGATGGTTCCTTCCGGCACTTTCCAATACTCGGAAGAAGATCTTGACCCTCACAGTAAAGCACTGAAGATGGTCGAAGCTTCTGAAGGCAAAATGGATTATGTCGAGGCTCTAAAGAAAGCGATGTATTCCTGAGATAGCGATGGACCTCCTTTCAACCGTAGGACTAGCTACTAAACGAAGGGAGGACTATTTCTCACAAGCTAAAGCATTGGCCAAAAAGCATAAGACCCGAGAAAGTCTTGAAGAAATGATGGCCAAAGATGCTAAAGTTATCGTCAAAGGATTGCGAGATAAGCAAATGAGGTGGGAGGAATATGAGCGGACGATGCTCGATAAAACCCTCACCTCTGCACTTGCAGCAGTTTATCTTGGTGCTGGAGACAGCAAACCAGACGATAAGATGGAGAAAGCGTGGCCCACTATCGTGGGAGACATGTTACTGCCACTTGTGAAGTTCCTCTCAGAAACACAAGAATACATCGATGATGGCACATTACGCCTTGGCGATAAAACAATGGACTTCGTCGACTATGACTTTGATAACGAACTTCTGGAAACCAACCCAGCAGAGCAAGGCGCCATAGAAGCCGCAAAGATGGTTGCAGTTGGTCGCACTTGGACTTCTTTACTCGGGCGAGTTATACGTTATATTGCAAACCCCACTTATTCTTTCTTCAATCTTGGTAGCTATATGAAGCACCAAGAACAAGGCTACAAAGAAATGCGTAGGATTGGGTTGCAAGATAAAAAAACTTGCCAAGATTGTACTCATTACCACGGATTAGGGTGGCAACCTATGGGTACTCTCCCTATGCCCGGAAGAGGATGCCAATGCTTTGATCATTGCCGGTGTTCAATTGAATACCGATAACGGGTAAAATACAAGTATGAAAATCCACTATCACACACACCACATCGTTCCAACACACGCTGGCGGAACTGACGACCCGAGCAATCTTGTCAGAGTGAATGTTGCAATGCACGCATTCATGCATCGACTTCGATACATAGAGATTGGAGACGAGTGGGATAGGATCGCATATGAAGGGCTCACTGGACAAATAACATCAGCTCAAGCTACTGCTGAAGCCAGGAAAGAGTTCATTCGTCAAAACCCCAACCATCATTCAAACGCAGGGAAGAAAGGCGCAGCAACTCGAAATGCACTTGGTGTCTCTGACAAAGCTCGCGAAAAAGCCCGCGAAACTGCAAGAGCCACAGGCAAAATGCCATGGTGGAACAACGGACTAAACAACAAAAGGTCTCATACGTGCCCCGGTGAGGGGTATGTCTTAGGCAAACTACCTCACGGAAAGCATAACAGAACCTTTGTGGAATGTCCCCATTGCGGAATGTCTTGTGCTCTCCCTAATCTATCTCGTCACATTCTGGCGAGACACACTTGAAGTCCACTTATTTAGGATAAAATCATGGCAACAAACGCTGCACCTATTTATTCAAAACAGTACATCCGTTATGCCGAGACTTGGGAGGCCGCCGTTGACACCCAAAGCGGTGCTGTCGGCACTGTCGAAATCGGCGAACTCCGCGCTGTCTCCTACGCTACTTGGGCTGGCCCCAACGTCGCCGCTGCCGGCGATGCTTTCACCGTCGCCCCCACAACCATCGTCGGCATCAACCAAGCTTACATGCCTTCAGCTCTCGCCCAACCTTACACAGCTCGTCAACTGACAGTTGCTACTAGCGGTCTGCTGCTCGTTGAAGTTGACCCTGCTTCTGCTGCTATCAGCTTGAACTCAGTGCTCCATATCAATACGCTCGGCCAAGCAACTGCTGCTGGCACTGCTGTGACACTCGATGGCACCACACCTCTGATCCGTGAGAATATCGCAATCGGCGGTCGCAAGCTTGTGCTGGTTTCCTTCGCCTAATAGCTAGGTTGTTAGCCGGGGTTTGGGCGCTCGTAGTTGTTAGGCAGATAGCCTAGAGAGACGCGATATAAGTCCCAACCCTGGTTGCAACCATTTGAAGACAATTTAATTTCGGAGACTCCTCCCCATGATGAACCTCTCGCAAACCTATGCGGGTGTTGATCCTATTTTGACAACACTGGCACAAGGTTTCATGCTGCCGGCGACCAACATCGCCAACTTCATTGCTCCCGTTGTGGACACCCCTACTCGTGCTGGCCGCATTCTGCGTTTCGGCAAAGAACAGTTCGCCATCAACGACTTCCGTCGTGCGTATGGCACCAATATTCCCTTCGTTCAATCACGTTACGACTCGGAGCCTTATGCTCTCGAGCAAGAAGTGGTTGCTTGGGAACTGCCCGAAGAAGTCATTGAGAACGCCGGCGAAGGTCCTGCTCAGGTTGACCTGCGTGCGATCGAAACTCGCAACGCCATGTCTCGTCTGATGAACGCTTACGAGTACACAGTGTCTCAAGCTGTGACCGTGACCGGCACATATAACCCTTACGAGCACAACACTGGCGCTGGTGCCCAGAATGGTCTTGGTTTCACAAGCTGGACCACTTTCAACACCGCTTACGGAACTGCTTCTGGTCCTGCTGCTTGGTCTTCGCTGACCTCCAACCCGATCGAAGACGTTCTGACACTGAAGCGTTCAGTGGCTAACCAGATCGGTATCCGTCCGAACTCAATGGTTGTTGGTACTGCTGTGTTTGACCAGCTGCTGACCAACCAGGCAATCCTTGAGCGCATCAAGTATACCAGCGCCGATTCGATCGATACGGACGTGCTGGCTCGCTACTTCGGTCTTGAGCGCGGTCTGCGTGTGGCTGAGGGTCGTTATTTGGCCACTGATGGCACTCTGCAGCCTGTGTTCCCTGAGAATGGCATCCTGCTGTTCTACAGCCCGAACGGCCCTTCTGACTCCGTTATGCCCGCTGGCGGCGCTAATGCTGCTACTCCCGCATTCGCTTACACCTATCAGCTGACTGGCACCCCTGCTGTACGTCCCGAGTACTACATCCGTGAGCGTCGCGTGGTTCGTGCTGAGATCACTGTTGAGCGTGTGATTAACCTGGTGGGTCTTGGCGCCACCGGTCTTATCGGTTCCGGCGCTATGGTCACCGACATTCTGTCCTGATTACGGACACTAAGGAGGTGTTACCATGGCAATTTTACGACCGTTAACAAAGGCGCAGTACGAGGTTTCGTTCAGCGCACTTGGTGGACCGACTTTTACAGCGGTGTTCACCAAATTTAGTGGAGTCAAAGATCAAGCTGAAGAAAGCAAGTATGCTAATGGCACAGGTAACCGCATCTATCACGTCGTTGGCCCCCGCACGGCTGAAGACGTTACACTGACAGCACCGTATGACCCCACCATCTTCAAGACTCTTGAAGAGTTTTGGTTGGCTTACAACTGTCAGCCTATCACAATCACGGTAACTCCCAAAGATTGTGCAGGTACTGGATCTGCCGCCACAGGCGGTCAATACATCCTGTATGATTGCATTTTCCGCTCGATCACCACAGCTGATGTGGATCGTGAAAGTGGCAACGTGCAAACGATTGAAACTTCTTTCGTAGTCCAGTATTGGGAACGCACCTGATATTTTACTACTCAACTGCCCCGGCTTCGGTCGGGGCTTTTTAGTATGTAGGGTAAAACCTCTCCAAGAAGGCAATCCGTAGGGATTCATGAAGACAACTTTTTCGAGCGGAGTGATCGTCACAAGTGCGTGGCTGAACGGCGCTCAAAACATTTATTTCGATGGGCAAACAAACTTAGATTGGCACTATCCTGCTCTTGGCTTGAGCTCTTTAGTGACTACTGGTACTGATGGTCTTGACGGACGTTATCTTACTTTCGGTACAGACCAGCCCAACATTTCAGCCGCAGGTTTGTATATTAGCGGCCAGTCAGTAACTGGTACAAAAGTCATATCTGGTGTTTGGAACTTCGGTTATGATCCTGCAGTTGTTGGTAACCCGACAAATACCGTAACAAATGCTCCGAAAAGCTACACCACAAATAGCAAATATGAAGCGGGAGGCGTAACGCCCCCTACAAAATTGGCCGCGATGAACAACGCGGATATTGTCACCACGGAAATGCTGGTTGACCAACTTACATACCTACTAGATAATCTTGAAATTGATAACGGAGTGTACTATTCGTCAGCTGGTAGCTGCGACAACTACGCCACTGGCAGCTCCACTATTTGCCCACTGTAATTTGAGGTTTTTCTAGTGGCAAGATACTCACCTTTACCAGCTGTATCCTTAGACCCCCGTACTGAAGCACAGCTTGTGCAACAGGCCTCTCAACGGGTTTATGAGGCTTCTAATCACACGCTCAATGACTTTTCTGCAGGTAACCCCTTAGCCGCTTTACTCGAAGGAATGAGTTTTGCACAAGGAGAATTTCTTTATTGGGCTAACCAACTTCCAGAGTCGGTACTGGTCAACTGGATTGGCCCTTTCTTGGGAGCAATGCGGCGTCTTGGGACACCCGCAACTGCTCAACTTTTGTTCACTATTCCCCCTAATAATCAGGTAGTAACTATTCCGGCGGGTTCCACTTTTACAACGAATCCTGCACTAACAGGCGGGGAGTCCTTTGAGTACATTCTGGCTGATGCTGTATCAATAGCGGCGGGTGATTCTTACGCCAGAGCTGCTGTTTACTCTCAGTATGTCGGAAGCTTATATAACTGTCCCGCAAATGCCATAACTGGTGCTTCAGCTAATAACGTACAAGGTCTCACTGTAACCAACCCTCTTCCGGCAGTGGGTGGTAGTGACGTTGAGACTTATCAGGATGTTCAAGAGCGTTTCTTCACCCTGATTCGTAGGAAAAACCCGGTTAGCGAACAAGATTGGCAAGATTTCTTCACTGATTTTTACGGGGTGGGCACACTAACCTCGGTGCAGCCTAATCGCCCCAGTCAAGGTGCTTACAACTATCTAACAGACTATCTTCTCCCCAACGGTCAAGTTTCCTTTTTCGTTCTGGGTCCCGGCGGTGTTGAACTAACTCCCACTCAACTAGAGCGTGGACAGAATGTTGTGAACTTCATGGTTCCTGTAGAGAATCGTGGACACCTCTACCCGATAACCCTGAGTCAAGTTCAGTACAATATAACTCTGTCAGTAGACGCCAATGGCGCATTTGGCGTTAACCCCAGAGACTCTTCGCTAAACTTTCGAGATCGTCTTTTTCTAGTTCTTCAACCGGGCAGCGTGTTCCCCAATACCATTGACCCAACAGTCAGTGATATTGATGCAGCATTTTATAACTCGTTCACAGCAACTACGCAATTTGTAGACCCGCATATTGAGGCTAGCGCTGCCTATAACACTCCCCCCGGACTCAGCGCAGACAACGCCACTTACACTGAAGTGTACTCTTTTGGACCCACCGAATATTTGTTAAATCAGCATGATTTGGTGAAAACAACTCTACCCACTCCGCAATACTATCCCGTTCAGACTTCATTTACTCCTTATTCGACTAACAAAGCAGAACAGACAGTATACGGAAACTTGGCTTTACAACAAATTCAGTACTTAGTGCCAGGTAATTACTACCAAGGCCAAGTCGCATATTGGGATCCCGCAACAGGCGGAGACGGGCATTTACACGTCATTCTACAAAATGTTTCAGTTTTATCCACTCAAGATATCGCCAGTTTGATCACGGCGGGTCGTATTTCGCCTGCAATGTCCTACAGTCCGTGGGTAGTGGGCAACTCGTATGTTGCTACAGTTGGAACTGCCTACTCACCACAAATTATTCAGTACGATTACTTGGCATCGGAGTTCATACCAACTTCAACTATACCACAAAATACTCGTCCTGGGACTTTCGTTTGGGTAGTGGCTCAGAACTTTACTCTTCAGCCCGCAACTGATTCTCTTGTCAGTGCCCAAGGGCAGGCAACCATTAGTCCCTCCGTTACGGTCCCTCAAGAGCTCATACCGGGTACCTACTATGTGGCAGGAACTTGGGTATTCACACCTCAAGTCGGGTCTGGACCCGATCCCACCGCTGATCCCTACTTCAACTATGTTGATACACGTTTAGGTGTAGTGAATAAGTATGCATATGTTGTTTCTAGTTTCACCTATCAGCCTAACACTCCAACGGAGACCATAAGCACTTATTTCGATACCCTGGTTTACCAAGGCATCATCAATGAAATCGTAGTGCAAAACGCAGATGTAGGTCTCCCTATCTATAAGTATAAGCCACGATTTCCAGCAACCACATATTTGGAGTATCGCACAGACACTCTGGCCAACCCTGATTATTACATTGCTGCTTCTTATTTCACCCCTAACAGCACTAATTCTCAAACCCTGCAAAACGAACGTCTGATATTCCCGCTTTATATCAACGAAACCCAGAAAACCGAGTTTTTGACATACTTGCAGGGCACCGCAGCAATTTCACCCACCAGAATGTTTCGTTTTTGGAAAGGCGACCGCACTTTCTTTCGTCAAGGGGTTACGGTTCTTTCATACACCGCCACTACAAACGTCACCCCTTTGTTTGATTTCTCAGTTTACCTTGAGAACGGCGTATTTGTATTGACTGACACACTGCCCTCAGTGAACTTTACCGTGGAGCAGTACGTACCGTACTTCAGTCCAGCATATGTCACCTACAGTGAAGATACTATTATTGCCGAAGATGGTCGCGACCTTTATAGGGTGATGCGTGCCTTTACTCCCACTCAAACTGTCGTAAACTGGACAAACACCACAGTTGTTAATACGACACGGAACGAAGAATACGCTGGCAATCTGCTTCGGTACGTCAATGCATACACTTGCGAGCAGCCGGTGTTATCTCAATTGGGCAAAGCAATTTCGGGCATCAAGTTGGGGATTACACAAGTCACGATCGTTCCAAAAAATAAAGGTCGTTTTACCAACGATAATGAGAAACTTGTGTATGTGTGGGAGAACACTGCCACTCTCGGAGAAACTCCGCAACTTTCTTACTATCCTGGCACATCCTATGGTTACACTCCGCCTACGTACGGCATAGGGACGTTAAATCTATGAGCCAACAACTTATCTCTACAACTGGCGGTTCTCAAACACTAGAAACCACAACAACACAAAGTTTGTTTAATGTTCTTTCGCCACAATACATTAAGACTAAAAAATTAGAGTCACGTCCAACTGAGTGGATTGCTGAGGGTCGTCCAATTTACCGCAGACTTCCAGCAGTCAGCGAAACTTATCAAATCGATTTCTTCAACGTTGTCCCCCTAGCAAATTCCACTGGGAGAGATTTAGCTCATGAAAATGTGGGTTTTGTGTATGTACCGTGGGGTGAAGGTATAAATGGTCCGACTTCGACGGAAGTTATTTCGTCTGATGACCATTCTACTATGCTTATTAAAGCGGGAAATATTGTATGGCAATATGGTACAAATCCTGTTCGTCCCACTATTATCAACCTTCAGGAGATAGGTATTGAATCTGGGAGTTATACCGTAGCTTACCGTTTAATCTATGATAACTCTCCCACCGAGAATCTCTATTCCGTGGAAAACTTTGCTCTAACTGGTCTACCTCTCGCTATCACGTCTAGCACAGATAACGTTGTGGGCTGGCGTTACCCGGCTGAGAATGCCTTTTTAAATACCTCGGGCACTTTCTGGAAGAACCAAGACTCTCTATTTCCAGCATACGCGCAACCTTCAAGTTCGTATATTCAATGGGCGTCCACTTTGGCTTCCGCCTACTCTCAAATCTCTCTCCGTTGTCCCACAGACACCGCCTTCACTGGTAATGCCAATTTGTACTATGTGACGGACGGAGTTGATTCTTTCGTCGGAACTGCTTCAATTGGAAAAGACGAAACTGGGCAATTTTTTCAGTTTGATGTGCCTGACGCAACATTTCAAACTGGTTGGAAAGTGGAATGGTCGAGCCCGGATATGGCCATTGAAAGTGTCACTGTTACAGGATCTGTGACTCGTCTCACAACACCCACGGAGGCATCAACTCAATGTGTTTTGGTGATCTATCCTGAAGACTCTCTGCCAACCACATTCATCAATTCACTGGGAGTGGAAACGCCGGCAACGTACTGTCTATTGGCTAATATCGACATCAATAATAAGTACAAACTAACTGATATTCGAGATAAACGGTACATCGTTCACCGAGACTACACACCAGTCACTGATTGGTTGACTTTGCCCTTCGACCAAGACTTGATCGATCTGTATGAAGTTGTAAAAGAGTATGAGGTGACATGGATGGGCCCCCAAACTTGCATGAAACAAGAATATGCTGCTTTAACAAAGAGTGACATCGTGATCGAGGCCTAACATGACGCAATACGCACCCGTATTTAATACGACCGAGTTCGAACAGCGTGGTTACACTTCGCCATGGTTTTCTCCCGATCAGCAAAGTTCAGTTCAAGCTACTGAGAATAGGGTCAATGACCAACTAGACTGGCTGGCACAGTTTTTGGGTTGGAATGGGGGGAACTATTGGTTTAATCTAGCCTCTACAGTCTCCCAGAAACGCCAACTTTTGAGCGGGTCTTATGGTGTATACAACTCGTTCGTTGTTGCACGAATACTTTCAATAAGGAACTGGGATGAAACAATCGTTATCGAACCCATTGAAAACCTTACATCAGGACTCAAAGTATTTCTTGATTACGATGAGTACACCATACAAAGTGTTGTCACTGAGAACGACACTCAGGTAATATCTCTCGGATCTTTACCGCAGAGTTTCTATGATCAAATCGCCGCCAATGTTCAATTAAAGATTGACGTTCCCACTAAACGATCTGCGCCATTCTATCGTCCAACAGTGGGTGTGGCTGGGGACAACTCTTTCGTATGCTCAGCGTCTGGAACTTCCCTTACGCTTTCCCCTAACTGGGACCTTCAGCACGCATTCCCCTACAGTTTCCCAACACTTTTCGCCGGGTCTATCTATTACTTTGACCAACCTATTTTTCTTTCATACACTTCAACAATAAATGTTGATATTGCTCCGCAGTACGATAGTACTGTAGAAAGATGGTTTCTCACTATTCCCAAGACGCTGGTCACAGATGCATCAGGTCTCACGGTTTTCTTAGTGTGGGGCTATTCCGACTCTACCTCTGCAGTCAATGCCACTCTTGCCGTAAAGATAGAACCCTGGCGAGATCCTTCTGATTGGGGCGATTCCAATATATTGAAAAACTTCTTAGGGACATGGGGCAATAAGGGTGGCCCTCTTCCCTTCAACTTTGTCTTTGACAGTCTAAGTCTTCATGGGTTCAACGAAGTCAACTCTCTGGGTCTTTCCACGTTTTCCCGCGTGTTGGGTTTCGACGACCTGGTGACGGATATTTACGATCAAAGAACCACAGTAGACGTGGAACCTCCGTCAAACCCGAAACTGGGGCAATCTTGGTGGAATACCGCGACTGGCGCGTTCGCTGTGTGGTATGGGCAAGGTCAAGACTGTTACGGGTGGGTCGAAGTCTCTTATAGAAATCCCCCCAATGTTGGGACAACTGTCTCTGTGTTTTATGCAAATGTGGCAGCATTCATAGCAAATGCTAACACTTTGCCTGTGGGAACTGTTGTTGAAATACTAGATATAACGGGCCTATCTGTTGCTGAGAATGTTTTAGGTATCCAAGGCACTCTAACAACACCTGGAACACTTATTTTGTACCGATCAGACTCATCTGTGTATTGGACTCCCTCAGAGTTCGGGTATTTAACCTTATCTGATTGGTCAAACGTGGCTTCTTTGCTTCCCGCAGGGGTGCCGGTAGTTCTACAAGATGCCACTGGACTAGGCACTCAATCTACTTTATACTCGCTCACTAACTTGGATATTGTCATCACTGAGAGTTACGAACTGAAACTCTTGAAAGTTTATAACAATACTACTTGGGAGGTGTTACCAGACTCTGTATTGAAATACATAGCCAACTCTTCTTTATCGGGCACCTTGAGAAACGGCGCCATGTGGTGGGACTATGCTAGTACACCTGTGTCGACTCGTGCCGCTAGCGTCTATGTTACGTCACCCTCTGGCATTGTGTCTTTATCCGTGTTAAATCCTGGTATTGGCCTTACTAACGGATTCTATCCCGCCACATCTTTAGTGCTTCAAAGTGCTTCGGGTGGTGGTGGTGCGAGCGCAGATATAACTGTGACGGGGAATACCATTACGCTTGCTCTTATCAACAATCCTGGTAGTTTTTACCAACAAGGCGACGTTCTATGTCCAGACAGTTCTCTATATCCTGGGTTAGTGGGATCTTATTTTGTTGTAGATCAAGTTTCAGCAAGCACATGGGTTTCGATTAATAGTAATGTCCCCTCTGCTTCTCCTAATGCTCCTCTAAATACCGCCGTGCTTCTGTTTTACTGCGACGGCGCGCTGTTGCAGAATGGGATAGTTTACTCTACCGCTGACTATAAGATAATGTATAGTGGAGACTCAACTACAGCGAAATACACTTTTACTTACACTCCACTTAATCTCACAGGAAAAACTCAATTTCCGACTATTACAATGTCGGACAACTTGACAACCGCATATGTCAAAGATATCACTGACCAAGTGTTTAGTGGTATCACCTATTACATGTCTCCTAACGTGTACGATGCAGAATCGCCCCTTCGGTTGTGGAAGGGAGAGGCGCTACAGGTAGTGGAAACCCAAGCCCACCTTGCAGAAAACAACTTTATCAATCCCCTTCGCGCTGACATCAATAACGGTCCTGGTCCAGAAAACTGGGAGCGGTACTTTGTCCGTATGCCCCTTGATTATGGAAGAAACGCAACAATCTGGCAGAAGGTCGCACTGACTCTTCAAGACTTTGCCTATTGGGGTTCAAGTATAGATCCCGATCCAATGGAATGCCCGGATAGTTTGAGTGAACCTGTCATCTATGATGAACTGTTTCTATACTCCGATACAGTTCCCGATTACGCCTATGTTTATTCGGAACCGTACCTTTACTCGAACATTGCTTACTTCGATAATGTTGAGAGCGGTCCTTACGCCAACTCAGGTATATTTCCCACTCAAGAACTACAGTTCGATGAGTTCACCGAAGCCCAGCTAACTGAATACGCACCCTTGCATAATCGCCAGGCAGACGTGGTTTCGGCAGTTGGCAAAGGATACGGAGATTGGATTGGAGAGTATGTCAACATCAACCCTTGCGTTCCCCTAACAGGGTTCCTGGAGATGGATTTGCTGAATGGAGGCGTTAGCCCTATTCCCGCACCAATCTGGGACGCCTCGATTTACAAAATCCCACCAACATGCGATCATGACATCAAAACTTACTCGGTCGACGCCAACCACTACAAACTCGGATACGCCTACTTCGTTGCTGACGCCTCCGTCGCCGAAGACGGATTCTTCGACGTCCAGCAAAAGTCAGCTTGGCGACGATCAGCCCCAGGACAAAAGTCCCTCTATCTCGCCGCCGGTTGAAGTGATTATTGAGAAAAACCCCGAACCTATCGCTCCGATCACCCAAAGGGCGCCTCACCAAAACCCCGCACCAGTAAAACCACCCGAGAAAGTTCAACATCGCAACATTCCTCGATTCGTTCGCGACTCTGACAAACAATGATTCCCCCCCTTAAATCTTCGGACTTTGTACAAAAAATCTCGATGCTTTTGGCAGCAAATGAGTCCAACAGAAAGTTGGCGGGTTTGCCCCATGGTACTTTGCGGGGGGTTGTCACTTCTGTAGATGATCCGCTTAATCGCGGTAGAGTGCGGGTAATCTTCGATGACATGAACCCGGACATCCCACAAATCACAGGTGCCGGTGAAATATCGGGGCGAAGAATTGGAGAGGAACCAAATGCTTCCCATTGGATAGATGTTTCGCCTGCTTTCTCCGGTCGTCAACCGCCAGGTTTAGTTGGTAAGCGAGTGAACATCTCCCCGTCAAACGGTCAGTACCAATACGCTATCCTTCAAGACGTATTGTTCGATCCAGAGATTCACGCGACGGACGCCAAAAATAAACCAGAGATGCCGAACAATAGTTCGATGACTCGGCTCCCCATTTATCCCGCAGGTAGTCTTCCACCCGCTTCGTCAGAGAACCATGGTTGTATGGTGATTGAGTCGGGTGGCCCGATGAACTCCGACTGGCTTTGCGTTTGTCTTAGTCGGGGCGGTAGCTTTATTTGGGTGCGTCATGTTGATCTTCAACACGGTCATGCAGGTCAGAACGATGGTGGTCAAGGGAGCGACAGTCACGGTGACTCGGAACAGCCTGTTGACGAGCAAACAGTGTGGGACTTTGTCTTTCCAACTTCGGCATCGGCTATGCCAAAAAACTCCTCGTTCGGCACATCTCCTCGTTCAAACCCTTATGGTGGGCAAGCCACCTGGAACTCTCCCCCCTAAATAACCATGGCAATTCGTCGCCCTTCCTTCAGTTCTCCAACTTGGTTAGTCCAAGACTTCGCTTATTCCTCAATAGATACTGAGGAGTTTAGGTATCTTCAAGTGAAGTGGGACGGCGAAGCATACGCTCGTACCAACGAAACTTTCGACTATTCCACACCACCTTATGCTGTTGCTGAACAAAAGGGAGGTAACATTGTGGCTCAGATTGACTACAGCGTAGTCGGAAATATTGTCACAATTGAGGATTGGATGACAACTTGGAGGGACGAATGGCCTTTGCGGGTTGGCGTTAATAATCTGACAAACTGCCTCTACCCCTATAATAAAAATTGGGTTGTGCGGGTTAGGAAAGATACAGAGGCTTATGCGTTTTTTGTCTCAGAATATTTCTATCCCTTCACAAATGAAGTGGGTTCCGAAACATACCTGTATTTCTGCGCCGAACCGCCTGAAAGAATGGTTTGATTGGCGGGGTAAAACCGATTAACTAAGACGCAGAAGAGTGGCAATTCCCAAGGTCAGTAACATTTCGGTCACGAATCCGACGACAGTAATGCTGACGTTTGATGGGCCCTTGGACACTCAAGTCGGTGTCCCAGTGATGTCATTCACTGTGAACTATGGACAGATTGGCATAAGTGTAGTGAATTACGCTTCAACGACAATGATTTCGTTGGGGCTCGATGGGGCACTGTCGCCTTGGGACGAGGTGTTTGTTTCCTATGAGCCACCGCTAGACCTAAGACAATGTTTGAGGGGTCCGGTACCACCGACAGCCAATGATACAGTGTTGAAGCGGAATGCTGTGAGGGCATTCTACCGTGTTCCGGCCATAAATGAAACATCGCCGGATGAAACAACTGATGGTTCGCACTCTCAATCAAACTTGGGAGCAACTATCGGAGGATACGGATTTCCATATCAGACTCGCAGTGGCGTGATGACTCCGGGTCATTCTGACCCCCGTAGCGCATCGCCCGACGACTTCATCACAGCCTACGGACTAAAAGAAGCTATTCAACTCACAAATATTGATAATGCTTCAGCGACCACAGTGAATGTGGCAAAATTGCGCATGGCGATCCAGGACGCCAACTCACTCATCGACTCCTACATTGAGCAGTCAGGTAAAGCAGGGCAGGTACTTATTACTTCAAATAGGAGACGCACTGCACTTATTATTGCTCGTTATTATCTAGACACTGTACGTCGTCGCGAAGATGTACTACGTGACTTCGAATCTTGCCTAAAACAGATTCAAGCAGAAATGGCAATGACGGCCATACGCGCCGGAAATGGGGATTCCGCTATTGATACCCCTCGCGGGATCATGAGGAGTTGGAGAATACCACAGCGTTATAACAGTGTCTCAGGGAAAGGTTTAAGCGGGTGGACCACTGATACAGCGGGCGATCAAGCACCAGACTATCGCGTAGGATACGGTGCAATCAATCAAAATGATAACAACCCCAACTGGATTACGGGTGATAACTATGCTGAACTCACTGGCGGCACTCCGTCCATAATGGAACCAACAGACGGAGGTGGGTACACTTGGGATAACCAAGGGTTTGGACCTTAGGGTAAAACTCACTATACGTAGGTCGACAACGCATGGCGTACAGTTTCCCCCCGAACCCTACATTGGGGCAAGTTTACACAGCAAATGGCAAAACTTGGAAGTGGTCGGGAGTACAATGGTCCGCTACAACTTTACCAACTCCTACTGGTTCTCCTGTTTATGTTTCTGCTTCTCCGCCCCCTAAACCAGTTTCGGGTAGTTTGTGGTACGATTCCACAAACTCAAACCTAAACATTTGGTATGTTGATTTGAACGGGGGGCAATGGATTTCTGTCGTCCCGTATCCACAAGATAATATCACTCAGAACGGGGGAGTGTTCGAGGGCGCAATCTACGCACAATATGAAATACCGAACAATCCCGCTGCCTTCGTAACGCAGGGGTGGGTCCAGTCAAATCTTTCTTCCTACCTATCCGCAAACGGGTACATGAGAAGCGGAAATGGAATGACAATTGACCCTACTGGTTTAGTGACTACTATTGATGCCGGACTCATTATTTAACTCCCGCCATGACCGTTCAAATCCTTAACACCCGGAGTTCTGATCCCGGGTACCTCCCTGAATCACTTTTAGAAGGTCAAATCTTTTTCAACCTGGTTGACCGGGTTATGCTGGTGGGAGATGGGTCAGACACCCAAACTCTGATCGACGGATCAACCACACCGTGTCCTCTTGGGGATGGATGGTTTGAGGTTGCCCTAACGATTCCCGAGTTAGACGATTATTTCCTCATCAGCCCACAGCACTATGGCGATATTCCTACAGATGGCCAGTTTTTGCAGTGGGATTCCACTCTAAATCATTCAATCTGGAACGACATTCCTCTTTCTGGTGGTTCATCATACCAAACAACAAACTCCGCTGTTGCTGTTGCGCCTGGCGCAACTACCTCTGATAAGATCGCCAACGTCTTAGGCGTCACCCCCATCGAAGGCGATACTGTTATTGTCTCGGGTGTTTCCGGCGACACTTACCAAGGTTTCTACGTCTTCTCCGGCAGCGTCTGGAACTTTGCTGCTCTTTACGCATCTCCTACTGCAACCAACGTCTCTTTCGACAACACTGGCACAACTCTCTCTGCAACTGAGGTTCAGTCCGCTCTAGTTGAGTTAGACACAGACGTTGTTGCGGCACAAGCAACTGCCGACGCAGCATTGCCTAAGTCCGGTGGCACAATGACCGGACCGATTGTTTTTGATCCTGGTCAAAGTATTCCCATCTCAGGAATCCCCAACGCTTCAACATCTACCAAAGGTATTGTTCAAGTTGGGTCCAACATTGATGTTTCTGCCGGTGTCATCAGCATCCCTGAGGCAACCAACAGTTCGCTCGGTGTTGTTCAGGCGGGTGCGAATGTTGACGTGACTGCTGGTGTCATCAGTATCCTGAATAGCACAACCTCGCAACCGGGCGTTGTGCAACTCAATGATACCACATCCAGCACTTCGGTCACTGAGGCGCTTACTGCTAATCAAGGGCGTAACCTGCAGCAGCAGATTAATGCTTTGGTTATCTCAAACAATATCACATTAGGCGGTACAATAGACGGTTCTACCGGACTTGTGGTGACAACCACTCCTGAAGGGGTTCTTGCGGGACTGGTTGCGGGTTCACCGTTGCCTTCACCGTCATCTACCAACGCAGAGATTTTTGTTATCGTCTCAGTCACTGGGACAATGACTCCTCCAGGTGGTTCACCTACGCTCGTTCACATTGGCGATTGGTGGTTGTCTAATGGCACCTCCTGGGTTCTTCTCGATGTTGGTTATCAATACCCTTACGCTTCAACTACACAGCAAGGTGTGGTTTACTTGGCGACGAACGCAGAGGCGCAGGCAGGTGTAAACACCACCAATGCCCTCGTACCCTCCGCTCTGCAAAGCAAACTGTCCGATAGCGTTTCGCTCACCAGCAGCATAACCATCGCATCAAGCACTGCTGCTAAGACGGCTTACGACAAAGGTGTTGCTGCTCAATCAACTGCTAACCAAGCGGTTCTTGATGCTGCTGCTGCTCAGGCAGATGCTACACAAGCACTATCTGACGCTGCTGCTGCTCAATCAACTGCTAACCAAGCAGTTCTTGATGCCGCCGCCGCACAGTCCACTGC
>Ga0207954_1000179_pt1 | contig 20208 bp, 17 predicted proteins | sample CryBogmetaGMA0M_FD_184547 | JGI IMG/M metagenome (GOLD analysis project Ga0207954, IMG submission 184547) | Freshwater microbial communities from Crystal Bog, Wisconsin, USA - MA0M (SPAdes) | ecosystem: Environmental > Aquatic > Freshwater > Lake | place: Crystal Bog, Wisconsin, USA | collected... | reverse complement strand
GTGGGTCGGGGCGACCTGATCCGGATACCATTCACTCGCGAACAACCCACAACCAGGAGAAAAAGATCATGCAACTTTATCCGCTGAAACTCGTGACCGTCGTCGGCGAGTCTGTGATCATGGAGGACATCGCCAAGGAGGCCGTGAAGCTTGGCGCGTCGGGGTATTCCCTGATCGATGTGACCGGCCAGGGCTCCCGCAGTGCCCGCAATGTGCTCGTCGTCTCGAGCGGCTCGAAGACGGTGAAGGCCGAGTTCGTTGTGCCGATAGATATCGCCGAGAAGATCCTTGAGCACATCTCGCACGACTACTTCGAACACTACGCGTGCATCGCGTGGCTGTCCGACGTCCAGGTGTTGCGGGGCGAGCGTTACATCGCGAAATAACGGCTCTGCCATGAACGACGCCGCAGGGACGATCCGCCGCAGGGTGGCGCTCAGCGGCGTCGTGCAGGGCGTGGGCTTCCGGCCGTTCGTGTGGCGGCGGGCCACCCGGCTGGGGCTCGCGGGCTGGGTGGAGAACGACTCCGCCGGGGTGGTGCTCGAGGTGCAGGGGAAGGCGGCTGCGGTGGCCGCCTTCGTCGACGGCCTCGCCTCGTCGGCCCCGCCGCTGTCGTCGGTGGGTCGGATCGATGTGCACGACGTGGCAGTGCAACCGGGGGCTCCGGCGGTGTTCGCGATCCTCGCGAGCGCGGTAGGAGGTCAGCGGACGGGCCACGTGCCGCCGGACATCGCTCCTTGCCCGGCCTGCCTCGCAGAAATGGCTGATCCCAGCGACCGGCGGCACCGCTATCCGTTTGTGAACTGTACCGACTGCGGCCCACGGTTCACGATCATCGAGGGGCTGCCCTACGATCGCAGCCGTACGACGATGCACGGCTTCACGATGTGCCCGCAGTGCGCGGCGGAGTACGACAATCCCAGCGACCGTCGGTTTCACGCCGAGCCGGTGGCCTGCCCAACATGCGGCCCGACCGTGTGGTATGCCGCGGTCGCCGATGGCCCGGTCCCGGTGTCGCGTCCCGCCTCAGGGATCATTGGCGACGCCGCTCTCGAGGCGGCCCGCCAGCTGCTCCGCCGCGGCGGAATCATCGCCATCAAGGGTGTCGGCGGCTTCCACATCGCCTGCGATGCCACGAATGCCGCCGCCGTGACGCTGCTCCGCGAGCGGAAGGGCAGGGTCGGGAAGCCGCTGGCCGTGATGGTGGCCGACATTGGCGTGGCGAGCAGGATTGCCGTGGTCGGCGAACAGGAGCGGCGGCTGCTCGAAGGCCGTGAGCGGCCGGTGGTGCTCCTCCGCAGGCAGCCGCACCGCCCAGGAAATGGACCACGGCTCGCCGACGGCGTCGCACCCGGCATCGACCTCGTGGGGGTGATGCTGCCGCCCACGCCGCTGCACCAGCTGCTCTGCGCTGGATTACCACCGCTGGTGATGACCTCCGGCAACCTCGCCGAGGAGCCGATCGCCCATACCGATGCCGACGCTGCTGTGCGGCTTGCGCCGCTCGTCGATGCGTTTCTTCTCCACGATCGGCCGGTTCACGTGCCGTGCGACGACTCGGTGATCCGCTGCATCGCTGGCGGCGTCACGCCCATCCGTCGCTCTCGCGGTTACGCGCCCCTGCCGATCCGGCTCGCCGGCAGTGGCCCCGCTGTGCTGGCGGTCGGTGGCGAACTCAAGGCGGCCATCTGCGTGGCTCGCGACGACGTCGCCGTCATGGGCCAGCACGTCGGCGACGTGGCCACCCTCGAGACACTCGATGCCCTCGATCGCACGGCGGCCCACCTCGTGAGCCTGTTTGGAATCACTCCGGAGGCGGTGGTGGCCGACCTGCACCCGGGCTACCTCTCGGCCGAATGGGCGGCGCGGTTCGCCGCGAGCCGCGGCATCCCGCTCGTGCGGGTGCAGCACCACGAGGCCCACGTGGCGGCATTGCTCGCCGAGCACGGGTATTCCGTCGCCGCGACCCCCGCGGGCTTCATCGGTGTCTGCTTCGACGGCACGGGCTATGGCCGCGACGGCACAATCCAGGGGAGCGAGTTTCTCGTCGCTCGTGGTGGGGCATTTTCCCGCGCCGCCCACCTGCAGACGTTTTTGCTGCCCGGGGGCGACGCGACGATCCGCCACCCGTGGCGGACCGCGCTCGCCGTGCTACATGCCGCCGGGCTCGACTGGCACGACAACCTGCCGCTGGCTGCGGCCGCGTCGTCTGCCGATCGCAGCCTTCTGCGGCGGCAACTCGAGTGCGGCCTCAACTGCACGACCACCTCCAGCATGGGGCGGCTGTTCGACGCCGTCGCGGCCCTCGCGGGCCTCGCTCCCTCGGTCACCTACGAGGCCGAGGCCGCGCTGAAACTCGAGTCGCTGGCGGCGGAGGCCGCGTGGCCCGGCGCCGCGCTCGCCCCGTATGCCATCGTGGCCCCCGGGGGCCACGCTCCGCTCGTCATCGACTGGCGAGACGTGGTCACGGCGATCGTGGAGGCGGTCCGCGGTGCGGTGCCGGCTGCCGACATCGCCGCCGGCTTCCACGCCGCGACCGTCCGGATGATCGTCGACACCTGCACGCTGCTCCGCGACCAAGGTGCGGGCAACGTCGTGGGGCTCACCGGCGGCGTGTTCCAAAATGCCCTGCTGGTCGAGCGGTCGCTCGACGCCCTCCATGCCGCCGGCTTCGAGGTGCTCACGCACCACGCCGTGCCGCCCAACGACGGCGGCCTCGCGCTCGGCCAGGTGGTGCTCGGTCGGGCACTGCTCGCCCACGGCAGGTAACACCGTTCACACGTGAACCTCACGAGTTGTCGCGGCACCGCAACCGGCCGAAGGCATGCTCGGCGCCGGCGGGACTTGTGAGTTCTCTGCTCAAGCGCTTTGGAGCGACCGCCGCGAGGCACAAGTCGCACCGGCTTCTGCGCGTGTCTCCGGCCGACCGCTCCCCGTTGCGGATTTGCACATGCAAGTGATGATGCCGCGAGCCCAATGCGAACTGGGAAGACACACAGGTTGAAAACCTGTGCTACAAGAAAAAGCTGCGAGGGGCTGCCCGTGCCCGGGAGCCGGCGTTGTCGACGAGCGGAGCCATGGATGGCGGAGCGAAGTCGGCATCGAGCGAGCGGAGGGCAGGATGCCCGTAGCAAGCGTCCGGCGACGGGCACGGGCAGCCCCTCGCCTCGTGAACTCACGCAACCCGTAGACAACCGCCGGCCAGAGCATCGGCTGGCGCTACCAGCACTTCCCCTCTTCCCCTTTGGCCGGGATGGCGGCGATCCTGGCGATCAGCGTGGCGGGGTAGAGGATGCCGCACAGTCCTTCAAGCGCCGCCACGGCACACGGCCAGGATCCGATGGGAGTCGTGTCGCCAAACCCGGCCGTGGTGAGCGTGGAAAAACTGAGCCATACAAAGTCGACCCAGCGGGGCGAGCGGCCGCCCTCGAGTTCCGCCGAAAGCCGGTAGGTGCCGAGCCCGAACGCCGCGACGGCACCGTGGGCGGCGGTGAACATGAATCCCAGCATCACGAAACTGGCCGCGCCGCACAGGATGCGCTGGGACGGACGCATCTCCTCGGCAAAGGCGTACTGCACGCTCAGGTAGACCGACGCGGCGTACGTGGTCACGAGCGCGATCACTGCTGGCATCCTGGTCGCGACAGTGATCTCCGGATTCCACGTCGCCCAGACGACAGCCGGAGCCCCGATCAGGCCCATCGCCAACGGCAGCCTGCGATATCCGAGCATCACGAGATTCGCGAGTGCCACCGCCAGGGAGGCCAGTGTGATTGCGAGCGGTGCAGCCCGTTCACCGCGGTCGAACACCGGGACCAGCAGCACGAGGAGGATCTGGCTGAGGAACATCAGCAGCCCGTGATAGGGCGCCGCTACGGTATCCCGCTGCCAGAGCGAACGAGCACGAGAACCGGTGGGCAACGATTTTTGATCCATCGTGCAGTCGTCGTCAGACGCCTCGTCGGGGACTTGGCGGGCGGTGGCCCGACTGAATTTCCGGGGCCTGCCACGGTCAGCCGCACCTAGCGGCGGATCCGTTTTCCGTTCGTCAGGAACGACACGCCGTTCCCCCAGGCGACGCACGTCACGGCATCAGACTGTCCGCTCGCGGCCACTCCAGTCCAGGTGCTCTCGGGCAGGTTGGCATCCAGCCAGCGGCCGCCTGAATCGGTCGAATACAGCACGCTACCTGTCCGGGGAACGATTTTTCCGTCCTCGGTCAGTTGCTGGTACGAAACCGCCCACATATTTCGGCCGTCGGTGCTCACAGACAGATTCAACCAGTTCTGTCGCACGGCGGTCGTGGCCTCGAAATCGACGCCGTTGTTTCTGGAAATGAAGATGTTGCCGGGAATGGCGGGAGCGTAGTTGCAGTTGCTTTCGCCGACGATCTGCACGGAGCCGTCTCCTGAGATGGCGACACACGTGTAGTAGCCCTGCGGAAGCGACGTGTTCTTCCGCCACGTCGCGCCGTAGTCCCACGAGTTGTAGACGTACCCCTGCACATCGCCGGGATCAGAGGTGCCGTAGATCCGCAGCGAGACCGCCGTCTGCGTGGCCCCATCCGCCGACACTGCGACTGCAATCCAGCAGTTGGTATTATCGTCGGCAATCCGCCACGTCTTCCCGTAATCATGCGAGCAATAGATGTAGCCGTTGGGCAGATCGGCATTGAAGAGACCGTTGGCGACTGCCGTCTGGTGCTGGCCGTCGGTCGACATCGCGACGGAGAGCCAATCGGCGACCGGGGAATCGTTGGTCGTGTGGCTCCACGTGGCGCCGTAGTCTGACGACGTGTAGATGTAGTCGCCCTCAGCCGCTGCCGTCTGATACCGGCCGTCCGCCGTGACGGCGATGCCCTCCCAGTTCAGAGCGAAGGCCTGCTGGCAGCCAACCCAGGTGTGGCCGTAGTCGCTCGACGTGTAGATGTTTTCGCCGCGAGTGACAGCGGTCTGGTATCGGCCGTCATGCGACGAGGCCACTCGCTGCCAGTTCTGGCCCGTGAACGCCGTGCCCTGGTCGATCGCCGCCCAGATGAGCGTCTTGTCTCTCAAGCCAACGGCCGCCCGCGTATCCACGTCACCGAACGTGTTGTCGTGGAACGTATTGCCCTCGACCAGCGAGCCTGTACTCAAGCCGCGGGCGAACAGGCCGTAGCCCTGATTCGACGCGATCGCGTTGCCGGCACCGGAGACACCTCCAATCGTCACCCCCCGAGCGGCTGAAAGGGTCACGCCGTTCCCGTGGTTGCCTCTGATTGAGTTGTTCTGCACCAACGTGCCCGCGAGCGAGTTGGTCGCCCGCAGGCCCGGTCCCCCGTTCGACGCGATCGCGTTACCGGCGATGACTGTGCCGAGCGTCAGGTTCCTCGCACCTGCCAGCAAGACGCCCGCCCCGCTGTTCCGGTCGAACGCACACGCCGCGATCGCCGTGCCGCTGTAGTTTCCGGCGGCAGCCGACAGGCCGACGCCGTTGGCGGTGCTCATGATGCCGGCGAACGTCGATTCCCTGGATCCGCCGGCGAGTTGGATGCCGCTGCCGCCGAAGCCGCTGATGCTTCGTTGCTTTCCCGGACCGGCCGGTACGAAGCGGACGTGATCGACACCAGCGGCGACCGTCAACCCGTTCGCGGCCGCCGCCCTACCGTCACCGTTGAGCGTGAATCCCGCCTCGACGACCACACTCGTCGCTCTCCGCAGGGTGACGCTCCCCAGCGGCATGGCGCCACCGACATCGCCATGAACCGTGATGGGGCCTCGGGCCGAGAGCCACAGGTCGTGACGGCCGTCGATTGTGCTCCCGAAGACGATCCCTTCGCCGCCGGCCGCCGTCAGCGAGGCCTTGGACTCGAGCACCACGGCACCGGCATATGCCTGCCCGCGCGTCGTGGCAACATTGCCGCGGAGCGTTGTCTGGCCGGTGACGGAGAAGGACGTCACACCCGTGATCGCACCGCCGACGATCACATCGCCGACGATCGCCAGCAGGTTGCCATTTCCCGCTAGTTCCGACCCGGTCACGATGGCGTTTCCGACGAGCGTCGGGCCCGCCGTCAGCTTGACAGGGCCGGCGTACGCCTGCGTGCCGCTGGTCGTGACGCTGGTGCCAAGATTGGTCCTGCCACTGACGACGAAATCGGTAACGCCACTGATCGCACCACGGACGACTGCGTTCCCCCGAATAGCCAGCGAGTGAGTGCCGCCGGCAATCGCGGCGCGCGTGGTGATCGTGGTTCCCTTGAGCGTGGTGTTCGCGGCGATCACCAGCGGTCCCTCGTAGAACTGGGCCCCGGTTGTCGTGATCTCCCCTCCTTCGATCGTCGTGACGGCGGACCACGAAGGCTCGGCAGTCGCGCTTGCCTGCAGCGCGTTCAGCGATGCGAGCGGCGTTTGACCGCCGACGGCCTTCGCGAACCCGGTTCCGGTGGCAGCAGATACGGTCAGGCTGCGGCTGCCCCCTGAGGAAGCATCGACGGTGTCCAGGAACCGCACGGCGTTCCTCGCACTCGTGACCCTTGGCGACGCTGCAAGGACGACACGCCCACCGTAGATCTGAGGTCCGTCGGTGGCGACGTTCGCGCCGAGCGTGATGGTGGGAGCTGATAGCGAGACGGTGCTGCCGGCGAGGCCAGTCGCAGCGATGGGGCTCGTGATCGCAGCGGCCTCCATCTGAGCATCGACGGTCAGGCTCACACCGAGCGGGTTCCTGCCCTTGAACGTGAACGACTGATTGGCGGCCGTCGTTCCGGACACGGTCACTCCGTCGGTGACACCTGAGAATGGCGAGCCGGAGACTGCTGCGCCGCCTGCATCGGTGACGATGAAGGTCCGCCCAACGATCACCAAGGAGGCCGCGTCGTCGGCCGCATCGCATGAAATGGCCAGCACCCCATTGGTCACGCCGGCGGTCACCGCCAGCATCGATCGCGATTCGAGCCGCTCGACCTCATACCGACGGGCGGTCGTGGAACGAGGCGAGAGAAAGGCAGAGGGGCGACGGCGACGAGGGAACAATGGTCGTGGCATGACAGTCCATGGAGAACCGGGAACGCAAAGCGGGTGCAAGGCACACGAGTATGCCCTGCGCGTGGCCCGGGTTCCATTCATGGTGGGCGGCCACGTGCTGGGACTGCATCACCCGCGAGAGCCCGCCGGCGCTCGGCGAGATACGCGAGCCACTCGTCGAGGCCCGCTAATGTTTTCGAAGAGGCTTCGAAGACCCGCATGCCCGGCCGCACCGCCTCGATGTTGGCCAGCGCCTTCGCCCGGTCGAAGTCGCAGGCCTCCGCGAGGTCGATCTTCGAGATTGCTGCCACATCGGCCGTATTGAAGAGGCCGGGATACTTCAGCGGTTTGTCCTCGCCTTCGGTCACCGAGAGCAGCGCGAGGCGGACCGACTCGCCGAGGTCCCAACTTGTGGGGCAGACGAGATTACCGACGTTCTCGATGAAGAGGTAGCGAAACGCCGCGAGGTTCCAGCCCTCGAGATGCTTCTCTACCATGTCGGCCTCGAGGTGGCAGAGCCCGTGGGTCATGATCTGGCGGACGGGGGCCCCGCTTTCGGCCAACCGCCGGGCGTCGTTGTCGGTTTCGAGATCGCCCACCACCGCCGCGCAGGGTTCGCCGCGAGCCACAAGCCTCGAGAGCGTCTCCTTGAGAAACGCCGTTTTGCCGGTGCCGGGGCTCGACACCATGTTCACCACGAGCACGCCGGCCCGCACGAACCGTTCCCGCATCTCGCGGGCGAGTTCGTCGTTCTTCTTCAGGATTTTCGTGCGGACCTCGAGGATCCGGGGCTCGATCACGCTGGCGTTCTCCGGGCGGGGCGAACGTGCCTCAGATCATCCTACCCTTCGCCGCCTCGACCGCCGGCGCTTCGTCGACCAACTCAATCGATTCGAGGTCGAGCTCCCGGCCCGCCCGGATGTCGCCACTGGGAGTGCCGCACTCGGGGCACGCAAACTTCTGAATGCCGGGGAGCCTGACTTCCCGACTGCAGGCCGCGCACCAGATCACCACCGGCACGGTCACGATCCGGAGTTCGGCGTCGGCGAGAGGTGTCCCCTCCCGGACGAGGTTGAAGCTGAACCGCAGGGCGTCTTCGTGCACGCACGACAGCGCCCCGATCTTCAGCGTGACGGCGGCCACCCGCCCGCCCCCGGCGGCGCACACCTGCTCGCCCACGAGTTCGACGACCCGGCTCGCGATCGAGAGTTCGTGCACGATGAAGCCCCAAACACGGCGACAGACACTTTTCACCACTCGGCCTGCGGAAATGATTCGCAGACGACAGTGGGAAGTCTAATACGGGTCACACTTGATCCTCGCGCGTTGGAGGGCCACCGCAGCCGGCCGGCGACATGCTCGGCGCCGGCGGGACGTGTGAGACGCGTTCTTCGTGAGGCTTGCGCGGCCGCTGGTACAAGCCCAACGCCGTGAGGCGTGGGGTTAACCAACACCAGACGCCGCGTCCAGCGTGGTTTACCCGCGACCTTACGGCCGGTCGGCTTTCACGACGCTGAGCCCAATGCGAATCGGGAAGACACACAGGTTGAAAACCTGTGCTACGAGAAGAGGCAGCCCCGAGCCTGATACACGCGCGAGCATCAAGTGTGAGCCGTATAACGCACTGCCACGCGCCGAGCACTTCCCGCCGCCCCCCCTCGCAGGCGTAGACTTGACGCTGTCGCATGGGGGCGACACTCGCGGCAAGTGACCGCAGGCCGGCCCGAGCATGCTCGTCCGCGTGACGGCCCGGGTCACGTGGCCCGGTCCTACGACTCCTGCCTTGTCTGCACGGTGCACACCTACGATGGCAAGACCGGCCGCGAACTGGCGAAGTTCCACACCGGCGAAATGAGGTAAGCCTTGAAGGTACTCGTGATCGGCTGTGGGAATCTGCTCCGCGGAGATGATGCCGCTGGGCCGGTGCTCGTGCGGCGGATGTGGGACCGCGGTCTCCCCGACGGGGTGCGGTGCGCCGACGGCGGCACCGGCGGCATGGACGTGGCCTTCCAGATGCGGGGCGTGCCGCAGGTGATCCTGATCGACGCCTGCTCGTCAGGCAGCGAGCCGGGCACGCTCTTCGAGGTCCCAGGACATGAGGTTGAAAACCTCCCCCCGCTCACCGGCATCAACCTCCACGCCTTCCGCTGGGACCACGCGATCGCCTTCGGCCATTGGCTGCTCAAGGACGAGTATCCCGAGAACGTCACGGCCTATCTCATTGAGGGGGAGCGATACGAGATCGGCGAGGGGCTGTCGCCGGCGGTGGATGAGGCGGTCGATCGCCTCGTTGATCTGCTGCTAGAAAAACTCAAACCATAGTAGGCGGCGGCCCTCTGCGAACGCGGCGACCACCCTGGCCTCCTCCAGGAGAGCATCAGCACTATCGATTGTCGTCTTCATGTTGATAACCATATTCATGCTGCTAGAGTTGGCTTAAGCGGCCAAAAAGGCATCGCGCCGCCACAGCAACACATCGTCTCTGCAACGGCCATTTCCCCCGATCTCCGCATGGCTGACCTTACGGATAACCCCGAAGTCGAGGCCATGGCGAACCGCGTCGACCACGGGATCGGTGACGTTGCCTCACTGGAGCCGGACAATACGAATGGCTGGTGTGCCGGCCCGAAGGTCGACGAGGTGACGGCCGAGAGGCCCGTGGCGTTCGAAGGGGGAGGAGCCAAGATCCTCGTGCTCCGCGTGAAGGACGACTTCCGGGCCTTCCGTAACGCCTGCGCCCACGTCGGCCTGCCGCTGGAGCGGGGCATGTGCGATGTCGAGGCTGGCACGATCACCTGTCCGTGGCACGGCTTCCGGTTCGATTCCGACACCGGCGCATGCCTCTCGGTCCCACAGTCCCAACTGGAGCCGTTTCCGCTGCGGGTCGCGGCGGGCGCGATTTGGGTGAAGCCGTCATGACCACCGCGGCGGTAGCGGTGATCGGGCAGGTAAACTTTGACGCGAGCGGCGAGAATCCCTGGAAGGCCGTGGCCGCCGACACGCTCTGCTGGCCCTACGGCGTATGCGAAGCGGGCCACCGCCTGGCGGTGGCCGACTCGGGCAACAATCGCGTGCTGCTCTGGCAGCGAGGAGATGGCTGATGTGCCTGGCGGTTCCCGGACAAGTCGAGTCGATTCGCGAGGAACATGGCACCCGGATGGGCCGCGTCAACTTCGGCGGTGTCGTCAAAGACGTCTGCCTCGCCTACCTGCCCGATATTTCCGTGGGCGACTACACCATCGTCCATGTGGGCTTTGCGATTTCGAAGATCGACGAGGCCTCCGCGCTCGCCACGCTCAAGACCTTCGAGGAACTCGGGCTGCTCGAGGAGGGGCTCGCCGAACTGCAGGAGGGCGAAGCCGCCGGCGAGCCGCCACGATGAAGCACCTCGCCGAGTACCGCGACGCGGAGAAGGCGAAGCGACTCGCTGCCGAGATCCACCGGGTGGCGACGCGGCCATGGGCCATCATGGAGGTCTGCGGCGGGCAGACCCACTCCATCATCTGCAACGGCGTGGACCAGCTCCTGCCGCCCGAAGTCGAGCTGATCCACGGCCCCGGCTGCCCGGTCTGCGTGACACCGCTGGAGACGATCGACCGGGCGCTCGCGATCGCGGCGAAGCCCGGGGTGATCTTCTGCTCGTTCGGCGACATGCTCCGTGTGCCGGGATCGCGAGACAACCTCTTCGCCGTGAAGGCCGCGGGAGGCGACGTCCGCGTGGTTTACTCGCCGCTCGACGCCGTGAAGCTCGCGCATGCCCATCCCAACCGCGAGGTGGTGTTCCTCGCCATCGGCTTCGAGACAACGGCTCCCGCCAACGCCATGGCGGTGAAGCTTGCCAGCCAGCAGGGCCTAAAAAACTTTTCGATGCTGGTTTCGCACGTCCTCGTGCCCCCGGCGATCGAGGCGATCATGCGGTCTCCCGGCAATCGCGTGAACGCATTCCTCGCGGCCGGCCATGTCTGCAGCGTGATGGGCACCTGGCAATATCCACCGCTCGCCCAGAGGTTCGGCGTGCCAATCGTGGTCACGGGCTTCGAGCCGCTCGACCTCCTCGAGGGAATCCGCCGCACGGTGGTGCAGCTCGAGCAGGGCCGCCACGAGGTGGAAAACGCCTACGCCCGTGTGGTCACGGAGCGGGGTAACGAGCCCGCGCAGGCCGTGCTGGCGGAGGTGTTCGAGCCCGTGGACCGGGCCTGGCGGGGGATCGGCGTGATCCCGGCGAGCGGCTGGCGGCTGGCCGATGCCTATCGCGACTTCGATGCCGAGATTCGCTTCGGCGTCACCGACGTGACGGCCGCCGAGTCGCCGCTCTGCAGGAGTGGCGAAGTCTTGAGGGGCACGCTCAAGCCCAACCAGTGCCCGGCCTTCGGGAAGGAGTGCACGCCGCGGACGCCCTTGGGCGCGACGATGGTGTCGAGCGAGGGCGCCTGCGCCGCCTACTACCACTTCGGACGTTTCAGTTGACAGGAGTCATACGGATCACACGTGATCCTGAGACGCTCACGAGGCTCGGGGCTGCCCATGCCCGTCGCAGGACGCTCGCTGCGGGCATCCTGCCCTACGCTCGCTGCACGCCGGCTGCGCTTCGCCATCCTGGCTGCGCTTGCCGCCGAGCCCGGCTCCCGGGCACGGGCAGCCCCTCGCTGCCTCCCGTAGCACAGGTTTTCAACCTGTGTGTCTTCACGGTTCACCTTGGGCTCGCATGTGATTCAGGAAGGGGGAGCAGCCGGATCGACGGGCACGGGCAGCCCCTCGCGGGCGGCGGACTCCTCAACAACACGCTCGTCGACTGTGGAACGCCAGGGCCACCGCAGCAGCACCGCAGGCGAGCGGAAACGCGGGCCCGATCCGGCAGGCGAGCGTGGTCGATTCGAGGAGTGGCACGTCGGCGACGAGAGCGCCGCGAGCGTGCGGGGGCAGCGACGCCGTCACCTCGCCCATTGGCGAAATCACGCAGGTCTCGCCGGTGGCGGCACATCGCACCAGGCTGCGGCGGCATTCGACGGCCCGTAGTTGCGACAGCAGGCGGTGCTGGGCCAGCGTCAGGGGCGCCGTGAACGCCGACCCGTTGATCAGTGACACCAGCACGTTCGCGGACTCATAAACCAGCGACCTCGCCGCTCCGGGGATCATGTCCTCGTAGCAGAGCATGACGCCCAGCCGCGGCCCCTGGTCCCAGGTCAGCACGCGGGCCTCGGCGCCGGCCGTAAACTCATCCTGCATGGAGAAATGAAGCCGGATGTCTGGATAGAGATCGCTGCCTGGCACATACTCGCCGAACGGCATCAGATGCCGCTTGTGGTAGTAGCCGAGGATGGTCTCCGAGGGATCGATCAGAATGGCCGACTGGTGGAGCGTGCGCGGCTTCTCGGGATGACCCGTATAGATCTTGCCTCCGAAGAGGAGCGGGCAGGCGGGCTTCTCGAGCGGCCGCATGCCCTGGTGCGGCGGACGCGACAGGTCCGCCACACGGTCGGGATCGGCGAGCGAATCGAGGCTTGCGTCGTAGGAGCCACCGCTGCATTCGGGCCAGCAGACGAGGTCTGGTGCGTCGCCGGGTGTTCGGAATTCACACTGCGTGATGGTCCGCAGGGAGTCGATCCCGCCCTCGTCCTCCGGATTCGCCTGCACGAGCGCCACGCTGAGCGTCGGTGCAGACTCGATTTTCCACCCCCAGTAGGCCATGGCTCCCAGGCCGTAGGCCAGATTGACGAGGCAGACGGCCACCGCAAGCAGGCTCACCCGCTGGCCGAGCAGCGCGGCCCAGTCGTACCGCCCCTCAGATCGCGCCATCCGCGGGATCGCATGGGCGAGCCAGGCGAGCGTCCCCGCGTGGGCGAAGATGACGAAGGTGGTGACCTCCGGGCCGAAGAGATCGGCCGATTGCACGAGCGCCGGCCACGCGATCTGCGCGTAGCCGAGCTTCCAAGGAAACACGCCCGGCATGAAGGCCTCGAGCGTCGTCGCCAGCAGGGCGGCCGGGAGCCAGGCCCGGAGCGGGTCGGTCGTGATCCGCGCTGCAAACCAGAAGGGGAGGGCGAGGCGGACGGCGTCCCAGAGCACGATCGGGGCCGTGGCGAGCAGGCCGACGCTTGGCTCCGCGTTCATGGCGTAGGCCAAGACCTGCGGCGCCCAGTGGAAAGCCATCGCCAGCGCCGTGGCGGCAGCGATCAGCGTCCAGAGTTCACCCCACCAGCCCCGCATGCGACCGATCACCAGCAGCGACGCTGCCAGCCCTACCCACTCGCACCACACCAACCGCTGATCGATCCACGGACTGGCGACGAATACGGCAATCGACACGGCCACGAGCGGTGCGGCCAACGCGGTCGGCAGCGCGAGGCAGCAGACGCGCAGCGAGAGCGGGGGGCATCGGGCTGATGCTCCTGCTCCGGGGCGTCGATGATCGTCGGCCGGTGGAAGCCAGAGGCGCTTCCACCGGCCGACCGCGTGGGAAAAGGTCATGGACGACGCTTTCCTCGAGCCGTTAATACTTCGGAACGATGTCCACGTTCGGGCCGGTCGTGATCTTGGCGTAGGCGATCTTGCCCTTGCCGACGGAGTAGGCCACCGCGTCGTCGGGTGGCGGCAGGACTCCGGACTGCGGCACCATCGCCGCATCGATCACCGCGATGACTCCGTTGCCGGCCGGAACCGGGTAGAAGATCGCCCCACTGTTGGCCGGCCGCAGGATGGCGCCGAGTCGCTTGGCGTCGCCAACGGTGATGGGGGCGGCGAACCCTTGCGGAATGATCACCACGTAGGTGTTCGTCGATCCCACGTTCTTGATCTTGACGTTGGCGGTCTTCTTGACCCCGACCGCGCCGGACGTGCCGCCGGCCTGAGCCGGAGCGGCCACCACGGCGGCCAGTGCCACGAGGGCGAGAGCCGAGAGAATGTGCCTGCGAATCATGGAGTTACCCCTTCGGTGAAAGAACGGAAACAAAACACCGGAACACAAAGCGGCTTCGTGTCCGGCCTGGATCACCGCGGTCCATCACGCGAGCAACCGCACCACGCGGCGGCTCGTAGCCCGGCATGTCGATCGGCTCGTCAACCGTCCGGCGGCGAGGTGTTGGCTTCGCCGCCGTTCCGGGTGCAGAGTGCCGAGAGAACCGCCGGATCCATAGAGTCGCTGAGGAACGTCACGCGGCCATCGCCGCAGGCTGCCTGCGCACCGCCCGTGTGGTGGCTGCTGATGTCGCTGCCGAGGGCGTTGACGAACGCCGCGCTCTGGGCGAAGCAGTTGATGCGGGCCCACCGGCCAGTCGCATCGGGATCGTTGTCCAGCGCGGTCGCGTCTCCGCGATCAATCGCCTCGGCCACGAGGAGCGTGCGGCTCAGGCCGTCCGTCACGTCCGCCGCGGCAGCAGCCCGATGCTCGCCGTCGTCGGCGAACAGCATGCCGTTGTGGAGCCCCGCGGCCCCGAGAAACGGCACTCCGGCCGACATGATCCAGGAGCCGGAGATCCCTGCGTAGTCGGCCTTGCCCACCGATAAAACGATGCCGCTGGGGCACACGTACGTCGCCACGGCCTGACGACCGGCGGTGTCGTTGCCCCCGGCGGCATTCCAGCGTTTTGTGTAATCGATTCGGTTCGAGATCCCAGCCTGTTCGATGTAGGGCAGGATGAAGGACGACCACGCATGCTCGGTCCCAGTCGGCAAAGCAACGCCTCGTGGTAGCAGGTCGCAGCCTGCCGGGAAGCGTCGGCGAGCCGCTTCGTATGCACAGAGCCCAAGAGCGGTTTGGCGAATGTTGGTCGCGCACTGGGTCTTGCGGGACAGTTCCCGCGTGCGTTGCACCGCCGGCAGGAGCAGGCCGATCAGCGTGCCGATGATCGCGATCACCGCGAGCAGTTCGACCAAGGTGAAGGCCCGTCGACCGCCTGCGAAGCGGCCACCGACCAGGCTCAGGGCGAGAAGGCTTGAAGAGGTCATCGGGGCTGGAACCAGTGGGACTGGCAGCCTGCCGATGAAAATCCCCTCGCGGGGTCCGCTGTCATGCGAGGGCTGCGAACCATACGCGGTCAGCAGCCAAAGTCAAAAGCCTGCCCGATGACGCTGATTTCCCGGGGCTTCGGTGAGGCCGGCGCGATGGACAACTCTCCTCCAACCGCGTGACGCTCCCGGCCGGTCAGGGTTTGGCGGCCTTGTCATCGGGCTTCTGCACCTGCACCAGTTCCCATTCGTGCTCAGCGCCACCGCTCTTCATGGTCACATCGCTCGGGGTCTTCATCAGGGCGTCGAGCGTGGTCTCAAACGTCGCGCCACCCTTCCCGCCAACCTTCCAACTCGCCTTTCGAGTCTCCCGATCGATCGAGCCGCTCACGGGCTGCGTGGTGTTGGTGATCGAGTCGTAGTAGTTGCCCTTCAGTTCGCCCTGCTTGCTCACGGCGAGTTGCTGGTAGACGTGGCCCTGCGCCGCGTCTTTGGGGCCCGTCGCGTAGACACCCAGCGGCATCCACTCGAGGTCGGGTGGCGCCGCCGCGCTGGACGCATTACCATCGGTCGATGTGGCGGTCGCGGTGGCCTCAGTGCCAGCGGCGGTGGTCGTCGCGATCGCAGCAGCGACGGTGGTGCTGGTTGCGGCCGTCGCTGAAGTAGCGGCCGCCGGGTACCCGAGCCAGTTGGTGAGTCCGGCCACGCCGGCCACCGCCCAGAGATCGGCGTGCGGGTGCGTGTATTGCCAGGCGTCGGGATGCTCGCTGTACCAGGCCGGCGTGAAGGGCTGAGTGCGGCCCTCCATCGCGGTCTGGAACGAACTCTGGGCTGACTCGGCGCGACTCTTGGCGGTGGCCGGGTCGGCTGCCGGCTTTGCGGCCGCTCCGGCCGCTGGCTTCGTGTTCAGAAAGCTCTCGACGTCACGAGTGCCGGGGGCCGGACGGTTCGCCGCTCCGCCGTCGATCGCGCGGCCAGCCTCCGCGCGGCCCGGCTCGGCGCGGTCGGGGGCCGGCCTCGTCGCGGCTCCGGGCCCGCCACGTCCGCCGGCAGCGGGTTCGGGGCCCGAACGGCCGCCACCGCCGCCTCCCGGACGTGCAAAGGCATCGACGGGCACGAGGAGCGATGCGGCAACGATCGCGGCAGAGAACGCTCTGCTCGAAACGGCAAGGGACTTCGGGAATCGCATCAAACACCTCCTCATAAGTTCTTCGGGGCAGGCGACCAGCCCGCCTCTGAAACGAGTTGTCTCCAAATCAGCCTCGCGAGACAAATACCTTCGCCAGCCTCCGCGAATGGGGCCAGCGAAGGCCGTCTGCGCCAGCGGGAGCCGCTCCCAGGAGGCACCCTCGTGCCGGTGTGTACGATGCCTGTGGCCGGACCTCGTCGGCGGCTCGACTCCCTCGCGGCGCGATCCGTGTCTATCTCCGACTTCAGTGCGTTTTCCTGCCCGACGCCGCTGCGAGACTATCCGCACGTGGTCCTGGGCCACGGCGGAGGCGGCGCGCTCGCGCGCGACCTCATCGAACACGTCTTCCTGCCCGCCTTCTCGAATCCCCTCCTCGACCGGCTCGGCGATTCGACGGTGCTCGACATCGCGGCCGAACTCGCCGGCGGCGGCCGGCTCGCGATCTCGACCGATTCCTACGTGGTTCGGCCGCTCTTCTTTCCGGGGGGCTCGATCGGCGACCTCGCCGTCCACGGCACCGTGAACGACCTGGCGATGAGCGGGGCGAAGCCGCACTCGCTGACTGCGGGCTTCATCATCGAGGAGGGTTTTTCGATCGGCGGCCTGGCGGAGATCGCCCGGCAGATGGCCCGGGCGGCCGCAGCGGCTGGCGTACGGATCGTGACTGGCGACACCAAGGTGGTCGAGCGGGGCCACGGCGACGGCGTCTACATCAACACCACCGGGATCGGGATCGTGCCGCCGGGCCTTGGCCTCGGCTCCGAGTCGATCCGCGACGGCGATGTGGTGATCGCCAGCGGCACGCTCGGCGACCACGGCATGGCGATCATGAGCGTCCGTGAAGGACTCGAGTTCGAGGCCCAGATCGCGAGCGATACCGCGCCGCTCCACGGCCTTGTGGCGGCGATGCTCGCGGTCTGCCCCGCAATCCGCCTGCTCCGCGACTCGACACGCGGCGGCGTGGCCACGAGCCTCAACGAGATCGCCGCCCTCGGAGGCGTGGGCATCGAGGTCGACGAGCGGACGATTCCCGTTCGGCCGCAGGTGGCGGCCGCCTGTGAGATCCTGGGCCTCGACCCGCTTCAGGTGGCGAACGAAGGCAAGCTGCTCGGAATCGTCCCGGCCGGCGCGGCGGATCACGTCCTGGCCGCGATGCGATCCCACGAATACGGCCGCGACGCCGTGGCGATCGGCCGAGTGGTCGAGGGCCATCCCCGGATGGTGGTGATGCGAACCGCGATCGGAGGTACGCGCGTCATCCCGATGCCGCTCGGCGAGCAGCTGCCACGGATCTGCTGAACCGAGTGCTCGGGGTGGAGGATTTCAAGCCACGATCTGCGTGGACCAAGCTCACCGTTTTTTATACGGTTCACAGTTGATCCTCGCGCTCGAGTGCACGGCAACTGAAAGCCGACCGGCCGTGAGGCCGCGGGCGAACCACGCTGGACGCCGCACCTTGCGATGGTTCGCCCCACGCCTCACGGCGTTGGGCTTGGACGGCGGCCGCGGAAGGCTCTTGGGGGCCCGTAGTGCGCGTGCCTCCGACGGGCTGCTTCTGCGTGGCTCAAAAGAGTCAGGCTGCGGGATCGGGGCGAGGATGGCGAGCCTCGGCTATCCTGCCGTTGGCGAGACAACTCGTCCCGTCCCGCAGCCGGGTTGGGCACGTTGGGGTATTCGAGCCTTGGGCTGCTGCTGACCAGGAGTCTCTCGATGTCACTTTTTCTCACGATCCTCCTCACCCTGACGGCAGCCGCCGCGATCGCCGACACCCCGAAGCGGCCGAACGTGCTCTTCATCTTCACCGACGATCACGCCCAGCATGCGCTCTCGTGCTACGGCTCGAAGGTCAACCAGACGCCGCACCTCGACCGCCTCGCATCCGGCGGCGCCCGGTTCGCCAACGCGTTCGTCACCAACTCGATCTGCACGCCCAGCCGGGCCACGCTCCTCACCGGCCAGTATTCGCACACCAACGGCGTGCCGGTGTTCAACCGGTTCGACGGCAGCCGCGATCACCTCGCCAAGCAAATGCAGGCCGGCGGCTACCACACCGGCGTGATCGGCAAGTGGCATCTCGGGAGCGACCCGACCGGCTTCGACCGCTGGATCGTGCTGCCCGGCCAGGGCTCCTACCGCGACCCCATGTTTCTCGTGCCCGGCGGATCGCTCACGATCGAAGGGCACTGCACGGAAGTGATCACTGATCTCGGCCTCGAGTTCCTGAAGACCCGGCCGTCTGACAAACCGTTCTTCCTGATGCTCCACCACAAGGCGCCGCACCGCGAGTGGCTGCCCGACGACCGCAACCGCGCGAAGTTCGCCGGTGCCGTGATTCCCGAGCCCGACACGCTCTTTGACGACTACGCCACCCGCCCGACCGCGCTTCCCGAGAACGAGCAGACCGTCGCCCGCGACCTCACCCGCCGCGACCTCAAGCTCGAGCCGCCGGCGGGACTCGAGCCGAGCGAGCGGCAGCAGTGGCTGAATGCCAAGCCGATGGAAGTGGAGGTTGACGGAAAGGTGCTCGCCGGCACCGACCTCGTCCGCTGGAAGTATCAGCGGTTCATGCAGGACTACCTCGCCTGCGTGCAGGGTGTGGATGACGGCGTCGGCAGGGTGCTCGACTGGCTCGATGCCGAGGGGCTGGCCGACGAGACGATCGTGATCTACACCACCGACAACGGCTGGTACCTCGGCGACCTCGGCCTCTACGACAAGCGGTTCATGTACGAACCGGGGCTCCGGGTGCCGCTGCTGGCCCGCGGTCCTGGCATCAAGGCGGGAGTCACCCCCGACCAGTTTGTCGCCAACATCGACTTCGCTCCGACGATCCTCGACCTCGCGGGCCTGCCGGTGCCGGAGTCGATGCAGGGGCGAAGCGTCGCCCCGCTCCTCCGCGGCGAGCGGCCGGACGACTGGCGAACGAGCATCTACTACCGTTACTACCACGACCCGGGCAACCACAACACGCGGGCCCACTATGGTGTCCGTACGGCCACGCACAAGCTGATCCACTACTGGACGAAGGACGCCTGGGAACTCTACGACCTGGTCACGGATCCGACGGAGCAGCACAACCTGCTCTTCGAGGAGGCCGAGGCGAAGTCGCCCGCGGTGGCGAAGGCATTCGCCGAACTCAAGGCCGAGATCGTGCGGCTCCAGCAGCAGTATGGCGACGACGGTCGCTACGCTGCCCCCGAGACCTGGCCTGCAGGCGGAGTCGATGGAGGGGCGGGCGACGGCAGGGAGCGGCTCGGCAGAAAGACGGCAGCCCAGGCGATCGCCACGTCAGGCATCCTCGGGCGTTAATCCGAGGAGTGTCTCTTCACAAAGCACTGGGTGGTCAGCAGCCCCAACGGCCGGCCCCGCCCGAGGCTGCGGTGCGGAATACTGCTAACCTCACCACGTTTCCCCGCTTTCCGCGAGATGCCCCACAGAGGATTCCGGCCATGACGCTGCCTCACGAGTACCGCATCAGGCTGATGCAACCCTCGGATTATGCCGCGATCGGCGAGATCTGCCGCGTGGTCTATCCGCACGACACGCCCTATACCGCCGAGGAACTGGCCGAGCACCATGCGTGCTATCCGCAGGGCCAGTTCGTGGCCGAGCATGTTCCGACGGCGCAACCGGTGGGTGTGCACTTCACCCTCCGGATTCGCATGACCGACTACCACGTGGACGATGCCTGGGACGTGCTCACCGCCCGTGGCACGTTCAGCGACCACGATCCTGCCGGCCCCACGCTGTACGGCGCCGACGTGTTCGTGAGCCCCGACCACCAGCATCATGGGCTCGCGCACGCCCTGACCGACGCCACCCGCGGCCTGGTGGTCGAGGAGAATCTCTGGCGGATGGTCGGCGGCAGTCGGCTGCCGGGCTATTCCGCAGTTGCCGGCGTCATGGCGGCCGACGAGTATGTCCGGGAGGTGGTCGCCGGTTCGCGGACCGATCCCGTGCTGTCGGCGCATCTGAAAGACGGCTGGCAGGTCGTGAGGCCCATTCATGGCTATCTGCAGCACGACGTGGAGAGCGCCAACTGGGCGGCGGTGATCCAGTGGGTAAACCCCG
>Ga0207954_1000177_pt1 | contig 20234 bp, 20 predicted proteins | sample CryBogmetaGMA0M_FD_184547 | JGI IMG/M metagenome (GOLD analysis project Ga0207954, IMG submission 184547) | Freshwater microbial communities from Crystal Bog, Wisconsin, USA - MA0M (SPAdes) | ecosystem: Environmental > Aquatic > Freshwater > Lake | place: Crystal Bog, Wisconsin, USA | collected... | reverse complement strand
AAAATCAACATGTTTTGATTGTCCGAATGGTGGGTTTGGCAGGTGCCTGTGCGCCAAACTCAAATGGGAAGACGGCAAATTAAAATCTCCAGTCAAGGCTGGCTGTGAAGAGTGTAAGTCAAGAAAACCCTGGTCCAAAGGTTCTCAGCGTAGTCTTATTGCAAATTTGGGTGAGAGGGGTACTCTTAATGTGACAGATGAGAGCGTAATTAAGGAGTTCATCGAACTATTTTTAGGTCGAGTCGTAACTATTGAAAATATCCGAACTGCACGTTTTTGGAAAACAATGATTGAGAGCGATTATCATGCTGCTGCAAATGCGTTAATGCAAATGGCTGAGACAAAGTCAGGTAGTAAACAACCGGTGCAAATACAAGTTCAAATGGATCATCCTCAAGCTGAACAAATATTGAATGAAGTGGCTGAAGTGGATGACGATCGTGAACATGTTGCGGGAGCATTGCTTGGATTGGCCCTCGTAGCAAGTAAAACAAATGAGAAAGAAGCTGCGAATGCGTTGCAAGTTCTGGCTGCCGAGAATTCCAATCACGGAGATCACGAAAAAGCTGCGAATGTATTGCTTAATCTCGCTGCGGCTAATTCAAATGACCAAGAAGCTGCGAATGTATTGGTTGGTATGGCTGGAGTGCGTGAACATGAAAAAAACGTGGATGCTGTACTTACACTTGCTGAGTTGTGGCGTACAAACAATTAGGTACTTGTTAGAACAAAAAAGTGCTTGCATTTTTAAAGAGGATATGAGTGCACATATGTGTATGTACCGGAGTGTGTGTAAAGCTTGTATAGTACACAATAAGACATAAATGAAACGCGTGCACAATTTGCAATATGAGTGTGCGAGCGAGTTATTATCAAGGTTCACGTGGCTTCCAAGCGAGTTATGGATGATCGTGATCTCGCAAATGAACTCCCTGATGCTCGGCGACTTCCACAGGACGCTCCTTGAAACTCGCAATATTGCATGTGTGTGCACATCGTCTGCACTTGCAACGAGTATGTGGATGCAAAAACTTGAGCATGTCAAGTTTGATCATTGGTATGAAAGTGAGATTTCTATATTGTTCTCAATCACAATGTGCCGCGCAAAGTACTTGACGTCGGTGATATCAATGTCATTCGGGTACTGGTACAAGAAGCACGTGACAGACAATGTGTTGACGTCGCTGGCATTCCACATGTCAAAACTCCAAGTCCTTCAAATGTCTTCACAGAAGAACGTGACCGATGCAAGTTTGGAAGTCATTGCATCGCGGTGCCCACTGCTGACGACACTTGACGTGAGCAAATGTGAGAATATTGGCGATGCGGGAATCTTAGCTATATCGAGAGGATGCACCAAGTTATCAAAACTCAACTTCGGGCGATGTGAGAAAATTACAACTGGTGGTATTGTCGCGAGTGCTTCCTACCTCTCATCGCTGCACAACATTGACATGACTAAGACGTGCGAAAATGACGAGTATGTATCTCGCGCCGTTATCGCATTGGGCACACACTGTTTGCAACTCCAGCATGTGTATTTCGATGGATTGTGCAAGAATACCGACGATGCAGTATTCACCATTGGAGATAACTGCTCACATCTCGAGACGGTATCATTCGGATATAACATGAAGATCTCAGATTCGTCAATCATCAATCTCGTGCGCAAGCACAAGAATTTGAAACATTTATGCGTGTGCAGCACGTACTTGTCTGACGTGAGCCTCGAGAACATCGGACTTCACTGCCGCGCACTCGAACATTTGGACATTCACTACTGTAAGTTTTCGGACATGGCGATGCGGAATTTAGCAGCTGCATGTCGTCTTCTGAAGTACTTGGACGTATCGTGCAGCAAGAACGTAACTGACACAACAGTCATTGCATTTGCAAATGCATGTGTGAATATGCAAATTTTGAACGTCTGTTTCTGTGACGCGGTGACTGACGAGAGCATCGTCCAAGTTGCATACAAGTGCAAATCACTCGAGCAACTGGATTTGGGCTACTGCGTCAATGTGGGGAAGAAAAGTATGGATGCAATTACTGCGTCGTGCATGAACTTGCGCGAAGTCAATGTGTGTCACTGCAACGTCGACGAGCGCGCACTGTTCGATTTATTTCAGCGCGATGTGATTGTCACGTATATTGTGAACGATTGTGTTCGTTACAAACATAAACTCTCTTCTACGTGAGAATGTTGGTACTCATTTGTGGTATTGAATCCGTTTCGTGTTGTTTGTTTCTTTGCTTGTGTTGATGTAGTGGTGGTGGAGGAGAGAGCTCGAATTTAACACCGATCAACTCGTGCGAATGTAACAAGTTGATTGCAGGGTCAAATTGGGGCTGGGGGGTCTGCAACTATTTTTGAAACATATAGTAAAGAAGACATAATTGATGCATACCGTCTTACTCTTATCACTTCACTTGATTGTTCCACCCGTGCACATCAAAGTATCGATTTACGATGGGTCACACAATAATAAGCGAGGATTTGTTTATTTTGAAGGAGAGGACGCACGTTCGCTTGTGAGCAAGTGGAAACCTGAACGACTTGAGTCGCTGTCACCTGATGACGTTGCTGGGATTAACGGATATGTTCGTTCCGTCTTGCTCTTGAACGACACGGCACAGGAAGCGAGGGTATTACTGTCGGAGGACTCAAATTTGTTCGTGGTCGCGTTGCACAAGCGCAACCAGTGCGATCTCAAGTGTTGTCTTTGGCAGCCGGGTGCAAATCGAAGCGAGGTGTTTCGCTCGTTCCGCATATGGTTGTTTGAGCGCGGATACGGATGCACATCGAGCCTGAACGGCGACGATTTGCAAGAATGGTACAAGTCGGCAATGTGATTTGAATGCTGTGTTGTTATTTTTGTTTTGTACGGAGTGTAATAACATTACCACCACAACCACTACCTCTTCATAAAAAAAATACACGCGGTATGCCACGAAAACATCAAGACCCGTTTGAGTTAGAGATAGGTTTGCCATGTCCAAAGCACATGCGTAGATCACGTGGAAAAAATACGAAAAACTTGTGTGTACCCATATGCTTTGCAGACGAGCATTACTCTCCAAAACACAAAATGTGCCTTCCATATAAGACATCTCGACCACTCAGCAAAGCCAGGCAAAGAGCATTCCGAGAATGGAGTGTTGGAGATCACGGTAAGCGACAGTACGTACGTCCGGAATGGATGAAACGATGTGGTCCTAACAGCCATCGTTCACCTACAGATCCAAGGTACTGTATTAAAGGCAAGAGTCCACCCAGGGTTTCCGTGCCTATGGAATACACAACAATGAATACTCCGCAAGGACGGGCTGCTTATCCCAGACCGCCGGGCAAGAGATGTCAGAGACATTCACGATCGTCGAAAGACAAGAAATGGTGCTACAAAATTCACATGAGGTATACAGATGAATACACCGATAAAATGAAAGCGAGACAGGCAGAGAGGCAGGCACTGAGACAGACATCAAAACAGGCAAGTGGGAAAACTGCAAGAAAAGTAATTGGAGCATTAGAAAATGCTACTGGTATGCCTGCAACGCCCGCAAATGTGCAAAACAATTTAAAGGTGGTGCAACAGACAGTCAACAAACTAAATTCTAAGAAAAGATCGTCATCATCTTCGAACATCCCGACAGATAGAGCATTAGCAATGACGGAAGAGGTGGCCCGAGTAGTAGAAAACACAACTGGTGTGCCCGCAACGCCAGCAAGAATGAAAAAGGCTTTAAACGAAACGAAAAAGAGGGCAAACAGAGAACTCGCAGCACTCGCAGGAGCTCAACGAAGCCCTTCAAAGGGTTCATCAAGCATAAATGGCAGAATTTTTCGTATAAGAAAATCGTCGTCAATACAGTAACTGGGCATCACCAGTCAACTCAATTTACAACTTCACAATTTTATGGACAAAGGACCCGATCCAACGAATGTAGAAGATGACAGGTAATTCAAAAAGTACGACGACGGGCAACACCATATATACATTATCAACGCACGTCCACTCCGCCCACCCAAACACGCAGTACGGGAAGAAGCCGACAAATGCACCCGTAATGAAAGCAGCTTGGGCAAAGAACATGAGGACACCAATCTTGTGCTGCTCGCGCCACTCGATGAGTTTGTTCTTGCTTTGCCGGAGAATGAATAATATCTTCAATGTGAATATGTCGAGTGTGAGCTGCCACAATGTTGCGATAAGCAGAATCGACCCGATCCAAGAATAAAATGGCGTTGCCGCTGGTGCTCGAACGCCATTCTCGACCAAGTCGTCCCACATCAACTTCCCAACTCCAAAATTCGCACGTCCACCTGCCATCATATCTGCATTGACGTACATTCCAACAACGAGTCCCCACACAATGGAGAATTCCTCGACGTATATGAGAAGAGTGAGAATTGTATCATTGCAATATTCGAATTTGAAGACGTAGAACGCCAAGAATGTACACACGACAACATGCAACCCAAACGGAACGATGTACGACACCTGGCCTCTATAGTCAATGAGGGGCGGAGCAGCCCAGTAATCGTCGACGTCCTTGAACACAGCCATGAACTGAAGGACCCACGCGGCAGTGAGGAACCACGGTAATATTGCGTACGCCACGACGCGACCACGGACGACATGCCAATAAGTCCCCTTGTCCAGTGCGAATTGTATGAGCAGCATTGTCGCAAGTATGAACACGCCGTACACATGTACGGCATTGAAAAATTTAAATACACCATTCTGCAACGGAATTCGAGATATGAGAGCTACGGGTACGTCAGCATTCTCGTTCCGAATTGTACGCTCGATTTGTGGCGTACGAATCGTCCCGGCGCATGTGAATTGAACACTCGTATTTGTCATCGTCCCGTTGACATTCACAAGTCTCGCTTCGTGAGGTGCGCCGTTGAGTCGTCCCCACGAGTATGTGAGTGGAAGCGTACACAGGGTGAGTAGTACTTGCTTCATTTGCGTTGATGTACTTGATACTTCCAATCTAAAAAAAACAAAGGTGGTATGTGCCTTTTTTTTTGTTTGTTAATGTAATTGTTCAAGTGAATATAATACATGTGTGCGTCATACTCAAGGAATCAACTCACACAGTGCACGATATTTTGACCACAGAAGAAGAACGACAAGTGTGAACACTTGACATTGACAATCTTGATGATCTGTGTTGACGTGTGTTCTGGCAATTGCAACACTCGGAGATTCGGGCATCTGGTAAGCGAGTCGACGTACGTGCCCTGAAGACGACGACATCCAAACAAGTAGAGGCACTCGATATATTTGCAGTGCGTCGCAACGTCAACAATTGCGTCGTCGGTGAGGTTTGTGCAATTGGACACATTTAAATGAGTGATAAGAACGCACGCCTTGGCAATAGAGACGAGATCTGCATTCGTAAGTCGATGTATATCGCTGAGATTGAGAACTGTGAGATTTGTGCAGAATCTGAGTTTGTGTAGTCGCGTCACTCTGGACGCAACAAAGAATGTCTTGAATGCAAGCGTCGTGGATGTTGGTGTGGCATTCACTGACGGAAGGTAGCACGATTCAGATCGTTCGTATGAATGAGAGCACACGCGACATCCATTCATGCCGTAGCACTGTGCGATGTCGAGCTTACGAAGGTGTGTGCACTTGGATATGCTGCTGAGACTCATTTGTGTGAGACGTGTGCACTCGACGAGACGCAGCGATGTGAGACGACGACAATTCAGTGTCATTGCCACAACACCGTCATCAGTTAGCTTCGAGCAGTGCGACATGTCTATTGAGGTTAGCGTATGGCAGTACGAGAGTGCGAATGCACTTATATCAGTCACACCGAGACACTGTGTCATTTGGATCGATGTGAGTCGAGGGCAGTGTGACGCGATCGAAATGACACACTCATCATTGACTGACGTGACTTGTGTCACGTCGAGTGACGTCAAGTTCGACCAGTGCAAGGCTGTTATGTGGATGTCCTGCACTTTGGAGCAGTAGGGAAAGCATAGAATTTGTAGTCGCGAACATTTTTTGCTGAACGCCTCAATTCCAGGTCCAGTAACTTTGAACAGATTGTGCATGTGGACATTTTCGAGATATTTGCACCTTGCAAGTGCTTGAACACCGCGATCGTTCACTCTGCAGCAGTACGATATATTCAGATTGATGAGATGGACACAGTGTGTGGTAATATCATCAATCGCCGAATTCGTCATGCTCGCCACGCGACTGATATCGAGATTTGTGAGACGAGCGCACTTTGTGACAAAATTAACGATCGAAACTTCTGTGAGGAGTCTGCTATTGAGGACTGATACGTCGAGTGTTGTGATATTATCACACCCAGTTGTATTGCGACATGCACTTATTTTCACGTCTCGATCGTTTGTGGTGAGGATATTCGCAGCGCGTATAGACCACTTCGTATAGTCGTCAATAAAGTCAAAATTAGTGATTCGATGGCATCCCGACACTTCGAGAGTTAAGAGATTGAGAGATTGAGTAAGTAACGCAATAGACACTTGCGTCAATTTAAAACATCGGGACACATTGATTGCTTTTATGCACGTGCACTTCCGAACGAGTACTTTCATACCGTCGTCAGTTATTTTCTCGCACCCGCGTAAATTTATGTGGGTGAGCAAGGGACAGCATGACGATATGAATTCGAGTGTCACATTATCACATTGCATATTAGATGATAAGTTCAGGCTTGTGATTGAGTGCATGCGTCGCATGGAGCACTCGAATGCCACAGACGTTATGGACATTGTGAGTACGTTGACGCACCGCACAGACGCGATCCACAAGTGTGCCACACTTGCAAATTCAGAATGTACGAGCGAGAGTGTATGTGCAACTTTGAGCTGCGTGGCAAGGGAAGATCCACACAACATAATTATATTGACAACAACGTCAAGTGGAAGAGTGTGAAGTTGTATTCTTGATACTGGTAGTGACAATGCAGTGCACGTCAATCGTAGTGCGGAGTTGTTCAGTACACAAGAGCGGATGCCAGCTTGCACTACATATTTGCTAATTCGAGATTTCATTGTATATTTCGTTTTCTTTGCACTTTGAGATGCAAAGAATATTGTAAAGTCAGTTATGTTTTTTTAAAAGTGTTACTTTATATACACACAAATCAAACCTGAGGTGCTCTCACTCCAAAAAAATGTTACGACAAAAATCTGGTAGAGGAACACTTTTGAATTTAATATACCCCTATCATTTCTATGAGACGTATAGATCGCGCGAGGGAACATCAAATGAGCTTAATCCGCCAAAAAAAGCTGAAGGTAATTCAGAGTCGTATTTGTCTAACTTGGTGCATAATCGAGACACGCTTGATTTATTATCATTCAACATATTTATAAACGATTTACGATCTAAACCCATACCTTTATTCTTCACATTAAGTAAAAAACTCTTAAGAATAGGAAACGAAATAGTGGATAGCTACATAAAACCTATGATGTCACCAAAGTGTTCGGAGAATGATGACGAAATAATAAAGAAATTTATAGAATATTGTTCTTTGGAACAGTTTAAGGAATGGTGCAACATAGTTTACAAGGTAGAATTTGATCAAGCATGTAATATCATCAAGATCAATGGAGAGAACGTTGAAATTAATAAGATAATGTTTGAAAATGCTTTCACAGACAACTCATTTACAGTATCCAATGAAGGGATTTGGTCAATTGTTGATGTAAAGAACTTCCTTTTTTCTCGTGATGAAGCAATTAAACGCTTTTACCAAATCAGAAGAAATGAAACCTATTTAAAATTACATATATTAGCAAAATACATGTACTTATCAACACAAATAACAAAAGATATGACAACATCAAATGAAACACTTTATGTACGGGTAGGATATAATACTCCAATTTATCAGATGACAGGCGTCTGCGGTTCAGACATAAATGGCATATTTGATAGAAAAACACGTACAAATATAGAAAACCAATGTAAACCCCAATCTCGTTTTTTAGGAATTGCAAGAATTATGTGTAACATGATGCATTACTATGACAAAGTGATGATACACTTTGTCGTATTTGTGAATTCATTTCATGATTATAGATCATTTAAAGTAACAAAATTACAAGAAGAAATTATTACCTTTTGCAATACACATCGAGATATAAAATCATTTCGAATATGTCTCGATTTTGAGAACATGAATCTACGTTCTTATTCCGAGGTCATGCCTATCAAGTTTAATCTATTTGATGTTACACATAATGATGTTACTCAATTCTTCATATCGTATTCATTTGGAAACACTGATATTAATCAACCTGATAGCGTACTTTGAATATGTTATCAATTCCTGTCCTGACGATTCGCACAATAGTATACATATCATATGACGCATTATCATATGACACATTGTCTTCACATCAAAATGCGGCAGTGTCACATGTCACGACGAGCACGCTTCACACTGGAGCACACTTCCTTCTCTTCCTCATCCTCGCTTCCATCTGAGCCTATGTCACCCAGCTTCTCTTCATCCACCCAATCATACTCCTCGTGTACCTCAATCGTCCCATCCGCCAACTCTTCTTGAACTGCGTAGGTGCCACAAGTACCGCTCAGTGGGTGGAACTCGCGGCGGTAGAACTCGTCCTGGTCTTGATTTGGTTGGGACGACGGGTAGTACGACATGAGGTCGTTGTGCCACTCGCGGTCGTGTTTCGTGTACGGAACTGCAAAGTTGAACTCCATTCCGCGGAGAATTCCACACACTTTCTTGTCATGATACACACACATGAGGAAATCCAGCTCGTCGTCTTCGCCCGACGAGGCGTACTCTTCGCGCACGTCGTCGTGATCACAAGTCTCGAATCCCATAACTTGGTCAAGGTGCTTGATCTGCTTAAGAGGCGACGTTTCGTCGAAGCGGAAGCTTAGCCGAATATTCGGTACGATCTTTCCATTGGTCACGTGATTGGCCTTTTTTGCCTCCAGCTGCTCCAAGACCATTTTCATGGCATGCGGCATCTGCGTTGGCATCGAGCTCAGCGAGATCACGTGTACTTGCTCGTAGTCGTTGATGTCAAAACTTGGCATATATGTATCCTGGTCATTCTCGTTGATGACGATCTGCAGCCACGGATCTCCTCCCTGAATCCCCCTGAACTTGCCCTTGCGCATAAACGACTGGTTGCAATCTGCAATCAAGATGCGGTCCATCGGTTGTTCTTCTTGTTTGGTTGTGCGTGGCATATGTCCTTTATTTGCTCGATTTGTGTTTTGTTTTTTTTTTCAAATCAAGATGCGATGCTCATACAAAAGACGAGCACATTTATAATCTAACAGTTTGTTTGCATTCAGAAACTTGATATGGAAAAAAAAAGAGAATCAGATTAGTTTTGATTAACAAACAAGTGACTGTTTGCGTTACGTTACATGTTTGCTTCTACATACACAGTTCACATATCGGAAGCTGCAGCTTATCAGAAGGACGTCTACATTTTGACGGGGTACAGAAAATCAATGACCGCGTATGGTGATGCATACGACAGCTTGCTGTACATGCACAACGAAACTGTAAATATATGGAGTCACATATTTGGGTTCTTGCTTTTCACTTCGCTATTGCCAGTAACAATGCTCCAACTTGACAATGCAACGGAGCAATTGATTTTTTTGTCGTACATCATTCCATGCATTGAGTTATTTGGTGCAAGTGCGTGCTATCATTTGTTCAAATATCAGAGCGAGCGTTCTGCAGAGTTATGGCAGAAACTTGACCACCTCTCAGTAATTTTCCTTCTCTGGGGTTCAGACATGCCGATGATATGTTATGGATTCTGGTCATTTCCCACGCTGCAGATGATTTACGTGGTAACTGTTACAATGATGATTGTATGTGTTGCGTTCATTATCAAGAGTGACGAGATGCAATTACCACACTTGTTTGTCCTCCGCAACACTATATTTGTTGGTACTTGTGCAGTTGGGTGGATGCAGCTCATTCACGAGATGTCGTTGAAAGGATGGTCCAGTTCCAGTGCACTTCAAGCACTTGCTTGCTGGGCCAAGGCGTTTGGCACGTACTTACTTGGATTTGCATTTTTTGTGAGTCGCATACCGGAAGTTTTAATTCCAATTAAATTTGATTTGATTGGTGCGTCACACCAGATCTGGCATGTAGTCATAGTAATTGCTGCAATGATCCAATTGAATAATTGTTGGGTGTATCGCTCCATCGCGCTCAACACGACCGACATATTGAACTTACACAATGGTAGTTTGAGTATAAAGTAAACAAGTGCATGATACTCATCGATCGTAGTACTGGAGCAAGTAGTGCACAATCTCCTTCTCACTCATGAGTTGATTGAATATACTTTGCATTGAGGTAATCACTTCTTCCATCGTGTAGTAAATGAATGCACAAAGTGAAAGATATATATTATCAGTATCGTAGTTGTCAACACGGTGTGCATTCATGTTTTCTGTTACAATGACAGGAGTGTGAGGAGACGGTGAGGGCAATATTGGTGAGGTCATAGAGGGTGACGAAAGTAGAGGAGAAGAATACAGGGAATCGAACTCGGACTCAGAATTTGCAGAGAACGACACGACGAATGCAAGACACTTAATCAGTACGACAAGGATGTATGTATGCATACGTAACGGTTTGACTACATGTAATTATTTTTTTGATGACGAGATGAGATGTTCTGACACCTACATGTACACATACTTTTTGACATACACTACGACAATGGCAAGCATGGTGTCCACAATTTTCGATCAAAGAGTGACGTGACATCGCATGTAAGACTCACTGCATTTGGAAACGACATGTTCTCTGGCATGCCGTCAACACATATCATGTCACTTATGCGAGTTGCAGTTCGTACGCAGCACTTTGTTGCTCGACGGGGCGAGAGTGCGAGCGTAATTGTTCTCCTGTTCCGCTCGACGACGACAGTGGTTTCTCGTACGTGTTGAATTCGGTCATCACACCGAAACCCATATATGTCGACGTCAGCGTCTGGACGCAGAGTACACAGGACAGTGATTGCAGGTAGATGTACATCACTGCATTGATGTCTGAGCGTAGACTCGTCTGAGTTTTCATCTTGATTCATCGACAACGCAGGCTCCTCATTGGCACACACTCTGCTGCTACTATTGTAATTGAGGCTGTCGTCGTCTGCAAAGTACAGCGTGTCAATCATGGGATGACGTTCAAGCGACGCAGCGACTGACAACAGCGAGTAAGTGACTGAAGTCTTCGAGCGAGGTTGCATGCGCGTACACACGATCATATTATGCTTGCGCCAATCGGCATATGCGATCTTATCTCCAAATCCGACATCGAGTCCACGTCCAAGTGCATACGCAATCACATTGACCATGTGCCTCGTAGTAGCCGCAGTCATTCGATTGCAGCAGTTGAGTTCGTTGAGCATGATTGTGAGAGGAACGGTGCATTGAGATGCAGTGGTGTCGACGTCCACTCTGAGTGCATCGAAGTCGATGAGCGGCATTTCGCTTGAGAGACACTCGCGCAAGCTGGACAGCAACGCTCGAGGATTCCACGCCTGATTCCCACACGCCAGTGCAATTGCAGCGCATGTAACACCCACCCCCGGAAGTCGACACAGCTTGTGACTTTTGAGCCCCGCGACGTCGCAGAACGCATGCATCCACTTTGCAGCGCTTACAGCTGCGACGTCTGCTTCAGCACTGAGCTTTTGTGCAAATCGAAGTGCATTTTGTGTGAGCAACTCACTCGGCGATGTCGCATACTTCTCTCCCCTCCACACCTGCGCGTCGACGGCAACACCTTCGAATGTGCCACACAACACACTCACATGCGACCCATCGACCTTGTGATAATTCGGTACCCACCCCGTCATCAATCTCACATGTTCGTAGGCTTCGGAGAGACTCATGATCGTTCCTGACACTGTGTTCGTCGTGTTTCCACACACGCTCACCACTACGTCGACATCTCCCGTGTCCGAAAAGATGCCAGAACCGATCAACTCGAAGTCCAACGAGGGGAATCGTTGCTTCATTCTCTGCACGAGTGGCAGGTGAGTGCGCAGCGAACCATTCACACTCCATGTCGCATTGTCATACAAAACTGCACGACATTCTGAAAGTGCCGTTATTCTGATTGTCCCATGAGCTCGAGTTTTATCGTTAGCTTGCAAATACATTTTCGTCTTGATTTGCTTCTTCGACGATACAACTCGATCACCCGATTTTTTTGGTGTTGATCTGTGATGCGAATTGCTACGAATCGCACTCTCGTTGTCACGCGACATGTCGATCTTGTCGGCAAGGATGACACCAATATCATGTGCGCTTACGTCGAGCTGTTCAAACGCTTGTCGTACGGCACGTGCCTCCGCGACACATTTGCGCGGAGGGTCGAGAGAGCATTCATTCATCACCTGACACAATACGCCCACTCGTTCCTTTTCTTCAGAAGTCCATTCATAAATGCGATGGTGGAGCAGTCGAATGCATAGCACTCTGAGCAGCTCCATGTCAGCCCGTTTGAGCATTGTACTCAAGAACGAACAGGGAATTCGGACGACGCACGTCCACAGCAACGTTGACTCGCAGATCCACTTTCGCCATGTAGGATCGTCGTCCAGTTTACGCATCATCGTGACGAGCATTTCACACATGTTTGTATCACTCAGAGTAGATGCCATTTGTATAATTTTGTACGTGTGTGTGAGATCAATTGCAAATTGACTCATTGCGAGTTTGTCGTCCATGCTCTCAGCAACTGCAAGAACTACTTCGTCAGTGATTCCGAATGACGATACGCCGCTGCACAAACATAAATCCCGTATTCCAGGTGGGATCCACTTCTGTGACACAACGTGAAGCGTCTCTGACAAATTGGAAGGAGCGAGTGCATACACGAAACGACATAACTCGACGTCCATATGTTGCGATAACATTGTCCTATCACTCTTGTAGAATGGTTCTGGAAACGGCAATGCTTCGACGACATCAACAAAAGGATTTGTGAATGCTAAAATAGATCCACATGCAAACTTGTGCCAATAAATAATCGCGATATCATCATCGACGTTCATTGTGCTCAGCGGTCGATATTTTGCAACCTCACGCTGGCACTCGATTCGATGTAATGCCTTTATTTCCTGTCCACTGCATTGCAGAACAAGATTGTCGTGCTTGGCAATAGTGAGTTTGGAGATATAGATGCGCGAAGGAACGAATCGTCGTCGTTTGACAAAGTCGGCGACTGACAATTCAGGTACGTGTGTTCGTAATGGAACGAGACTTATTGTGTGATCTGCATAGATTCCTGAGATGTACTGTTCGACCTGCCTCACAAGCTCAACAGAGAAGAGTGGATCCATTGGAACAAGGAGGTTTACATTCACTTGCAGATTAGTAACCGTGTACAGCGCAAGTCCGTAACTCACTTTGAGAAAAATGACGTCGTAGGATAGCAATCCTACGTCGCGCGTGTATTGCCTTACTTCCTCGTGATCATTTACAAGTGACAAGATCATTCTCCAAAGAAATGCTTTACCGCACGAAGGTTTCCAATCCCGAGAAACAGTGATTGCTGTCGACACAGCTCGAGCGACATTTGCAGTGCACATGCTGTGCTGTAGATATGTACAATGTATGTCTAATCTTGAATGAGTGAATTATGTCTTAATTGTATATTTTGTAGTATAGAGACACAATACAAGGCAAGTAGTAGAATTGTTCGATTTTGCAGTCAGTATTGCACCTTAACTTATGAACATAGTACATTCAGTTGGAGAAGTCATATTCTTGCATAAACACAAAGGTACAAGGTGGAATGGATGCTGCTAAAGAAAGAATATATGAATGTTTCTTGGCTCTGCATTATCGAAAGGGGGGAAAACGAAAAGAGCCAACTGTGTTTGTGCACTTTCACTCCGAAGGATTTATAGATGCAGAGCAATCTCTTATTGCAATGTCTATTGATGATGTTATCAATGAATTGGACACATCCTCAATATTTGTGCGGTGTCTTCTGGAACAAATGAAGACGTACGACCCCACGCATCAAAAAATTATAGCGCTTGTTTTTGATAAGCAAATTGTAATGTCTGATGTGTTCGAGATTGAGCAATCAGAATGTGACAATGTATATGACACCTAAACTGCACATTTGTCGCGTACTATCTATGCGACGCATAGCTACAGGTGGTCCGTTAAATTGGCTGAACGAGAAGAGTAGATGCAATTCGAGAGCAAACTCTGTTCCCATAATGAGTTTACTTGAAGCACACCCCACCGACGACCCTGAAGTTCTGAAAAGATGCATTGAGGATCATGCGTTCATAGAATGTGAGTGTGGAATAAAGTCAAGAGGTCCTATCGAGAAATTTGCACTGTCATTATTTGAAGCTCAATTTACGCCACTGGCACTTGACTGGAAGAAGAAGCACGGTACATTTTCGTACGACGAATGTTTGAAATTTCAACACGCTTTGTTTTGCGAAGCTCCAATTCGAGGACGATTGTTCGAGATGAAGTCACGATGTATTGTAGAATGTCTTTTGAAAGAAAGATATCCTACAGTGAAGACACGCAAGGCTACCGTTCACGAAGATTTGGATTTGGGAGTTGATTACATAGCATACGTACCTCCTGCAGTAAACATTTTAGTAGGTGTGCAGGTTAAACCACACTCTGCCATGAGCATGAAGAACGTTCTTAAAATGCACACCGAGAAGCACAAGAAATGTACATTCCCTGTTTTCTTTCACGTGTATCATCCTAATGGTGCATTTGATGACATTGACGGTTTTGACGAGCATAAATTAAATATTTGATATATTTGTTTTGACAGTCTGTAACTATTTTCGAGACATATCGTAAAGTCATCCAGTCCAATGAACTTTACACTTTCAAATACATCTATAGATGTAGAAGCAACAGATATACCGGAATACATATTAATTATTTGTATTATATTCTTCTCTTTAGCATGCATTAACTTAATAGTAATAAATGCAGCATATAAAAAATAGAATGCACCACTCACGATTGCGTAAACGCATGCACAACAACGTCAAGTTTCTTGCTCACAACAATGAGTTCCGAATTGCAATTTGTGAACAAAGTTTGCACAGTAGGGGCTACTTTTGTAATTGTTGACTTATTAATGGAAATTGCTGAACTCAAATCTTTTTTTAGCTGTTCTAAATCATGCTTAGCAAGGTCCATACATGCACGTTTATCAACTAATGTAAATGATCGAGCATATTTGTCTAACGCGTGATACGTTTTTGAGAGTGATTTGTGAACTTGTGAAGCCGAATCGAGAGTGTCACATATATCATGCCATAAGGTGTACGCTTCGCCTTGCTCCATTTCGTGTTGAGAATCCAAAAGAGATTTATACTCTACATCAAACATGTCAAGGAATATTTGTAACTGCTCTACAAGATCAAAGAAAGATCGTAGTAATGAAATCAAACGATTTTCTTTGTGTTTGAATATTCGTAAACGACGAGCATTGTACAAGAACGATAAGATGGATCGTCGATGATCTCGCATTAAGTGGAGATAATTTGCAAGTGAACAAATGACTAATTCTATTTCTTGTCTGTTAAATGTAAGTTCATTTAACGCGGTGGGATCGTCCGATTGTGATTCATCGTCGTCGTCGTTATTGTGTAGGTGATTCTTCCTTATCATTCTATGTTGTTTGGTTAATTTATGCATTTCATTTTATGGACAACGCTGCCTAACTTGATTGAAATCAAGTGTTTGTTGTAGACGAAGGACCAAAAGTAGAATATATGTTTGGCTGTGGTTGTGGTGGAAATGATGTGGTTGGTGCTGTTGTGTTAGGCATATTGCGTTGTACAATTGTCATAAATTTTGAAATATGCAGTGCAAGTTGCGAAAGTAAAGAATCAGGTAATAAAGTAATTGCTAATAAAATTAGTGCTGCATCCAACACGTGTGAAACTATTAGTGTTGTAAGTCCAATGAGGATCCATTTTAACATATTACCAATCATTGACAGTACTTTGAAAAATATGTTGTCGCCGTATCTTCCTCGATACGCAAATGAATTTTCATCTTCACGTCCACGAAACCTGTCATATTTACTATGACTGCCTCTCATGTTCATATACATAGAATCTTATTTTATTTGTGTAGTTGATAACGTATGTGGTCTTTGTCGCGATTTTGTTTTGACAGAATGTAGATTAAAAAAAAGGATCATGATTTGACTTGCAATAATTATTAATAAGTAACTCAGTTAAAATATGAAGTTACTGGAGAACATATTTTGAAGTAAGAATAAGAAAGTGCTTGCATTTATTTTGTAGTTTTATTTTTAATTCGTGAATTTTTGACAATCTCTCTTCTCTCTGCAGGTGCCACTTGCTTCCATTCTCAATACAAAGTATGTAAATGTTTAACATTTCCTCTGCTTTGTATATAGGTACCACTGACTCATATTCAATGTCATACTCGTTTGCTAAGCTGGAAGCAGAAGGTGCATATGCATTGGTTGACATGTGTGGCCAAGTAACCTGGGATGCCGAGGATGACTGCGACAAGAAGCTACGAATCAAGCACCTGGAGTTCCACAACTCATGCTCTCTTTCTGACATGGAGGTCTACAACATAAGCAAGGGTCTCACGAATCTGGAGAAGCTCGTGGTGTACTCCTTTTCTAAGGTGTCAGATGTAGGATTGGATGCATTCTTCGGCAACGTGAAGCAGCTTCGCGAAATTCACATTTGTGAGAACGAGTTCACAGATGCCAAGTTCGAAATCATGGCGAAGCACTGTCTTGCGCTTGAGAAGGTGGTCATTGAGACACATGGAAGTCAACTCACGGACCGCACAATTGAGGCATTTGTGGAATTCAAAACTCCACTGGTGGATCTCACTATCCTTCCCATTTACTTGGAGGGCATCACTTACAAGTCGATCGAAAAGCTCGTAATGGACTGCAAGACCCTGAAGACGCTCTTCTATGCCTGGAGGCTCCCAACGCATGCCATTGCGGCCATTGCGAATTCGAGCGTGGAACACCTGCTTACGGCGAAGTGTGATTCCAATGACTATGGCAATTTTGTATTGCGGGACCCATCTTCGTTGCGCATTACGTGGTACAAGGAGGAGCACTCGCGTAACGCAATGTGGTATTTTGCGCCATATCCCTTGTTTGGGTCGGAGTACGATGAAGATCCTGACAACGGATATAATGAAGAAGTTTTCGAGAATAAGAAAGAAAAGTCCAAGAAAAGGATGAATGTGGATCCTACGTTGTGTGTTTCATCTAAGCGTGAACGCAAACGCCCAAAGTACTTTGTGGCATAATCTCAGGGTCTGTTTCAAAAATAAAGGTCGAGTAGCATGAAACGTACTGATGAATCAATTAATTGATTTCAATAAATTTGATTTTTCAGTATGTTAACAGTCTGCTTCGTTAATAAAGGTCTGTTTCAAAAATAAAAGTCAAGAAGTAAGCCTCTGATTATTTCATGCCTTATTCTCCGAGAGCAAGTAGAACTATGACGTTCTTTCTTGCTCAAGACATAGTAATTTTTATCCGCACATGCAATGAACGCTTTGCACCATGAATCGCACATAATGCGCACTGTAGCATGTTGAGGGACGCATGTAGCATGTAGCTTCTGATTATAGCGTTTGTTCCAAAACATTAGGAGGTGTTCGGTTACCTAAGTAGTATGAAAGTGGCGGACGTATAGTATTCCAAGCCCCAAGCATCTGCAAATCCTGAGGCTGCACTTTGGGTATTGCAATTAATGGTGATAAATCTAATACTTGTTCATGATTTAGTATTCCCACCCCTATGATCTGAAACAAAATAGTAAACTTGTTATGATCTGGCAAGTTATTGCAATAATTGATTATGGTTTTCTGGAATGGCGTCAACACATAAGATATGCCATTATCTGCGAAGTCATCCGGATCCATGTTCACAATAAAATGAAGTTCGAACTCACTGTATTTATCGAGTATTGTACACCACATGTCAGCAACACTCGTAAACCGTTCCATGCTGATACCTCCCAGCATGGTACGTACACGCAGTATTGGTATTCTGAGTTCCGGAACGTCATTCTGTAACGCACTTAATGTTGCCCCTCGTGTCTCCATCATAAAACGAAATTTACCATAAGCACACTTTGAATCTTGCAAAAAGTTTGCAATTGTGACTAATCTTAGGGTTTGCTCTGCTTTAAGTATTTGAATAAATGTCTGTACTACATAAGGTTGTTGAAAGAAATGAACTACTTCTGGATATACAAACACTCCATCATTAGGTAATACAGTTTCAAGCGTATTATGATAGAAGTTAAGAGTCATTTCTCTTAATTGTTCGGTAGGTAGAGTTGGTAACAATCGAGGGAGAACGTAGCTTATGAAACGTTCCCAAATAGTCATACGGCGTACTGTCTTTTGATCAACGCGAAAGCATTCAGCTTTAAAACTGTTTTCTTGTAGGAATGACGCTTTGTCGTCAAATGTGAGTTTATCTCTATTATTTATGCGTTCTACAAACCCGTCTTTGTCTTTAAGGTCGAATTCCTCGGCTTCTACGTTTATGCTGAACTGATTGTTACAGAAGTTTGTGAATGTGTCATATGAACACCACTTTTTCAATTCAGTTGCAAACTCATAATCTTCACTTGTGCAAATTGGATTTGAGGCTTCCGCCAAATCAAGCAACAAGTTTTTTGTCTGCTCATGACTAATTTTATTTACTTGTGCAAGGTTAATAATATCCCGCGGTTCACCAGTTTCGTTAAACACGCATTGTGCAATTTTGTTCATTAAATCTGGGTTCCTTAACACTTCAAGTGCTGCTGTGTTCAACGGCTCACTTGTTGTTCTCCTCCTTTTTCGCAAATCTGATATGCTGAATGAATTAAAAAACGAAGACATTCCATATCGAACGTCATGATCAAGTATGTCGAAATTGGTTTTGACTGACTGGGCATATGCACGATGACGACTGGATTTTGTCGTTCTGGATCGCTGAGCGGAATGCTTCGAACGGTTTGGTCGACGCATATCCTTACTTCTTCTTCTTCGTGGCATAGACTTACGAGGCATGTTCTTGCTCCTTTTGTTTCCACGTGCCTGTCTCGATACTCGACTCGTCTTTGCACCCTTCTTCATTCTGAAACACAAATTCGTGAATTAATGTGCTATGTGCAAGTCGAACGAGTGGTTCTTGTATGTTACTATGTACCCCCCTAAAAAAATCATCGAGAAGTCAGATTCCAATGATTGACGTCCACTGAAATCGATACACTTGCGGTACTGGTTCAAAACTATCAAAAATATCAGGGTCAAATAGTTCACTTCAATAAAACGAGGTGTCCAATGTTGTACTACGCCAGGAAAAAGATAGCTGTTTCGAAGTATGTTGTACCGGTTAAAGTATGAAAATGCTTGCATTTCAGATTCAATTTGAACAGATCACTAAAATTAATAAACTAAAAAAAAGTCAGACGAATAAAAGCATCATGAAACGCATTGTGATCGATTTGTGCAGTGATAGTGATGAGGAAGAGCAAGTTTATTCTCCTAACACTCGAAGTTACCGTCCAACCTCGCCGACTTACTCTCCGACTTCACCGGGTTATTTTTCGGAGAAGGATTCCGCAGATGAGGATTCTGTAGATGAGGATTTTGCCGCGGAGCTTGAATTGGTACTTGATGCGGAATACGATGAAGTAGTTCGCAAGGAGGAGGAGGAGATGAAGAAGAAGAAGAAGAAGGAGAGGAGGAAGAAGAGGATGGAAGTAGATCCCACTCTTTGTGTGTTCTCAACTCGCGCGCGTAAACGCCCGAATTACTTGGGGTTTATGCCTAAGTAGTGGATTATAGTAGTTGCGGTACGTAGTAGTGCGAAGAACAATGTTTGGAAAATGTAAAAGCATGTGATTAATTGAGAAATTCATTCAAATAAAATGAAATTTGTTTGGTATGAATTGTTGGTAATAATTGATTTCGCGTGATTGTGGGGAGTGCTGGTGGGTGCTGGTAACCGAAAAATGTGCTGGTAACCTGGCGGGTGTGGTGATGATTATGGATTTATCTGTTCTAACCAGTAGTGGTTCGGTTTTTGGGTGCTGGTAATCGACGAACTTCAAAAAATTGGTGCTGGTAATCTGGCGGTTAGAAAACCGAGGTGCTGGTTACGGGGCCCCGTAACCAGCACCTCGG
>Ga0207954_1000175_pt1 | contig 20442 bp, 16 predicted proteins | sample CryBogmetaGMA0M_FD_184547 | JGI IMG/M metagenome (GOLD analysis project Ga0207954, IMG submission 184547) | Freshwater microbial communities from Crystal Bog, Wisconsin, USA - MA0M (SPAdes) | ecosystem: Environmental > Aquatic > Freshwater > Lake | place: Crystal Bog, Wisconsin, USA | collected... | reverse complement strand
CAGCACCTCGACGACGACGCCGGGAGTTTCCGAGCCCACCGAGATATTGTCCGTCTGAGCCTCCACGATGCCCGAGGCGGCAAGCGCGTCGGCGTAGGGATTCTGCGCCGGGGCGATCGGGGGCGCGGGGGTTCGGGTGACGGGTCGCGTGGACCAGACGAACCAGCCCGCAAACCCGAGCAGCGCCAGCGACACCACCGGCAGGATCCACTGCGTGACGACGTCGCCCAGTGTGCGGGGACGATCGAGTCGACGCGATGATGAGGTCTGGGCCGTTGCCATGCGGTCTCTATGCCGGCGGCCGGGGCAAATCACCACCGGCACCCCGATGGTGAGGAACCGACTCGACTGAGTCAATCCGGCCGTCCTCCATCGTGGCGATCCGGTCGGCAAACGAATAGATCCTCGCGTCGTGGGTGACCACGATCACCGCCCGGCCAGGCTGCACCGCCACCCGCTGGATCAGCTCCAGGGTGAGCCGGCCGTTCTCGGCATCGAGGGCGCTCGTCGGCTCGTCGCAGACGAGCAGCCGCGGCTGGTGGACGAGCGCCCGGGCGATCGCCACCCGCTGCTGCTGACCGCCGGAGAGTTCGCTCGGCAGGTGGGCGAGGCGGTCGCCCATGCCGAGTTCCGCGAGCACGTCGGCCGCCGCCTCGACGGCTCGCCGCCGCTTCCAGCCCGCAATCAAGAGCGGCACGGCAGCGTTCTCGGCAGCGGTCAGTGCCGGCAGCAGGTTGTAGGACTGAAACACGAAGCCCACGTTCTCCCGACGGAACCGCACCTTGCGGCCGTTGGACATCGCCACGAGATTGTCGCCGAGCACGACCACCTCGCCCGCCGTGGGCGCGAGCGTGCCGGCGATGATCGAGACCAGCGTCGTCTTCCCGCAACCGCTCGGACCGACGAGCATCAGGAGTTCTCCGCTGGGAACGTCGAGGTCCACACCCCGCAAGGCCCAGGTTGCCGCGCTGCCGCGACCAAATTCCTTCGTCACGCCCCTCACGTGAACCGCGAGATCGGCGGCGACTGGTTCGGCGGCTGGCTGTGGCGATGACATGACGGAATCCTTGGGCGGGCTCAGCCCCGGAAGACGATCGCGGGATCGACGACGAGCACCTTCCGAATCGACAGCAGGCTGGCGACGATCACGATCAGAAACACCGCCACCGCGGTGATGGCGAGCACCTGCCAGGGCATGAAGAAGGCGAGCCGCGACGCCCCCTTCACCACCCAGCCGAAGATCGCGGCCAGCCCGACGCCGAGGCCGTAGCCCACCACGCCCACCTGCACCCCCTGCGCGAGCACCATCATGAGGATCGTCCAGTTGCTCGCCCCCATCGCCTTGAGCGCGCCGTACTGGCGGATGTTCTCCACCGTGAAGAGGTAAAAGGTCTGGCCCGCAATCGCCGTGCCCACGAGGAATCCGAGCAGCACCGTGATCCCGAAGTTCACTGGAATGCCGGTCTTCTGGAGGTAGTGGTCGATCGTCTTCCAGAGAAACTGCTGCCGCGTGAGGGCCTGCAGACCCGTCCGCTCGTCGATCCGCCGGCAGACCTCCGTGGGATCGATCCCCGGCATGGCCTGGGCCAGCACGAACGACAGCACCTTTCGCTCCGGCGGAGCGAACACCACGGCCTGGCTGTAGCGGGTGTAGACGATCGGAAAGCTCGTGAACGTGCGGCTCGCCTTGGTGATGCCCACCAACACGGCGCGGCGGTCGTTCATCTCGAACGTGCGGCCGAGTCGGTAGGGCTCGCCCGGCCAGATCCGCCGGTAGCCGGCGTCGTCGATGATCACCGCATCGGGCGACCGAAGCCCGGCCACGGAGCCCATGAACAGCCCCTGCGGCGCGCCCACGAGCGTGGCATCGTCGAGCCCGAGGAGGATTATCTGCTCGTAGAGTCCCTCCTCGAGTCGGGCTCGGGCGATGCCTTTGTAGAACCGCACGGCCCACTTGACGCCGGGCACGCTCTTGACGCGAAACAGGTCGTTGTCCGACAGCGGCTTGACGTCGTCCACGAACTGCACGTTGCGGTCCATCACCCAGATGCCGGGGCCCTCGACGTCGCGGATCTGGCTGACGGTCAGCGACATCAGCCCGCAGAAGATCGACGCCTGCTGGGCGATGAGCACAGCGGCAAAGACCACGCCAAACACGATCCCCAGGTACTTCACCCGGTTGCCGACCAGCATCTTCCAGGCGATCCAGAGCATGCCCGCATCATATCCAACTTTCGCCCGCTTCTCGCGTCGCCCCCATCGCTCACGCGATTGGGCTTCCCGGTCAGGGCGAGGGCTCGGCGTCGAGGGCGATCAGCCGGCTGGCGGTGCGAAACACCATCCGTCCTCCCACCACTGCCGGCGTGGCCCGGCATTCCTCGCCGAGCGCTGCCCGCCCGAGCACCTCAAAGTCGTCGCCGTCGGCCAGCGTCACCACCTCACCATCGGCCGAGATGTTGCGGATCGTGCCACCCACGGCGATCGGCGAGGCGGAGAACGTGCCCCCCACTCGACCCCGCCAGCGGACCTCACCAGTCGCCGCATCGACGCAGGTCACCACACCCCGGTCGCCCCAGAGGTAGAGCCGCTCACCGACGGCCAGTGGCGTGGGCACGTAGGGCGCGGCGCTACGGTCGAGCCGAAACACGAGCTCGGGCTCTGCCGGGTTTGCGTCCGTGGCGGTCTCCGGAACGCGGACGGCCACAAGCGTCGTGTCGCCGCCACCGTCTCCCGAAGTGCCGATAGCGAGCGGTCCAGCGAGGACCGGCGACGACACCGCTCGCTTCGGCAGGCACTTTCGCTCCCAGACCACGCGGCCCGTCGCTGCGTCGATGCCCGTCACGCCATGGGCGTTGCTCGTGAGCACGATCTGCGGACCGGCCGGCCCGTCGATGACCAGCGGCGTGGCATAGCCCGACTTGCCGCTCTCCCGTGGCAGTCGCCACCGCTCACGGCCGGTCGCCGCATCAAGCGCCACGACGAAACTCTCCCCCTCCTGATCGTTCGGCACGATCACGAGATCGCTGCAGACGGTGGCGGACCCGCCGAAACCATGCTCACCCTCGTAGGGGCCAAGGTCAACGTGCCACGAGGGCTCACCGTCGAGCGTGAACGCTTCGACCCGGAGGCCATCTCCGGCGGCCCACATCCAATAGACGCCCTCGTCGCCCACCGCAACCGATCCCGATGCGGAACTATTCTGCACGTGATGCCGATTGATCGGCCCAGGGATCTCGCGGCTCCAGATCGCTACGCCATCGGCGAGGGCATGGCAGAGCACGAATCGTTTTTCCGCGGCCTCATCCGCGCTCGCCGTATAGATGCGGCCCGCGCGAATCACGGGCGACGCGTGCCCCCGGCCCGGCACCGTCGCGGTCCACGAGGCGTCGGCGACGGCCCACTCGACGGGAAACCGCTGCTCGCCACCATCCCCCGCACCGTTGGCACCCCGCCACCGCGACCATGGCTCAACTTCGGGTTCGGCGACGGCGGGGAGCGCGGCGAGGATCGTGAGGAGGGCAGCCAAACAGGCTCGAAACATGATCACACCATTCCTCCAGCGGCCATCGTCGGCCAAAAACTCGCGGCGGCCGCACTATACCCCGCATATGCGGTCCGTGCGCCGCGGACGCCCCCTGGCACGTGGGGGTCTCGCTACCGACCGCAGACGGTTCTTGCTGAATCTGCCAAACCGTCCGAGGCACCGGCAGCCACTCAAACTTCGGCCGGCACTCGGGACGATACCGATGGAACCAGGCCGGCCTCCTTGGAGCTCCATCTCCCGCCATGCGTACCCTCGTGATCGCGACCGTCGCCACGGTCGCACTGGTTCCCGTTTCGCCGGCCACCGCCTCGAGCGCCGGCTTCGACCCCCGGATCGTCACGTTTGGCGAGACCCGCCAACAGATCCAGAACACGCCGGTTCTCGAGCGGCCCAACCGGCCGCTGCACGTGTACGGCAACACGGCCCGCCGCCGGCACAGCCGCAGCTCGCCCAAAGCTGCGAACTGAACCGGGTTCCGCGTCAGCCCCGCGGCCTTACGGCCGGTCGGCTTGAACACAAACCCCTGCGCGCGGGGGCGCCCGCGGCCTTACGGCCGGTCGGCTTGAACACAAACCCCTGCGCGCGGGGGCGCCCGCGGCCTTACGGCCGGTCGGCTTATACAACTGCCGTACAAGCCCAACGCCGTAAGGCGTGGGACGCGGCCAGGACAGGCCCCCATCGCTGCCGCGATTGGGCCTCCTGGGCCACTTGCGGTAGAATCCCCCCTTGGCGGCGGCCGCTTGGGCAGCCGCCGTCCGAGGGGAGGACGATCATGTCGCGCATGCTTTCGCCATGGCTCGCCGTCGTGGCCCTGCTCGTGTCTGGCTCGGTTCGCGGGAACGATGTCGATGCCGCAACGGCAGCGACCGAGAGGCCCAGGGCCCTGTCTCTGGAATGGGCCGACGACACCGCCGGCGAATCCGAATCGGCGGAGGCCGCGGAACAGCGTTGGCTCGTCGAGGAACTTCGCGAACAGCAGGCGGCCGAGCGGAGAAGCGAGGCTGCCGCGCGGAGCGACACCACCGGCTTCCGGAACACCGCCCCATTCCGCGAGGTGCGAGCCATCGAGCCCCCGGGAGGGGCGGGGCAGATTCTCGCCTTCCACCCCCTCGCCGACGGCGGCCTGGTGATCGCGACCGGGGTCGGCCAGCGGTATGGCGCGGGGACGCTCGCTGATGCCGTCGTCTTGCTCCTCAGATCGACAGGTGCCAAGCCGAAGCCGAAGCCCGAGAATCAGCTCATCTGGGTCGATGCGTCGGGCGCACAGCGGCAGGCCGCGCCGCTGCCGTTTGCCTGCAAGGGCGTGACCGTCGCGCCGGACGGTGAAGTGATCGCCGGCGGCGACGATCGTGTCGTGGTCTTCTCACCCGAGGGCGAGCAACTCGCCGAGGCGACCGCTCCTCATTTCCAGCTGACGGACGAGGAGCGGGCGACCTTCGAAGCCGAGAGTGCGGAGCAGTACCGCGAGATGCTCGTATTCTATGAGCAGCAGATCGAACGGCTGACGACCGTGAAGGACGCACTCGAGGCGATTCCTGAAGAGGAGCGGACCGAGCGGCAGCAGTTGGAGCTTGCGGAAGCGGTCATGACGGTGAAGTTGACGCAGGAGTCAGCCAAGAGCCTGCCCACCTCGGCCGACCAATGGATCGCCGGCCAACTGGCATCCGCGCGGTCGATCCACCGAGTGGCCGCCTCCCGTGACCTGCTCTTTCTCGTCGCCCGTGAGCCCACGGGCTATGGCGTCTATCGCTGCGGCCGCGACTTTTCCGCGCCCGAAAAGATCGTCAGCGGCCTCCGGGGCTGCTGCGACCAGATGGACGTGCAAGTGGTGGGCGACGAACTGGTGATCGCGGAGAACAGCCGGCATCGGGTGGCCATCTACGCCTTCGATGGCGAACCGCTCCGGACATTCGGCGAGGCCTCCCGGACCGACATCCGCAAGGGCTTCGGCGGCTGCTGCAACCCGATGAACGCCTGCCCCGGCCCTGACGGCACGCTGCTGCTTTCCGAGTCGAGCGGTCTGGTGAAGCAGTTCGCCCCTGACGGCACGCTCGTGGAGATCCTGGCTGCGGCCGACGTGCCGTCGGGCTGCAAGAACTCGTCGATCGGCCTCTCGACTGACGGCCTCACGCTCTACTATCTCGACATCCAGAAGGGCCGCGTGCTCGTGCTGGAGAAGAAGTCGTGACAATCGATGGCGGCCGACCGCTCTGCGTCGCGGTTCTGGTCGCGGCATCGGTCGCGGCCCTGGCCGCTGGTGCCGCGGAGCCGCTCCGACTCGCGGTGATGGACCCGCTGGCCAAGCAGCTCTCTTGCCCGTGCGTGCAGGGCTACGCCCAGCGCGACTACGCGAAGCTGGCGGCGTTCCTTGGCGAATCGCTCGGCCGCGAGGTGACGCTGCGGTTCGGCGAGTCGCTCGACGCCTTCACCGACGAAGGCTTCGACGTCGTGATCGGCAAGCGGTCGGTCGTCGAGTCCGACGCAGCCCGGCTCGGGCTCGACGTCGTGCCACTCGCTGCGCTTGCGGGAAAGGATGGCCTGACGACCCAGCGTGGCCTCGTGGTGGTCTGCAGCGACGACCCTGCGACCACGCTGCCCGACCTGAAGCAGCACCGGATCGTGCTCGGGCCAGCCGACTGCGACGAGAAGCACGCGGCGGCCCGCGCCGTCTTTGCATCACACGGGATCGACCTGCCGCCCGACTGCCCCACCGCCGCGTCGTGCACGACCGGCGCTGCAGCCGTGCTCGAGGCGGCCGCCAAGGGAGCCCCGCCCACGGCGACGGTGATTTCGAGTTACGCACAGCCTCTCCTCGAAGGCTGCGGCAGCGTAAAGAAGGGCGACCTCCGCGTCGTCGGCGAGACCGCCGAGGTGCCGTTCATCACCGCGTTCGTGTCGGGCGCGGTTGATCCCGGCGACCGGATCTCGATCCTCGCAGCCCTGCTGGAGACGGCGACGCTGCCGCTCTTGCAACTGGCGATCGAGTCGCAGGGGGGCTTTCAGCGGCTTCCGGAGGCGGCCGAAGCGAAGCCCGGAGCCGCCGATCGGTCCGACACCGACTGGCCCGGCTGGCGGGGACGACACCGCGACGCGCACGTCGCCTGGCTGCCCGACACGCTTCCCCCACAGGCCACCGTGCTCTGGAAGCGGCCGCTCTTCAATGAAGGACATGCGGGCGTCGCGGTGGCCGACGGCCTGGTGCTCGTGGGGGACCGCGATCCGGGTGATCGCGACGACGTGTTTCACTTCCTCGATGCCGACACGGGCGAGCGCCGCTGGTCACTCCAATACCCGGCCGAGGGCCGGCTCGACTACGGCAACTCGCCCCGCGCCACGCCGCTCGTACACGACGGCCGGGCCTACCTGCTGGGGGCCTTTGGCCACCTCCACTGCGTGAGCCTCGCCGATGGCAGCGTGGTCTGGGAGCGGCACCTGCGGGACGATTTCCACGCCGCGTCGGAACTCATCTGGGGCGTCTGCTCGTCGCCGCTCATCGTCGATGAAAAACTGATCGTGAATCCCGGCGGGCCCGAGGCGTCGGTCGTGGCCCTCGATCCCACCACGGGCGACGTGATCTGGAAGACGGCGGGCGGCGAGGCCGCGTTTGCGTCGTTCGTCGAGTGCACGCTCGGCGGCCGGCGGCAACTCGTTGGCCTCGACGCGACGAGCGCGGGAGGCTGGGACATCGCCACCGGCACGCGGCTCTGGACGTTGCCCCCGAAGGTGCCCGGTGACTTCAACGTGCCCACGCCGCTGGTGCTGAAGGATGCCGTGGCTGTCTCTACCGAGAACAACGGCACACGACTGATCGACGGCACGGGCAGCGCTAGCTCGGTCTACGCTTTGCTCGCGCCAGACATGCACACACCCGTGGTCTGCCACGACCGCATCGTCGGGATCGTCAAGGGAAAGGTGCACTGCGTCTCGGCGAAAGACCTCGCGCCCCTCTGGGCGAAGTTCGACCGTTCCCTGACGGGCCACGTCTCGCTCATCGCCTCGTCCGACCGCGTGCTTGCGTTCACCGAGAAGGGCGAGTTGGTACTGCTCGATCCGCGTGCCGACGAACTGAAGATCCTCTCGCGGCTGCAGATCCTACCGCCAGGGCAATCCACCTACGCGCACCCGGCGGTGATTGGCGACCGCATCATCATCCGCGGCCCAAGGCGGCTCGAATGCGTGTCGCTGAACTGACCACCGCCTCCCCCTCGCTCCGCACCCGTAGCACAGGTTGGCAACCTGTGCCTGATGCCTGCTTCAGTAGCACAGGTTTTCAACCTGTGCCGAACGTGACGCAGGTTAAAAAACCTACGCTACTTCACAGGTTAAAACCTGTGCCCCGCTCCACTCCCCCGTACCACAGGTTTTCAACCTGTGCCTGATGCCCGCTTCAGTAGCACAGGTTTTCAACCTGTGCCGGACGTGCCGCAGGTTAAAACCTGTGCTACATCCCCCGCTGCCGACCCGCGCGGCGTCGCGTGGGCTCCTTGGCCAACGGCTCCACGAACAACAACCCGTGCACGCGATACTCGCGGCCGCTGCCTACCGCGAAGCACTGCCGCCGCGTCCGCACGAGCCGCCCGGCGCGGAATGCGTGCCGCCCGTCGATGCGAAACCACGTCCCCTCGGAGAGATCTTCCACCCGCACCCGGCCTTCCGGCGGCCGGTCGTAGCGGGCGAGTGCCAGGAGGAGATCGCGATCGCTGCACGTCGCCGCAGCTGGATTCTCCAGCGATCGCGTGAGCGCAGCCGCCACGTCGTCGGGAAACACCCCTGCCTCCCTCACGGGGCCGAGCACCGCCGAAAACTCCTGTTTCCACTCGGCCCCATGCGGCCGCAGTCGCCGACGGCGGAAAACTCCGCCGCGATGCCGCTCCCAGGTCGCCGCATGCGCCACCTCGTGCAGAAGCGTCGTCAGAAAGGCATACGGGTTGAGGTCGGCATTGACGGTGATCCGGTGCGGCCGCAGCGGTGTCGGCGGCGGCCGGTGATCGCCGAGCTTCGACCGCCGGGGTCGCACGACGCGAAGATCGACCGCCAAGCCCTCGAGTAGCCGAGCCACGTGGTCCACGGCCGCCGCGGGCAGGTACGGCCGCACGATCTCGGCGGGGATGGAGGCGGACTTGGATCTGGCAGGCCGCGTCATCGCGTCACTCCCGGCACCACCAGCGTCGGCACCGCATCGGGATCGACCGCGTGGGTGGCGAAGTAGTCGTCGATCACCCTCACCTCCGCCGCGGTCGGCGGCGGCGGCGTCTCGTCGCGAATCACCTGCTCCACATGCGGCTGTCCACCAACGATCGTCCGTCGCTCCTCCACCGTCCAACGCGGCCCGAACTGGTAGACGGCGTAATACATCGTCGCCGCCTTTGCCGCCCCCACGCCGCCGCAGCGGCAGGCGTCGTGAAACATGCGGTGTACGGTCTGCCAGGGCCGGTCGCGGACGACGCAGGCCACGTCGTGCACCACCGACGCGTTGCGAAACCTGCCCTCGAACGGCCCGCCGATCAGCGACCAAAACGCCCGCGGGATGCTCGCCCCATTCACGACTGCGCCCGCCGGCGCGTCCCAGCGAGCGTCTTGTGGATCGACGTAGGCGAAGGGTTCCACGAGCGTCATGTCACGGCCGTCGGCCTCCCACTTGGCTACCACGTCGCCTACGAACCGGCCCCACGACGACGATGCCGACGCCGCAGCAACCGCCGCATGATCGGCCGCGTCGGGCACCACGAACGTGAGGGGCTGCGGTGTGGAGCGCTTCACGAGTTCCGCGACGAGCGGCCGGGCCGGATCGGGCAGCGAGGCGTCGTCGCACGACACCCGCACGAACATCTCGGCGCGGTCGATCGCGAGGTCGTATTGCTTCCGGTCGCGTGCCGCCGCCGCGAACCGCTCAAACGAGGCAACGAGGCCGCTGGCGACGACGAGGGCCTCGACCGCCAGCCGGTCGGCCGCGGCGAGCCCAGCGGTGTCGATGCGACATCCGCGGACCGCACCCGCGAATCCTCCGGAGAGCATGAATGTAATCAGCATGACGTGCCTCGATGTCGTGGCGGGCATTATGGTCCCGGCGGACCGTTTTCGGCTTGGTGAAACCGAGGAGAAGCGGAATCGACCTTGACGGTCGCTCCGATCCTGCTGCCTGCCGTGGACTTGCTTCTCGGCCGCCGCCGATCATCCTTGGGCGAGACTGGCACCGGACGCGGCAGGAACCGCTGGCCCGACCGAGTTTCGGGTACTTTTCATGCGCACCGCTTTCGTCACCGGCGCTACCGGCTTCATCGGCCGCCACCTTGTCGACGCCCTTCTGGACCGCGGCGTCGAGGTCCGTTGCCTGGTACGGTCACCCGTCCGCGCAGGGCACTTGAACCGCGACGGCGTGCGCACGGTGCCGGGATCGCTTGCCAACGTTTCGGCGTGGCGATCCGAACTGGCCGGCTGCGACGCCGTCTTCAACGTCGGCGGGCTCGTTGCCGCCTGCAATCGTGACGACTTATTCGGCATCAACGGCCGTGCGGTCGGCGCGCTGGCCGATGTCTGCGCAGCGTTCGACGCTCCTCCCACGCTCGTCCAGGTATCGTCGCTGGCGGCGGCCGGCCCGCCCCCCGTGGGCAAGTCGATCCGCGACGAGGCCGACCCGTTCGCGCCGGTATCGGACTATGGCGCCAGCAAACTTCTCGGCGATGGCGAACTCCGCAAGCGGGCCGACCGGCTGCCGATCACGAGCATTCAGCCGGGCATCGTGTTCGGACCGCACGACGTGCAGGTGCTGATGCTCTACCAGATGATCAACGCTGCCCGGCTCCACCTCCCGATGGGATTCCGGCCGGTCCCCGTGTCGATGATCCACGTGGCCGACCTCGTGGCGCTGATGCTCAAGGCCGCCGATCGCGGCGAGCGGATGAAGCCCGACAACGGCAACGGCCACGCTGCCAGCGGCGTGTATCACGCCTGCGACGACCGCGAATACCCCAGCTACGGCGAGTTCGGCCAGCGAATCGCCCGGGCGATTGGTCGCTGGGTGTTTGTGCTCCCGGTGGCGACTCCCGTCGCGTGGCCGGTCGTCACCGTCTTGTCCACCTGCTCGAATCTCGTCGGCAAGCCGAGCCTGATCTCGCCCGACAAGCTCCGGGAAGCCACGGCCCGCAGTTGGGCGGCGTCGGCGGCGAAGGCTCGCTCACACCTCGATTTCACGCCGGCGGCGAGCGTCGATCAGCGTCTCCGAGAAACGGGCGACTGGTTCCGGGCCAACGGTCTGCTGTAGGCTTCTCCAGGCGACACGACTGATCGCCACAGGAGATCCTCATGCACGACTCTCGCCGAAACGGCCCCTCTCTCTCCCGTCGCCGGTTTGCCGCAGGGCTCGTCGCCGTGGCGACCGCCACCGTCACGTCGCCCGCCTTCGCCCGGGCCCGTCGGCTCGCTGCCACCGAAACCATCATCGGCGAGGGCGCGCACCGGTTCCGCGTGAAGCACCACTTCCCGCAACTCCCCGAGCCCTTCACCTGGCAGACCACTCACGGCGTGGCCCTCGACGAGGCGGGCAACCTCTACGTGATCCACGAGGGCAGAAAAGACCGCAAAGACCACCCGTCGATCTTCGTGTTCGACCCCGAAGGAAAGTTTGTCCGCGCGTTCGGCAGCGAGTTCCAGGGGGGCGGCCACGGCATTGAAGTCCGCAAGGAGGGCAACGAGGAGTTCCTCTACGTCTGCGGCTATCAAGACGTGAAGTGCTTCGCGAAGCTCACGCCTCAGGGTGAGATCGTCTGGTTCCGCAAGGCGCCAATGGAGGCGGGGTGCTACGCCGCGGGCGAAGACACCTCGACCACGAAGAACTGGACCCGCCAGGGCTTTTTGCCCACCAACTTCGCCTTCCTCGACGACGGCGGCTTCCTGCTTGCCGACGGCTACGGGTCGTTTCGAATCCACCGTTACGACAAGGACGCGAAGTGGGTCTCGTCGTTCGGCGGCGAGGGGGAAGGCCAGGGCACGTTCAACACGCCCCACGGAATCTGGATCGACCGCCGTGAGGGCCGCGAGCCGACGATCGTGATCTGCGACCGGGCCCACAACACGCTTCAGCTCTTCTCCCTCGACGGCACCTACAAGGAGACGATCTCGGGCTTCGGACTGCCGGCAAACATCGATACCTGGAAGAACCTGATGCTCGTGCCGGAACTCAAGGCCTGCGTGACGATCCTCGGCCCCGACAACAAGCCTGTGGCGCAGCTCGGCCGTGCGGTCGAGCGGCTCGACGAGATCAAGGACCTGCGTTCACAGCCCGACAAGTGGATCGACGGCCAGTTCGTCCATCCACACGACGCCTGCTTCAGCCCGACTGGCGACATCATCGTCGCCGAGTGGGTTGGCACCGGCCGCGTCACGAAGCTCGAGCGGGTCTGATACAGCCACGTCGCCCCAGGGAGCCGGCCTGATGCGCAGCTTCGACGTGATCGTCGCCGGGGCCGGCGGCATGGGAACGGCGGCCGCCGCGCACCTCGCCAGCCGCGGCGCGAGCGTGCTTGCCCTCGACCGCTTTCCGCCAGGCCATGGCCGGGGCAGTTCGCACGGCCAGACGCGGCTGATCCGACTCGCCTACTTCGAGCATCCCGACTACGTGCCCCTGCTGCGGCGGGCCCGTGAGTTGTGGCGTGCGCTTGAATACGACTCGGGCGCGCCGCTCCTCACCGAGTGCGGCCTGCTCTCGTCGGGGCCTGCCGATGGCGACGTGATCGCGGGCACGCTCCGCTCGGCGCGGGAGCATGCTCTCGCCATCGAACGGATGCCGGCCCGCGAGGCGATGCGCCGCTGGCCCGCGTTCGCGATCCCCAACGAGTGGGAATCCGTCTTCGAAGCCGAGGCTGGTCACCTCGCGGTGGAGGCCTGCGTGCGGGCCCATGCCGAGGTGGCCGTGCGGCACGGGGCCGTGATCGAAGCCGATCACGACATCCGCGGGTGGCGGGGCGAGGGCGGCTCGGTCGTCGTGGAAACCTCGCGGGAAACTGTCGCGGCCAAAAGCCTCGTACTCTGCCCAGGCCCGTGGGCCGCCGACCTTCTTCAGTTGCCCGGCATCCCGTTCACGGTGCTCCGCAAGTCGCTGTTCTGGTATCCACCGTCGGCAGGCCTCGCCGCAGCAGACGCCGCGGCCCTGCCGACCTTCGCCTTCGACACGCCCCGCGGATTCTTCTACGGATTTCCGGCGCTCGACGCCCGCGGCCTCAAGCTCGCCGAGCACACGGGGGGCCGAGTGGTCGCCGACCCGCAGCACGTCGATCGCGCGATCGACGCCACGGAGCAGGCCACCATCGAGGGCTGGCTCGCCGACCATCTCCCGGGCGTCGGCCACACCCGGACCGCGCACGAGGTCTGCCTCTACACGATGTCGCCCGACCACCACTTCGTGATCGGCCTCCATCCGGCGCACCCGCAGGTCGCCGTCGCCGCCGGCTTCTCAGGCCACGGCTTCAAGTTTGCGAGCGTGATCGGCGAAGTGCTCGCCGACCTCGCCCTCACCGGCACCACGCCGCATCCCGTCGGCTTTCTCTCGCCGGTGAGGTTTCCGGCATGAGCCGGTCCTGCACGGTCGCCTCGGTGGCACTCAGCACGCTGTGCTTGGTCACCGCCATCGCCGCAGCAGCCCAGGCACAGCCTCACGCCGCCACCGGCATCTCGGGCATCCACCCGCACCTCGCGATGGCGAACGACGAGGGGGAGTGCGGCACGGGCGCGGTCGTGCCCTGGGCCGGACGGTTGTGGGTGGTCACCTACGGGCCGCATCTGCCCAAGGGCTCGTCCGACAGGCTGTATGAAATCGCCCCCGACCTTCGCCGCACCGTCCGGCCCGAGAGCATCGGCGGCACGCCCGCCAATCGGATGATCCACGACGAGTCGAGGCAACTCTTCATTGGTCCGCACGTGATCGACGAGCGGGGAGCCGTCCGCACGATCCCGTACGACCGCATGCCGGGTCGGCTCACCGCCCTCGCCCGCCATCTCACCGATCCTGCCGGCAAGGTGTATGTCGCCACGATGGAGGAGGGGCTCTACGAAGTGGATGTCCGCTCGCTCGCCGTCCACCCGTTGATCCGCGACGGCAACCTGCCGCCGCCGAAGGCCGGCGAACACGACAACCTCGACGAAGTCGTCTCGCAGCTTCCCGGCTACCACGGCAAGGGCTGCTATTCGGGCCAGGGCCGCGTGGTCTATGCCAACAACGGCGACCGGGCGAAGGCCGCCCAGGCGATCCTCGGCGATCCCACCACGCCCAGTGGAGCACTCGCCGAGTGGCGGCGGCCGGGCGATGACTGGTCGCTCGTTCGCCGCAACCAGTTCACCGAGGTGACAGGCCCGGGCGGCATCCACGGCAACCGCCACCCAAGCACCGATCCGCTGTGGAGCATCGGCTGGGACGCCCGCTCGCTGATCCTGATGGTGCTCGACGGCGGCACGTGGCACGCCTTCCGCCTGCCCAAGGTGAGCCACGCCTACGACGGCGCCCACGGATGGAACACCGAGTGGCCGCGAATCCGCGAGGTGGGCGACGGCGATCTCCTGATGACGATGCACGGGGCGTTCTGGCGGTTTCCTCGGGAGTTCTCCGCCGCGGCGGCTATGGGCATCCGGCCACGGTCGGCCTACCTCAAGGTGATCGGTGATTTCTGTCGTTGGGGCGACGACCTCGTCTTCGGCTGCGACGACGCGGCCAAGAAGGAGTTTCTGAACAAGCGGAGAGTCAAGGGAGAGGTCGCTGGGCCGGAGCGGTCACACTCGAACCTCTGGTTCACGGAGCCCTCCCTTCCAGACCGCCTCGGGCCGCCGCACGCGTCTGGCGCCGTCTGGCTGCACGACGACATCGCCGCCGGCGCCACGGCTGAGCCGCTGCTCGTGGCCGGCTGGGATCAAGGGAGCGTGTGGTTCGTCAACGGCGGCGATGAAGAGGCCCGGTTCTCGGGTAGCCTCGGCGAGGTTCCTGTCCCTGCCCACGGATCGTCGCGCCGTCCGCTCCCGCGCGACCTCGAATGGCTCCGGGTGACCGCCGTCACGGCCTGCCGCGATGCAAGCGTGGTGGTCACGCTTGCGTCCCGTGACGACCGTGGCGGGGAGTCCGACCCGATCTTCGCGGGCCTTGCCCGGATCGGCGAGGCGCCGCAGTCCGGCGGCCTGCTCCACGCCGGCAGTGCTGGCGACGGCACGCTCTCACTCGTCAGCGATGCCGGCCTCCACGTGCTGGAGATGACTCCGGACGGCCACGGTATCGCCTCGCTGCGGCTCGTGGCGAAGGACGACCCGCCAGTGGTCGAGTTCGTCCGCGAGAAGGCTGCGATCCCGCAGAACGCGATTACGATCGACGACGCGGGCGTGCTCGTCGTTGACGACCGCGGCCGCCGCTGGCGTCTGCCCAAGAACGGCGCCGCGTTCGATGCTGACACACGAGCCGGCCGGCTACGGATCTGCCGCGAAGTGGTCACCGAGCGCGATCTCTTTCATGCGTGCGGCACGTTCTACGAACTCCCGGCCGAGAATGCGGATGGCTTCGCCGTCATTCGGCCAATCGCGTCGCACGGCTTCGCCATCGCCGACTATGCGTCCTCCTGGGGGCTGCTCGTGATGGCTGGAATCGAAGCGAACGCGGCCGCGGGGCCGCATGTCGTCCGCAGCGATGACGGCAAGGCCGCGGTGTGGGTAGGCACGATCGACGACCTCTGGCGCCTCGGCAGGCCGCGTGGCGAGGGGGGACCGTGGAAGAACGCCGCCGTGACGGCGGGGGCGCCGAGCGATCCGTTTCTGCTCTGGGGGTTCGCCGACCGTCGGCTCGCGCTCCAGCACTCCGCTGAGGCGGCCGTCACGATGCGAGTCGAACTCGACCTTACCGGCACGGGCCTGTGGGTGGTTCACGACACCGTCGTGGTGCCGCCGGGTGCCACCGGCCGCGAGATCACGTTCGCTCCCGAGGTGCAGGCCCGTTGGGTCCGCGTGACCGCCGACCGCGACTGCACCGCCACCGCCTGGCTCACGTACCGCTGACGACCCGAGCGCGCAGCTCTCACAAGCCCAACGGCGTAAGCCGCGGGGACTCCCCGTGCGGAACGCGCTGTACGCGATGTCTGTTGGTGGTTCACCCCACGCCTCACGGCGTTGGGCTTGGCGAAGGCCGGAGTAAGCCGACCGGCCGTAAGGCCGCGGGCGTCCCTCCCCGGACGCGATGTCTGTTGGCGGTTCGCCCCACGCCTCACGGCGTTGGGCTTGGACGGAGGCCGGAGTAAGCCGACCGGCCGTAAGGCCGCGGGCGTCCCTCGCCGGACGCGATGTCTGTTGGCGGTTCGCCCCACCTATCGCGTTGACCGCTGCCGCCAGGCCTCGGCGAGGGCCACGCCGCAGGCCACGCCCACGTTGAGGCTCTCCACCGCGCCGGTGCCGGGGATCTGCACGCACTCCGCGGCCGCGGTCTCAATCGCCCGCGACACGCCCTCTCCCTCGCTGCCGAGCACGATCACAACCCTGCCGCCGAGGTTCGCCGCCGCGAGCGGCTTGCCGCGATGGCTCGACGTGGCCACGATCCGGAAGCCCGACTTCGCGAGCCGCTTCAGATCGGCCACCGGGTCGGCCAGGTCGCACACGGGCACAAACTCCGCAGCCCCCTCGGCCACGCGAACCGCCGCGGGCGAGAGCGGCGGAAGTTCGCCGGCGCGGCCAACGATCGCCGCGGCGCCGAAGTGGGCCGCCGTCCGCAGGATCGAGCCGAGGTTGTGAGGATTTTGCACGCCATCGAGGTAGACGAGCGGGCCCGGCGTCGCCGCCGCGGTCACGGTGGCGAGCAGGTTCTCGAGCGACCATCGCGGCACGGCGGCAGCGAGGATCGCCACGCCCTCGTGGTGGATCGACTTCGTGAGCCGCTCGAGATTCTCGTCGGCCACGATCTGAAATCCCTTGCGCTCCCGTGCACACCACTCGATGAGTTTCGAGAAATGCCGCCGGCGGCCTTCTGTGAGATACACCCGCACGATCGCCTGCGGCCGCTTTGCGAAAATGGCCTCACAGGCCCGCAGCCCGTGAAACATCTCCTCGGCCTTGCCGCGATGCCGCCGCTCGGGCTGACCAGGGGGCTGTGCAGACGACTGGCCTCGCTGTGGCACAGGCGGCCGAGGTCGCGCGTCCTTGCGCGAACCGTGGCGGGAAGGGGCTGGGGGAGGGCCGGGACGTTTGGGACGCGGTTTCTTCATCATGCAGCGAGTGTACCCACGCCCAGCGGCCCGCCGCTTGGTAGATTGCCGGGATAATCACCACAAGAGGAGCGAATTCATGGGTGGCATCCACACGGCTTTGCCCGCAGCCTCATGGCCGGTCCTGGCTCTGCTGATGGTGCTGGCATCTTGGATGCCAGCCGCGGCCGTCGAGACCGAGCCGGTCGCCGAAGCGTCGGGTCGCTGGAGCCGCGAGCAGGCGGCCGCTTGGTATGCCGCCCAGCCGTGGCTCGTTGGCTGCAACTACATCCCCAGCACGGCCATCAACCAGCTGGAGATGTTTCAGGCCGACACGTTCGACCCCGAAACGATCGACCGCGAACTCGCGCTGGCGCAGGGCCTCGGGTTCAACTCTGTCCGCGTGTTCCTTCACGACCTGCTCTGGCTACAGGATCGCGAGGGTTTTCTTGGGCGGTGCGACGAGTTTCTGGCGATCGCCGACCGCCACGGCATCGGGGTGATGTTCGTGCTCTTCGACAGCTGCTGGCATCCGCAGCCGCGGCTCGGCCAGCAGCCTGAGCCGCTCCCTTTCACTCACAACTCTGGCTGGGTTCAGGGGCCCGGCGCCGAGGCGCTGCAGGACCCTGCAGCCCGCTCCCGACTGCGCGAGTATGTGCTCGGTGTGGTGGGTCGGTTTGCCAACGATCCGCGAGTGGTCGTCTGGGATGTGTGGAACGAGCCCGATAACCTCGACGGCGGCGGCGTGAAGCGGCCCGGGCTCGAACCAAAAAACAAGGTTGATCTCGTTAACTCTCTGCTGCCCGAGGCGTTTGCTTGGGCCCGCGAAGCGAGGCCAACGCAGCCGCTCACCTCAGGCGTATGGCGGGATTCCGACAACGTAACCAAGCTCGACACCTGCAAGCGAATCCAAATCGCCCACAGTGATGTGGTGAGCTTTCACTCGTATGGCGATGCCGCCTCGCTTGGCCGCTGCATCGAGAATCTCTCGGCCTACGGCAGGCCGCTGCTCTGCACCGAGTTCATGGCCCGGCCGAACAAGAGCACCTTCGAGCCTCATCTCGGGATGATGAAGGAACACAAAGTAGCCGCTTACTGCTGGGGCTTCATCAACGGCAAGTCGCAGACGATCTACCCGTGGGACTCGTGGAAGAAGGCCTACACGGCGGCGCCGCCGGTCTGGTTCCACGACGTCCTCCAGCCCGACGGCACGCCGTTCAGCCAGGACGAAGTCACGTGTATCCGCCGAGTGACCGGCGCGAAGTGACCAACGCCCGCGGCCTTACGGCCGGTCGGCTTGAACACGAACCCCTGCGTGCGGGGACGCCCGCGGCCTCACGGCCGGTCGGCTTGAACACGAACCCCTGCGTGCGGGGACGCCCGCGGCCTTACGGCCGGTCGGCTTGAACACGAACCCCTGCGTGCGGGGACGCCCGCGGCCTTACGGCCGGTCGGCTTATGCGGCTGCTGTCCAAGCCCAACGCCGTAAGGCGTGGGACGCGGCCAGAACAGACGCAGCGGCGACAGGGCATGGGCAGCCCCGAGCGATGCGCACGGAAACGGCACAGGTTGAAAACCTGTGCGACGCCTCAGTACGCCGCGCGAAACACGCGATTGCCGTCACAACCGGTATATCCGGACCCGCGACCGCCTCCGGCCCCCCTCACCGTGTGGGACCAAAGCCTTGAGGCCGTGAAACCGCGAACTACGGTCGGCATATCGGGCATGCATGCCCAATCCCGACGCGGGAATAACCCGCCGGGATCATCTTCCATCACCCATAGGGAGTTCTTTCGATGCGTCGCTTCGTCCTGCCCACCCTTCTTTCGATCGCCGTTCTCACCACCTCGGCCGGCGCATGCCAGGCCGCCGGCGGCATGCTCGCTCGGCTGAACAAGTCGTTCTTCCCGACTGCCCCCGGCTTGCCGACCGCCAGCCCTCTTGGCCTGATCGCCCCGCGGCTCAGCAATGCCGTGACGGTCTTCCAGCGTGGCGGCATGCGGACTCCGGCTGGCCGGCTCGCGGGCCTTGGCGTGATCGCGCCGCGAATCAGCCCGCTCGTGGCCATGACGCGGATGCCGCTCACACCGACCGCCACCCGGATGGCGATGCTGACACTGATCTCGCCGCGGGCCACGGCCATGGTCGGCATGCTCAAGGGCATGCAAACCTACGGCAAGAGCATGAAGACCACCGCCGGCGGCCTTCGCTGAGCGCAGTCACACGTTCGCCAGGCGGGGCGGCCGGCTCACACGCCGCCGCCCTGCCCGGCGTTGCGTGGGCACCCCGCGATCCCGCAGACCTCACCGCCAGCGGCGGAAAGGCTCGTAGATCCTCAGGCCGAAGAGCAGCTCGCTCGCGGTGAACTGCTGCGGGAGCACGATCGATCCGAGCGGAACACCGTCGATAAAGCCGGTGAGCGTGGTGGGAGACTGGTCGATCGAGAAGAACCGGTAGCCCACGTCAAGGGCCACGCGGTTGCTGAGGTTCCAGATCACGCCGCCGCCGGCCTGCCAGGCGAACGACGCCACCTGCGCGTTGCTCGCATAGGAAAGAACGGTCGCCTCACCGGCAAAAGCCACCGAGCCGGCCATGCTGTAGCGGTAGCCGCCACCACCCACGCCGCCGCCCAAGTAGAGATCGACCTGCTCGCTCACCGAGAAGTCGCGCCAGACGTTGAACAGGGCCGACCAGCCGTCGGCGGCGGCCCAGTTGAAGTTCGCGGTGAAATCCTCCGAGAGCGACTGGTTGAGGCCGGCGGTCACGTCATCCCGGCCGCGGCCCTCCACCTCGATCCGCAGTCGGCCATTGTCGCGCTCGAAAGCGATACCCGCGGCGCCTCCAGCCGTGAGCACAGACCGGTTGATCGCTGACCCTCTCGAGACCTCTTGGTAGAGCGGTTCGGCCAGCGTGGCGAACGACTCCCCGAGCATGCCAGTCACGTAGAACCGCTGCTGACCAACTTGCGTTGAGGAGACCGGTTCAAGCGACAACTCGTCCCACACCGAGTCGCGCGGAGCCTGCGACCCGACCACGTCGTCGAGCGACGAGAGGTCGATCGCGTCGGGCACCGACGCGGTGGCGACGCCGGTAGCGACCACGACCGCCCCCATCCAAACGATCAGCGTGCGCATCCTGCTTCGCCTCCAGGGATTCCGTTCCCCTCTCCTGGCATCGACGCAGGCCGGACGTCGCGTCGATCCGCACCGCTGCCGCCTACCGCCACCGGAGCAGCCGTCCATGTCGCCGCCCCCTCGATGCGGCCCTCCAGCCATCACAACCGCTACACTTTTTGAGTCTGCCGACCGACCGCCGCGTGCCTCTGGAGACGCCGACCGATGAAATCGCTCACCGAGCACCTCACGTTCACCATTCCGGCCCGCATGGGCTTCGTAAACATCACGCATCAGGTCGAGGAACTCGTGGAGCGGTCGCGTGTTCGCGAGGGGCTCTGTCTCGTCAACGCGATGCACATCACCGCCAGCGTGTTCATCAACGATAACGAACCGGGACTGCACGACGACTACGCGGCCTGGCTCGAAAAGCTCGCTCCCTTCAACGCCGACCCGAAGGTTTACCGGCACAACCGCACCGGCGAAGACAACGCCGACGCGCATCTCAAGCGGCAGGTGATGGGCCGCGAGGTGGTGGTGGCGATCACCGACGGGAAGCTCGACTTCGGCCCGTGGGAGCAGATCTTCT
>Ga0207954_1000174_pt1 | contig 20462 bp, 25 predicted proteins | sample CryBogmetaGMA0M_FD_184547 | JGI IMG/M metagenome (GOLD analysis project Ga0207954, IMG submission 184547) | Freshwater microbial communities from Crystal Bog, Wisconsin, USA - MA0M (SPAdes) | ecosystem: Environmental > Aquatic > Freshwater > Lake | place: Crystal Bog, Wisconsin, USA | collected... | reverse complement strand
CATCGGCGCCGCCCCCGGCAGCTGCCGCTCGGCGCAGCGATCTGGTGGACATCACCGCACCGATGGTGGCCACCTTCTACCGCTCCGCAGCCCCCGGCGAAGGCCCATTTGTGGAGGTGGGAGGCCGCATCAACGTGGGCCAACCCATCTGCATCCTTGAAGCTATGAAGCTCATGAATGAGCTTGAGGCCGAGGTGGGTGGCGAGGTGGTGGAAATCCTGGTCGAGAACGGCACCCCGGTGGAGTTCGGCCAGGTACTGATGCGGGTGAAGGTCGGTTAGGGCCCTCCTACCTCCTGGCCTTAGGCCAGCTCTAGCGCTGCGGCCATGGCGGCGGCCATGCTGTCGGCCCGGGCGATCCCTTGCCCGGCAATGTCAAAGCCCGTGCCGTGGTCCGGTGAGGTGCGCAGAAATGGCAGTCCCAAGGTTGTGTTCACGGCGGCATCAAAGGCCAACAGCTTTACGGGGATCAGTCCCTGGTCGTGATAGAGGGCCAGATAGCCATCGGGTCCGGAGCCTTTGCCCTGCCAGGCCTGGGCGGCGCTGAGCCAGCAGGTATCTGGAGGCAGCGGTCCCTCTAGTAGCACGTCGGGATGGAGCCCTCGCCAATCGCTGAGCGCTGCTTCGAGCCACAGGCTTTCCTCGATCCCCAAGTGGCCGTTCTCCCCGGCATGGGGATTCAGGCCCGCCACCACCAGATGGGGTTTGGCAGAAAAGCGCCGGCAAAAGCCCACCAATGCATCGAGTTTGCGGGCCATCAATGCCTGGTTGAGGGTCTGGGGCACGGCGGACAGCGGGATATGGCTGGTGGCTAGCAGGGTGTTCAGGCGCCAGCTGTTCTGGGGGTTTTTGGCGGTAAACAGCATCGAGGCGTTGCGGCTGCCCGTGAGCTCTGCCAGGCGTTCCGTTTGGCCCGGATAGTTGTGGCTGGCGGCGTGCCAGCTCGATTTGGCAATGGGAGCTGTCACCAGGCTGTGGCAGCGCCCCGCTTGCACCAGTTCCACGGCGGCAGTGAGCCATTGGAAGCTCCCATCGCCACAGGCGGCGTTGCTTTGGCCAGGCTGCACCGCTTCGCTCAGCGGCTGATCGACCATCTCCAGCGAAGCTGGATCGGTCAGTGGGGTTGCGCTGCGCCCCTTGAGGCCCTGGTAGCTGGCTTCCAGCCAGCGCCGGCAACCCACGAGCAAGGGGGGCGAATCACCCCATTGGCCTTGGGCGATGGCCTTCAAGGTGACCTCAGCCCCGATACCGGCAGGATCGCCGAGGGCAATGGCCAACCGCTTGGGGTTGGGGTTGGATGGGGCCTGGCCCAGGCTCGGGTTACCCATGCTGCGCTGGTTGTTGATTGGAATCCTGTTGTTTGGCATGGGCACGGGTTTGCGCCAGGGATGGATTGAGCTGCGTTGGGGCCGCATGCTCCAAGACCTGGGCGTGCCCTATGTGAGCGATCCTGCCGACCCACCAGATTGTGCGCCTGAGCGCTCCTCCGCCAGGCAGGCGCGGTAGCCCTCCCGGTAGCTCGGATACCGCAACTGATAACCCAGCCCTTCGCAGAGCAAGCCGTTGCTAGCCCTCCGGTTGTCGGCCCAGAAACTCAGGGCCATCGGGCTCATGCTTTCTGTAATGGCGTCAAAGCATTCCGCCGGCGGCAGTTTGCAGCCCAAGAGATGGGCCGCAAATCCCAGGGTTTCACTCGAGGGGCAGGGGCAGTTGTCCACCACATTCACCACGGCCGGCCGGCCTTCAGCAGGTTGCTCCAGGCAATGGAGCAGGGCGCCAACGATGTCGTCAACGTGGACCCGCGAGAACACTTGGCCCTGCTTGTGGATCAGCCGGCTCTTCCCAGCCATCAAGGCCTTGAACGGCGAGCGCTGCGGGCCGTAAATCGCAGGCAACCTAAAAATCTGCACCGGTAAGCCGCTGGCCTGCCAGCCCTGCTCGGTGCGGCGGCGGGCTTGGCTGCGGCCCAGGGTGGTCAGGCATGGGGCGGTTTCATCCACCCAAGCTCCGCCGCAATCGCCATAGACCCCGGTGGTGGAGAGATAGCCCAGCCATTGCAAGGGCAGCTGGCGCAAGATCGGGCCTAGATGCTCCAGGGCGGGATCGCGGCCGCTGCGCTCCGGGGGCAGGGTCACCAGCACATGGGTGGTGCCGGCCAGGTCTGCAGCGCTTGGGGCGGAGGGGCTTGGGTCGGCAGCGCTTTCTGGGTTGAAGACCAACCAATGGAATCCTGGTTGGCCGCGGTCAGGGGCCGCCTTGGCCTGGCGGCTGGTGAGCAGCACGGGTATGCCCAAGTGGGCCTGGGCGGCCTGGGCAAAGCGTTGGCCTGTGTAGCCGCCTCCAATCACCAGCAATTGGCCGGGGGGGTTGACAGCAGAACGGGTCATGAGTACATCTGTATTACTGCACAAGTTCAGCCATGGCCGCTTCCTTTTGTTCCTTGCCCGCTGGAGTGGCAGGACACCGTTCTAGGTCTGCCAGCTCCCAGTCGCTGCTGGGTCAGCGGACCCTGCGCACCGCGTCTGGCCAGCGCCCTTGGCAGCGCGAAGCAACGGTGCCGGCGCTGTTTGCGGCCGTGTTGTTGCTGGTGGCTGTGATCGCTGCGCCGGAGAGGCCTGGTGATCAGGCGGCCATTTGCCAGCGCCACAACGGTGTGGATGCCTGCAGGGTCTGGTGATCCTGGTTGTCTTCTGACACCTCTGGGGGGCTGGGATTGGCCCACTGCAGGAGCCTCAGGGCGAGGCGCAGGTCCCCATCGGTCCAGGCACGGATGGCCATGGCCCGACGCGGGTCGTAGAAGCTCTGACGCCGATACCAGGTAAAGGCGTCGGTGTCGCCTTTATGGCCATTGCAAGCCAGGCAGGCGGGCACACAGTTTTCGGTGACGCTCAGGCCCCCGCGGCTTTGGGGGTGGACGTGATCGATGGATTCGGAGCGGTTCCCGCAGTAAATGCAGCTTTGGTCGGTAAAGCGGTGCAATGACTGGCGCCATCGCCTGACACGGAGCTTGGGGCAGAGGTCCTCGAGGAAAACCGCATCCCTGGCCTGCATCTGCATGACTCGGTTGGCGGAAGTTTGCCGTGGGTGCCAGGGGTGTCAATGTGTCGAAGATTGCACTTCCGCAGATGCGCTGCCTGCTGCGGTTGGGAGCTACGGGTCAAATCGAAGTCGTCAGCCCGTTTGATCCCGTTACCCAGGCCCAATTGCGCGCTATTCGGCCCCGGGGTCTTTGGTTAACACGCCGGTGCTGTTGGCAATTTCCCCTGGAATCGGCTCCCGCCCTGTTGCAGGCCCTCGCCGGCCGCTTTCCAGTGGAGTCCGAGCTGGCCGAATGGCTCGCCTGGATGCAGCAGCCCTTGCCCCCGCTGCCGCTCCACCGCCGGTTGGTGGCGGCAGCGGATCTGCAGGGTCCGCTGCCCGATGGGCGATCCCTGTTTGCCCACCAGCGCACCGGGGTTCGCTGGCTGTTGGCGCGCCGGGGGGCTGTGTTGGCGGACGCCATGGGCCTCGGCAAAACCCTCACGGCATTGGTGGCCGCCCGCGCCATGGTCCGGCTGGCCGATTGCCGGATTGTGGTGGTGGCCCCAGTGGGCCTGCATCTGCATTGGCGTCGCGAGGCGGCGGCCTTGGGCCTGGCCATCGAGCTCCACAGTTGGGCCAAGTTGCCCCGGGCCCTGCCGCCTGCGGGCACGGTGCTGATTGCCGATGAGGCCCATTACGCCCAGAACGGTTCCACCGGCCGTAGCCAGGCCCTGGTGCGGTTGGCGCGGCATCCACGCCTGCGGGCCATTTGGCTGCTCACGGGCACGCCGATGAAAAACGGTCGCCCTGCCCAGCTGTTTCCCCTGCTGGCGGCGATCGGCCATCCCTTGGCCGCCGATCAGCGGGCGTTCGAAGACTTGTTTTGTCAGGGCCATTGGCGGGAGCAGGGCGGCCGCAAGGTTTGGCAGGCCAATGGGGCCACCCGGCTTGACGACCTGCATCGGCTCACCCGTCCCCTGCTGTTGCACCGCAGCAAAACCGATTGCCTTGACCTACCGCCCAAGCAGCGGCGCCTGTTGGCGGTGGAGCTCGCCGAGGCCGAGGGGGATGGCTTCCAGCACCGCCTTCAAATCAAGGTCGACGATTACCGCCGCCGGGCGGCCCTGGGGGAGGTTCGCCGCGAGGCGGAAGTGTTGGCCGTCCTGACGGCCCTGCGCCAGATCGGCTCCGATTACAAACTTCCCGCGGCCCAGGAGCTGGTGAGCCTGTTGTTGGGGCAGGGGGAATCGGTGGTGGTGTTCACGGCCTTCGTGGCGACCGCCCAGCACCTAGCGGAGCAGTTCGACCAGGCTTGCCTGCTCACGGGTGCTTTGGTCCCTGCCCAAAGGCAGCAGCAGGTGGATCGCTTTCAGGGGGGCGATAGTCCGCTGCTGATCGCCACCTACGGCACCGGGGGCTTGGGTTTCACCTTGCATCGCGCCCGCCATGTGGTGTTGATGGAAAGGCCCTGGACCCCCGGTGACACGGAGCAGGCTGAGGATCGCTGCCACCGGATCGGCATGGGTGCCGCCCTCACCAGCCACTGGTTGCAGCTTGGGGTGGCAGACCAATTGGTGGATGGGTTGATCGAGAGCAAGGCTGGCCGGATTGACCTGCTCTTGCATGGCCAGGAACGGTCGCTGCGCCGGCGCAGTTTGCCAGCGATGGTCCGGGAGCTGATGGGTGAGTGGTGAGTTAAGGCTTGGTTGCTCGCTCAGCCGCAGGCTTGGCGTCGTCCTGGCAAAGGGCGAGGCGGAGGTTGAGATCGGTCCGCAGCTGGGGATCCAAGCTTCCTGGCTTGGCCAGCTTGGCAAGGGCGGTGGCGCGACGAATATCAGAGCAGGCTGCCCTTTCCTGGTCAGGGCCTCTGAGGCTGCGCAGCAGGTAGCGGTCGTTAAGGGGCGCTGGGTTGGTGGGGAAGGCGGCTACCACTTGGTCGCAGCGCTTCAGTTGCTCGCCCAATTGGTCGAGCTTGATGTCGCGCAGGCAGTCATCGCTGCGCATGGGGGCTTCAGGCAGGGGTTCTTCACTGCAACCGGTAACCAAGACCCCCATGATCCCCAGGGCCAGGGCAGCGAAGACCCAAGACCGTTTCGAGCCCTTAGCGGCCACTGCGGCTGCCCGTTGCCGATCCGGTGGTGGCTGGTGCTTCGGTCTTGGGATCTGGTTTGGGCTCAGGTTTGACAAAGAGGTCTCCGAGATAGCGCCCGCAATCGGGGAATTTGCCTGGGTTCTGAACAACAGCCTCAGCGATCATTACTGACGCGTGCTCAGGGGAGGTTTTGAACCACTTATCGCTTTGTCGCTTAATCAGGGCATAGGCCGCATCCCAACTCACCTGATTGGTGTTGCCGTTTGCCCGCATGAAGCAATACATCTGGGCGCCCTTGGCCCCAGGGCTGATCATCACGGTGCCTTCACTGGTTTGGACCGCTCCGGCACTGGGCTGAACTGCATCAGTGGTTTGGGCGCGGCTGGGGCCCCCGACCAACTGGAAGGCTCCCAATCCCAAGGTGGCAGCAACGGCTAAGGGCATGGCCAGGCTGTTGAAGCGGGCAAGGTTGGGCAGGACCATGGCCTGGGATGGGCGAACGCAAGACGTACCCAAAGGTATCGATGATCTCAAGGGCTAGCTAGGCGGTGGGCTTTGGCCCATGGGCAGCAGCACTTTCACCACCAGGGGCATCACCACCAAAACGGTGATCAGCCGCACCGCGTGGAGGACTGCCACCGCCGCCCCTACCCCAAATTCAGCCCCTACCAGGCTCATGCCGCTGATGCCCCCCGGCGCCGCGCCCAGGACTGCAATCACCGGATTGATGCCCAGCAGCCGGCTGGACCAAAGCCCCACCACCAAACCCGTGAGCACCAAGGCCAAAGTGATCAGTAGGGCCGGGCGCCACAACTGCTTGAGCTCTGCAAATGAGCCTGCTGTCAGGCCAGTGCCAATCACCGTGCCAATCCCGATTTCGAGGGCCGTGCGGGTTCCATGGGGCCATTGCGCCAGCTCCAGGCGTCCGCCCATGCTTACCAGGGCGGCCCCGATCAAAGCTCCGGCCAACGGGGCTGCCGGGATACCGGTTTTGAGGGCGAGAAGGCCCGCCCCTGTGCCGGCTAGGCCATAGAGCAACAAATGCCAGAGCTGGGTCATCGATGCACTCCCAAGCCATCAGTTTGCCCTTGGCCAAGGCTGGGATGTGTGCTGTGATCGGCTCCACTGCCAGCGTCGCCATGGCTTCTGAGTCGGTTTCCTTCCGCATTAGCCGCAATGCCGAAGATTTGGCCGAAACGATCCATGCCCTTTCCCACCGGCTGGTGCGATTGGAGCAGCGTTTGGCGGCCCTTGAGTTGCAGCTCGATCGGTCTGCTGAGCGGGATCCCCAGGAGACCTCCAGCCTCGACAACGTGGAGCGTCTGTTGACCGATTGTCGCCACCTCTTGGAGATGGACCCAGCGCCCATGGTGCCGATGGCTTAGGGGAGTCCGTACCCCGCTCCTCCCCTTGGCAGCAATGCCAGAATGGGAAGAAAGCCAGCCATGGCATTTCCGTCTTCCCATTCCGCCCATGGGGCACAGCCCACTCCCAATGGGGGAGAGCACACCCTGGAAAAGCTCGAATTTGCCCTTGCTGTTGCTCTGACTCGGGGTGATGGGCCCCGTTCCCAAAGTCTGCGTGAACAAATTGCCGCCCTTGGGGGCAATCAGGAAGAGCCAGGCACCTAAATCTCCAGGTGGCCATTTGTCTGAGTTTGGCTACAAAAATATCAGGGTTTTGATGGATGAAGCCCTAGGCTTACAATTGATTAATAGTGCGTATATAGTTTGGCTGCAAGCTGCTGCTTGAACAAGCCTTTTGAAGGATGTACGTTCTCCATTCCCAACCCTCCGGATGTCGGCAACACTGTTAAATCAAAAGGTCCTTGCTGCGAATGCTCTTGGTGGTGAGCGGGACCAGCTTCAGCAGTCGATCCATCGCCATGAGGCCGTCGCCCAGCAGGCAGCTGAAGCCGGTGATCTTGGCGAGGCGGGTCGAGCTATTCTGGCTGCCCTCGATTGCGAAAGGCGTATGGCGGCTAAGGGCCCCCAGGTGCTTCAATTAATTAAACCCCGTCAGTAGGTTAAAGATCGAGAGAAGGTTCTGCTGCAGATCGGCCTGCTCGGGAAGGTTGAAAGCCGGGTTTTAATAAAGGTTTAAATGAATGGACTCCGACAAGCGGGTGACCGGACTCGAACCGGCGACGTTCAGCTTGGGAAGCTGACATTCTACCACTGAATTACACCCGCATTCTTTAACCCTAGCAAGTCCACCGTTAAACGGTGGACTTGCAATTGAAGCCAATGGGCTTACTTGGCAAGCTCGGCGGCGGCGGCGGCAACGCCACTGCCGGTGGGAGTTTTGGCCAGGCCTAACCCCTGCACGGTGGCTTCGATGGCGGCCACAGCGGTGAGCACATCACGGTCACAGACAAAGCCCAGGTGGCCGATGCGGAACACCTTGCCTTTGAGGTGGTCTTGGCCCCCTGCTAGCAGGATGTCGAAGTGTTCTTTCACCTTTTTGCGCAGGCTCTCGGCGTCGATGCCTTCCGGTGCCACTGCGGTGATCGCAGGGCTGCCGTGGCCTTCGGCGGCATAGAGGGGCATGCCCATGGCTTTCATGCCGGCTTGGGTAGCCCGCCGGTGGCGGTCATGGCGCGCCGAGATCGCCTCGAGTCCTTCCTCTTGCATCATCTCGAGGGCGGCCTCTAGGGCGAAGTAGAGGTTGATGGGAGGAGTAAAGGGATTGCTGTTGTCGGCGGCAGCCTTGCGGTACTTGCCCAGGTCCAGATAAAACTTCGGCAGATCGGAATGGGCGTGGGCCGCCCAGGCCTTCTCACTCATGGCCACAAAGGCCAGGCCTGGCGGCATCATGTAGCCCTTTTGGGAGCCCGAACCCACCACGTCGAGGCCCCACTTGTCCATGGGCACATCGCAGGCGCCCAGGCTGGTGACGCAGTCGGCGATGGTGAGGGCCGAGCCATGGGCCAACACGTGCTTGGCGATGGTTTCCAGGTCGTTGATCACCCCGGTGGAGGTTTCCGAATGGGTCAGGATCACGGCCTTGATGGCCTTGGCGCTGTCGGCTTCCAGGGCAGTGCGGAACGCTTCCGGATCCAGGGGCTGGCCCCATTCCGCCTTCACCACCTGCACGTCAAGGCCGTAGGCCTTGGCCACCTTCACCCAGCGCTCGCCAAATTTGCCGTTGTCGCCGCAGAGCACCTTGTCGCCCTTGCTCAGCACGTTGATGATTCCCGCTTCCATGGCGGCCGTGCCACTTCCTGCAAGGACCAGCACATCCGAGCTGGTTTGGTGCAGCCATTTCAGTTGTTCCGTGGTGCGCTTGACGATCTTTTGGAAGTCGGCGCTGCGGTGACCAATCGGGTGCCGGCCCATGGCCATCAGGACTGTTTCAGGCACCGGCGTGGGGCCTGGGATCATCAGCGTGAGTTTGTCCTGCATGGCAAAAGGTGGAGGCGAGGTGTGGGCGCCGGGGCCGGGCGATGGTCCACCATAAAAAACGGTGGAATCGAGGGGCCGTTCTGGCTCGAGGGCGGCATTGATGGCTGAGACCACGGGCTACACGCTGCCGGTGTGGGTGGCCGCCGCCGCCAAGGCCGCGTTGCTGGCCCTGCGGGGCGACCCTTTCGCAGCAGAGCAGCAGCTTGTGCTCGAAGCAGGAGAGGCGATGCCAGGAGCCATCTCAGGAGCCGGCCCCGTGGCGATCCCAGTGGTAGCAGCTTCGTCCCTCGGAGCTGGTCGGGCCCTGGCCGTGGCCCGCTGTGAACCGGGGGAGGGCCTGGATCTCACCCGGGGAATGGTGGTGTGGGCGGAAGTCTCGTGGTGGTCCCCCAGCTCAGAAGAGGTTTGGCTTCGGATTGATGCCGGGGAGGGCGCCGGTATCCATGCGGCCACCGGCGAGCTGTGCCTCTCGGCCTACGCCCGGGCCCTGCTGGAGCGCAATCTCAGGGCCCTGGTGCCCGCTGGCCGGGGTTTGCAGGTGCAGGTGATTTTTCCCACGGGTCGCCGCCTGGCGGAGCGCACCAGCAATGCGGCGTTTGGGGTGGTGGATGGCTTGGCCCTGATTGGCACCCAAGCCACGGTGCAGCGCAGCGCAGCGCCGGAGCAACTGGCCGAGGCCCTTGCGGCCCTCCGGTTGCGGGCTGAGGCTGCAGATTTTGCAGGTGATCTGGTGTTGGTGATTGGCGAAAACGGCCTGGATTTGGCGCCCCAGCTCGGCTTACCCCCTGGGTTGTTGCTGAAGGCAGGCAATTGGCTGGGGCCGTTGCTGGTGGCGGCCGCCGAGGCGGGGGTGCGGCGGTTGTTGCTGTTTGGCTACCAGGGAAAGCTGATCAAATTGGCGGGTGGGATCTTCCATACCCACCACCATCTGGCCGATGGGCGCGCTGAGGTGCTCACGGCTTTTGCCGCCCTCGATGGCCTGGGCGGCCCAGGGTTGGCTGCGTTGCATGGAGCGCCCACGGTGGAACAGGCCTTGGCTGAGTTGGGCGCCACTGATCCGGGGCGGGCCGAGCGCCTGCGCCAGCGGTTGACTGCGGCGATTGAGCAACGAGCCCTCGATTACCTGGCCCGTTATGGCCAGAGCCAGATGGCGGTGGGCGCTGTGCTGTTTGACCGTTCCCGCCAGCTCTGTGCCCAGGGGCCCGTGGGGCGGCCGCTCCTTGCTGATCTCGTTGGTGTGGGGCGGGCTGATCTGGATGGGGGTGGCACCTAGGCTGGCCCGAATGCCTCGGGCCGAGCGCCTCGAATGTCTTCAGTAGCTGCCGTCGATCCCACCTCCCAATCCAGTCGCCATCCGGCGATTGTGATCCTTGATTTTGGTTCCCAATACTCCGAGCTGATCGCCCGGCGTGTGCGCGAAACCGAGGTGTTTTCCCTGGTGATGGGCTACACCACTACGGCGGAAGAACTCAAGACCATCCAGCCCAAGGGGATCATCCTCAGTGGCGGCCCAAGCTCCGTGTATGAGCCCGGAGCACCGGTGTGTGATCCGGGTATTTGGGACCTGGGCATTCCTGTCCTCGGTGTTTGCTACGGCATGCAGCTGATGGTGCAGCAGCTGGGCGGTTCGGTGGTGGCGGCAGGCCGCGCTGAATACGGCAAGGCGCCCCTGTTTGTAGACGACCCAGTTGATCTGCTGACCAATGTCCAGGATGGTTCGACCATGTGGATGAGCCACGGTGATTCCGTGGAGCGCTTGCCCGCAGGCTTTGCCCGGCTGGCCCATACGGACAACACGCCCGAGGCGGCGGTGGCCGATCACCAGCGGCGGTTGTATGGGGTGCAGTTCCACCCTGAGGTGGTCCATTCCACCGGTGGGATGGCGATGCTGCGCAATTTCGTTTATCACATTTGTGAGTGCGAAACCGACTGGACCACGGCCGCTTTTATCGATGAGGCCGTGGCTGATGTGCGGGCCCAGGTGGGCGAGAAGCGCGTGTTGCTGGCCCTCTCCGGTGGTGTCGATTCCTCCACCCTCGCCTTCCTCTTGCACAAGGCCATAGGCGATCAGCTCACTTGCATGTTCATTGACCAGGGCTTCATGCGCAAAGGGGAGCCCGAGTTTTTGGTGGAGTTTTTCGACAAGCGTTTTCACATCAATGTCGAATACATCAATGCCCGGGAGCGCTTCATCAACAAGCTCGATGGGGTGATTGATCCCGAGGAGAAGCGCAAGCTGATTGGCACCGAATTCATCCGGGTGTTTGAAGAGGAGAGCAAGCGGCTTGGACCCTTCGATTACCTGGCCCAGGGCACCCTGTATCCCGATGTGATCGAGAGCGCCGGCACGGGCATCGATCCCAAAACCGGTGAGCGCGTTGCGGTGAAGATCAAGAGCCACCACAACGTGGGCGGGCTGCCGAAAGATCTCCAGTTCAAGTTGGTGGAGCCCCTGCGCAGGCTGTTCAAAGACGAGGTTCGCAAGGTGGGCCGCAGTCTCGGTTTGCCCCAGGAAATCGTGGGGCGCCATCCCTTCCCGGGTCCCGGCCTGGCGATTCGGATTTTGGGGGAGGTCACCAGCGAGAAGCTCAACATCCTGCGCGATGCCGACTTGATCGTGCGCGAAGAGGTCAAAGAGGCTGGTCTATACAACGAGATCTGGCAGGCCTTTGCCGTCTTGTTGCCGGTCCGCAGTGTGGGCGTCATGGGCGATAAGCGCACCTATGCCTTCCCGATCGTGCTGCGCTGTGTTTCGTCCGAAGACGGCATGACCGCCGATTGGTCTCGGCTGCCCTACGACCTCTTGGAGAAGATCTCCAATCGCATTGTCAATGAGGTGAAGGGTGTGAACCGGGTGGTGCTCGACATCACCAGTAAGCCCCCGGGCACCATTGAGTGGGAGTAATGCCCCTGGGAGTAGCCCCGGCCTTGCAGCTTCGATACCATCGGCTCCCAGCCCAGCCATCGTGACTGCCGCCCCCGGGACAACCAGCGACCCTGCCAACGATTCCGAGCTTCAACGCCGGCTGCAGGATGACAGCATCCAGCTGGGGGGTAAAACGATTTATTTGAACCCCTTTCTCTATTGGCGTCGCTTCGATGCCAATACCGACCGTTGGCTGCGGGAACCGGGGCAACTGCAGGAAGACCAGATCATCAGCAACCGCAGTCGGTTTTACCCCGAGCTCAATTGGGAGTTGCTCGATCAGGCCGACTGCGCCGCCAAGGATGGGGCGGTGGAAATGTTCCTCAAAAGCCTTGAGCTGATCAGTACCTTCAACCCAGACCTGACCGCTGGCCAATTGCTGGAGGTGGAGCGCAAGATGGCGGTCACCAAGAAGCGGGCCTTCGAGCGTTGGGTGATGCGTTCCCTGAAGCGGCGCGAGAAGGCGGAGGAGAAGGCCCGCCGCCGTTTTGATCGGGAACGCACCCTGCGGGCCTGGATGGAGTGGTTCGCCCTCGATGTGACCCGTCAGGCTGTTGTGCCCTTGGCCTCGCTGCTGGCGGTGGCAGTGGCCGCTGGCTGGTGGTGGGGCAGTCAGCAAAACTGCCGTCAGCTCATCGTGGATCCAGGCGTGCGGCCCGCGCTGCAGCGGCCCTCTCCCTAGGCCCCGGAGTCGGGGTCCCAGTGAAACCGTCCCGGCGAGGGGAGCTACCGGTCAAACTGGAAGCTTCCCTGTGCCAGGACTGTCGCCATGGCCGCCGATCCCCTTGATTCGTTTCGCCTCAAGCTCATGCAGGAGTTGTTGCCGGTGGGGCTGGCGGTAGCCGACCGGGCCCGCAAGGGGGGGGCGAAGGATGTGATGGCGGCCTTTCAGGCCGGCGATGGCGATCCGCTGGAGCAGTTGCGCCAGGAGGGCGAAGGGGCAGCCAGCCAGGTGCGCCAGAGCTTGGACCGTCTGCGCCCAGGCTTGGGCAATCCCGTGATGAAAGTGGAGGTGCGGGATGTGCCGGATGGGCCTGGGGATCCGCTGAGTCCGGATGACAGTGCGGCGCTGCAGGAGGGCCTGGGCCGGATCGCGGAGCGCCTACAGCTGCTGGAGCAGCGACTTGGAGCCGAATAGGCATGGTGGCTGGCCAGAGATCATCTCGCCATAGCGGCATGGGCCAGCAGCCGGTCCTGCTCTTGGTGGTGGTTCTCGTGGTGAGCAGCGCCATGGTGGCGAGGCTCGCCTGGTTGCAGTTGGTCCAAGGCAGTGAAAACAAGGCTCGGGCCGATGACAACCGCATTCGGCTGATGCCCCGTAATCCCATTCGCGGCCGGATCCTCGACCGCCATGGGGATGTCTTGGCGAGTAGCCGTCTCACCTACAACCTCTATCTCCAGCCCCGCCAGGTCAGCGATACCCAGTGGCCGGCGCTACGGGATCGCCTGGCGAAGGTCTTGGCTTTGGGCGCTGCCAGCTTGGACCAGGCCCGGGTCAATGGGGCGAATCCCGAAGGGTTCCGGGTTCCCCTCATGGCTGGCTTGACCAGTGTTCAGGTGCTGCGCTTTCGAGAGCAGATTGATGCCCTTAAGGGGGCCGAGGTGGACACCGATGTGTTGCGCAGTTACCCCCATGGCCGACTCGGTGCCCACGTGTTGGGTTACACCAGCGGCATCACCGAAGAGGAATACCAACGGCTCCAAACCAAGGGATATCGCATCCGAGATCGGGTTGGGCGCAGCGGGGCGGAGAAGGCCTTTGAGTCGTCGTTGCGGGGCCAATGGGGCGGGCAGCAGGTAGAGGTCAACGCGGCGGGGCAGGTTCAACAGGTCTTGGGTGATAAGCCGGCTAAACCCGGTCAGGACCTCACCCTCACCTTGGATTTGCCCCTGCAGCAGGCGGCGGAGCGGGCCCTTGACGGCGTGAGCAAGGGGGCGATTGTGGCGATGGATCCCCAGACCGGCGCGATTCGAGCCATTGCCAGCCGACCCACCTTTGATCCGAATGTGTTCTCCGATGGCCCAACCAGCAGCCAGTGGGCCAGCCTTAATTCTCCCAACGCGCCGCTGCTGAACCGGGCCTTTCAGGGGTTTCCTCCGGCGAGCACCTTCAAGTTGGTCACCACGATCGCGGCCCTGGAATCAGGCAGGTTCACCGCCACCTCCCAGCTGATGACCATGCATTCCTTCTGCTATGCGGGGCTTTGCTATGGCGACCACGCCGCCTTGGGACGCATTGGCTTCCCGATGGCCCTGGCCGTGAGCAGCAACACTTTCTTCTACCAGGTGGGATTGAAGCTCGGGCCCGCCCTCCTATTTGATGCTGCCCGGCGCATGGGCTATGGCAGTGTCACGGGCCTGGAGTTGGCCGACGAGGAAACCTCCGGGTTACTCGGCGATCCCGCTTGGAAAAAGAAAGTCCTGGGGGAAGCCTGGACCCCCGTGGACACCATCACCTCGGCGATTGGCCAGGGGGCCCTGCAGGTGACCCCGATCCAGATGGCGCGCCTCTATGCGGCCGTGGCCAATGGGGGCTGGTTGGTCACTCCCCACTTGGTGGAACGGCCCACCAAGCGCCGTTGGCTGGGTCTGCATCCGGCCACCCTGCAGGTGTTGCATCAAGGCCTGCGGATGGTGGTGACCCAGGGCACAGGCAAGGTGCTCAATGACCCCAACCTGCCTCCAGTGGCAGGCAAAACCGGTACCGGCGAAGATCCACCCCGGCCGGATCACTCCTGGTTTGGGGGGTATGCCCCAGCGGACAAGCCCAGCTTGGTGATCGTGGCCTTTGGCGAAAATTCAGGGGGCTATGGCGGCACGGTGGCCGCCCCCATGGTGAAGGCCCTGATGACCACGTGGTTCCGCGGTGCGAATGCCGTTAGCCCTGCCAAGGCAAAGCGATAGGACTCCAGGGTTAAGCCACCAGTTGCAGATCAGGCTTGCCGAGCAGCGTGCGGTAGTAGCCCCTTAGCTGTTCGGTGGCGCTGGCCCAGCCCCAGCGTTCAGCCTCTTGACGGGCGTTGTTCCGCAGGGCTTGGCGCTCGCTCGTGTCGCCGAGGAGCCGTTGGACCGCTGCGGTCAGGCTGGCCGCGCCCCCATCCGGGCCCTCGGGCTCGTAGAGGCAGCCATTGACCCCGTCGCTGACGATGTCGGGGATGCCGCCGCGGTTGGCCCCCACCACCGGGCAGCCTGCCGCCATGGCTTCCAGCAAGACCAGGCCAAGGGTTTCGGTGCTCGAGGGGAAGACAAAGGCATCGCCACTTGCATAGGCCGCAGCCAGCTCTTCGCCGGCTAGATACCCCACAAACTGGGCAGGCATGCCAGCAAAAATTTTCTCCAGCTGTGGGCGGTAGGGCCCATCTCCCACCAGGGCCAGCCTGGCATCGGGCATGGCCTCGAGCACGGGTTTGATGCGCTCGATTTGCTTCTCAGCCGAGAGCCGGCCGATATAGAGGAGCAGCTTGCCGGTGTCGCTGCGGCCGCCGAGCAGCTTCTCGCGCATGGCCTCTGAGCGGAGCTCAGGCCGGAATAGCTCCGTATCCACCCCGCGCTGCCAAAGGTCGGTGTGCTGGATCCCCTTGTCGCTGAGTTCCCCCACCATGGCGGTGGAGGTGCAGAGATTCAGGCTGGCCTGGTTGTGGGCCGCCTTCAGGAGCTCCCAGAGCAGGGGTTCGAGCATGCCCATCCCGTAGTGCTCCAGGTACTTGGGCAGATGGGTGTGATAGCTCGCGATCAAGGGATAGCCCTTGGTTTTGGCCAGCCAAATACCCCCCAAGCCCAGCACCGCTGGATTCACCACATGCACCAAATCCGGGTCGAAGCGCTCGAGGGCTTCTGCCACCGCGGGCCTGGGGAGGGCCAGCTTGAGTTCGGGATAGAGGGGGAGGGGCATGGCCGGTACGCCCACCACCTGGGCTCCCATGTAGTTGGAAGGGCAACCTTCAGGACAAAAGATCAGCACCTCATCGCCAGCGGCAACCAGGTGTTGGATGGTTTTGGTGAGCCGGGTGACGATCCCGTCAACCTTGGGGAGAAAGGTTTCGGTGAAAAAGGCGATCTTCAAGGGAGGGGCCTGCTCTAAGCCGTTTGGATGGCCTGGGCCTGGGTTTGGGTCCAGGCGGAGTTGCAGGGAATGCGGCTGCGGTCACAGCGATCAGCCCAGCGGCGAGCCACATCCACCACTTCAGCCAGGAGGCCGTCATCGAGGGTGGTGGGGTTGAGGCCTAGCTCGATAAAGCAGCGGTTGTCCACGATCAAATCGTTTTCAACGGCTTCATTGCGGGGGTTTGGCAGGTTGTTGATCTGGGCACCCGTCAGGGCAGCAACCTTTTGGGCGAGTTCTCCTACCTGGTGACTTTCGGTCATCTGGTTAAAGATTTTCACCCGTTCCCCTTTGGTGGGTGGGTTCTCCAGGGCCAGCTGAACGCACTTCACCGAATCACGGATGTGGATGAAGGCCCGGGTTTGGCCCCCGGTGCCATGCACGGTCAGGGGATAGCCGATGGCGGCTTGCATCAGGAAGCGGTTCAACACCGTGCCGTAGTCACCGTCGTAGTCGAAGCGGTTGGTGAGGCGGGGGTCGCGCTCGGTGGCGGCGGTGTTGGTGCCCCAGACAATCCCTTGGTGGAGATCGGTGATGCGGATCTGATCGTTTTTGTTGTAGTACAGGAACAGCAGCTGATCCAGCGTCTTGGTCATGTGATAGACGCTGCCTGGGCTGGCCGGGTGCAGGATCTCCTCCTCAAAGCGGCTGCCATCCGGTTGGGGCACTTCCACCTTGAGGTAGCCCTCGGGGATGGTGGCTCCCCGGTGGGAGCCGTAGCCGTAGACGCCCATGGTGCCGAGGTGCACGATGTGGGTGTCGAGGCCGCTTTCCACGATGGCGGCGAGCAGGTTGTGGGTGCCGTTGACGTTGTTGTCCACGGTGTAGCGCTTGGTGGCGCTGGTTTTCATCGAGTAGGGGGCTGCCCGTTGCTCGGCGAAATGGACGATGGCCTCGGGCCGTTCGCTGCGCAGCAGCGACAGCAGGCCGTCGTAGTCCTTGGCAATGTCCAGATGGACAAAACGCATGGCCTTGCCCCCCACCTGCTCCCATGCCCTCAGGCGATCAAAAATCGTGGCAATCGGCGTGAGCGACTCGACCCCGAGGTCGAGGTCGATCTTGCGGCGACTGAGGTTGTCGACGATCACCACGTCGTGACCCCCGTCCGCCAGGTTCACTGCGCAAGGCCAGCCGCAAAAGCCATCGCCACCGAGAACGAAAACCTTCATTCCGAAAACCCCAGACCCCTGCAGTACGAGCGGATGCTCCAGAGCGCAAGCTACTACAAGTGTTCAGCTGATCCGGGCTGCCACCGCCACAAGGGTGAGCACCAGCACCGCGCCACCAATCAGCAGCAGTTTGCTGGCGGGGCCTTGGGTTTCGCCCTTTTCCATCACCACCATGCGGGGTTCTTTGGCAAAGGCATTGAGCCGCCCACCATCTTCTTCGGTGACCTGCATGGATAGATTTTTCAAATGCCAGCCACCCTATGGAGCCCGGCAGGTCCAACCTTGGCCTCGGTACGGAACTTCATCTAGGTCTCCCCGCCCCCGGGCCCTTGCCCTGGCTCCTAGGTGCCGATGCGGGGACTGCTAAGTGCCGATCCGGCCGCCCGTGGGGGAGCTGGGGCTGGCTTGGGGGCGGATGGGGAGACGACCGGCTTGAAAGGCCATGCGGCCCGCTTCGGCCGCCATGGCCATAGCCCTGGCCATGGTTTGGGGATTGCCGGCCAGGGCTATGGCACTGTTGATCAACAGGGCATCGGCACCCATTTCCATGGCCTGGGCGGCTTCGCTGGGCACCCCAATCCCCGCGTCCACCACCACCGGAACCCGGGCGTTTTCAATGATCAGGGCGATGTTGGCGGCGTTGCGAATGCCCTGGCCTGAGCCGATGGGTGAACCCAGGGGCATCACCGTGGCGCAGCCGGCATCCTCCAGGTGCTTGGCGAGGAGGGGATCGGCATTGATGTAAGGGAGCACCGTGAAGCCCTCTTTGACCAGCTGTTCGGCGGCTTTGAGGGTGCCGATGGGGTCCGGCAACAGATGTCTGCTGTCTGGAATCACCTCCAGCTTCACGAAGGTGTTGTCTTCCTGGCCGGCCAACTTGGCCAGCTCCCGGCCCAGCCGGGCCACCCGGATGGCTTCTTCGGCGGTGGCACAGCCGGCTGTGTTGGGCAGCATCCAGATCCTTTGCCAGTCGATGGCTTCCAGGAGGCCTTCATGGCCCGCTGCCTGGCTTTGCACCCGGCGCACGGCCACGGTGACGATCTCGCAGCCACTGGAGGCCAGGCTGGCTTGCATGCAGGTGAGGCTGGGGTATTTCCCCGTGCCAGTCATCAGTCGACTTTGAAAGCTGCGGCCCCCAATCACTAGGGGATCGGGCTTGGCGGAATCCTGCAGCGGCTTATCTGACACGGGAAACCAGTTGTCGTCATTGCTTCCGACTAGCCTCCCATTAGCCCGATCCCTCCGTCGTGCCGACTCCAGCTCCGCTTCCTGTGCCAATGTCTTCTCAGATGTCCGTGCCGATGGCCGTACCGACGTCTGTGCCGATTGCCGTGCCAATGGCCGTGCGGATGGCCAGATGGCTGGCTGCCAGCGCTGTTTCGGCTGGATTGCTGGCTCCCGGATTGGTGGTGGCGGCCACCCCTGGTGGGGTGCCTACCGCCATGCCCCTGCCAGGGTCTTCGTTTGTGCCTTTCCAGGCGCCCACCGGATCGGCCCAGCGTCTGGATCAGGCCACCGATACCGAAATGGGCCCTGTCCAAACATTTGATCCTGCAGCCAGGGCCCAGGTGATTGCCATGGAACTGCCGCGCCAATGGAGCGGCACCTACCAAGCGTTTGGGGGTAGTGCTCCGGTGCCGGTGCAGCTCTCCTTTGCAGCCGTGAACGCGGTGGGCGCCATGGTGACCCTGCGGGGTGAGATGACCATTGCTGGCCAGAAGACGCCGGTGCAAGGCAACCTCAACGCCCAATCCGACCAGCTCGATTTGATTCCTTTGGCCGCCAAACTTGGTGGGGGCTTAAATGCGGGCGGAACATTCCAGGGCCTGCAGGGCATCGCCTTGAGTGGTTGGAATGCCGATCGCCTGACCGACATGGGCGGCAGGCTGGCCCTGGAACCTATGGGTTCAAGGCGGCCCCTGGTGTCTCCACGGCCAGCAGGTCCAGGGAAGGCCGTTCCCGTGCGGGGACCCTGGTAGGGAACGCTAAGGCTCCCAAGGCCTTTTGGGTGGCCTTCAAGCCACCGTGCTGAATCCAGACTGGCGTCCCAACAATTTCAGCCGTTTGCGAGCTGTTTTATTGGAGGGATCAAGCACCAGCACCTTGTCGTAGGTCTCCTTGGCCTCATCTGGCTTGAGTAGCTTTTCGAGGGCAAAGGCCAGGTTGTTGAGCGCCACCGGATAGTCGGGCTTGGCCTGGAGGGCCAGGCGGTAATGCCGAATCGCGGTTTTGTAGTTGTTCTGGGCAGCCAGCGAGAAGCCCAGGGCATTTTCAATCAAGGCCCGGGCTTCTGAAGGCTCCTGCTGAACATCGGCTCGTTTGATGGCCAGTTTCAGGTTTTCTGCTGCCTGGCCATAGAGGCGCTTGCGCAACTGAACGCAGGCCAACTCGTAGAGGGTGGCCGCATCCGTGGGTTGGGCTGCATCGTTGCGTTCCAGCTTGGCAAGGGTGACTTCGTCACCTCGGACACGCCAAATTTGCCGGGCTACCACCACGGCGGCGGCACCCAGCAGAACAACAAGACCAATCAGATAGGCCTGGGGAAGGAGTGCGTCCAAGGGGGCCTAAGACCAGTTGAGATCTGTGGAATCGATCAGCTTTTTGCCGCACCCACAACGCTGGTGAAGCTGGAGGGATCCACCATCGCCAGTTGGGCCAGCATCTTACGGTTGATGCGGACATCAACTTTCTTTAGACCACCCATCAAGCGGCTATAGCTCACCCCATTGATGCGGGCGGCGGCGTTGATGCGGGCAATCCAGAGGCGGCGGAAATCGCGCTTCCGACGACGACGGTCGCGGTAGGCATTGCAGAGTGCCTTCATCACCCGCTGGTTGGCGGTACGGAAGAGGGAACCGTTGCCACCCCGGAAACCCCGGGCGAGACGCAGGACCTTGTTACGGCGTTTACGGGCAACGTTGCCCCTCTTAACGCGAGCCATGGCAGGGAATCAGTGGTAGGGGAAAACTTGGTTTAGGCGTAGGGGAGCATGGCGCTCACGTTGTCCGCATCGCGCTCATCCACAACGGCCATGGTGCCCAGGTAGCGCTTGCGCTTGGGGCTCTTGTGGTCGAGCAGGTGACTGCGGAAAGCGCGACGACGCAGGAATTTTCCAGTACCGGTCGCCTTGAACCGCTTGGCGGCTGCTTTGCGGGTCTTGAGCTTCGGCATGTCTCCTAACGCGGGCACAAACAAGCAGAGTACGACGTGAGAGTCCCTTCCTCCAATACCGTGCCATGAAGCTGATGGGTCTGGGGCGTTCCTGGGGGCGCAGATCACTCTTCTCGGCTGGGATTTGGCTGGGTAGTTTGTTCGTGGCCGGTGGTTGCCGCGCTGAGCTCCCAGCACCCCCTCCCCAGCCGCCGCGCTCGAACCTGCATTGGTCGGTGCCCCCGGCTCCTGAGGTCAAGCTCCGAGATCCCGTGTTGTGGGTGGCCCTGGCGGCCCACCTGCGCCCGCCGGAGCCCCTGCGGTTGATCAGTGCCCAGGGCAATCTCACCCTGATAACCAGCACCGGTCGTCGGATTTCGGCGCCGGGCCTGGTGCTGCGTTGGCACACGCTGCCTTTGCCAGAGCCGCTGCAAATCAGCCGCCAGGTGCTCGGGCCGTTTGCCAGTTTTGAGACCGCTGAAACCGCTGCCCAAGCCTGGCGGCAGCAAGGTGCCCAGGTGGTTGTGGCCCATCCGGGTGAGTGGGAGGTGTGGGCGCCCTTGGGATCCCCGCCCCCTACCGCAGGCAAGCCCCACCTT
>Ga0207954_1000170_pt1 | contig 20561 bp, 16 predicted proteins | sample CryBogmetaGMA0M_FD_184547 | JGI IMG/M metagenome (GOLD analysis project Ga0207954, IMG submission 184547) | Freshwater microbial communities from Crystal Bog, Wisconsin, USA - MA0M (SPAdes) | ecosystem: Environmental > Aquatic > Freshwater > Lake | place: Crystal Bog, Wisconsin, USA | collected... | reverse complement strand
CCAGCCCGCCGGCCGCGGCCGCGTCCTCGACGTCGCTCGGCACCTCGGCCCCATCGGCCGGGGCGGGTTCGATGCCCGACTGGTGTCCGGCCTGGGCGGAACGCCTCGGCGACGCCTACCTCTCCGGCACGAGTTGCGTTTTCCTGATGCACGGCAACGTGCGGGACCTCGTGCCCGTCGCGGCCCCCGCGGCGGACGGGGCGGCGACCGATCCCTCGGCCTGGGGCACGGTGCCCGATTTTCTGGCCCGGGAGATGTTCGGCCGCTGGGACATCGTGTTGGCGTATGACGTGGGCAAGGGGCTGCGGCCGCTCGCGGGCCCCGACCCGAACCGCCTGCGGACGATGGCGCAGTGGCTCACGGAGCGGATCGGCAACGCCGCCACCTGGCCCCGCGATCCGGATCAGGCGGTGGCGGCGATCGACGCGATCCTGGAACGCAACCTGATCGATCCGCCCGAGCAGCGGAAGCGGATCGCCGTCGTGCTCGACTACGCGCAGTATCTCGTGCCCGACGGCGAGGCGGCGTCGCGGAGCGCGGCGAGCCGGCTGGTCCGGGTGCTCGGCTGGGCGACCAATCCGCTCTTGCGGCGGGTGAACGTGGCCGTCGTGCTCCTCGCTGACACGATCTCGGAGGTGCATCCGCGTCTCGTCCAGAATCCGGCGATCACCACGATCGACGTGCCGATGCCCGACGCGGCGGAACGGGAGCGGTTCGCGGTGGCGACGGCGACGGCCGCCGGGATGAAGCCGGAGCGGATGGACGAGGTGCGACGAGTGGCGGCGGTCTCGGGTGGACTCACGCTCGAGAGCCTCCGGGCCGTGATCTCGCTCTCCGCCCGCGAGGGGACGGCGGCCGACGGCCCGGAGTTCACGGCCCGCAAGAAGGATCTGATCGAGCGTTCGTGCCACGGGCTGATCGAGTTCATCCAGCCGCGGCTCACGCTCGACGCGGTGGCCGGTCACGCCGATGCCAAGCAGCGGCTCGAGGCCGACGCGCGAGCGATCAAGCGGGGCCAGTTCGAGAGCGCCCCGATGGGCTACCTGATCTGCGGGCCGGTGGGCACCGGCAAGAGCTTCATCGCCGAGTGCTACGCCGGGAGCGTGGGCATTCCCTGCGTGGTCCTGAAGAACTTCCGCAGCAAGTACGTGGGCGAGACCGAGGGCAACCTCGAGCACACCCTCGGCGTGCTCAGGAGCCTCGGCCCGGTGGTCGTGGTGATCGACGAGGCGGATGCGGCGCTCGGCAATCGGCAGAGCGACGGCGACTCGGGGACGAGCGCCCGCGTGTTCTCGATGATCGCCCGCCAGATGGGTGACACGCGGTATCGCGGCAAGATCGTCTGGATGCTGCTCACCAGCCGGCCCGACCTGCTGCCGATCGACCTCAAGCGGCAGGGGCGGGCGGAGGTGCACATTCCCCTCTTTTACCCGCACGATCAGGCCGAGATGGACGCGATGTTTGCGGCCATGGCGCGAAAGAGCCATGTCAAACTCGCGGCCGGGCTGCCCGGGCCGATCGACCTCGAACTCGGCCTCTCCGGCGCCGACATCGAGAGCATCGTGTTGGCGGCGCGCCGCAAGGGCCTCGAGCGGGCCGCCGATGCCGGCGCCCCGACCCCCGACACCATCTCCGCCGAAGACCTCCAGGATGCGCTCAGCGACTTCATGCCGAGCGCCCAGGGGCTCGAGAAGGAGATGCAGGAGATCGCGGCGGTGCTCGAGTGCACCGAGAAGCGGTTCCTCCCCGAACGCTGGAAGGAGCAGGTGAGCAAGCCGGGCGGCCGGTCTCGCCTGCAGGAGCGGCTCGCGGCGATCCGCGAGGTGATCGGCTCCTGAGCCCGACTGTTCACGACCCTGGATCGACCCCCCGCCCACCCGAGGAGCAGGTTTCATGGCAGCCAAGACCCCCTGGTTCGACGACTCGACCGAGACACCGCTGATCGCGGAGTATGCCCGCAAGCTCGACTCCTTCCTCGACGCGGTGGCCGATGCCCGGATCGAGACCCGCGAACTCGACGAACAGGAGAAGCGCGTGGTGACGCTGATGAAGGAGGTCGAACCCCTCCTCTCGCCCGAGGCCCACGAGAAGGTGACGCGGCTGCTCTGCGAAGTGACGGCCTACGACCTCATGCAGGCGCTGCACATGGCGGGCCATGCTCGCGCGAAGACGAAGTTCCGCGGCTGACGTTCGGCCGCGGCCACCAAGAATCCCGATCCCCCGTTGCTCAGAGGCTCAGCATGTCCAGTCAACCCAAGGCTCCTTTCTGGCTCGCCGTGTGGGCGGTGATCCTCGGCCTGGTGGCGCTCGCCGCCTGGCGGGCGGGCATGCTCGAGCCGTTCGGCTTCGGTCGTCCTGGTGCGGTCGGCCAGCGGCCCATGGCCCCGGGCGGCAACGCGGGCGGTCCGGGTGGAGCTGGCCCGGTCGGCGGCGGTGCGGGGGGCGGCGGTGGCGGCGGCGCGGAGGGGATGACCGAGGCCCCGGACGTGTCAGTGCCCACGACCGTGAAGGAATACACCTTCAAGCCCGTCGAGCGGCTCCCGCCGGTCAAGGGCGTGAGCGGCTACAAGCCGCTCCAGGACGACACGGTGCGGTTCGCCCTCAACGTCTGGGCGGGCTGGGCGCCGATCATCCGGGCCAACAACGGATTCAAGCCGGGCAAGGTCTGGCAGGCCCCGGGGGGCAAGCCCTTCAAGGTGGAGCTCGTGCTCATCGACGACCCCGTGCAGATGCGCGACGCCTACGCCGCCGGCGAGGTGCACATCGGCTGGGCGACGCTCGACATGCTGCCCCTGTTCGTGGACAGCTTCGCGAAAGACTCGCGGATCATGCCCCGCGTCTACCAGCAGGTGGACTTCTCCAACGGCGGCGACGGCATCGTGGTCCGCGACACGATCAAGACCGTGAAGGATCTCGCCGGCAAGAAGCTCGTGCTGGCGCAGAACTCGCCGAGCCAGTTCTTCGCCCTCAACATGCTCGTCGCCGGCGGCCTCCAGCCCGCCGACGTGGAGATGGTGTTCACGAGCACCGCGTTCGAGGCCGCCGCCGCCTTCAGCCGCGACAAGAGCATCGCCGGCTGCGTGTCGTGGGCCCCGGACATCTACAACCTCGCCGACGCGAAGGGCAACCGGATGCTGGTCACCACGCAGACCGCCAACCGCCTGATCGCCGACCTCTGGTTCGCCCGGGCCGACTTCGCCAAGGACCACCCCGACAAGGTCGAGGCGATCGTGCGGGGCATCTTCGACGCCATGACCGAACTCAAGTCGGAGACCGCCCGCAAGGAGGTGGCCCAGCTGATGGCCGACGGCTACACGATTCCCCCCGCCGACGCGCTCTCGATGCTGGGCGACGCCCACAGCACCAACTGGGCGGAGAACTACCAGTTTTTCCTCAACCGCAACAACCCGGCCAACTTCGAGCGGATCTGGAAGCAGGCCTACATGCTCTACCGCCGGATCGGCGCGATCGCCAACAACCCGGTGCCGTTCGACCAGGTGATGGACTTCTCGGTGATCCAGAAGCTCGGCCAGGAGCCCAAGTACGCCGAGACGAAGGACGAATACGCCCTCTCGCTGCCCCCCAAGACCGTCCAGCAGATCCGGGCCGAGAACGAGGAGATCCTCACGAACACGATCGTGATCCACTTCTTTCCCAACAGCGCGGAGCTGCGGAAGAAGGTGATCCGACGGATCGACGGCAAGGACGTGGAGGAGCCCTACGATGCCCGTGTGGACCTCGTGGTCGATGAGGCCGGCGCCCTGGCCAAGCAGTTCGGCAACGCCCGGATCGTGGTCGAAGGGCACACCGACTCGTCGATGCGCGGCGCGGTGCCGGCCGCGATGGTGAAGGAGTTGTCGCTGGAGCGTGCCCGGGCCGTGAAGGACGCCCTCGTCGAGAAGTTCAAGTTCGACGACAACCGGTTCGCGGTGGACGGGCTCGGCTGGGACCGCCCGGCCGACGACGACCATCCCGACAACCACGCGCTCAACCGGCGGGTCGAGATCAAGGTTTACGCCGCGGAAAAGGAATGACCAACGCCCCGGCATCGTCGGCGTCGCCCGTTCCGCCCATCGCGGAGCCGGCCAAGCCGCTGCGGGGCGAGGTGCCCGCGGCGACGGGATTGTTCTGGGGCGTGACCTGCATCGCCTGCGTGCTGGCGCTCTGGTTCGTGGCCACGGCCGACGGCATGCGGCCGGGGGCGGGGCCGGAGGGGGCGATCGGGCCGGAGACACGGCTCATCAGCCCCACCACGCTGCCGAGCCCGGCCGAGACCCTGCGGGCCCTGCCCACCACGTTCGGCGAGCGGCGGCTCGTCGCCAACACCCTGGTGACGCTGCGGCGGGTCTGCCTCGGGTTCGGCCTCGCGGGGCTCGTGGGCGTGCCGCTGGGGGTGCTCGCCGCCTGCTTTCCGGCGGTGCGGTCGTTCGTGGCGCCGCTGACCATCTTCGGCCGCAACATCCCCGTGGCGGCGCTCATTCCGCTGACGTTCTTCTTCTTCGGGATCGGCGAGTTTCAGAAGATGATGTTCCTGTTCATCGCGAGCGTGGCCTTCGTGGTCAGCGACACGACCGCGGCGGTGCTCGAGGTGCCGCAGCGCTACGTCGACACCGCGCTCACGCTGGGCGCCTCGCGGCTGCAGATCATCCTCAAGGTGCTCGTGCCGCTGGCGGCGCCGGCGATCTTCAACTCGCTGCGGCTTTTGTTCGGCATCGCGTTCGGCTACGTGATGCTTGCCGAAGTCGTGAAGCTCGGGGGCGACACCGGTGGCCTCGGCGACCTGATCAATGTTTCGCAGCGCCGCGGCGAGCGGGAGCCGATCCTGATCGTGCTCGTCGTGATTCCGCTGGTCGCCTACGCGATCGACCGGGCCCTGTGGTGGCTGCAGTGCGACCTGTTTCCGCATCGCTACGGGGGCCGCGGCCTGCTGCCCCGCCTCGTCGGCCGCCTGCTGCACGGCGCCGCCGCCGCACCGGAGATGCCGGCATGAGCGACGCCGCACCGGCCACGCCCGCGCCGGCTCCCGGCCCGGCCACGCCGCCGGCCGCCCGGCCGCCGGCGGTCGAGTTTCGCCATGTCAGCAAGATCTACGGTGAGGGCACGCCACGGGAATACCTGGCGCTCGCCTCGGTGAGCTTCACCATCCCCGACGTCGTCGATCACGGGGAGATCTCGTCGTTCCTGGGACCGAGCGGCTGCGGCAAGAGCACGGTGCTCCGGCTGGTGGCCGGACTCGAGCCCCAGCATCCCCCGACGAGCGGCACGGTGACGGTGCTCGGGCGGCCGGTCGTCGGTCCCGGCGCGGACCGCGGGATGGTGTTTCAGGACTACACGAGCTTCGACAACCGGACCGTGCTCGACAACGTGGTCTTCGGGCTCGAGTGCCGCGGGGTGCCGCGGCGGGAGCGGGAGGCAGAGGGGCTCGAGTGGATCGCCAAGGTGGGGCTCGATCCGCGGCGCGATCGCGGCAAGTATCCCCATGAACTCTCCGGCGGCATGCGGCAGCGGGTGGCGATCGCCCGCACGCTGATTCTCCGCCCTCGCGTGATCCTCATGGACGAGCCGTTCGGCGCCCTCGACCCGGCCACGCGGCTCGACATGCAGGATCTGCTGGTGAAACTCTGGCGGGAGGTCGAGGCGACCGTGCTCTTCGTGACCCACTCGGTGGAGGAGGCGGTGTATCTTGGAGACCGCGTGTTCGTGATGGCGACCACGCCGGGTCGGATCGTCGACGAGATCCGGCTGCCGGCGGCCTCGGCCCCGGCCCGCGAGGTGCAGTCGGAACCGTGGTTTCACGACCAGGTCACCGCCCTGCACACGCGGATCGAACAGGTCGAGGCGGCCGCGCGGCGGCCCAACGGAGCGAGGTCCTAGTGTTCAGCCGCGTCGGTGCCTACCTGAAGACCGCGTTCACCACGAAGTGGAACCTGCTCCTCTTCGGTGGCGGCGTGGCCGCTGCGTTCATCAGCGGCTTTCCCGGCGTGCTCCTCCCGCTGGTCGCGGCTGGCGAGGTGTATTACCTCGCCAGCATGCTCGCCAACGACCGCTTCCGCAGCGCCGTCGAGGCGCAGGATGCGAAGTCGCGCCGGGCGACGGAGGCGGCCGGAGCCCGCGAGGCCTACGAGCGGATCCGCCAGAACCTGCCCCCCGCGCTCCTCAAGCGGTTCGATCAGCTCCGCGACCACTGCCTCAAGCTCGTGGAGCTCGGCGGCAGCATCCGCGGTCCGGATGGCAGCGGCCCCGACAAGACGGCGCTGGAATCGCTCGACCGGCTGCTCTGGGGCTACCTGCGGATGATCTGGGGTGCCAACACGCTCTCCGACTTCCTCGACCGTACCGACGACGGCGCGATCCGGGCGCGGATCGCCGATCTGGAGCGCCGGCTGGCCCGGCTCCCCAAGGACGACCCCTCGTCGGCGGCGATGCGGGGCACGCTCGAGGACCATCTCGCCACGAGCCGCGAGCGGCTCCAGAACATCGACGAGGCCCGCCGCAAGCTCGATCTGGTGGCCGCCGAGATCGAGCGGCTGGAGGCGAAGATCGCCGCCCTGGCGGAGGGTTCCGTGGCCAAGCGGGATGTCACCGACATCGCCCAGCGGGTGGACGAGGTGGCCGCGGGGATGCGTCGGACCGACGAGACGATGCGGCAGCTCCAGCTCCCGCCGGAGCTCGAGGAACTCGACGAGCCGCCGCAGCTGCTCCGCGAAGAGGCCTAGGTCGGGCCGCGACCTCCACGACGTCAGGAAGCCCAAGCGCGTGAGCGATGGGGACTGCCCGTCCGTGGTCCCGCCGTCGGAGAGGCCCCGGCTTCGACGTCGATGCCTGAAAGTGGCCGCAGGTTTTCAACCTGCGGTGCCTCGCGTTGTGTTTCGCGTGTCTTCAGTCCAGCCAGTCGGCCTCGGAGAGGCGTTCCGGCGTGTAGGTGTCGGTCACGTAACTGATGTCCTTGGAGATCAGCGACTCGACCTCGAGCTTGAAGCCGTTCGTGAGCATCGTCTCGATTTCCTTCTGCCAGGCCTTCTTGCCGGCGAACCACGGGTAGGCGGCGATCTGCTTGGCCCGCTTGATGTCGGTGTCGTTGAGCTGGATCTGCACGCTCGGGCTGAGCTTGCACCGCTGGTAATCGCGGGAGCGGATGCCCAGGAACCGGGCCTCGGGGATCGCCATCCGCTTCGACTCATACGCCAGGTTGATCGAGCCCTGCTTGAGCACGGAGTAGATGTAGTAGCCCCAGGGATCGTTGTCGAGCAGGCAGTAGACCGGCAGCTTGAGCTCGTTGTGCAGCCTGTAGAGCATCCGCCGCACGCCGCGGGGCGGCTGGCCACCACCATGCGTCAGCAGGCAGTTGTGCTTCCGCCAGAACTTGTCCTCGTTGAACCGCCGCCAGACCGTGTCCTTCTCGACGTGGAGGATGAACTTCGCGTCGCACGTCTTGAACTTCACGATGTCGGCCTCGACGATCGAGGGGATCGAGTAGCCGCCGGAGCCCATCCGCGAGCAGTCGATCTCGTCCCCCGAGTCGATCAGCGTGATCGGCCCCACCATGCCGCCGCGGTTGCTGGCGTACACGTGGAGCTCCTCGCGGAGGCTCTCCAGGGTCACCTCCAGGTCTTCGATGATCGGGTCGCACTCCTCCTGCGTGGCGAAGGTCTCCTCGCGGGTGCCCTCGATCGTGTGCTTGAGGAGGTAGTAGAGACCTCGGATACTGGTGGTCTTCTGCTGGTCGATGAGCTGCTTGCAGCCGGTCGCCACGAGCAGCGTCTGCATGTAGCTCTTGGCCTGCGAGAGGTTGAAGAGCTGACGGCGATTCGTCTGCCCCCCCATCTCGATGATCTTCCGCGCCTTGTTGAAGCGGACGTTCGAGAGGCTGCGGGTGGGGATGTCGAGGTGGGGGTCGCGCTTCTTCTCGGCGGCGTTGGCCACCTCGTCGGCGAGATCGACGATCAGCCGGAGCGTCTTCTGGTCGATGACGGGCAGCTTGCCCGGAGCCTTGGACGGACGTTTCGACTTCGTGGCCATGGCGCGTGAGGGGAGAGCGGAGGACCGGGGGACACTGTCGCCCGGAATCCTACCTGCAATCCCAGCGCCCCGCACGCCGACCGAAATCGGCACACGGCCGCGGGAACACCGCGGCGGCGGGACGCTCGCTCAGCAGCGGACGTCGTCGGCCTTGCCGACGGCCCGGCGGAGAATATGCGGTGTCGGCAGCGACGACTTCGCGGGGGCGGGGGGAGCGGCCGCGGTCCGAGCGGCACCGAAGAACTCGGCGATCCGGCCGACCACCGTCCGCTGCTCCGCGGCGGTGAGCTCCGGAAAGATCGGCAGCGCGATCGTCTGTTCCGCGGCCCGCTCCGTCTCGGGCAGGTCGCCCTTCGCCCAGCCGAGGTGAGCGAAGCACTTCTGGAGGTGGAGCGGCACGGGGTAGTAGATCTCCGTGCCCACGCCCTGCTTGGCGAGATGCGCCCGCAGGGCATCGCGGTCGTCGCCGAGCACGCGGACGACGAACTGGTTCCAGACGTGCCGGCCACGGGGCTCGTCGCCGGGCACGGCGATGCGGCCACCCAAGTCGTATTCGGCGAACAGCTCGCGATACCGGCCGGCGTTCACCTGCCGGGCCGTGGTCCAGGCGTCGAGGTGCGGCAGCTTCACGCGGAGCACCGCGGCCTGGATCGAATCGAGGCGGCTGTTGATGCCGATCACCTCGTGGTAATACCGCGGCTCCATCCCGTGCACGCGGAGCAGCTTGAGCGACTTCGCGAAGTCGTCGCGGGTGGTGGTGAGGAACCCGCCATCGCCGGCGCCACCGAGGTTCTTGGTGGGATAGAAACTGAAGCAGCCGATGTCGCCGAGGCTGCCGGAGCAGCGGCCGTGCCAGGTCGAGAGGATCGACTGGGCCGCGTCCTCGACGATCGGCAGGTCGGCTCGGTCGGCGATCGTGGCGAGGGCGTCCATGTCGGCCGTGCGGCCGAAGAGGTGCACCGGTACGATCGCCTTCGTCCGGGCGCTGATCTTCCGCTCGACGTCGCGCGGGTCGACGAGGTACGTCGCCGGGTCGATGTCGGCGAAGATCGGCGTCGCGTTCAGTCGGGTGACGGCGCTGGCCGTGGCGAAGAACGTGTAGCTGGGCACGATCACCTCGTCGCCCGGGCCGATGTCGAGGGCCATCAGGGCGAGGAGGAGGGCGTCACTGCCGGAGGCGCACGAGATCACGTGGGGCACGTCGAGTGCCTTGGCCAACTCGGCTTCCAGGTCGCCCACGTCGGGGCCGAGTACGAAGCGGCCCGAGTCGCACACGCGGTTGATCGCGGCGCGGATCGATTCACGAAGCACGTCGTACTGGCGATCGAGCGCCAGGAGCGGAACGGAGGGCAGCAGGTCCGAGGCGGGGGCGGTGGTCGTGGCGGGTTCGGCGTCCGTGCTGCGGCGAATCATGGCTGGGAAAACTCCGTCGGGCCTGAAACAGGGATGGCGGCGGTCACGGTCGTGCGAACGGCACGATCGGGCCACGCTTCGTGATCGTCACGATCGTGCAGGCCGCTCCAATGGATTCCGTCGGTTGGGTCAAAGGACGCGCGGCCGGGGTGCCAAACGCCGCGCCGAGCGGGGAATAGGCGAACCTGCGCTGGAGGGTCAAGGGCAGGCGCGGTGGCACGGCCGCGTGAATCGGGGCAGGATGAGCAGGCTGAGGAGACTGGCCGGTTTTCGGCGTTTGACACCGGTCGGGGTGACGCCCTAGATTCGTCGCGTGTTCCAGATCCATCCCATCCTGCGCGGTTGCGCATGGAGCGGGGATCGAGGAGGAGAGTTGCGCGGGTCGGCCACGTTCGCGTGGACGGCTCGCGAGCAGGATGGGATCCACGGCGATCACCGCTGTTATCGATCTGGGATTGATTGCCCAGCGGCTCGGCCTGACGGTCGCGGCGGTGCAATCCACGGTCGAACTGCTCGACGCGGGCAACACCGTTCCCTTCATCACGCGGTATCGCCGCGACCAGACCGGCGGTCTGGATGAGGAGCAGATCCGCCTGATCGCCGAGGCCGTGGCCCGCGCCCGGCAACTCGCCGACCGCAAGCAGACGATCCTCCGGACGATCCAGGGTCAGGGCCGGCTTACCCCCGAGCTCGAGGCCCGGATCGTCGCCGCCGAGAGCACGAAGAAGCTCGAGGATCTCTACCTGCCCTTCAAGCCCCGAAAGCTCTCCCTCGCGGAGGTGGCGCGGCAGCGGAAGCTCGAGCCGCTCGCTCGGGAGATCGTCGCCGCCGATCCCGCGGCGGCGAACCTCGAGGCGCGGGCGGCCGATTTCGTCGATGCCGATGCCCAGGTGCCCTCCGTGGCGGACGTCCTGCTCGGCGTCGGCCACATCATCGCCCACGAGTTCAGCGAGCGGGCCGACCTGCGGCAGCGGCTCCGCGAGATCCTCTACCGGTCGGCTCATCTCAAGAGCCAGCGGGTCGAGAGCGAAGGCAAGGCGCTCTCCAAGGAGGAGAAGCACTACCGCGACTACTTCGACTACGGCGAGCACATCCAGCGGGTGCCGCCCCACCGGCTCCTGGCGATCAACCGTGGCGAGCGGGCCCGGCTCCTCAAGGTGCGGATCGAAGGGCAGGCCGAGGAGCTTCAGGCGGTGGCGGACGAGCTGCTCGTGCCCGCGGGCCATCCACACGCCGACGTGCTCAGAGCCTGCGGCCGCGATGCTCTGGCGCGGCTGATCCTCCCCAGCCTCGAGCGGGAAATCCGCCGGGAGATGACCGACGTCTGCGAGTCGCACGCGGTGCACGTGTTCGCCCGCAACCTGCGGAACCTCCTCCTTCAGGCCCCGGTGGCCGGTCGTCGCGTGCTGGCGCTCGACCCCGGCTTCAAGAGCGGCTGCAAGGCGGCGGTGATCGACGAATGCGGCACGCCCCTCGAACACGCCGTCTTGCACGTGGTCGGCAAGCAGGAGAAGCGGACGGCCGCGGCGGCCAAGATCGTGGAGCTGGTGCGGAACCACGCCTGCACGGTGATCGCCATCGGCAACGGGGCCGCGGCCCGTGAGACCGAGAACCTCGTCGCCGACCTGGTGGCCGGCGAACTCAAGGATCTCGACGTGGGATACGTGATCGTCAACGAGGCCGGGGCGAGCGTCTATTCGACGAGCCCGTTCGGCCGCGAGGAGCTGCCAGGCCACGAGGCTTCGATCCGCGGCGCGATCTCCATCGGCCGCCGGCTCCAGGATCCGCTCTCGGAGCTGGTGAAGATCGAGCCGGCGAACATCGGTGTCGGGCTGTACCAGCACGACGTGAAGGCTCGGCACCTCCACGCGTCGCTCGACAACGTGGTCGAGAGCTGCGTGAACTACGTCGGCGTTGACGTCAACACCGCCAGCCCCGCGCTCCTCCGACGGGTGTCGGGCTTCAACCAGGCCACCGCCAAAAACTTCCACGAGTGGCGGACCAAGAACGGCCCGTTCACCTCACGGCAGCAGTTCCTCGAAGTGCCCGGCTTCGGCGAGGCCGCCTACGTGCAGGCGGTGGGCTTCCTGAAGATTCCCGGGGGCACGAATCCCTTCGATTCGACCTGGATCCATCCGGAGAGCTATCCGGTGGCCGAGAAGGTGCTCGAGCGGCTGGGTGGCAGCGTGGCCGACCTGGCCGCGCGGCAGCAGGCCGAGGCGCTCGCCGAGAAGGCCGGCGCGGTGGACCTCGAGGCGCTCGCGGCCGAGCTGGGCGTGGGCCGGCTGCTGCTGGCCGACATCCTCGAGCAACTCGCCCGTCCGGGCCGCGATCCCCGCGAGGATCTCCCCAAGCCGTTCTTCAAGAAGGGCGTGCTCAAGCTCGAAGATCTCGCCGTGGGCATGGAGCTGATGGGCTCGGTGCTCAACGTGGTCGACTTCGGCGCCTTCGTGGACATCGGCCTGCACGACAGCGGGCTGGTGCACCTCAGCCAGCTCTCCAGCCAGTACGTCCGCGATCCGCACGACGTCGTGAGTGTGGGGCAGATCGTGCAGGTCTGGGTTCTGGAACTCGACAAGGCCAGGCGCCGGGTGTCGCTGACGATGATTTCGCCGGTGGAACGCGAACGCCAGCAGCGGCTCGAGGAGACCCGCCGCGAGCAGAAGGAGCGGAAGGCACGCCGCGCCGAGCAGCCGGCGAAACCGCCGGCCGATGGCGGACCACGGCCCCAGAGGCCGCCGCGGCCACCCCGCACGCAACGACCGTCGCGGCCGCCGCGTCAGCCCGAGCCACGGGTGTACGAGGCGAAGCCGAAGGCGCCGCCGTCGGAGATCTCGAAGGCGATGCGCGACGGCAAGGAGCCGCTCCGCACGTTCGGCGACCTGATGCAGTTCTTCGAGAAGAAGGACGGCGACGACGAGCCCACGGCGTCGTGACGCATCGCACCGGCAGGCGGCGGTGGGGCCGCTCGCGTGAACCCGCGGACGCGGGAGGCCGGTTGCCTACCGTTCGCGGAACGTAATCCGACCTTTGGTGAGGTCGTAGGGCGAGAGTTCGACCTTCACCTTGTCGCCCGGCACGATGCGGATGAAGTTCTTCCGCATGCGGCCGGCCACGTGGGCGTTGACGATGTGTCCGCCCGTGATCTGCACCCGGAACCGGGTGTTGGCGAGAGCCTGCGTGACGACACCCTCGACTTCGAGGGCCTGTTCTTTCTCGGCCATGGATTTCCTTGGTGGACCTGCGCGAATGAGACCCGAATGTAGCCCGCCGCCGCCGGACAGTCCAGCAAGGCTACGCGTCGTCGTCGGCGGTGGGCGCCGAACCCGAGGCATTCCACCTCAGATAGGCGTCGAAAAACCCGTCGAGGTTGCCGTCGAGCACGCTCTGGAAGTTGCCGACGTAATGCCCCGTCCGCTGGTCCTTGACCCGCTGGTCGGGGTGGAGGAAGTAGTTGCGGATCTGCGACCCGAAGCCGGTCTTGGGCTTCGACTGGTGCTGGGCGTGTTTTTCCGCCTCCCGCTTCTCCTCCTGGATGCGGGCCATCCGTGCCCGGAGCATCTTGATCGCGGTGGCCCGGTTCTTGTGCTGGCTCCGCTCGCTCTGGCACTGCACGACGATGCCGGTGGGGAAGTGCGTGAGCCGGATGGCACTCGACGTCTTGTTGACGTGCTGACCGCCCGCGCCGCTGGCCCGGAAGACGTCTTCGCGGATGTCTTCGTCGCGGATCTCCACCTCGGTGTCGTCGTCGGCGATCTCCGGTGCCACGTCCACGGCGGCGAAGCTCGTCTGCCGCTTGCCTTCGGCGTTGAAGGGGCTGATCCGGACCAGGCGGTGGATGCCCGTCTCCCCCTTGAGATAGCCGTAGGCCCAGGGACCCTTGATGGCCACCGTGGCGCTCTGGATGCCCGCCACCGCGTCGTCTTGGCGATCGAGGAGCTCGACGGTGTAGTCGTGCTTGGAGGCCCAGGCGGAGTACATCCGCAGCATCATCTCGGCCCAGTCGTTGGCGTCGGTGCCGCCGTCGCGGGCATGAATCGAGACGAGCGCGTCGTAGGAGTCGTGGTCGCCCGAGAGGAGCGACGTGAGCTCGAGCGTGTCCACCAGCTTCTCGAGCTTGTCGGCCTCCGCGGCGAGCTCCGGCTCGAGCGACCCATCCTCGCGGGCGAGTTCCTCGAGCGCCTCGAGGTCGTTGCCAGCCGCAAGGGCCTCATCGAGGGGCTTGAGCACCGAGTTGATCCCCTTCAGCTCGGCGACGGTGGCCTGGGCCTTTTCCTGGTTGTTCCAGAAATCAGCCTCGCCCATCGCCCCTTCGAGCCGGGCGGCCGATGCCTTGCGTCCGTCCCAGTCAAAGAGAGTCCCGCAGCTGGAGCAGGCGGGCCCGGATCGACGCGGAGCGATTGAGAAGAGCGGTGTCCATGGGGCGGATTCTACGCGGAGCCGCTGCGGCGGAGAAGCCGACTTCTTCTCAAAGCCGCTCCACCCGCCCGCCCGGAAGGCGGCGGAGGATCCGGCGCATCTCCAGCACCCCGATCGTCGAGAGCACCTGCGACGCGGCCAGCCCGCTGGTGGCGACCACGTCTTCGATGTCGATCGACGACGCCGTGCCGGTGGTATCCACGGCGGCGAGCACCTGCCGCTCCACGTCGCCCAGTTGGAGTTCGGCGGCTGACCTCACGGCACGGCCGTCGGGCGCGGTCACGGTCTCGAACAGCGGGCCGATTTCTTCGAGGATGTCGTCCACGCTCTCGACCAGCGTGGCGCCATCGCGGATCAGCCGGTGGCAGCCGCGGGCCGTGCGGCAGTCCACCTGCCCCGGCACCGCGAAGACCTCCCGCCCCTGCTCGCCGGCGAGCCGCGCCGTGATCAGGGCGCCCGAGCGTTCCGCCGCCTCGACCACCACCGTGCCGAGCGTGAGCCCCGACACGATCCGGTTGCGCTGCGGAAAGGCTCCGGCGTGAGCCTCCGCCAGCGGCGGCGCCTCGCTGAGCACCGCGCCGCGGGCGATCACCTCGGCGGCGAGCTCGGTATGTTCCGGTGGATAGATCGCGAGCACGCCGGTGCCGAGCACCGCGAGCGTGCGGCCGCCGGCGTCGAGGGCGCCGCGGTGCGCCGCGGCGTCGATGCCGCGGGCCAGGCCGCTCACCACCGTGTAGCCGGCGCGGGCCAGGCCCCCGGCCAACTGCCAGGCGATCCGCTTCCCGTACGGCGACGGATGCCGCGAGCCGACCACCGCCACGGCGAGGGCGTCGCACGGCTCGATCGAGCCGCGAACGAAGAGCACTCCCGGAGGATCGTCGATTCGCGAGAGCAGGGCGGGGTAGCCGTCGCTGCCCTCGATCAGCACCTCGATCTGGTGGCGGCGACACGTGTCGAGCACCGCCTCGGCGACACCGCTCGTGGCCAGGGCCGGGATCGAGGCCGCGAGCTTCGGGCCGATGCGGCCCACGGAGGCGATCTCCTTGGGTGTCGCGGCGAACACTCCTTGCGGCGACCCGAAGCGGTCGAGGAGCAGGCGGCGGAGCCTGCCGCCGATGCCGGTCACGCAGGCCAGTCGAACATGGGCGAGAAAGTCGTCATTGACGACGGCAGCGTGGGACACCGCAGTCTCCCGGAAGGAGTGAACGAATGTACCGTTCTACATCCTCACGCGTGACCGCGTCAATCGGCCGGAGAAAGGTGGGATCGCCGTGGCGACGGACGAAAGCTGGTCAGCCGGCCGCGACCTTGAGCTCGGCCAGGTGCTGGGCGGTGTTCACCAGCCGATCCCAGTTCTGCTCGACATACTCGGGCGGGCCGCCGATCTGGGCCACCACCTGGGCCACCTGCTCGGTGGGCACCATCTCGATCGCGTCCCACGGGCAGACCTTCAGGTCGTAGGGATTCGACTTCTTGCCCGGGATGTGCACGCACACCTCGCAGCCCACGCACCGCTCGATGTCGATCTCGCACCAGCTCTGGAGGTTGTGGAACTGGTCGTACTGCTGCACCTTCACGATGCAGTCGACCGGGCAGACCTCGAGGCACGACTCGCATCCGGTGCAGTTGTCGGCGTTGATGACCGCCAGCTCCTTGGGGAGCTTCTTGCGGGGTCCGGCTTTGGCCATGGGAAGTGGATCGGAGGGGCGGGGAGGGATCCTGCAACAATCACATCCTAGCCGGCACGACCAGACCGTCAAAACCGGCGGGGCGGGCCTGGTCAGGCGGCCCGGGCGGCCGGCCGCGCCCCGGCCGTCGGGGCCGAGAACTCGTAGCCGAACCGCTCGATGTCTTCGGCGAACCCGTCGCGGACGAGGGCGACGAGGCGGTCGGTGTAGTAGTCGCGATAGTCCCCCCGGGCGCTCGCGTTGGCCCGTCCCAGGGAGGCGTCGATTCCGAGTTCCCGGCAGACGTGGGCGAAGTCGTCGCGGAGCGACTCGTAGCGGCCGAGGAAGTTGACCAGCACCCGACCGCGGCGATCGGCCACCATCCGCGTCTGGGAGATCTTGCCGCGGCGGATCTCGTAGCGGAGGTAGGCCTCGAAGTCGGGCAGGCGGGCCGCGTGACGGCGGCGGTGGCTGACGTGGTCGGGGTGGCCCTCGGCGTCGCGCAGAAAGTGGTAGTAGGAAACGAGCAAGTCCCACGGGTTGCGCACGAAGGCGAAGGTGAACAGCGAGTCGAACAGGCCCGTCGGGAGGTTGCGCCGCAGGGTGTCGGCCGACGAGTGCGGCCGGAACTTCCGCAGCCGATAGGGGGCGTAGTGGTTGACGCGGATGCCGACGAGCGCGAGGCAGCGGTTGGCCCAGTAGTGATCGGCGTGGTCGGCGAACGACCAGAGCGCGTGCGACACGCTCGAACCGCCCGTCTTGGGCACGTGCACGAACGCGAACCGGTGGCGGTGTGAGATCAGCATGCGGCATCCCCGGGGGGCCGCGGAGGATGGCGAAGCGGGGGCGGTGCCGCAAGGGGGTTTTTCGGGGCCGTTGCCGCCGCCGTCAGACGCACTCGCCGCGGACCAGGTCTTCGGGCGTCTGGCGGGCCCGGACGAGGCGGTGGCTTCCCTGATCGACGAGCACCTCGGCCGGGAGCGGCTTGGAGTTGTAGTTGCTCGCCATCACGAAGCCATACGCGCCCGCGATCTCGATCACCAACAGATCCCCCACGGCCGCCACGGGCAGCGACCGCGTGGCCACGTAGCCGCCGTCGGTCTGGGTGAAGATGTCGCCCGACTCGCAGAGCGGGCCGCCCACCGCCACCTCCTCGAGCCCCGGGGCCGTGTCGTCGTCGAGCGGGCAGAGGCTCATCGGGTGGTAGGAGCCGTAGAGCACCGGCCGGGCGAGCGTGTTGAAGCCGGCGTCCACCAGCAGATACTTCCGTGCGCCCTGGTTCTTCACCGCCCGCACCTCGGTGATCACGAAGCCGCTCTCCGCGGTGAGGTAGCGGCCCGGTTCAATCTCCAGGCGGACGCGATGACCGAAGCGGTCTTCGAGCCGCTTCCGCGTGGCGTCCCAGAGCGTGAAATAGCCCGAGAGGTCGGCGTGCACCTCGCCCGGCTTGTAGGGCACGGGCAGCCCGCCACCGGCGCTCACGGTGGTCAGCGAGCGGCCCACCTCGATCGCCACCCGCTCCAATGCCTCGGCCACCTCGGCGAGGTGCGCGAGATCCGTGCCGCTGCCGATGTGCATGTGGAGGCCGCTCACCTGCAGGCCCGCCCATTCGGCGCGGCGGAGCACATCGGGAATGTCGGCGTGCCAGATCCCGTGCTTCGAGCCCTCGCCGCCGGTGTTGGTCTTCTGGCTGTGGCCGTGGCCGAAGCCGGGATTCACGCGGAGCGTGATCGCGGCGCCGGGCATCCGCTCGGCGAGCTGCTCGATCATGTCGGCCGAGCCACAGTTGACGTGGATGCCGTGCTTGACCACGGCGTCGAGGCTCGCGCGGTCGAAGATGTCGGCCGTGTAGACGATCGGATCGGCCGGCGGCAGGCCGTCGGCCCCCGCCTGCCGCGGGGCGTGCGCGGGATAGCCCGCGGCGAACGCCCGGTGGATCTCGCCCGTGCTCACCGCGTCGACGAGCACGCCCTCGCGGCGGACGAGGTCGAGCACGGCGAGGTTCGAACAGGCCTTCTGCGCGAACCGCACGGTGTCCCACGCCGCGAGGTCGCGGCAGCGGCGGCGGATGATCTCCGCGTCGTACACGTAGAGCGGCGTGCCGTAGATCGAGGCGAGCTCCGCGACGCTCACCCCGGCGATCTCGCGGCGATACCCGGAGGCAGACGATGCGATCATGGTGCAGGGAGTAGGAGGGCAGGAACCGAGCAAACGACTACGGGGCGATGGCGGGGGCGGCCTTTTCGGGCTGCGGCCGCGGCTGGGCTGGACGCAGCGGCACCGCCGGACGGACGCGAGCCGCCGGCTGCTGCTGCATCGCCGTGCTCGCCGCGACGGTCTGCAGGGCGCCGGCGTCGGCCGAGAACCGCAGCGTCATACCGCGGTCGATCGGCTTTGCCGAAAACCGCACGTCGGTCGACTTCTTGTCGGCCGCCTGCTTCGCCACCTCGCCCAGGGCCTCGCCCTGCGGGTCGTCGGGCTGAAAGGCCTTCATCATCTTTGCCGCGTAGCCCACGAGCGCCGCGAGGGAGACATCGACGCCGGCGAAGGGCACCGCCTCGGCCACCGGCTTGCCGGCCGTGGCCAGCGCCGCCGCCAGCCGCTTCTTCTGATCGCCGCCGGCGAGCAGGTAGGCATGGTCCGGGGTGACGGCGAGCGTGAGCTTCACGGTCTGGCCGAGCCGCTCGGCGGCCGGCGTGCCCGCGAGGTCGACCGTGATCTCGTGCAGCGTGGCCGCGCCTTCCTTGCCCGTGTCGAAGGCCACCTTGACCTGCGGCGGCACCGCGTCGGCCTTGCCGAGCCGCTCCTTGACCTTCGCCTGCAGGGCCGCGCCGTCCTTCACCTTCATGCCCACCGTCACCGACGGCAGGGGGCTCTCGGCATCGGCGGCGCTGGTGTCCACCGTGAAGCCTGCGTCGATCGAGCCGGTGTCGAGCATCGCAGCGGTGAGATCCCGCACGAGACTGGCGATCACGCGGGTGGTGGCGTCGTCGTCGGCCTGCTCGAGCGCCTGATCGATGCCAGCCCGCACGGCCGCCCGGCCCTCGGTCGGCACGGTCATGGCGTAGTGCCCGCGGACCGCGGCCGGCTTGCCGTCGGTCGTGGACGGCGACGCGATCGTGGACGTGGCCTTGCCGGCATCCTGGAAGGCCGCGGCGGCCGTCGCCTTGGCCTCGAGCACCGAGGTGATGTCGAGGTGGACGTCGTCCTGCTCGGTGTCGATGGCCAGGCCGAAGAGCAGCGTCTCCACGTCCTCGAGCCGCTCGATGCCGGCGCGGAGAGCCGCGTCGTCCATCGGCTGACCCTGGGCCGCGGCGTTGCGGGCGGCCTCGTCGAGCAACCCCTTGAGACGTTCCCGCATGTCGCGCGGCATCCGGCTGGGAAACAGTTCGATGGCGACGGAGTAGTCTTTGGAGAGCGGCCCGATCACAGGCAGCGGGTCGGCCATCTCCAGCGGCGACCCGGGCTGCGAGAGAATGGCCCAGCCGTCCTGCTCCGCGATCTCGAGCGGCATGCCACCCGGCGGGCTGATCCGCCGCTTGCCGTCCACCTCGTCCACGGGCCCGGTCATCCCCTGGATCGCGCCGAGCAGTTTGTCGAGATCCTTCACCGGCACGAAGGCATGGGCCGTGGGCAGCGGGCCACCCGCGGTGGTGACCACGATCCCGATCGGCCGCTTCACGTCGAGGCCGGCGAGGCCCTTGCCCTGGGTGGCGAGAAGGATGAACGACTCGGCGAAGCCGGCGAGCGTGGGGTTGCCCACCTGCTCGCCCACCCACGTCAGCTGGCTGCGGAGGTCGGCGTAGGGATCGATGGCCACGACGGCGATCACCTCGGGCTTGTCGGCGGCGTTGGCCGCGGCCGAGCAGACGACGGCGAGCATGCCGGCGATCGCGGCGCGGCAGCGGACGAACGAGGACGGACGGAAGAGCATGAATAACCTCGGGCGGTGCTGGAAGGAAAACCGTGCCAGGGACACAGAATGCAGCCGCGACAGTTTATCAGACGCGTGCGAAAACCTGTATTCTGACGAACTCCGCTCATGCAGCCGCCGCACCCCCACCCCGGACCCGATCTCGAGACGCTTCTCCGATCGCGGCCGCCGCCGCGGCTCCAGGGGCTGCTCTATCTCCTGACGTGCATGACCACCTTCACCGCCGGCGCGGCCGGCTGGCAGCCGCTGCTCCTGGGGTTCGATGACATCGGCTCCGACCTGGCGGCCCACTGGCCGCGCGGCCTGGCCTACGCCGCGTCCGTGATGGCGGTGCTGACCGCGCACGAGGCGGGCCACTTCATCGCCGCGTGGATCCACCGCATTCCCGCCACGCTGCCGTTCTTCATCCCGGTGCCGGTGCTGCTCACCGGCACGCTCGGCGCCGTGATCGGCATGGAGGGCGCGCGGGCCAATCGTCGGCAGCTGTTCGACATCGCGGTGGCGGGTCCGCTCGCCGGGCTCGTGGTGGCGCTGCCGCTGTTGGCGCTCGGGCTCCTGACCGGCGGCGGACCGGACGCCGACACGCCCTTCGCGATGCCTCCGCTGGCCCGCTGGGTGCAGTCGATGGTGCGGCCAGACCTCCCCGCCACCTCCGCCGTCGCGCCCAACGCGGCATTCATGGCGGGCTGGGTGGGCCTGCTCGTGACCGGCCTCAACATGATGCCGATGAGCCAGCTCGACGGCGGGCACATCTGCCGGGCCGTGTTCGGCCAGGCGGGCAACTGGGTGGCCCGGGGCGTGCTGCTCGCGTCGATGGCCGCGGTGATCATCACCGGCCAGTTCAACTGGGTGGTGATGCTCGTGCTGGTGACGCTGATGGGGGTGGATCACCCGCCGATCGCCGACGACGGCCGGCCTCTGGGACCGCTGCGGACCGCCCTCGGCCTGGCGGTGCTCGTGATCCCGGTGCTCACGTTCATGCCCGAGCCGATGCGGCTCGACTGACGGGATTCGCTGGGACCTGCCGCGGCCGCACGGTAGTTCGCGACCGCGCGGCGGCGCGAGGCGGGCTCGTTGACGATGGTTGCCGCCCCTTCCACAATGAGCGG
>Ga0207954_1000167_pt1 | contig 20593 bp, 21 predicted proteins | sample CryBogmetaGMA0M_FD_184547 | JGI IMG/M metagenome (GOLD analysis project Ga0207954, IMG submission 184547) | Freshwater microbial communities from Crystal Bog, Wisconsin, USA - MA0M (SPAdes) | ecosystem: Environmental > Aquatic > Freshwater > Lake | place: Crystal Bog, Wisconsin, USA | collected... | reverse complement strand
GTATATAATCAAATATTGTATTTGACACTTCTTCAAGAGGAAAAAAGAAAAAATAAATTTAAAGAAATGGGTATACCGGATTTGTCTTTAGTCACCATAAAACAAATGACAGAAGAATTAAAGAAAAGAAACAATTTAGTATTTGCTTTAGTATGGATAGAAAATAATGAAAGAGATAATATTGCTATAGAAGGATCTGGTGACCCCACACAATTAGTAGGGCTGTTATCTAGAGGAACACATATGGCGATAGAGTGGGCAGAAAAGAGTATTAAATTTAAAAAGGAATAAGCTTTTTAGGCCAAAGAATCCCACAAAGGTTTATAGTCAATAAATGGATCTTTCTCTGTCTCATATTGCATGTGTAAAGCCAAACTAGGAATAGGAGTAAATAAACAATACCCTCTTTCTTGAAATAATTTATTTATAGTATCATCTTCCATTTTGTTATCTATTTTATGGCATCCCATATCATTAAATAAATCAAATTCTCTACTTAACACCGAGTGATGAAGCATAAAAGGGAAAGCAGTATGGTAATTTTGTCTCCAGTGTCTTTTTTTTCCATGCAGTATTCTTACTGGAAATATATTATGAGGCTGATATCTGTATGGGTCATCAAAAGGATATATTGAAATTGGTTTGTCTAATTTTGGCGACCATTGGTAGAAGAAATCAATCATTTCTTCTATAGCATTTTTTTCATGCATATAATCATCTTGTGCAAAATATACTAATTCTTTACCCTCATCTTTGCCATATGTGTAACATTTTAATATACTATTACAAATTCCCTTGTCTTTTAGTTTTTCTAGATCAAACTCAAAATTGGCTTTGTCTAAATAACTTTTGATTGCTTTTAAATATTCTTTTTCACTATGATCATCAAATATTTTAAGTTTTATTTTAAATTTAGGGGCAATATCTACAGTATGATTCAAACTATCTATCAGGCTCTTAACACATCTCTTGGATGTTTCTAGTTTGCCCTCTCCTGTGTATCTTTTCTTGTCAGAAGAAACAAACCCCTCATAGGCATGATTGTCTCCTTTAGAATGGGTTTGTAAAACTACAAGTAATTCCATGATTATCTTCCTTCATTAATTTTATACGCCTCCCGCCAGAAAACCCAGTCCCCTTTAGGGGCTGGTATAAATGGCGGTAAAATCACACACACACTATATACGGCGTAGTTTAAGAAAGGTGAAATTATGAGAAGTTTTAATGAGTGGGTGATAGGAAAAGTATTAAGTCAACTACCCACCCGCTAAAGCGAGTGGGCTTGTCATTCCAAATTTAAGCAACTTTTGAACAGTTGTTTAACGGACAACAATAGGCTGATTGATGCAGCCCTTTAATTCTTATGTTTTTAGCAGCGTTATAATCAGCGTGATCTTCATGTTTGTTGAAGAGGGAGGCGAATGGTTCATTAGATCGATGAGTTCAGACCTAAAATTTCCTATTCTCATATTCAAGCAAAAAGATGGAAGGTTTGATATAATAGATGGTAATCATCGTGTTTGGAAAGTGTGGAAAACTAGAGCTAAAGAAATAAAGGCATATATATATTTGACTCAAATAATTTGCCTAAAAACTAAAATCTTTAGTTTGTTTTGATATATAATTGCATGACACATCAATTTAGCCCACAGATTACAGCAAAACAAAAACAAATAATATATGGAACAATTTTAGGGGGATCCTCTATAATAAGACCTAAAAAGGGTAAAAATTGTTATTTGGCAATGAGAGATAAGAACAAAAGTTGGTTAGAATATAAAATAAATTTATTGCAAAATTTATTCAAAAATAATGAAAATATAATTAAAAAAGATAAAAATACTTATAGATGTTATAGTATTGCTTATCCTTTTTTTAATGATATACACAGCATTTTTTATAATCAAAAAAATAAAATAATTAGTAGATCTACTTTAGACCTTTTGACAGATCAGGCTTGGATGGTTTGGTTCACAGACTCTGGAAGACAGACTAAAAGAAAGTGCTATTTACGTACTCACAAGTTTGGTGAGCAAGGCACTTTAACAATAGCAGATTATTTTAATTCTTTGGAATGCGAGTGCGAAATACACAAATCTAGAAATAGATTTGAATTAGTTTTTACAAACAAGGGATCAGCAGAATTTCTTAAAATTATATCCCCATCAAAACCAGGTTTTTTGGATATCAAAAATTCTTCCAAATAACTTCAGATTTTTTGCCTTTATTTTTTCCTTTGTATCTCAACATGTTCCAATTTTTATATAATCTATTGTATAAGGGCGAAGTTATACCGCTTATTATAACCTTTCCTTTAAAAGCATTTAGTGCATGAGATAATTTGATGTGCTCATCAGTCTCCATTTCTGAGGAGTAAACTTTTTTGTTGCTATTATTTTCATAAAGAAAAGGAGGATCACAATATATTAGACAGGTGCTAGAATTGAACTTCTCCACTACCTCAATTGCATTTTTATTAAATATGAATACTTCTTCCAAACGATAAGATGCTTCATATAGTTCTTGTATAGATTTTTTCCAACTAGAAAAATTGGTTTTAGAAAATGTGTTTTTAGATTCTGATCTACTCATCTTTCTCAGAATATACTCACAAATAGATTTTTCTAAATAATCTTCTTGATCTTTTTTGTTTTTAATTTTTTCAAATGTTTCTTCACAATATTTGTAGTGATTTAATCTTTTAATAAACTCTTTTGGTTCATCTCTTAGACATTGATATATTGATACCAGAGATAGATCAGAATCGTTGACTACTTCAGTAAGAGATTTTTCTTTTAATAATAATAGATTTGCTCCACCACAATAAGGTTCTAGATAACACATATCCTTATATTTTTCTGGAAATTGTTCGAATATCCATTTGGCAACGTTATGTCTCCCAGCATAGGATTTAAAAATAGGTTTAATTGGTTTTGTTTTCATTGCTTTCGCCTTTATGTATAATTTTATCACATACACAGCATATAAAGTCAAAAGGTCCGTACCCTAGTTTAGACCCTTCCCAAAACCAGCCTTTTTCTGGTATTTTCTCTTCTTTGCATTTTATGCAAAAAACATTAATTGTTCTATTCTCATATGGAATAGAATCGTCAACAAAAAAATAACAATCTTCCATATTATGAGTTATCGCGTATGGTTTCTAAAAGTCTATTCAAAATTAATTTAGTGCTTATGGTATGTTGTAATATAGTATAGATTTTAATTTTAATACTGGGTTTTCTGGCGAAAACGTATAAATACTATATTAATAGTATGATGAGGCTAATGTGAAAATAACTCCAACATCCACCCCAATAACAAATATTGCTAAATTCTTAGGATCTAAAGCATATAATTATGAATTAGAAAACTTTGTTGAAGCTTTAGTCTACGATCAAGATACTTTAGTTACATCTTTTATTTTAAGGAATGAAACTAACAATAACACTTTAACTAGTCTTTATTTGGATGGAGTCAGTAACAAATTAAACATTCCAATTAAAACTATATGGAATTTTTCTTTATACTTATCAGCATATGATTATGTTAATGAAAATGGTGCAGGCTGGAATATTAGAGGATCCATAAAGAATACTAGTACAGGAAATACATCATTAATAGGAAGTGTAATTTATGAAAATTGGATAGACCCAGGTCTATCCGGAATATCTGTTGATGTTTTGGCGGATGACGGTGATGATACGCTTGATGTAAAAGTAAAAGGTTTGAATGGTAGAAATATTCGTTGGGTTGCAAAAATTGAAGTAGTTCAAACTTTTACGCCCACCCCAACACCAACTATTACACCAACTCCTAGTTTTACTCATACCCCTACCCCATCACCAACTATAACTCCTACTAGAACTCCAACTCCAACGCCTACAATAACAAGGACTCCAACACCAACTCCAACAATAACTCCCACCCCAACATCCACGCCAAATGGTGCCCCAACATTTACTCCTACTCCAACTCCCACGATAACAAGAACTCCAACGCCTACCCCAACTACAACTCCAACAAGAACTCCAACTCCTACTCCAACCGTAACAGGAACTCCAACACCAACTCCAACAATAACGCCCACCCCAACATCCACACCAAATGGTGCCCCAACATTTACGCCCACTCCAACTCCAACAATTACCTCAACTCCTACAATTACGCTTACTCCCACACCAAGGCCCACAATAATCCCATGCTTATCAATAAATGTTGTTTATGATTCTTGCAGAAAAGCTTTCTTAGATGGAGATATAAACTATTTAAATGATGATATAAGAATGGTTTTGGTATCTGATGGTTATACACCTAATTTGGTGGCCGATAGTTTCTTAAGCGATATATCTGGTTACATAATAGGAAACTCACAAGCTCTTATTAATAAAACAATAATTGAAGGAGCAGCAGACTGCAGTGATGTTCTATTCCCTTCGTTGGCACCTGGAGATACAATACAATACGCAGTTGTTTATAAAAACACTGGCCTTGAAGAGACTTCAAGATTGATAGTTATGTTAGGAAATATTCCTGGAATGCCATTTTTGACGAACGGATTAGGGGTAAATATCATAATCGACAATGGTCCAAATAAATTATTTAGATTGTGAAAAATGCAGCAAATACTATCATATTTTAGAAAGAAAAAACATGAAAAAACAAAAATGGTATGAAATAGATGATATAGATAATTTCATCACATCTCTTAGAAAAATGGTTTTAAGTGCTTTTTTTGAAGAAGAGCATGAGGATATTTTTAGCCAATTGTTTAAATCAAAAGAAAAAGAATTAGATAAAAATCTTTCTTTAGAAGAGACTCATTCTATTTTGGCTCCTATGATTGAAAAAAAACAAAATCATATAGGCAATAAAGAATACCTCATATCAGATAAAATATTTGAAAAAATGGTTGAAAACTTAAACAAAAGACTTATTAGCAATTTGCTGCTAGATTTGGTAAAAGCAGGAAAAATAGAAAGTGCTTTTGATAGCGAAAAAAATGATTTTATTTTTTGGCCAAAAAATATAAATCAGTCCAAATAATTTGGCAAAAAAGACTCTGCTGCCACCCAAATAAGACTGTTTATTGCTCGGGATGCTGCGGTATAGCTCCACCTTGCGTGATCCCATTTGTTGCATTTCTGTTCTATAACTATTAAGCTGTTAAATTGATCTCCCTGTGCCTTATGACAGGTTATGCAATAGCCATAATCAAATATTTCAGATTCTGTATCTTTAACATATTTGTTTGTTTCTTGTCCAAATTGATCGGGGTTATATCTAATATTTTCATATAATAAACCATCTGAAACAAAATCAAAATGTTCATTTCTTCTTATTTTTTTTACAATTCCTTGCATGCCGTTAAACAAACCTTTGCTTTTATTGTTTCGTAAGCAAATAATTTTGTCCTCGACTGCAATGTAGGAAAGATTAATTTTTTTTTCTTTTCGTGCTCTTTCGTTTATTTCAACTCTTGTTTTGTTAAATGCACAAACAACTTGATCGAAAGATACTATGTGTTTGTCTTCTACCGCTTTGTGCTGAACTATTTGTACTTTATTTGAACAATTGAATAGAACAGCGGGTTTTCCTTTTCTTAAATGTTCTGCAAAATGGGCGATTTCACCAGCATTTCTATGAATTGTTTCCAATTTGTATTTTGGATCCTTCATCAGATTAAAATCGGTGCCTATAGGCTCTAGCTGGCCATGATCTCCTACATAAATTATTGGCAGTCCGAAAGAACATAGGTCATCATGGATTTCTTTACTTACCATGGATGCTTCGTCAACTATAAAGCCATCTATTTCGTTAGATATAGATCTTTTATCTCTGAGATGCCAATACACTTCATCATTTTCATCTCTATAAGGCTCATATATAGCACTATGAATAGTGCAAGCATACCCTATGCCTTTTCTTCTTAAAACATTGGTTGCTTTTCCAGTATATGCACAAGGAAAAAAATTTAAGCCTTTATTTTCAAAAGCGGCTAATAGAACTTTTATTATGGTTGTCTTTCCAGTGCCGCCATATCCCCCTAAAGAAACTATTTGTTCATTAGAAATATCTTTAATAATATTCCTAATAACATTTTTTTGTTCTTCGGTTAGTTTAGCCATTTTAGTTCTCAAAGATTTTTGAGAATAGCATTTTTTTGAAAAAAATCAACCTCTTTCCTTTACTTGAACGTAAAAAACGTATGACTTTTTTAAATTTCCACGCTCAACTTGGCTTGGAGATTGTGTTTCTCTGTATGAAACAACTAATTTTGTATTTGTTGTTTCGTAGTTCAGTAATGGTTTAATTTTGCCAAGTATAGAATTTATAAATTGAGGACTTCCTGTTATTCTTAATCCATCCTCACCATAAGTAGATCCTACATGGCTTCTAGAAATTGGTTTAATGGTAATAGGTGCTTCTGAATTTATTCCCTGCCACATTTTGATTATTTCATCCTTGCTTATTTTCCATTTAGGCGCTATTTGAGGCCTTTGAAATTCAAGCAAATTCTTTTTTTCTAACCATTCTTTGAAATTTTCCATAATAATATATATGCTTATACAAAAAAATGGGCGAGCACATTTTTGCACTCGCCCATTCTCTTTTGATTTTTCAACATGTGATCTTTTAGAGCCAAAAAAGGAACCTTTGGCCCAAACAATTCTGGCCTAAACGTCCCACATGTTCAGTCTTTGGCCACGATGGCGACTTTTTGCTTTTTTTTCAATCGAAGAACAACTAAAACTTACCTTTTTTGAGGGATTGTTTTTATGCCTTCCTTAGCGATAAAGTTGTTCTTTTCTTTAAAAATCCATTTTTTTTCTTGCATTTATTTCATTTTTTCTTTCAATAATATATATTCATTGTATAATTAATTACATTAAATATTGGTAAAAAATACTAAATAACTACATGAGATCTTTTCATAAATTTATTGAATCTAAATTATTGTTAGAAGCAGACCCTCCTGGTCCGCCCCCGGGAGGACCACCAGCAGGTCCTCCATCAGGTGGACCTCCAGGTATTCCAGCTTCTTTACCACCAGGATTATCTTCTGGACCTGGAGGTGGGATCGGCGGCCCTCCCGGCGGCCCTATGGGCGGACCCACACCCGGCGGAGGAGATCAAACTGGATCTTTAAAATTAAAAGCATATAATGTTTGGGATGTATTAGAAAAAATATTAAAATAACATTTCCCTCTTGATTTTTTTTTATTTGTTTGGATAATGCCTTTATCCAAATGAGCAAAGTTCTTTTATTTTCCGACATTCATATTTTTCCTCATAAGCGTAAAAATGAACGCTTAGAGGATTGTCTAAATGTTTTAGAATGGGTGTTTAAAGTAGCCAAAGAAGAAGGCATTCAAAACATACTATTCGGAGGTGATTTTTTCCATGATCGTCAGAAGATAGAAATATATACTTATCAAAAAACTTTCGAAATACTCCAAAAAAACCTAAAAAACTTAGATTTCAATCTTTTTCTTCTACTGGGAAATCATGATATTTGGTTCAACGACAACACCAATATAAGCAGTGTATTTCCTTTATCGGCTCTTCCTGGCGTAAAAGTTATAGCCAAACCAGAAAGATTATATATCGAGGGTTCTTATTGGGATTTTATTCCTTTTACACATAACCCTCTTTCTTCTTTAGAAGAACTAAAAAAGAAAGAAGGAAAGCCTGAGTACGCTTTGGGGCATCTTGCAATCGATGGAGCACTACTCCATCATAATCAATACTCAGATGTTTGTGTGGAACATGACGGAGATATGGTTCCAATCAACTCTTCTTTATTCGATGCCTATAGATACACTTTTTTAGGCCATTATCACGCAGAACAAAAAGTTAGCAAAAAAGTAGAATATATCGGTTCACCACTTCAGTTAAGCTTTGGCGAAGCTTTTCAACAAAAACATATAATAATTTTTGATGGTGACAAGAATGAAAAAACATACGTAAAAAATGATATCTCGCCAAAGCATCTTATCATAGATGCAAATGATTTTGAAAATTATGATTTAAATAATAATTTTGTTCAAATAAAAGTTAATGATTTGGGAGGCACAGATTTAATATCTCTTAAAAAAGACATTCTACAGAAAAATAAACTCGGAAGCCTTGAAATAAAACAACATAAAAAAGTAATAGAAGAACACGTTATTAAAGATGCTAAGGCTATATTGTTTAAAGGCGATGAGATGCTTAAAAAATACGTAAAAGAAGTTGGAACAAACGATTTAGATGAAAATCTATTAATCAATATTGGCAAGAAAATCTGTCAAGAAAAAATATGAAAAATTTAAATTTTAAGTACGCAGGTGCTTGGAACTTTTTGCCCTTTGGCCCAGAGGGTATAGAGATAAATTTTAAAAACTATGGAAATATAGTTTTTATAGAAGGTATAAACAAAGATGCGAAAGACTTGGATGAAGGCGAAGACTACAAAATAAGTAGCAATGGAACTGGTAAAAGCAGTATACAAGAAATTATTGTTTATGCACTATATGGAAAAACAATCAAAAGACCTGAAAAAATCAATATCGATGACGTTGTACATAATAAAATTGGTAAGGATTGTAAGTGTGTGATTGAATTTGATAAATATAGAATTTCAAGAACAAGGATGGAAGGAGGCAAAAAAACTAAAAATAGCCTAAGGCTGTGGGAAAGCGAAGAAGGAAATTGGACCGATGAAACTGAAATTACACTTAGTAGTATATCGGCAACTCAAAATAAAATAGAAGAAATTGTTGGTTTAAGCTATGAAAGCTTTATTAATATTTGTATATTCACCGATGATCAAAGATCTTGCTTTTTAGAGTGTGATAAAAACACAAAAAGAGAAATAGTAGAAAATCTTCTTTCTTTGAATGTATACAGAGAATGGTTTGAAAATGCCAAAACACTTAAAAAAGAAGCAAAGTCAAAAATAGACTCTAAAACAAAAGAATTTTCTCTTTTCGTGTCGAACAAAGAGGATGCTGAAAAAAGATTATCTTTAACAATTGCAAAAAGAAAAAGCTGGGTCGATTTAAAAGAAAAAGAAATAAAAGAAATAGAAGAAAAAGTCAAAAGCTTTAAAAAAGAACTCGCATCATCAGATGCGGGTTCCGCTTTAATTATCTTTCAAGAGGCTCAAAAAAGAATAGAAGAAATAAATGCCTTTGTTGCAAAAAAAGAAAAAGAAAAAAAGGCTTATACTGATAGATTTATTTTGGTTGAACAAAAAGAATCAGATTTAAAAGAAACGATACAATTATTCACAGAAAAATTTAAAGATTTTTCTAGAGAAACAAAATATAAAATAGAAGAAAAAAAGAAAAAACAAGAAGAGATTGATCTTCTTGAAAAAGAAATTCCAGGTACAAAGTGTGATAAATGCAAAGGCACAGTAAACTCTAAAAACATAGATGATTATCTTATTAGCTTAAGAAGAGATGTGTCGTCTATAGATAAAATCATCGAAGAAAACGGTAAAAAAGCTAAAGAATTTGAAGCCGAATCTGCAGAATTAAAAGACAAGCAAGAAAAAATTAAAAAAATGAAGCTTCAAATCGAATCAAAAATCAAAGCTTTTAATGGTGATGTTAACGATTTAATGTTAGAGTTTACAAAACTTAGCAAAATAAAAGAGCCAAAAACAGAAAGCAACGAGCTCTTAATTCAACAAAAAATAGAGAATCTAATTTCACAAAAAGATTTAAAGACTTTAGAAAAAGATGGAGAGACTCCATTTGATGAGATTATTAAAAACGATAAAGAAGAACTAGCAAAAATAGAAAAAACTGTTAAAATAAAAGAAAAAGAAATTAAAGAACTAGAAAAAGAAATGCCCTATTTCGATTACTGGATATCTGGTTTTGGAGAAACCGGAATTAGAAAGTGGATTATTGAAGGCATTATCCCAGATTTAAACAAAAGAGTTAACTATTGGCTTCAATTTTTAATTGATAATATGATAACTCTATCTTTTGATAATGAACTACAAGAAAAAATAGAAAGAAATCCGCCCGATGGCGATCCTTATATCTACTACGCAATGAGTACTGGTCAAAGACGAAGATTAAATCTTGCTGTTGGACATTCTTTTGCTTACATAACAGAATTAAGCTCAGACGCTATTCCAAATATAATTTTTTTAGATGAAGTAACAACCAATGTTGATCCTTTGGGTGTTCAAGGCATATATAATATGATTAGAGAGCTGTCAGAAACCAAACAAGTTTTTATAACAACTCATGATCAAGATCTTATAAAAATGCTTGAAGGTTCTTCAAAAATAAGCTTAATTCACGAGAACGGCTTTACAAAAAAAATTCAATAAAATTTTTGAAGCCAGAAGCATTAGATAAAAAATATTCTAGAGAACAAAGGAGACATTTTTATGATTTTTGAAGAGCAGATTAGCAGAAAGCCTGATAATTATCCTTGGACTCAAGATTTCATAGAAGCCATGCATAATGGTTTTTGGACGGATAAAGAATTTAATTTTCAAAGCGATGTTCAAGACTTTAAAGTAACATTAACTGATCAAGAAAAAGAAATAATAATAAGAGCACTTGCTACCATTGGTCAGTTGGAAATATCAGTTAAAAAATTCTGGGCAAAGTTAGGCGATAATCTACCTCATCCATCGCTTAATGATATGGGCTATGTAATGGCTAATACTGAAGTTATTCATGGCGATGCTTATGAAAGACTTTTAGAAGTTCTTGGGATTGATGATGCTTTTGATAAAATTTTAGAATTAGATATTATCAAAGGTAGAGTAAATTACTTAAGAAAGCATCTACACAAATTTCATGCAGATAATAAAAAACAATTTATTTATTCTTTAATTTTATTTACACTATTCGTTGAAAACATAGCTTTGTTTTCGCAATTTTATACTATAAGCTGGTTCGGTAGATTTAAAAATCTACTCAAAGATACCAATAAACAAGTCGAATACACCTCTAGAGAGGAAAACCTCCATGCTCTTATAGGCATGAAGATAATTAACGTAATAAGAAAAGAACACCCAGAACTATTTGACGAAGAACTTGAAGAGAAAATATTGCACGAGGCCTCTGAGGCTGTTAAATATGAACTACAAATTGTAGAATGGATTGTTAACGGCTATCAGTCAGAAAATTTTAATTCGCAAGTTCTAAAAGAATATATTAAAGGTAGAATGAATTATTCTCTTAAAGAAATTGGATTTAAAAAAATATTCGAAATAGACAGTGAATTACTTTCTAAAACCATATGGTTCGAAGAGCAGTTTCTTGGAAACAATAGCACAGATTTCTTCCACTCTCGACCAGTAGAATACTCTAAAAAATCTAAAAGTTTTTCTGAAGAAGAGCTATTTTAATTCTGCTCAAGTAACGATACAATACTCTACAAGGAAAAATCATGAGTAACACAAAAGAATATTATTGGCTTAATTCTCACAGTCGTCTTTTTTTAGAAAGAGGTTATTTAGAAGAAGGAGTATCTCCAGAAGAAAGAATAAAGCAAATAGCAGATAATGCTGAAAAAATATTAAAGATAAAAGGTTTTTCAGCAAAATTTCAAGACTATATGAGCAGGGGGTTATACAGTCTTTCCACTCCGGTATGGACTAACTTTGGGAATAAGAGAGGATTGCCCGTAAGTTGTGTGGTTGGTGAAACCTGGATTAATACTCGTTTGGCCGGAGGAAAAATGGCCAAAGACATTCAAATTGGAGATGAGGTATTAACTCATAAAGGCAGATATAAAAAAGTATTAGATATTATAAAGACAAAAAAAAGAAAAAATATTTACAAACTAAAAGTTGCAAATAGAATGACCCCATTGTATTTAACAGGGGATCATTTAGTTTTAACCAATCTAGGCTGGGTTAAAACAGAAGAACTAGATGCTTTAAAGCATCTAGTTGCTATTAACGGAGATTGTGAATATGTTGAAAATGACTACTCTATAGATTTAAAACCTTTTTGTGATTACGAGCCTTGTGTAGTTGATGGAAAAATACATAAAAAAATTGTAGAAAATAAAAAATATAAAAAAAGATCTAAAAATGGAAAGTATGTGGCATACTTTTCAAATCCCTGTGAAATTATTAGCGTTGATGAGGATTTAGCCTGGGCATTAGGATTCTGGTTTGCAGAGGGCTCTCTTTCTTCAAGAAAGGGAAAACCATCAGGAATAAGAGTGACCTACAATGACAAAGATGAAAAACCTTTAGGAGAAGCTTGGTTCAGTATAATTAGTCAAAAATTTAACTTAAAAGGAAGCATAACATCAGCCTCCTATAAAAGAAACGGTAAAATCGCTAGTTGGTGCAACGCAAACATAAACTCTAATGTTATAGGTAAATTTTTTGAGTCTTTTGGCAAAGGATGTAAAGATAAAATCATACCTCAGTGGATAATAGACTTACCAAAAAATAAATTACAAAGCTTTATTAATGGACTTTTAGAAGGAGATGGTTTTGTAACAAAAAGCAAGGGGAATAGAATAACCGTAGCAAATCCCAAAATGCTAATGCAAATATATCAGATAGGACTTAAACTTGGTTATGAAATGTCTTTGCAAATGCAACAAAAAGCTGGAAAACTTTCTACAACCAAGTATGTTTATACATGCTTTTTCAAAAAATATAATATTTCTTGTGGAAAGAAAAGATCAGGCACCGCAATTAAATTCTATGATGGACTTTATTACTCTCCAATCAATCAAATATCTTTAACCGACAGAGTTGAAGATGTTTATGATTTTACTGTAGAACACGATCATTCCTTTAGTGCCGCAGGAGTAATTTTACACAATTGCTTTGGAAGTCTGATCATGGATCGAATGGAATGTATTTTAGATAAAGCCTCCGAAGTTGGAATGATGAGCAAACTAGGAGGAGGAACCTCTGGCTACTTTGGTGATTTAAGAGAACGAGGAGCCAAAATAAGCGTTGGAGGCGAATCTAGCGGTGCTGTTCATTTTATGGAAATATATGACAAAGTAGCAAATGTAATCAGCCAAGGCTCTGCTCGACGCGGATCATTTGCTGCCTATTTGCCAATAGAGCACGCAGATATAGAAGAATTTTTACAAATAAGAAGTGAAGGCCATCCTATACAAAATATGAGTATTGGGGTGACAGTTACAGATAAGTTTATGAAAGAAATGATAGGTGGAGACAAAGATAAAAGAAAGATATGGGCAAAAGTAATCCAGAAGAGATTCGAAACTGGTTATCCTTATATCATGTTTGTTGATAATGTTAACAAACATGCTCCTCAAGTTTATAAAGATAAAAAGCTAAAGATAAAAGCAAGTAACCTATGTGTAGCGCCAGAAACAAAAATACTTACGAAAGATGGTTGTTTAACCATAGGAGAAAATGAAAACAAAGAAATAGAAGTTTGGAACGGCAAAGAATGGTCTAAAACTAAAATTATCAAAACTGGCACGAGTCAAAAGTTAATTAGTCTGACTATATCAAAAAGAAATTATCTCATTAATCAGTTGGCACAAGATATAGAATTTATTGTTTTAAACACTACCGAGTATCATAAATTTTATTTAGAAAATGGTAAAGAAGTTGAGGCATCTTCTTTGAAAGAAGGTGATAAACTTTTAAATTTTGTTGATGAAAAAGGAACATCTTATTCTTGTGAAGTTTTATCCGTAATAGACGAGGGCAGACTTGATGATACCTATTGTGTAAATGAACCTTTAGAGCACAAGGCCGTTTTTAATGGAATTTTAACAGGCAACTGCTCCGAAATAAATCTTTTTTCTGACGAAGAAAATAGTTTTGTTTGTGTTCTTTCATCTTTAAATCTTCTTCATTGGGAAGAAATTAAAGAAACAGATGCGGTAGAAACTTTAATCTATTTTTTAGATGCTGTTAATGAAGAATTTGTTGTTAAAACAGAAAATGTGAAATTCATGGAGGCTGCACATAATTTTGCAAAGAGCCAAAGAGCTTTAGGAATGGGGATTTTAGGCTGGCATTCTCTCTTGCAGTCTAAAATGATTGCTTTTGAATCAATGCAAGCAAAATTGCTTAATACTGAAATATGGAAAACTATTAGACAAAGAGCAGATAAAGCAACAGAAGAATTAGCAGTTAAATTTGGTGAGCCAGAACTTCTTAAAGGATACGGAAGAAGAAATGTAACCACTCTTGCTGTCGCGCCTACTACTTCAAGTAGCTTTATATTAGGACAAGTAAGTCCAAGCATTGAGCCTTTAAATTCAAATTATTTTGTTAAGAACTTGGCTAAAGGAAAGTTTACATACAAAAATCCTTATTTAAAAGAAGTGCTTAAAAAGTATGATAAAAACAACGATGACGTTTGGAAGAGTATATTGGTTAAAGGTGGATCAGTACAGCATCTAGACTTTTTATCTAAAGAAGAAAAAGATGTATTCAAAACTTTTGGAGAAATTAGTCAAAAAGAAATTGTTATACAGGCAGCACAAAGGCAAAAGTATATTGATCAAGCACAATCTTTAAATCTTATGATCCCACCGAATACTTCCCCTAAAGAGGTCAATTCTCTTTTAATAGAGGGATGGGAACTTGGAGTAAAGACTTTTTATTATCAAAGAAGTGCCAATCCCGCTCAAGAATTGGCAAGATCGATTCTAACATGTTCAAGCTGCGAGAGCTAAATGATGAAAATTAAATTATTAAGTGAAAAATCAAAGATTCCTTTTAGAGCACATGCCACGGACGCAGGCATGGATCTTTTTTCAATAGATGATTGTGTAATAAGCCCCGGCGAAAGAAGACCTGTGTCTACTGGTATTAGTCTAGAGATACCAGAAGGTTATTATGGAAGAATAGCCCCTAGATCAGGGCTAGCTGCTAAAAATGGCATAGATGTTTTGGCAGGGGTTGTTGATTCTAGTTATCGTGGCGATATAAAAGTAATATTATTAAATACAGACCAAAGTGGCTTAGGAGACTTTGAAATTAAATCTGGGGATAAAATAGCCCAATTGATAATAGAAAAGCATTATAATTTTGAATTAGAAGTCGTAGATAATCTACAAGAAACAATAAGAGGATCTGGTGGATTTGGTTCTACTGGAAGATAGTGATGAGATTTAAAGAATTTATATTACTAGAACAAACTAATTACTTAAGTGAAAAAATAGGAGATATACTCACTGATGCTCAAAAGCTACGTGATGAAGCTCCAAATATGGGCTCAAGAGATTTAACAAGATTTAGTGAAAGAATTGTTAAAAAAATAAGAGGTATTCTTCACTCCTCATGGCCAAATAATGCTAAAAAGCATTTAGAACAATTAAGTAAAATTGCAGCAAATATTATGTTTGCCATAGATTCAAGTAGGAAAACAGCTACTCCAAAAGATCTTCCTGCAATAATATCTGCAGTAACAGCAAATTTAGAAAAATTGGTTTCTGATATAGGAGCGCCTATAAACAAACTCGGTGTAGATACAGACCAAGAGGAGCAGCCAGAAACCGATGGCGACAATGTTAGCAAAAGCATAAAGGCACAACAAAAAAAGCTGCCGCCGCAGCAAAAACAAGATCAACAAGGGAATATGCCAAAGCAGGATCAGTCAGTCCCTCCATCTACACCGCAGGTTAAAGATCAAGTTCCCAATGCAACAAGCCCAATAAACGCTGACCCTAATGCAATACCTGCTCCTGGTCTGGGTGGAAGCTCTGGACCATTAAGTGCTTTTTAGTATTGCTTTTTAAATTTTTTTTTCTTATAATTCCTTGATCTTATAAGGAATTTTTATGAAAATAGAACAAGATATTAAGCTAGATTTTAATGATGTTTTGATCAAGCCAAAAAGAAGCAGTTTATCTAGCCGCTCTCAGGTAAATTTAAATAGAGAATATACTTTTTTAAATTCTAGAAAAACTTTTAATGCCGGAGTTCCAATAATAGCTGCCAATATGGATACTATAGCTACTATTGAAATGGCTAGAGCTTTATCAAAGCACAATATATGGACAGCTCTTCATAAGTTTTATTCTGTAGAAATTCTTGAAAAATTCTTTAAAGAAGATCCAGCATCTGAAAAATGCTTTTATTCTTTAGGAATAAGTGAAGATGACAACAGAAAAGTAAGAGAACTTCAAAGGTTGGGGGTTAAACTGCCATTCATATGCATAGATGTAGCAAATGGGTATAGTCAAAAATTTGTTGAAGAATGTAAATCTGCTCGTGATAATTTTCCTGATTCTGTAATATTAGCTGGTAACGTTTGTACTGCCGAAATGGTACAAGAATTACTTATTGCCGGGGGTGTAGATATTGTAAAAGCAGGAATCGGTGGCGGTAGCGGATGTACGACTAGACACACTACGGGCATAGGATATCCACAATTATCGTGCTGCTCAGAGTGTGCTGATGCGGCACATGGACTAGGTGGGCATATATGCAGCGACGGTGGCTGCAGAATCCCCGGAGACGTTGCCAAGGCATTTGCTGCAGGAGCAGATTTCGTAATGCTTGGGGGGTTTTTTGCTGGACATGACGAATGCGGCGGCGAATTTTCTTGTGATGCAGAAGGCAATAAAAAGTCCATGGTCTTTTATGGGATGAGTTCAGAGGTAGCCATGAAAAAGTATTATGGCGGTAAAGCTTCTTATCGGGCGAGTGAGGGCAGGACCACTCTGGTCCCCTATAAAGGCCCAGTGGATAAAACTATAGAACAATTATTGGGTGGATTAAGAAGTGCTTGCACCTATGTCGGCACAGATAAACTAAAAAACTTGTCAAAATGCACTACCTTTATAAGGGTTAACAGAGTTCATGATAATATGAGTGTTTGAATGTGTGGTTTAGCCGGATTTATAGGTTTTTCTAAAAAACCCTATATTAGTAAACTTTTAATTTCTAAATTATTTGAGAAAAGTGAAAGAAGAGGAACCGATGCTGCAGGATTTTGGGGCATCGATAATAAAGGAAATACTTTTTATTATAAAGAGCCTATATCTTCTAGTTTTTTTATAAAAAAAGATATTTGGCAAGAAACTGTAAGTCAGGACCTAAATTTAGTCATAGTACATGCTAGAGGAGCTTCAAAAGGAGTTGGACTGCCAATCTATAACGAAAACAATCACCCTTTTATAAGTTTTGATGAAAATATAGGCTTAATACACAACGGCAGAATAGATGATAAAGAGTATTTTGATTTAAAAGATAATTTTAAACTTTTAGGAGATTGTGACTCTGAACTTTTGATTAGAATTTATGAGTCTAGCGAAAAATATTTAGAAGATTATTCTTTGAAAAGATTAAAGGGGATCAAAGATATATTCAATTTATTGGTTGAAAGTCATATGGCGGTAGCTGTAGGAGAAAAGTTAAATGAAAAAAGATTTTTGTGGCTTTTTAGAAATGAATATAGACCTCTATGGACAATTGATTTAGAAGAAGATCTAAACCAGATCTTCTTCGTTTCTGATCCATCTTTTTGGTTTGAATCTATAGAAGAATGTAACTTTATGCCGAAACATCAAAAAGTTCAAGAACTAGTTGCTGGTGAGATATGGGAAATTAACAATTATTTAGAAATAAAAAAATATAAAAATTACCCCTAAATATTAGAGTTAAAACGCTCTACTATTTAGGGGTAAAAATGTCTCATGAATTTGAAGATATAGATGATTTTGTTTTTGATGAGGATTTATTAAATAAAAAATCTAAAAAAATTAATGGCAAGAAAAAAGGCAATAGAACAGAACTAGAATTAACTAAAATATTAAACAAAAGATTTTGTACTCAAGATTTTAGTAGATCAATAGGTTCTGGAAATAGATGGGGACAAGTAAATCATCTCCCCAAACATGCTAGAGATGTTTTTTCTGGTGACCTTATAGTTCCAAAAGATTTTAAATTTGCTCTTGAGAGTAAAGGTGGTTACGATGGAATTGATATTAACGCTGTCTTTTTAAAAGGTAGCACAGAGCTAGACAATTTTTTAGATCAAGCTTTAAAGGATGCAAAGCGGTGTGATAGAAAACCTATGCTTTGTTGGAAAAGAAAAAGAAAACCATGGTTGGTAGGAGTGTTAACTCAAGATTTAGATAATGAATTTAAATATCAACTAAGATATGGAAAATGGTCTATTTTGGCACTAGAAGAACTTCTTAAATTAGAAGATGATTTCTTTTTCTATACAAAATCGGATAATTTATAAATATTACATTCTTTACTTATAAAGTATTTTGTAGAATCATCAGTCAAAAACCAATGCCAGTTTTTAGGTTTTTGCGGATGTATATTGTCCCCATACCCATCAGTAATCACAAAAATTCCTTCGGGGTATTTTGGCAATCTCTTAATATATTTTTCTATTATGTTAAAAGAAGTGCCTCCTCTTCCATAAACTTTTCTACTTTCTAAACTTATTTCTTCTATTTTAGTATCAAAGCAAAAAAGATGAATCTTAAACTTCTTACAGGGCAAGCTATCAGCAGCTGAAAAAAATCTATCTTTAAGATGCCAACAAGACTCTGAACAATCCAAGAAAAAGTAGACTTCAATTTTGTCCTTCTCTTTGTGTAAATCTTCTATTTCCATTTCTGAAGGTAAAAACATATTCTTGGGCAGCATAGAAAGTCTTCTATTTAGTCTTGTCCACTGATCTACTTCTCTACAAGACTGTTTTAAAATAGACACGGACCATTTTTTAATAACGTTTTCCCATTTCTTTTTTTTAATTATTTGTTTTTTTTCAAGGTTTACCCATGTGCCGCAGCTATCTCCTGAATGTTTTTCTAAAGATTCAAACAAATAATTTTTTTCTTCGTTTGAAATGTCTAAATTTTCTTCAAAAATATATTTTGTATCTTCATTAAAATTGTGATCGTCCACTGTTTTTAATACTCTTAAAGGGTATCCATCTCCGTATTGTTTTTTAAAAAGATTAAAATAGAATTCATAATTTTCATTTATTGAAACTTTTTGATCTGGAAAAACTGTATCGGCCCAACAAAAATCTTGCCAGTTGTTAATGCTGTTTCTTTTAAAAGAAAACTTTTCAACTAATAAGTGATTGACAACTATATCAAGAGATTGATTGCTTGCTAGAGAGTTTTTAGAGTCTTGTATTCTAGCCCCATGATTTAATATAACGTGCAAACATTCATGGCATACTACAAACAATTTATTGTAAAAATCTAAAGAGTTCCAAAAATTTAAATTAAACAAAAATATTAGGTAGTTTCCTTCTTTGTCAAATTTGACAGCAGCAGTATCGATTTCTTTTGAAAATTCTGGCTTTCCCATTTGCCATAGTTTGTAAAATATGGCATGATGAGATTCTAAAGCATTACTAATTTGTTGCCAAAGTTTATTGTCAATCATGTTTAAGAAATATTTTCAGTAAAATTTTTTCTTAGTTTTTTAACTAGCTTGTTATTTGTATTTGCTTTTATAATTTCTTCACAAACTTGTTTAAAAATTGGAATTTTTTCACAGTTTTTAACAATAAAAGAAATAATTTTTTCTTCTTCTGAAATTAGTGTTGCTATTTTCTCTTTCGGTAGAAGTGGTAAAAAGTAATCTTGAAAACAGTCGGATTTAAGAATGTATCGGATTGCAGAAGCGTAATTATTTTCATTGCTCAAAAAACTTTTTGTCTCCTCTTCATTTTTATTCTTAATTAATTCTTCTAATATCTCAATAGTAGGACCACTGTTTAAAACAGAATAAAGTTTTGATATGTTACAGGAGGAAGGAAGAATATCTCTTATATCTCCTTTGTTTTTGTAAGTATCTAAAGCATACTGTAATCTTCTTGGAGAAACTTTATTTTTTTCTTCTCCAGGCAGTTCATTCCACCATTGAATTGCGGAGTCTGCCGTTCTTTTGCCGTATTCATTTCTAAACCATTCGATATTAGGGTGATAAGGAATCTCTATACTGACATGGAATCTGTCTTTTTGAGCCGGATCCAATTTTTCAACATCATATGTCTCTTCATCATCCTCAGGGTTGATGGCCGCCCAAACAATTTTAAGGTTTGAAAATTTAAATCCATTTATTGATTTAAATTGTATTAGCTCCATTACAGCATTACGAACTTTTTTAGGACTCCTGTTAAATTCATCAAAAAACAAAGCTTGTATTTCCCCAGAAGCAAAAGAATATGGACGAACTAGTTCAAGATAAGAAGGGCCAATTTTTCTGTTTAAAGAATATTGAACAACTTTTTTTGCTGATTCTGGTGACAATCCCCAATTTTTAACTATCCAGCCTTCTGCAACGTTTGAGCTAATTTTTGCAAGCTCTTTTATAGTTTCAATGAACTCGGGTGGTTTATTTTCTACGTTTTCTTTAGGAACTCCCACAAAATCAACCCATGGATCCATTGTGGAAGCACTAAAATATCGATAGTTTAAACTATGTTTTTCAAAAGCTTCTTTAACTATGCTGGTTTTACCCGTTCCGTGTTTGCCTATAAATAAGACATTTTGATTATTTTTTATCCAAAAATCAATTTTTTTATTTATTTGATTCATCTTATGATTCTACTTTTTTTTAAAGAAAAATAAAGACTAAATTAGTTTTTTAAGTATATATAATTAAAAGTAAATAAGGACAAATAAATAG